>Ga0137409_10007696_pt1 | contig 11050 bp, 5 predicted proteins | sample CZODoug1_16funga_FD_122059 | JGI IMG/M metagenome (GOLD analysis project Ga0137409, IMG submission 122059) | Vadose zone soil fungal communities from Angelo Coast Range Reserve, California, USA - CZODoug1_16fungal (Hybrid Assembly) | ecosystem: Environmental > Terrestrial > Soil > Vadose zone... | reverse complement strand
TGCGGCGGCAGCCCAGAGGCCGAACCGGCGCTCGCCGCCAGCGTCACGGCGCCGAGTGCGGAAATGGTGGTCGACGCGGGGAGGCCCGTAGTGGGGAGGCCAGTAGTGGCCCCGCCGGCGGTCAGCTCCGCGGAGGTAATCTTGAGATCGCCGCCGATATTGAGACCGCCCGTGCCTTGCCCGATGACCGCACCGGACGCAGTAATGCCTGTTGATGCAAACCCATCCACGGTGAGCGTGTTCGGCCCGACCACGAGCGTGGTTTTGCCAGATACCTGACAACCGGATGTTCTTCAGTGCTTGGCCAGCGACTCGAAGTAACAGCGATGCGCGCCGATGGCAGTGAGATTCCTGTAGAGCTTACCATTACTGCCATTGGCGACTTTCCGCACCCCACTTTCACGGCCTTCATTCGTGATCTCACCGAGCGCAAGCGAGCTGAAGTGGAACTGCGTCAAAGTGAGGAACGTTATCGTGATCTGGTTGAGAACGCTCATGACATTATCTATGAGCACGACCTGGAAGGTTATTACACCGCAGCCAACAAAGCAGCCCAGCACATTACTGGTTACTCATTGCCAGAAACTCTCGAGCTTAACATGACGCAAACCGTGGTGCCGGAGTATTTGGAAAAGGCGCAATTGATGTTTCAGCGCAAGCTTGCGGGGGAAGAGATAACGGCTTATGAGCTGGAGATCATCGCAAAGAATGGCAGCCGTATTCCGGTGGAAGTGAACACGAGACTTGTGTTTCATGACGGCGTTCCCGTTGGAGTGCAGGGCATCGCCCGCGATATTACTGAGCGCAAGCGGCTTGAAGGAGCATTACGCGAAAGCGAGGAACAACTGCGGCAGTCGCAAAAGCTGGAAGCAATTGGGCAGCTCGCAGGCGGCGTGGCGCACGACTTCAACAACCTGCTTACAGCCATCAACGGCTACAGCGCCCTGGCGCTGCGCCGCCTGGGCGACGACCATCCCGTCTCATCTTACCTGGAAGAGATAAGGAAAGCTGGTGATCGCGCCGCAAATCTCACCCGGCAATTGCTGGCGTTTGGACGCAAGCAACTTCTTCAGCCCCTGGCGATCAATCTCAACGACATTGTTGGCGACATGATCAACCTGCTGAAACGGCTCATCGGAGAAGATATTCAGTTGGTAACAAGACCCGACGCCAAACTAAAACTGATCAAGGCTGATCCCGGTCAGTTGGAACAAGTGTTGCTGAATCTCGTCGTAAACGCGCGCGACGCCATGCCCTCTGGCGGCACCGTGACAATCGAGACTGCGAATACAACACTTGATGGCGCTTATGCGGGCAGGCATGTGGGCGTCACCCCGGGAGAGTACGTGATCCTCGCAATCAGCGACACCGGGACGGGAATGGACCACGCTACGCAGTCGCGCATTTTCGAACCGTTCTTCACCACCAAAGAAACAGGCAAGGGCACAGGTCTCGGTCTCTCAACCGTTTATGGAATTATCAAACAAAGCGGTGGGAACGTCTGGGTTTACAGCGAGTCCGGCAAAGGCACCACGTTTAAAGTTTATCTGCCACAAGTCGAGGACCAGGTCGCGCCGCGAGAGGATTCGAAAGCTGACGCGACCATAAAGCGGGGATGTGAAACGGTGCTGCTGGTCGAGGATGAGGAGCTGGTTCGCAAACTGGCCGGTGATTTATTAGAAGAAAGCGGTTACGTGGTCTTGTCGGCAAGTGGCGGCGAGGAAGCGATCAGTTTCGGGAAAAACCATACCAATCGGATCGACCTGTTGATTACTGATGTAGTGATGCCGAGGATCAGCGGGAAGCAAGTTGCCGAACAGTTAGCAAAGATTCACCCGGAAACGAAAGTACTGTTCATGTCTGGGTACACAGACGAGGCAATCGTTCATCACGGTATTGTTGATTCACACATTGCTTTTATTCAGAAGCCATTTTCAGAACGTGCTCTGGCGCAGAAGGTTCGGGATGTGCTTGATTCTGAAAACGGCAACAAGTGAGGCTCCTGTTCATCGGATAACTGGACTCACAACTGAACTTGGTTTAGAAACGCTCGAACGCGGCCGCGGCCGATCGAGCGCTTTTTTTGAAAGCCCCCGGGGGTCTGTCTGGAGTTTGTGGCCGAGTTTTAAGCTGTTTCATACGCCGCTTTGCCAAATCCTTCGCCGATCACTTTTCGCTTGGCACAACGAATGCCAAGACGATGAGTATGCAGCCAAAAAGTGCTGCGACGAGCCAGATCGGGGTGTTATACCCTGTCTATTTCACCCATCCGCCCTTTTTCGTCCCACATGTTCTGTTGCTTGCAACCTTGAGCACACTGGCAAGTTTTGAAAGAAATGAACACAGCACTACATCGCCAGGGTCGCCAACGGTTGTGGCAACAGTGGAGGGAGCATTAGCGCGGCGTTGGGACTGACAATCGTGCTGGGCTGGCACACGGTTAATACAGCCCAGAACCCTTAATCCTTCTCCTTTTACCTGGGTAGTGTCGAGGCGAAACACCCTCGCGCCCTCTAGAAAGGCACTAATGCAAACGGATCGATCACCAATCTCATCAGACCCTAAAGGCAAGACCCTCTTTCGTTCTGGCCCGGTACTGCAACCCGATCGTTCGGAGACGTTGGTCCAATGTCACCGCTTGATCCTTTGGCTGCTAATACCAATGGTCTGCTTGCTCTTAGTTTTCTTACCTGCCCAGGTTGCAGCGCAGACGACCTCGGTCATCGAGGGAACCATTGGGGATTCGCAAGGCCGGGCAATCACAGGAGCTGAGGTTAGCCTGACAGGTTCCCTACTTGCTCGAGAGATCAAAAACTCCAGTGACTTGACCGGTGCATACCGTTTGGGCGGGCTGCAACCCGGCACTTATCAATTGCGCGTCACCAAATCCGGGTTTGCAGTCCAGATATACGAGGGGCTAGTAGTAACTGTTAATCGAAATCTGACCTTCGATATCGCGCTCGAAGTCAGCGCTATTGAAGCCGAGGTCACCGTCTCCTCCGATTTACCTGTGATCGACACCTCGAGTTCTTCCTCCGGAACTACGATCCTGCCACAACAGATTGAAGAGATGCCCATTAACGGACGCAACTATCTCGATCTACTGCAACTGGTTCCTGGTGTCGCGCTCAAACGACAGGTTGATCCCGGCTCAGACGCTGCCGTGCCTATCCTCGGTGAGAGAGGTGGGAATGCGGTTTTTCTCATTGATGGCATGCCAAACAGCAATGCCGTCAACGGCGGCGCTGCGGCACCGTTCGATCAGGATTCTATCCTTGAGTTCCAGGTGTTGACATCGGGTTACAAAGCGGAGTTCGGGCATGGCTCAGGCGGAGTAGTTAACGTCGTTACGAAAAGCGGCAATAACCAGTGGCATGGAAGATTGTCCCTGTTCCATCGAAATAGTGTGTTCGACTCTTCGGATGTTCCCGAAAGGCCCGCGCCATTTCTGTTGCGGTGGGATCCGAGTGCCAACCTGGGTGGCCCACTTCTCAAGAATGGTATTTTCTTTTTCGGATCCGTCGAGCGTATAAGAGAGGTCCGGCAACTCAATTTTTCTTTTCCTCCGGGTGTTCCGGATTTCTTACAAGCGCGTGAAAGAGCCCTCGACAAGCACAGTCAGATCTCTCAGACACGAGGATTCGCAAGGCTCGATGAGGCGTTAGGCCGCCATCACCTCACTCAGGAGATCAACCTGAGCAACAGCCACGTGGCCGGCTTCCTACCGCTTTCCCAAGCCACCAGCTTGCCCTCCACCAGAACAGATTCCGGTTCGCGCCAACTCATGCTGGGTGCGCGTGATACGGCCACTGTCGGCAGCCTCAGTAGTCCGTTTCTCCTTCAGGCGTATCTGCAGTATCGCAGCGAGCCCTCGCTGTTACGAGCAACCGACGCGCAACCTGCTCCTGCCACCACGTTATTCAATCTCTTCAGCGGTTTGACCACGAACCGCTTGTTCGGCGATCTGGGGCAAGTACGGTTTGGCGCCGGCTTCAGTCCGTCACTTATCAAACAAAAATACGTTTCCACCGGCGCTCACGTTAACAAGGTCGTCGCGGACCACGACATAAAGTTTGGCTGGGATTTTCAGCACGCTCGCGTTGACGGCGTAGAAGCCACCAATCAACTGAATCAACTATTCGCGACTGTTTCGGACTTTGAGCAGTTTGGTCCCGTCAACTCGGGAGTCTATGTCCTCTCGAGCGTGAGTGGTCCAACGCCGTCGGATAACGTTATTAGACTTCGAAATTTTTACAATGGGCTTTTCGCACAAGATGATTGGAAGATTGCGCGAAGCGTCACCTTGAATGCCGGCCTGCGTTGGGATTACGACTCCCGCTTTGCAAATGGCGGCAACTTTTCTCCGCGGCTCGGTATGGCCTGGTCACCGACGCCCAAGACGGTAATAACTGCCTCCTGGGGAATGTTCTACGACAAATTCCGGCTGGGGCTGGCCCGCGACATACCCGGCCTTGGAGGCGCAAATCTCTTCCGGAATCAGACAATTTCATACCCACGTCTTTTCTACGGTAATCCGTCCACACTCCCGCGCCTTTTTGGACTGTGTCCTTCGACGAGCTTGACTGATGCGCAGATCCAAGCATCTGGAGCTGTATGTCCTGTTGCCAGTATGCCTTTCGTCGGCATTGACCACCTGAACGCAGTGGTCGCCCCAGGTCACGCCTCAATTCCCGCAAATGTCGTAGTGACTGTCGCTAATGTGCAGGCCTTTACGGGATTGAATCCGCAAGCGTTCGTGGACGCAGCCAGCGCAGCTGTTGGCCGTCAACCCGGATTCTTTTTTTGGGGAAGCCTCGGCCACCTCACCATGAACTTTCCAGTACCCCGCATCTTCCTGTTGCCGATTACACTCGACCCTCGGCTAAAAACACCACATACCCGAAGCTTTCATCTCGGCCTGCAAAGAGAACTCACCACCAATCTTGTATTTCAGGCTGACTATTACCATCGAGACATACGCGACATGCTTGGAGTTAGGGTTTCGAACCTGGCCTTCGAGGCACGCCTGCCGGGCCACAGCGGCCAACTACAACCGGCCACCGGAAACCTGCCCATCCTGAGTTATGGCCCGTGGTCCCAGGGCAGGTACGACGGCATCACCCTCGGAATCAGCAAGCGCATGAGCAGCCGCTTCACATTTGAAACCTTCTACACGTGGGCGAACATGGTGGACAACGCCCTGAACTCGAGTTTCGTCAGCGACGTGCAAACTGGGCGCGGCGCCGGATCGCTGGGTTCATATGGACAAACTGATAGCTTTGTTGGTGTCCCGCCGACCGTCACGGATCCAGTGACTGGTCAAACCAATACCAATGGCTCCTTCATCGCGAGCAACGGCAACCCTATACCACAAGCTGGTCGATTCTATGATGGCGCAAACCTCGACCGTGGGCCATCAGACCTGGCCGTCAACCACACCCTATTGATGCATGGAGCAGTGAGTCTCCCATGGCGATTGGAACTCAGCGGCATCTTCCGCGCGCAAAGTGGTTTCCACTTCTCAGTTGCTGCGCCAACACCGGTCGACGTGGATGGCGACGGACTTCTTAACGGGGTGGACTTTCTCGCCGGACGCAATCACTTCGTCGCGCCAACCTATACAAATGTGGACATGCGTTTCTCCAAGCGGTTCTCCATTAGAGAAAAGGTGCGGGCGCAATTCATCTTCGAGTTTTTCAACCTGCTCAATCGAGCCAACCCAGCCGCGGTGCAGCAATTTCAAAACCTGTCAGTACCAGTGGGCAAGCCGCTCCAGAGTCTACCGGGACGCGAAGGACAGGTAGGAGTGCGAATAGATTTCTAACTGCCCAGATCCGAGGAGCTACCTTTCGCTGCAAAGGAACAGATGCGACCAAGCCGTTTTTCCATACCTGTTATTTCTATAAAGCATCGCTTGCCGTTGCTGATCGGTGCCCTAGTGCTTGGCATCATCCTGGCCTCTACCTGGGCATCGTATATGGGAGTAAAGGAATCGTCGCTTGACGTCGGCCGCGAGCGGTTGCAAAACCTCACCAAACAGTTGGCGAGCTTATTTCAGCAGTCGAATAATCTCATGCTTACCAAGACCTTCACCGCCGCCAACGAACCCGCAATTAAGACCTTCCTTCTATCTCCCTCCCCGGCGACGCGATCCGGCGCGTCAGTAAGCCTTCGGCAGCTCGAGACTCCGGAAGATAAGAATAATTTGCAAATCGAATTATGGAATACAAGCCACTCGCTCGTTTTGACTGTGCCTGACGGCGCTGCGCCAGAGTCGCTTGATCTGGAGGCCGATTTCAAGCCCGCTGCTGTCGATCCTTTTAAGACCACCGGTCCGATGCGCGTGATTAAAAATGTCATCACAGCTCCAATGGTAGTCGCGGTTCAGGACGATTCGGGAAAGCCGATCGGTTATCTCGTCAGGTGGCGGCGAATATCGATCAGTCCCACGCCAAAAGTCTTAACGGATCTGCTCGGCAGCGATTCCGCCCTGTACATTGGCAACATTCACGGAGATCTCGTAACCAACCTGGAGCGAATCACGTCCAAGCCTCGGGCAGACATGGGGTCCGCCAGCGAGGTCATGCAATATTCAAGAGACGGCAATAGAGTTCTGGCTCTGGGCCGACCAATCGTCGGAACCCCGTGGTTCCTGGCAATTGAGTTTCCTGAACGGCCGCTTCTGACTCCGGCCCACCGATTCCTGAAGCGCGTTCTATTCGCTGATCTCGTCGTGTTCATCGTTGGCATGGCGGGCGCCGTCGTTCTTAGTCGGGGGATCACGCAACCACTCCAAGTGCTCACAGAAGCTGCCTCAGCAATCGGCTCCGGAGACTATTCACGCACGGTTGACATTCACCAGGACGACGAACTGGGTGCGCTCGCAAACGCATTCAACGCGATGGTTACCAAGACGCAAGATGTGCAACAGGAACTTGAGCGTAAGGTTCAGGAAGGAACCGCCGACATCACCGAGCGCAAAGCGGCAGAAGAGCGCCTGAAGATTTCCCTCAACGAAGTTGGCGAATTAAAAACTGCGCTCGACGAGCATGCCATCGTGGCCATCACCGATCCGCAGGGAAAGATCACTTACGTCAACGACAAGTTCTGTGCGATCTCGAAGTACTCTCGTGAGGAACTGTTGGGTCAGGACCATCGCATCATCAACTCCGGCCATCACTCAAAGGAGTTCATCCGCGATCTGTGGACGACAATTGCGCGCGGCCGGGTCTGGCATGGCGAGATCAAAAACAAAGCCAAGGACGGTTCGTTTTATTGGGTGGACACCACCATCGTGCCGTTTCTGAACGAACAGGGCAAACCCCGTCAATACGTCGCCATCCGCGCCGACATCACCGCCCGGAAGCAGGCTGAGGAAAAAATCCACCAACTCAACACCGAACTGGAGCAGCGCGTCACCGAACGAACAGCGGAGCTTGCGTCCACAAACATGGAGTTGAAGCGTGAGGTTGCGGAGCGAATCAGCGCGGAGAAGGCTCTGTCCGCAGCTTTGGAAAAAGAGCGGCTCCTCTCGAACAACGCAATGGATGTCATTTGTACCGTTGATGCTGACGGCAGGTTTGTCAGCATCAATCCAGCGTGCGAGCAACTCTGGGGCTATAGCCAGGAAGAACTAGTTGGCCGCCAATACATCGAGCTGGTCGTTCCGGAAGACGTGCCTAAGACCAATGACGTGGCGGCAAGGATAATGGCCGGAGAGAAGGCCACGGACTTTGAGAATCGCTACCGGCATAAAGATGGCTCGGATGTACACGTCATGTGGACGGCCTCATGGTCTGAGAACCAGCAATTGATTTTCTCCGTCGCGCGCGATATTACCCAGCGCCACCTAGCCGAGGAAAAACTAAAAAAATTCGCCTCGGAACTTGAACGCAGTAATTTAGAGTTGCAGGATTTCGCCTCTGTCGCTTCCCACGATCTCCAGGAGCCACTCCGCAAAATCCAGTCATTCGCGGACGAACTCAAAATGACTATCGGAAACAAGATCGATGCCGATGAACAAGATACGCTTAACCGCATGATTGACGCGGCCGCACGCATGCGAACTCTCATCAACGATCTACTTGCGTTCTCGCGCGTTACCAGCATGGCGAAGCCTTTCGTCCCGGTCGATCTCGGTCTAACAGTCAGGGAAGTGCTGTCGGACCTGGAGGCTCGCACGCGTGACACGAACGGTCAAATCGAGGTTTGCAATCTGCCGACGATTGATGCTGATCCGATGCAGATGCGCCAATTGTTGCAGAATCTGATTGGCAACGGTCTAAAATTCCACGCTCCTGGTGTGGCTCCTATCATCAAGATCAGCGGCGAGAATGGTGGTCCCAACTATCGGTTGTCGATTACGGATAACGGCATCGGATTCGACGAGAAATACCTGGATCGGATCTTCACCGTATTTCAGCGTCTACATGGTCGCAAGGAATACGAAGGAACGGGGATAGGTTTAGCCATCTGCCGGAAGATCGCCGAGCGCCACAACGGCGCGATAACAGCTCGTAGCGCCCCGGGCGCCGGGGCAACATTCACAATCACGCTTCCTCTGAAGCAAGCGAAGGAGGAGACACCTTGAAGGAGCAGAAAAGACCCATGCAGATCTTAATGGCCGACGACGACGAGGATGATCGTCGCGCAGTAGCCAAGGCCTGGCAAACATCGCGCGCGGCAAACCCAATCGAGTTCGTTTTCGATGGCGAAGAGTTGATGGATTACCTCCACCACCGTGGAAAATTCTCCGAATTAGCCAGCTGGGCGCGGCCGGGACTTATCCTGCTGGACTTGTACATGCCGAAAAAAGATGGGCGTGAAGCGCTTAAGGAGATCAAAGCTGATCCCGACTTGCGTCAGATTCCAGTCGTAGTTCTGACGACTTCGAAGGCCGAAGAGGATATCTATCGCACGTATGATCTCGGCGCGAATTCTTTCGTCACCAAGCCGGTCACGTTTACTTCGCTCGTCGAGCTTGTTCAGGTGATTGGTAAGTATTGGATAGAAATCGTTGAATTACCAAACAATGGAATGCGAGCTGAATAGTGCAGTCATCTGTAACAAAAGTACTTCTGGTCGAAGACGACGAAGAGGATGTATTCATCACTCGGAAGCTCCTCTCGCGCATTGAGGGTACTGCATATCCGCTTGATTGGGTGAAAAGCTACGAGGCCGGCCTGGAGGCGGTCCTCAAGGGCGAACATGACATCTGTCTGCTTGACTACCGGCTCGGCGAGCGCAACGGCGTTGAATTCCTGCGTCAGGCCGTCGAGAAAAGCTGCAAGATGCCCATCATCGTGCTCACCGGAGTGGGGAATCGCCAAATCGATCTGGAAGCTGCCAAAGCGGGAGCCTCCGATTATATGGTCAAGGGCCAGATCACAACGCCCATGCTTGAGCGTTCGATCCGCTACGCGATTGAGAACAGGAAAATCCAGGACTCACGCGATTCGGCATTGGAATCGGCCAAGCTGAAGTCTGAGTTCCTGGCGAATATGAGTCATGAGATCAGGACTCCTATGAATGGGGTCGTAGGCATGACGAATCTGCTGATGGACACCGAACTCAGCGTTGATCAGAAGGAAATGACCCGCACCATCAAGGTATGCGCCGATTCTTTACTCACAATCATTTGCGACATCCTGGATTTTTCGAAGATTGAAGCCGGAAAACTCAGCTTCGAGATGTTCGACTTCGATCCTCGCTATACGGTTGAATCTGTTATCGAGCTGCTTGTTGAGCAGGCTCATAACAAAGGGGTTGAACTGGCGGCCCTTGTGCACAGCAATGTTTCCCCAGGTTTGCGAGGAGATGCCGGAAGGCTGCGCCAGATCCTCACCAACTTGATAGGCAATGCCATCAAGTTTACCGAACACGGAGAAGTCTTCGTCCAGGTAACCCAGGAAACAGACGGAAGCGTTGACCCGATTCTTCGCTTTACCATTAAAGACACAGGTGTCGGAATACCGCCGGAGATCCAGCCACGATTGTTTCAGGCTTTCACACAAGCGGACGGGTCATCTACGCGCAAATATGGTGGCACGGGCTTAGGATTAGCGATCTCCAAGCAACTTGTCGAATTAATGGGAGGCGAGATCGGCTTCTCGAGCGAGCTTGGCAAAGGCACAACCTTCTGGTTCACCGTCCGGATGGAGAGTCAGCTTGGAGACGCCCTGACAGCTGACTTGCCTCTCCCGGATCTCAGTGACTTGCGCGTACTGGTGGTACAACGGAACGAAACCCAGCGGAGGGTTCTGGTTCATCAAACCCATGCCTGGGGCATGATTTCGGAAGAGGTTGATGATGGGCCAGGGGCTTACAAGTTAATCAATTCTGCGGCAGCCAGGGGGCAGCCCTACGATCTGATACTGCTCGACATAGAGACCGTCGCGGATGGTTTTGAATTTGTGCGCACTCTCAAGGCCAACAACTTAACTTCAGGCGTGCGGGTGGTGCTTCTTTCCTCCTTTGGTCAGCGCGGACACGGAGAGGTGGCGCGCCACTTTGGTGTTGCTGCTTACCTCACGCGACCGGTACGCCAGTCTCAACTCTTCGATTGTCTCGCGACAGTGATGGGAAAACTCAACAGCGAGTCGGTGGTCCCGGACCCTCCCAAACTTATCACCCGGCATAGCTTGGTCGAGGAACAACGGAAATCAAATGTAAAGATTCTTCTCGTCGAAGATTACGTGATCAACCAGGATGTGGCGCAACGGCAACTCAAAAGGCTGGGTTACGGCGCCGATGTTGTCGAAGATGGATCCGCAGCGCTAAAAGCCCTGGAGCTGGACCTGTATGACGTGGTGCTGATGGATTGCCAAATGCCGGTGCTGGACGGCTATGAAGCGACCGCGGAAATCCGACGGCTGGAGGCTGCCGTCACAGGCGGCAGACACATGCCAATCATCGCCATGACTGCCAACGCCATGATGGGAGATCGTGAAAAGTGCATCGCTGCGGGCATGGATGATTACATCACCAAGCCAATTCAATCTGATGATCTTCAAAGAGTGCTGGAAAAATGGTCACCCCCATGGTCGCCCCA
>Ga0137409_10007695_pt1 | contig 11050 bp, 12 predicted proteins | sample CZODoug1_16funga_FD_122059 | JGI IMG/M metagenome (GOLD analysis project Ga0137409, IMG submission 122059) | Vadose zone soil fungal communities from Angelo Coast Range Reserve, California, USA - CZODoug1_16fungal (Hybrid Assembly) | ecosystem: Environmental > Terrestrial > Soil > Vadose zone... | reverse complement strand
GTGGTGAAGCGGGTCCGGGATCGGGCGGTGAAGTCGAAGGTAATCCTGATGACCGCCTACGAGACGCCGGACGTGAAAGCGGAAGCAAAGCGGCTCAAGGTCGAGCGCTACATGAAGAAGCCCTTCGACCTGACGGTCCTGCTCGAAGAGATCCACAGCCTGATCGGTAACGGAGAGGGCTCGATACCCGCGTAGCGCGTATCCAACGCGAGGGGAGGTGATACACCGATGGCGGCGAAGAAGAAGGCTGGAAAGAAGAAGGCGGCGAAGAAGAAGTAAGCAGTCAGGATTGGGCACGTCCTCAGGGCCGCCCGGGCACTACCCGGGCGGCCCCTCTGTTAAGATCGGGCCGTGTCCGGATCCCGGAAGATGGAAGCGGTCGAGTTCGTCAGGCTGCGCGGCGCCCGCCAGAACAACCTCAAGAACATCGACGTCGAGTTTCCGCGAGCGGCCCTCACCGTCGTGACGGGGGTAAGCGGCTCGGGGAAGTCCTCGTTCGCCTTCGACACGATCTACGCCGAGGGCCAGCGGCGCTACGTCGAATGCGTCTCCACCTATGCGAAGCAATTCCTCGAACGGCTCCCCCGGCCCGACTACGACCAGGTGGACGGGCTGGCCCCCGCGCTCGCCATCCGACAGGGCGCGGCCGCCCAGACCGGCCGCTCCACCGTCGGGACCATCACCGAGGTGGCCGACCACCTGCGGCTGCTCCTCGCCCGGGTCGGCGAGACGATCTGCGGCCAGTGCGGGACGAAGGTGCCGCGGCACAGCGTGGATTCGGTGCTCGAGGCGATCCTGGCTCGCGGTGCCGGCGAGGTCACGATCTGGTTCGAGATGCCGGCGCATCCAGGAGAGACGCCCAAAGATCTCTGGGCTCGCGCGCTCGCGCGGGGATTCGTGAGGGCGCGGGCGGCGGGGGTAGAGCAGGCCAAGGGGGCGGGCCGCGCGGCAGGTGCCGCATGGTCCCGTCTCGACGAGGGGATCCCCCGCGGCGCGAAAGCTCCGATCCAGGTCTACGTGGATCGCCTTTCCCCCACTCAGGAGCACCGCGCGCGCCTGCGCGAGAGTCTCGAGATCGCGTGGCGCGAGGGACACGGACGGGTCTTCGTCGAGTACCCGGACGGAGATCTCCTCCGCTATCACGACGGACGGACGTGCGAGCGCTGCGGGCGCGAGTTTCCGGAGCCGCTCCCGCAGCTCTTCTCCTTCAACAGCCCCTACGGCGCCTGCCCCGAGTGCCGGGGCTTTGGAAACATCCTGACCTTCACGCTGCGCCGCGTCGTCCCGGATCCCGGCAAGACGCTGCTCGAGGGAGCGCTCGACCCGTGGGCGAACTCCTGGCGCGCCCACTTCATGCCCAAGCTCAAGGCTGTATCCGAGCGGCTCGGGATCCCGCTCGACCGCCCCTTCCGCACGCTGTCCCAGGAGCACCAGAAGATCCTCCTCGAGGGCACGACGGGATTTCGCGGCGTGTTCCCCTTCCTCGAGCGCTTGCGCGAGAAGTCCTACAAGTCCAGCGCCCGCTTTCTCGTGAAGCACTACCAGGAGCCGATGATCTGCGGCACGTGCGGGGGCAACCGCATGAAGCCCGAGGCGCTGGAGGTCTTCGTGGGAGGGAAGAACATCGCGCAGCTCCACGCCATGACCGTGGGGGAGATGCGCGCCTTCCTGGCTTCGCTCCATCTGGATCCGCTCCGGGAGGAGATCGCCTCCACCATCCTGGCCGAGCTTCGCGGCCGGCTGGAGTACCTGGGCGAGACCGGGCTCGACTACCTCACGCTGGACCGCCCGTCGAAGACGCTGTCGGGGGGCGAGGCGCAGCGCATCGAGCTGGCGAACGCGCTGGGCGGAAGCCTGAGCCATGCCCTCTACGTGCTCGACGAGCCCACCGTGGGACTTCACCCGCGCGACACCGAGCGTCTGATCCGGGTGCTCCGCCGCCTCCAGGCGAGGAAGAACACGCTCCTCATCGTGGAGCACGATCCCGACGTCATCCAGGCGGCGGACTGGATCGTGGAGATGGGGCCGGGAGCGGGGGAGCGAGGCGGGCGCGTCCTGTATCAGGGTCCGCGCGAGCGATGGCCCGGACGGGATCTCGCCGGAGCGGAGTGGGCGGAAGCGGTGGCGGATCATGGCGGGGAGCCCTATGGGCGTCCCAAGCGGCCGGAGTGGATCGAGATTCTCGGGGCGAGCGAGCACAACTTGAAAAGCCTCGACGTGCGGATCCCGGTTGGATCGATCGTGGGGGTATGCGGCGTCTCGGGCTCGGGCAAGTCCACGCTGGTCGAGGACATTCTCTGGCGGGCCGCGGCGCGTGCCCTGGGCCAGGACGCTCCGGAGCCCGGCGCGCACCGCGCGGTCCGGGGGCTCGACGTCTTCGATCGCGTCGCTCTGGTGGATCAATCGCCCGTGATGCGCTCCTTCCGCTCCAATCCGGTCACCTACGTGAAGGCCTTCGACCGCATCCGCGAGCGCTACGCCCGAACGCCGCTCGCCCGTGAGCGCCGGTATACGCCCGGCACCTTCTCCTTCAACGTGAAGGGCGGCCGCTGCGAGCGCTGCGAGGGCGCGGGCGTGGAGAAGGTGGAGATGTATTTTCTCGCGGATCTCTGGGTGCCGTGCGACGCTTGCGGCGGCAGGCGCTACCGGCAGGAAGTGCTGGAGGTGAAGGTGCACGGGCTCTCGCTGCATCAGCTCCTCGACAAGACGATCGAGGAGACGGTCGCCCTCTTCCAGGGAGAGAGCGAGATCCAGGAGCCGCTCTGGGTGCTGGAGCGGGTCGGGCTGGGCTATCTAAGGATGGGCCAGCCCCTCTCCACGCTGAGCGGCGGCGAGATCCAGCGCCTGAAGCTGGCGCGGGAGCTCTCGGAGCGAAGCTCCTCCAAGACCCTCTTCCTCCTCGACGAGCCGACCGTGGGCCTCCATCGCCGCGACGTGCTGGTGCTCCTCCGGGTGCTTCGCGAGCTGAAGCGCCGGGGCGCGACCGTGGTCCTGGTGGAGCACAACCTGGACCTCCTGGCGGCGTGCGACTACGTGATCGAGCTGGGACCGGAAGGGGGCGAAGCAGGAGGCCGGCTGATCGCGGAAGGGGCGCCCGAGGAGCTGGCGCGGAACGACGATTCCCTGACGGGACGCTACTTGAGGAAGATCGCGGCCTGCGCGTAGTCCATCGGTCGATGGCTCGGGGCGGAGATCCTCCCCCGGACCAAGAACCCCACCTTCCGGGAAAGAACCACTTCGAAGCCCGCGTAGGCGTGGGTCTTCACGTAGACCTCGGACTTGTACAGCGTTCGGCTCAGCCCTTCGAGGGACGCGACCTGGACCACGGTGTGCGCCGCGGGACCGAACTCGAGCAGCGGCCGGATGCGCCACGACTCCTTGTAGGTGAAGGAAGGGCGCATGAACAGGTAGACCCCGAGTGCGCCCTCGGTGAGCTGGTCCTTCGCCGATCCGGACACTTCGAGCATCAGGCTCTGCTCGAAGACGGGACCCTGCCCCAACCAGCGGCGATACGAGACATTACCCAAGATGCCAAAGAATCCCTGCACGGGTCCCGCGCCGAACTCGAAGCGATCCCGGTCCTCGGGGATATAGCGGACCGTGGAAGTCACGCTAGGCTGCTTCTCGGGCGTGGGCGGGGGCTGTGGCGGCTGCTGCGCGGGCGGTGGAACGGCGGTGGAGTCCGGGGCCGCGGGCTGGGGTGCCGGGGGAGCGCCCGTGTCCTGTGCCCCGGCGCGCGGCGCCGTCCCGAGAAGAAGCCAGGCGGAGGCCAGGATCAGCGCCGGAACGAACCCCTTCCGCGCCTCGATCAAGGGATCGCCACGTCGCTGGAGGAGAAGAAGCCGTCGCCGGCTCTCATGTACACGCGATAGTCGCCGGCGGGCGCACGGCGTCCCTGCGCGTCGGTCAGGTCCCAATCGACGGGAGGGAGACGGAACTGCCCGACCGTGGCGGGCTCCGACGACGCGAGCAGCACCCTGACCAGCGTTCCGTGCGCGTCGTACACCGCGATGCGCACTTCCATCGGGCTCGGAAGGTAGAATTGGATCGAGTAGGCGACCGGGGTGGTGGTGCCCGGCTGATTCACCAGCCCGGCGCACACCAGCACCACGTTTCCCCCGGTGCCGAACTTGCCGCAGTCCTCCCACGAGGTGCGCTGGCTTCCCGGAAAAAACTCGAGCGGCGCGTTGACGTTGTCGTCCGAGCAGCCGAAAACGGCTGCTAGGCAGAGAAACGCCAGAACACGCAACGTCACACGCGCTCCGATCCGGCCACGAGAAATGGGTACGGGAAGTGCCGCCTTACGGTGAGGCGGATGCGAAGAGCGTTGGGGGACGATTCATGCTGCGGCTTTCGTCAGGCTCTCCGCTTCGAAAACATGGGAGGAAGTTCCCCGCGCATCCACGTGAGTCGCAATTTAAAACCTCGCAAGAAACGACCCGCTGGATAGACTAGGTTTTAGCTGCGAAGTGTGGCACGAGGCGGCAGGGAACTCCGCTCACCCGCATCTTCGATCACGCCGCGGGGGCTGTCAACATTTTTCGGCATACCGGCGCTGAAAATCGGGCATCGGACCGTTCCCGCCACGGTTCTTCCGGGTTGCCGCGCCGGGGCGAACGTGGTAACTTCCAGCGTTTATCCCGACTGGCGCCTTTTGGATCGAAGGGATCGTCTCCGGCGTGTTCGACGAGCTGACTACGAAATTGGCCGGGGTCTTCCGGAAGCTGACCGGCCGGGGGCGGCTGAGCGAGCAGGATGTGCGGGACGCCGTCCGGGAGATCCGGCGTATTCTCCTGGAAGCGGACGTGAACCTGGCGGTGGCGCGCGATCTTTGCAAGCGCGTGGAAGAGCGCGCGATCGGGGCGGATTTGCTCCAGTCGATCGCGCCCGGCCAGCAGGTCGTCAAGATCGTGTTCGACGAGCTGGTTTCCGTGCTCGGCGGCGGGTCGACGGCAGGAACTCAGTTTCCGTCCAATCGCGCGGCCGTGATGTTGATGGCCGGGCTTCAGGGATCCGGGAAGACCACGAGCGCGGGCAAGCTCGCGAAGTTCTGGAAAGATCGCGGAAAGCGCGTGCTGCTCGCGGCCCTGGACCTGAGACGTCCCGCGGCAATCGACCAGCTGGAAGTCCTCGGGAAGTCGGTCGGCGTGCCCGTCCACGTGGACCGCGAGGCGAAGGACCCCGTGGCGCTCGCGGAGCGCGCGCGGGCGCGGGCGGATCGCGAGGGATTCGACCTCCTGATTGCGGACACCGCCGGAAGGCTCCACGTGGACGAGGAGCTGATGGCCGAGGTCGCCCGCGTTCAGGAGGCCGTGCAGCCCACCGAGACGCTTCTGGTCCTGGATGGCATGACCGGTCAGGACGCGGTCCATATCGCCGAGGCGTTCGCGAAGCGGCTCCGCGTGACGGGCCTCTTCATGACGAAGATGGACGGCGACGCGCGCGGCGGCGCCGCGCTCTCGCTCCGGGCGGTGAGCAAGGTACCCATCCGGTATCTGGGGGTCGGGGAGAAGGTCGAGGCGCTCGAGGCCTTTCACGCGGACCGGCTCGCCTCCCGCATCCTGGGCATGGGAGACGTGCTGACGCTGGTCGAGCGCGCGCAGGACCGGCTGGACCACACGAAGGCGGAAGCCCTCGAGAAGAAGCTTCGCAAGGAGCGGTTCACCCTCGAGGATTTCCTGGGGCAGCTCCAGGAGATGAAGAAGCTCGGGCCGCTGGACGAGCTGGTGAAGATGCTCCCGGGGGTGAAGCTGCCGCCGGGGACGGCGGTCAGCGACCAGGACCTGCGCCGGACCGAGGCGATCATCCAGTCGATGACGCGGCAGGAGCGTAAGGAGCCGGAGATCCTCGACGGGAGCCGCCGCAAGCGCATCGCGCGCGGCAGCGGCACCACGGTGCAGGATGTGAACCGCCTGATCAAGCAGTTCGAGCAGGCAAGGACGATGTTGAAGCGATTCGGCGGAAAGCGCGGCCGGCTCCCGATGGGGCTCTAGGAAGCGGGATCCGCTCACGCACCACCACGGGAGGAGCACCGGAATGTCTGTCGTCATTCGTATGAAGCGGGCGGGAGCGAAGAAGCGCCCGTTCTACCGGGTCGTCGTGGCCGATTCGAGATTCGCCCGCGACGGCCGGTACATCGAGCAGCTGGGCTACTACGATCCCCTGACGGAGCCGGCCAAGTTCCAGATCGACACGGAGAAGTTCGCGAATTGGATCCGCAAGGGAGCCCGTCCGTCGGAGTCGGTCGAGGTCATGATGGCGAAGCACGCGCCCTCGGCCCTCCGGCCGGTGCCGCTCCTGCCCATCGAGCCCGGCGCCGTGATCGCGGCGGAGGGAATGGCGCCGCCGGCTCCCAAGGCGAAGATGGCCAAGAAGGAGATGAAGGAGAAGAAGGAGAAGAAGGCCGCTCCCAAGGCATCGCGCAAGCCGCGCACCGCCACGAAGCGGAGCGAGAAGAAGGCCAAGACCCGCGCGAAGGCGAAGGCCAAGAAGGCGAGCGGGATCGCGAAGCCCAGGAAGGCCAAGAAGGCGAAGAAATCGAAGAAATGAGCGAGCCTGGAAATCTCAAGTCCTTCGTCGAGTACTGCGCGCGGAACCTGGTCGACCATCCGGATCTCGTGCACGTGGACGAGCGGGTCACCGGCCAGACCGCCGTCTACACGCTGCGGGTCGGCCCCACGGATCTGGGAAAGGTGATCGGCAGGGAGGGAAAGACCGCGCACGCGTTGCGCACGCTTCTTTCCGCGGCCGCTCAGGCCCTGGACCGGCGGGCCGTGCTCGAGATTGCCGACTGAGAGCCCCGATCAGCCGATTCTCGTGGGCTCCGTCGCTCGGGCCCACGGGCTCAAGGGCGAAGTCGTCGTCGACGTGTGGAGCGAAGCGCCGGAGCGTTTCCAGCCGGGCAGCACGGTGACCGCCCGGCTTCCGGGCGGGGAGCCTCGCCCGGTGGTGATCGAGACCGCGCGGCCCTTCGGGGAACGGCTCCTCCTGCGTTTCGTGGGAGTGGGCTCGCGAACCGAGGCGGAGGCGCTCCGAGGAGCGGACCTGACGGTGGCCAGGCGCGACGTCCCGCCCGCGCCGGAGGGGACGCACTACCGCTTCGAGCTGGTGGGCCTCAGGGTGAAGCGCCGGGATGGAACGCATCTGGGGAGCGTCGCGGACATCTTCGCGACGGGGAGCAACGACGTGATCGTGGTCCGGGGCGAAGGAACGGAGCTTCTCCTCCCGTACCTCGACAGCGTCGTGCTGAAGATCGACCTGGAGCGCGGCGAGATGGTCGTGGAGATTCCGCCCGGCCTGAACGAGTAGCGGCCCGGAGCGGCCCGATCCAGAATGCGTTTCTCGATCCTGACTCTGAACCCCGGCTTCTTCCGGGGCGCTCTGGACGAGGGCATGGTCCGGGTCGCCAGGGAGAAGAAGGTCCTCGAGGTCGTGCTCGTGCCGATCCGGGACTTCACCGACGACCGGTACGGCACGACGGACGATTATCCCTACGGGGGCGGCGCCGGGATGGTCATGAAAGCGGAGCCCATCCTGCGCGCGCACGAGAGCCTGCGGCGCGAGGGCAAGGCGCCGCGGACCCTCGTCACGTCGCCGCAGGGGCGCACGCTCACGCAGCGCTGGGCGCGCGAGCTTGCTCTGGAGCCGGAGATCGCGATCCTCTGCGGGCGGTACAAGGGGATCGACGAGCGGGTGATTTCGCTTCTCGGCGCGGAGGAGATCTCGATCGGCGATTACGTGCTCTCGGGCGGAGAGCCCGCGGCGATCGTGGTGCTGGACGCGCTGGCGAGGCTCCTCCCCGGAGTTCTGGGGGACGCGGAGTCGGCGGAAGCCGATTCCTTTTCGGAGCCGCTTCTGGACGCTCCCGTGTACACTCGCCCCGAGGACGTTGAGAGCAGGCGTGTTCCTGATGTGCTCCTGAGCGGCGATCACGAGCGGATCCGCGTGTGGCGCCGCCGCGAGGCGGTGCGCCGTACCTGGCTCAAGCGCCCGGACCTCTTGCTCGGACGGAAGCTGAGCGACGAAGATCAATCGCTGTTGGATGAGATAAAGAAAGAGGAGGGACGATGAGCGCGGTCGAGCGTTTCGAGAACCGGTTCAAGACGGACCGGAAGATGGATTTCGCCCCCGGCGACACCATCAAGGTGCACGTGCGGGTGATCGAGGGAGAAAAGGAACGCTCCCAGATTTTCCAGGGAGTGGTGACGAACATTCGCGGCAGCGGAATACGACAGAGCTTCACGGTCCGCAAGGTGTCGGGGGGCGTCGGAGTCGAGAGAACCTTCCCGCTCCATTCCCCGTCGGTCGCCAAGATCGATCTGGCTCGCAAGGGCAAGGTCCGCAGGGCAAAGCTCTTCTACCTGAGAGGCAAGCGAGGCAAGTCGGCGAAAGTCGGCGAGCGTGAAAAACTGAATCCCGATACCGCCTAGACCGGAATCGGGGCAATGGCGCGGCGGGGGCTGGCACGCTTCGATGACGAGTACCGGATCCGCTGGGGCGACCTCCTCGCGGGGGTCGATGAGGCGGGCCGGGGGCCGCTTGCCGGTCCGGTCGTGGCCGCGTGCGTCGTGCTCCGGCCCGGCACCCGGCTCCCGGGGGTCCGCGATTCCAAGGTGATGACCTCCGTCGAGCGCGAAGAGGCGCTCCTGAAAATTCGCGCGAAGGCGGTGGGAATGGGGGTCGGGGTCGGGAGCGTGATGGAGGTGGATGCGTTCAATATCCGCATGGCGTCTCTCCTGGCCATGCGGCGGGCGATCGAGGCCCTGGGGATGACTCCCCAGGGCTTTCTCGTTGATGGGATGGACGCCCTGATCTGCGAGGCACCGTGCGAGGCCGTCATCGACGGCGACGCCAAGAGCCTCGCCATCGCCGCGGCTTCCATCCTCGCCAAGGTCACCCGCGACGCGATGATGGACGAGCAGGCGCGCTCGTATCCTCTCTACGGATTCGAGCACAACAAGGGGTACGCGACGCCGGAGCACTTCGAGGCGCTCCGGATTCACGGGCCCTGCGACATTCACCGGAAGAGCTTCCGCCCCGTCCGTGAGCTCCTCTTCGTTCAGGAAATCATCGAGGGTTTCTGACCCCGGCAGGGAGGCGGGATGTGGCGGGAGCGGGTGGCCCGGTGCGGTGAGCGGATCGCCGCGGAATTTCTTTCCTTACGTGGGATGGAAGTCGTGGACCGGAACGTGCGCGTGGGTCGGGGCGAGATCGACCTCGTGGCGCGCGATCGCGAGCAGGTGGTGTTCGTGGAGGTGAAGTTCCGGACGCAGGGAGGCAAGGCCGGTCCTCTGGACGCGGTCGGCTGGAAGAAGCGCGAGGACGTGGCGCGCGCCGCGGCGCTCTATCTCGCCCGGCGCGGATTGCTCGATCGCTCGGTTCGCTTCGATGTGGTCGGGATCACGTGGAGGTCGGATGGCGGGGAGCTCCTCGTCCAGCACGTACCCAACGCCTACCCGGGCGGCCGAAATCAGTTCTACTGAGCCTCGCGTCACGGCGAAGCGCATCCTCATCCTCCATGTCCGCGCGGGCGTGGGGCACGAGCGCGCCGCGCGCGCGGTCGAGAAGGCGCTCCGCTCGCTCGACCCTTCCTGCGAGCCCATCGTGCGGGACGCGCTGGAGTTCTCCTCCCCCTTCCTGCGCACGTTCTACGCTTCCTCCTACAACCGGCTCGTGGACCGGGTGCCCCGCGCGTGGGGATTCTTCTACCGGCAGGCCGAGCGTATTCCCGCGATGGGATTCCGGCAGCGGGTGCGGTCCAGACTTCTCGCCGCGGGATGCCGCGACTTCGCGGCCGCCGCCGCGCGCTTCAAGGCCGACGCCGTGCTCTGCACCCAGTTCCTTCCCGCCGAGGTCTTCTCGCTCCTGCGCCGGCGAGGCGTGATTCCGATTCCGGTCTACTGCGCGATCACCGATTTCGCCGTGCATCCCATCTGGGTCTATCCCGGGATCGACCGCTACTTCGTGGCCTCGGAGTTTTCGGCGGAGCAGCTCCGGGCCACCGGGGTCGTTCCGGTGGACCGGATCGAGGTCACGGGGGTGCCCATCGACCCGGAGTTCGCCTCGAGCGTCGGGATGGAGGCGGCGCGGCTGGAGCTGGGGCTGGATCCGGATCCCAGACGGCTGACCTTTCTCCTCATGGGGGGCGGATTCGGCTGGGGACCGATGGAAGCGATGCTGGAGGCGGTGCTCCGGCTGGATGCGTCGGTGCAGGCGATCGTCCTGGCGGGGAAGAACCAGGAGCTGCGGCAGAAGCTGGCGAAACGGGTCCGGGGACAGGAGCGCCGGATCCAGGTTCACGGCTTCACCGACCGGGTGCACCGGATGCTCGAAGCCACCGACATGCTGGTCGGAAAGGCCGGCGGGCTCGCCTCGAGTGAAGCGATGGCGCGCGGAGTTCCGATCATCGCGGTGCGCCCGATCCCCGGGCAGGAGGAGCGGAACGTCGACTACTTGCAAGAATCCGGCGCGGCCGTGCGAGCCCACGATCTGGACGATCTCCTGTACCGGCTCATGCATTTCCTCTCCGATCGCGCAGATCTGGAACGAATGAAGGCGAACGCGCGCGCGATCGGCCGCCCCCGCTCCGCGTTCCAGGTCGCCGAATCGATCCTGACCCGATTGACACCCCCGGGGGCCGGTGGTAGCATGCCTTGATGCCGAAAACTGCCGCAAATGACGTTGCTGCAGGCGGATCGGCGGCGGAGAACGAGTCGCGCGAGACCCGCCAGGGTGTCCTCCTCGACATCACCGGACCGGGCAAGGGGAAGACGACCTCCGCGTTCGGCCAGGCGTTGCGGGCGCACGGTCACGGATTCAACATCGCGATCGTTCAGTTCATGAAGGGTCGCATCTACGGCGAGCTGGACACCCTTCGCTCGCTCCCGCGCGTCGAGGTCTGGCAGTTTGGCCGCGTGGCCTTCGTGGATCCCAAGAATCCGGATCCCAAGGACCGCGAGCTGGCGCGCCAGGGAATGGACAAGGCCTGGGAGATCGTCCGGGGCGGGAAGCACGACCTCCTCATCCTGGACGAGATCAACGTGGTCGCCGA
>Ga0137409_10007694_pt1 | contig 11051 bp, 8 predicted proteins | sample CZODoug1_16funga_FD_122059 | JGI IMG/M metagenome (GOLD analysis project Ga0137409, IMG submission 122059) | Vadose zone soil fungal communities from Angelo Coast Range Reserve, California, USA - CZODoug1_16fungal (Hybrid Assembly) | ecosystem: Environmental > Terrestrial > Soil > Vadose zone... | reverse complement strand
CGATTTTAAAAAAAAAAAAAAAAAAAAAAAAAAAAAAAAAAAATTTGGAAAAACAGGGAAAGCTTTTTAAAAAAAAAAAATTTTTTTTAAATCAAGGGAAAGTTGGCACCTTTTTGGGGGGGGGAGGGGGGGGGGGGGGGGGGGGCTCGGGGGGCGCGACCTTCCCCTCGGGCTTGGGCGGCGGGGGAGGCGGCGGCGGGACGACCTTGACCTCCGGCTTCGGCGGCGGCGGCGGAGGCGGCGGCGGAACCACGACCTCCGGCTTGGGCTCGGGTTTCGGCTCGGGCTTGGGCGGCGGCGGAGGAGGCGGAGGCGGGGGCTCCGGCTTCACCTCGGGCTTCGGCTCCGGCTTCGGCGGCTCGACCTTGACCTCCGGCTTCGGCGGCGGCACGACCGCGATCGGCTCGGGCTTGGGCTCCGGCTTCGGCAGCTCGTGGTTGCCGTTGAACATCAGCACCGCGCCGACGATCACCGCCACGGCCGACGCGACCAGCACCAGGATCAACGCCTTCTTGCGCTTGTGCGCCGGGTCGTCGCGGCGGCAGACGGGCGAGCAGCGCCCGCCGTGCGCCTCGTCGGCCACGCACATCGTGCAGATCGGGTCGCCGCACTTGGAGCAGAGCACCACCGCGGGCGTGTCCGGGTGGAACACGCAGTGCGCCTTGAGGGTCTCGCGCCGCGTGCCCGGCATGATCATCGGCATCGGCGTCTCGCGGCTGTCCGGCTCGGTCCGGCGCGACGGCGTCAAATGCTCGGGCAGGTCGTCCTCGAGCGACGGCAGCGGCGGCTCGAGCGGGGCCGGCGGCGGCGGCTCCCTGTCCTCGTGGTCGGGGATCACGAAGGGCATCCGCTCGGCGGCGCCCTGCACCTTCGCGATCGCCTCCATCCCGAGGATCGAGGTGTTGTCCTGCTTGATGGCGCCCATCAGCGCGGAGCTGCCGATGTCGCCCGACGCGTCGTCGCGCCGCACCGCGCCCATGTCGAGCACCGACGTGCCGTCGTCCTTGCGCAGCGACGACATCTCGAGGATCGACGTCCCCTCGTCGCCCGACTTGGGCGTGACGACGAGGGACGACTCGTCGCTCGACATCGACTCCGGCGCGAGGTCGGCCTTCGCGGCGGACATCATGATCGACGGCTCGTCGAAGTCCGACGCGCGCGGGTTGTCCGGGCGGGACGTGTCGACGAACTTCGGCTCGGGCGGCTGCTGGTCGACCGCGAACTTCTTGAAGGCGGCGTCGACCTGGTCCATCTGCTCCCGGGCGGCCTCGCCCGTATAGCGGGGCAGGGAGCCCGGGGTGGCGTCCAGGCCGATGCCGGCGAGCGGGTCGAGGTCGGCCGACGCCGCCGCAGGCTTCGGTTGGTCCTCGGGCTTCTCCAGCCGCGACCACACCTCGTCGAACGCGTCGCCCGCGGGGACGATGACGTCCGGGTCGGAGGTCGAGGGCGGCGGGGGGGGCTCCGGCGCGGGGGCGGCCTTGGCGGCGGGAGGGTTCGGGTCCCTCAGGGTGCGTCGCTTGGTCTCGAGCGTATGCTCGGTGAAGCAGAGGAGCGAGCAGAAGATGTTGCCGTCGACGTCGAGCATGCAGAGCGAGCAGCAGGACCCGCCGCAGCGCTTGCAGGCGCCGGCGGAGGCGCGCTCGGGATGCTTCGCGCAGGTTTCGGCCATGCTTCGCCGGAGTATAGCGGATCTCCCGGCGTTCTTCACCCATTATTTGAACGGAAGAGGACGCCTGAGGCATAATGCCGCCATGTCGGGTCGCAGCTTCCCCGCGGGTCCCCGCCTCCTGGGCCGCAGCGTCAACTTCTCCCTCTACTCGCGCCATGCCGAGTCGATGGAACTCGTCCTCTTCGATCACGCCGAGGATCCGGTCCCGTCGCGCGTCATCCCCCTCCACGCCGCGACGAACCGCACCTACCACTACTGGCATGTCGACGTCCCGGACATCGGCGCGGGCCAGGTCTACGGGTGGCGCGCGCGAGGGCCGTTCGACCCGGAGCGGGGGCTGCGCTTCGACCCCGGGAAGCTGCTCCTCGACCCCTACGCGCGCGCCGTCGTCGTGCCGAAGACGTATTCGCGCCCGGCGGCCTGCGTCCCGGGCGACACCACCGCGACCGGGATGCGCGGCGTCGTCGCGGACTTCCGCCTCTACGACTGGGAGGGCGACCGGCCGCCGCGCACGCCGTTCTCGGCGACGATCATCTACGAGATGCACGTCGGCGGCTTCACGAAATCGCCGACGTCGGGCCTCGACCCGGGTCTGCGCGGCACCTACCGCGGCATGATCGCGAAGATCCCGTACCTGAAGGAGCTCGGGGTGACGGCCGTCGAGCTGATGCCCGTCTTCCAGTTCGACGAGCAGGATGCGCCCCAGGGGCGGCGCAATTACTGGGGGTATGCGCCCGTGTCGTTTTTCGCGCCGCACGCGGGGTACAGCTCGCGGCGGGATGCGCTCGGGCCGCTCGACGAGTTCCGCGACCTCGTCAAGGCGCTGCACCGCGCGGGGATCGAGGTGATCCTCGACGTGGTCTTCAACCACACGGCGGAGGGGGACGCGCGGGGGCCGACGCTGTCGTTCCGCGGCCTGGCGAACGACACGTACTACCTGCTGGACGAGGGAGGGCGCTACGCGGACTACAGCGGGACGGGCAACACGGTGAACCCGAACCAGACGGTGACGCGGTCGCTGATCCTGAACGCGCTGCGCCACTGGGTGGAGGCGATGCACGTCGACGGCTTCCGCTTCGACCTGGCGTCGATCCTGTCGCGGGACGAGCACGGGCGGCCGCTGGACCAGCCGCCGCTGCTGGTCGACATCGAGACGGACCCGGTGCTCTGCAACGCGAAGATCATCGCGGAGGCGTGGGACGCGGGCGGGCTCTATCAGCTGGGGCATTTCGTGGGGGACAGCTGGAAGGAGTGGAATGGGGTGTTCCGGGACGACGTGCGGCGTTTCCTGCGGAGCGACCGCGGGGTGATCGCGCGGATGCCGTCGCGGATCATGGGGAGCCCGGACATCTTCGCGTACGAGAACAGCGCGCCGGAGCAGGGGGTGAACTTCGTCACGTGCCACGACGGGTTCACGCTGAACGACCTGGTGAGCTACGACCGGAAGCACAACGAGCCGAACGGGGAGTCGAACCGGGACGGGACGGACGCGAACTGGAGCTGGAACTGCGGGGTGGAGGGGCCGTCGTCCGATGCGGCGGTGGAGGCGCTGCGCGAGCGGCAGATCAAGAACTTCGTGACGCTGCTGATGGTGTCGGTGGGGACGCCGATGCTGTCGATGGGGGACGAGGCGCGGCGGACGCAGGGCGGGAACAACAACGCGTACGGGCAGGACAGCGGGACGAGCTGGTTCGACTGGACGCTGCCGGCGAAGCACCCGGGCCTGCTGCGGTTCGTGCGGACGTGGATCCGCCACCGGCTGCGGGGGAACGCGCGGGAGCGGGAGGACCTGTCGCTGAACGCGCTGCTGCGGGACTCGAGCTACGAGTGGCACGGGGTGAAGCTGGGCGCGCCGGACTGGAGCGAGTCGTCGCACGCGCTGGCGTACACGGTGACCCTGCAGGGCGGCCGCGTCCGGATGCACGCGATGCTGAACGCGTACTGGGAGGCGCTGGACTTCGAGATGCCGCACGGCCGCTGGCGGGACTGGGTGAACACGGCGAAGCCGTCGCCGGACGACATCCTGGACTTCGCGGCGGCGGTCGAGGTCGCGTCGAAGACCTACCGGGTGGAGCCGCGGTCGGTGGTCTTGTTGATTTCGCGGGTGGGCTCGGGCTGAGGGTCGAGGAGCCGCTCGATGTGGTCGAGGAGTTCGACGGACTTGAAGGGCTTGGAGAGGAAGGCGTCGGCGCCGCAGAGGTCCTTCCAGTGGGCGTCGCTCTTGCCGGCGCCGTTGGTGACGGAGGTCAGGATGATGACGGGGATGTCGCGCGTGTCGGGGTCGGCCTTGACGGCGCGGCAGACGTCGAAGCCGAGGCGGCCGGGCATCATGACGTCGAGGATGGCGAGGTCGGGGTGGAAGAGGCGGATGCGTTCGAGGGCCTCGTTGCCGTCGCCGCATTCGAGGACTTCGAAGCCGCGGCCGCGGAGGAGGAAGGAGAGGATCGAGCGGATGGCCGCCGAGTCCTCGGCGATGAGGATGCTGCGCATGTCCGGAAGAGCCATGGGACGCCTCCTACCCACCTGGCCCGGTCGCTCTGCGCCCCACCCTCCGTCCGCCGTTAGTTATACACCATGGGTTGCGAAATGGGTGCAAATTCGAACCACAATCAAGCCCGTCATGATTGAGGTGCACCTTTGAACCACAAACAGGACCGTCATGTTTGGGGGTCAGGGGACGGCGGCCAGGCGCGCCAGGGAGGGCTCCAGCGCCATCCGCGTCTTGAAGCGCCGGAGCGCCTCCCGGACAGCCGCCCCGGGCAGCCCGAGCGCCCTCGCCATCGCCCGCGGGCTGATCCCGCACTGGCGCCCCCAGTAGATCGACACCGGCACCGGATCCTCCCCCGACAGCAGCGCGACGCTCTTCCGCGCGTGATCCAGCAGCCATTCGAACTGCTCCTGATGGACCTCGACCATCGTCGGCCGGCCGAAGCTCGGCTTCGGCGGACGCTTCGCCTCCCGCCGGATCGCCTCGCGGAAGCGCTGCCAGGCGCGGCGGGGCTGGACCTCGGCCCGGGCGATCAGCCCCGTGGGATCGATCGCGAGCGGGCTCCCGGACTCCCCGATGAAGCTCCGGTAGCCGGACCAGGGGTAGTCCTCCGGCGCGGCGCACAGGCCCGCCTTGACGGGATTCATGAAGACGTAGGCGGCGGTCGCGAGGGAGAGCAGCGGGGTGCGCTGGCGATAGGACTGGTAGGGGCCGTCGAAGACGTGGCCGCCCAACGAGTATCGCTCGTTGTGCTGCCGCGAGTATTTCCCGTTCAGCGCGTGCATGCACTTCTCGAGGGCCTTCGAGCCGCCCTCCAGCAGCAGGTGGTAGTGGTTGGTCATCAGGGCGTACGCCCAGAGGACGCAGCCGGAGGACTTCAACGCTCGGTCCAGGAGATCCAGGAATTTCAGGAAGTCCTGGTCGTCCCGGAACAGTTCCAGCCGGCGGCAGCCGCGGGCGAAGACATGCCAGATGGCCGAGTCGCAGTGCAGGCGCTTCATCGTCGACGCCGCCGGCTCCGGCGGCCCTCCGCCCGTGTAGTGGGGCGAAGCCCGCATTAGTCGGCACAAAAAATGCAGCGCCCACGGATTCCCAAACAGGACCGTCCTGTTTGTGGTTCACATGAGAACCATGAACAAGACGGGCTTGTTTGTGGGCTCAGGGGAGCCTGGTCTTGCCCAGGGGGTGGCAGCGGAAGCAGCTGAAGCCTTCGCGGGTCACCGGATTGTAGGGCTGCTCGCCGACCAAGGACGCCATGCCCGGCGCGACCTTCTCCCTCATGAAGGCGGTCACCTCGGGGTGCTTCTCCTGGAGCTTCTTGAATTCCGTCTCGTCGGCCGGCAGCGGCGGCAGCTTCGGGTTCGGCATCTTGAACGTGTGGTCCCTGGCCCCGTCGCCGTGACAGGTGACGCACTTCATGTCCCCGAAAGCCTTCGCATCGAAGGCGACGAATTCCGCCCTCATCTTCGGGAACACCACCTTCTCCATGTACTCATGGCGCTGCTCGTGGTTCATGTCCTTCCACGACCCGGCCCCGGGCGGCGAATGGCTGCAGGACGCCAGCAGGATCGCGGTGAGCATCGTCACGCGGTTCATATCGGCTACTCCGACGCCGCTCTACGTACGACATCTCCGCCCCGCGCGTTACGTCTGCGACCGACGCGCCCCGGGGTCGTAGATAGCCCCATGAACCGACCCCAAACCCCCAGCAGGAACCCTGATATGGAATCCCTCCCCGAATCCCCCCTGTCCGACGCCGAGCTCGACCATTTCCGCGCCTTGCTGGCCGCCCAGCGCTCGGCCATCCTGAACTGCTGTCGTCATCTGTCCGAGACGGTGCTGGAGTCGCCCGAGAAGTCCGACGGCGACGAGGCCTCGTCGGAGGATCCGGCCGACCGCGCCGCGGAGTTGCGCGAGCAGGACCTGTTCGTGAACATGCTGGACCGGGCCGACACGGACCTGCGCGAGGTCGCGCGGGCGCTGGACCGCATCGAGCAGCGGACCTACGGGATCTGCGAGGACTGCGAGCGTCCGATCCCCGTCGCGCGCCTCGAGGCGATCCCGACCGCCTCGCTCTGCCTCTCCTGCAAGGCCCGCCTCGAAGCCGCCTGAACCTCCCCAAACATGACGGTCTTGTTGATGGTTCTCTTGTGAACCACAAACAAGACCGTCATGTTTGGGGTCAGCGGGGGAGGGCGGAGCGGAGGTCGCGGGCTTCGGCGTCGTCGGGGTGCCGGCGGAGCCAGTCGTCGAGGAGGACCCCCGCGCTCGGGGCCAGGCCCTGGCCGGCCAGCGCCCGCGCCAGCCCCATCGCGAGGCGCCGGTCGCCCGGCCGCGATTTCAGCGCCGCCTCGAAGTCGTCCGCCGCCGAGGCGTACGTCCGGTCCGCCAGCTCCACCTCCGCCCGCCGCACGCGCCACTCCAGCTCCGCCGGCGCCAGCCCCAGCGCCTGCGTGTAGGCCTCCACCGCCGCCCGCCGGTCCCCCTTCGCCGCCAGGATCTCCGCCCGCAGCCCCGCCCATCCCGCGTTGACCGGGTCGATCCGCGACGCCGTCACCGCCCGTTCCAGCGCCCGCTCGTGCCAGCCGAGGTTCAGCCAGGCCCGCGACGCCGCCGCGTGCGCCCACGCGTCCGACCGCAGCGACAGCCGCTTCTCGCGGACCGACGCCTCCAGCCCCCACTGGCCCGCCGACTGCAGCCGCGACGCGAAGTAGTCGCAGCCGGCCGCGTCGACCGGACCGCGCTCGAACGCCAGACCCGCCTCCTTCCACAGCCCGCGGTCCGCCAGGGCCGACGCATACATGGCCCGCGCCGCCGGCACCGGCGGCAGCATCGCCTCGAACCCCTCGAGCCCCGTCTCCGCCATCACGCCGTCGACGGCCGAGGGCACCGTTTCAAACAGCCGTTTGAAACAGACGGCCGCCCGCGCGCGGTCGTCCATCTCCCAGGCGAGCAGCCCCGCCTCGCGCTGCACGTTCGGGTCGGCCGGCCAGAGGTCCGCCGCGACCGACACCTCGCCCGCCTCCCAGGCCGCCTCGTGATCGTAGGGCGAAAAGCCCAGCGAGCCGCCCGGCGGCACCCCCCACGCGCCCGCCGCCGCGACCAGCGCGATCAGCGCCACGGGCCACGTCGGCCGCGCATCCCCGTCGCGCACGGCCGCGCCCCCCAGCCCCAGCAGCGCGCCCCAGATCATGCCGATCGCCGGGATGCGCAGGTCGAAATCGACGAACGAGTGCAGCAGGACGACCGCCGCGGCCGCGAGCGTCGCCGTCACCGGCAGCCGGTCGGGCCCCGGCAGCGGCCGCTGCGCGCGCCAGACGCGGACGAACCAGAAGCCCATCGCGGCCAGGCAGACGGCGAGCCCGACGACGCCGGCCTCGAACAGGATGTTCACGTATTCGCTGTGCGCGTGGTGGATCTGGCCGAAGAGCCCCGGCGGCTGGAACGGGTGATACGCGCGCGGATGCGTCCCCCACCCGAACCCGAGCAGCGGCTGCTCCATCGCCGCGCGCGCCGTGGTCGTCGAAATCGTCCAGCGCAGGTCGGCGCCGAGGTCGAAGGGGTCGAGCTGGCCGAAGCGCTCGAGGAGGCCGGCGGGGTTGGAGGAGACGATGGCGACCGCGGCGACCGCGCCGAGCGCGGCGAGGCCGGCGACGGCGGCGCGGCCGCGGTGGAGCAGGGGGAGCAGCGCGACGCCGCCGAGCGCGGCGAGGGCGCCCCCGCGGGACTTCGAGGCGACGAGGGCGACGGCGAAAAGAAACGCCGCGAGCGCCCAGATCCAGCAGCCCTCGACGCGGCGGATCCAGCGCGGCTGGTCGCCGCCGCGCGGCGGCCACGCGAGGCGCCCCCACGCGCGCGCGACGGCGAGGACGAACGCGACCGCCATCAACCCCGCGAAGTTGTTGCGGCTGACGAGCGTGCCGCTGGCCGAGTCGGGCGACGGCCGGGGTCCGTAGAACGGGATCTCCTTCGCGCCGGCGAACTGCTGGACGAGCCCGGCGAGCGCTTCGACGGACGCCACGGCGACCAGGCCGCTGAGAAGGGTCGACGTCGACAGTCCCGCCTGGCGCAGCCGCATCACGAGGAGTCCGGAAAGGACATACGTCGCGGCCTGGGCAAGGACGCGGGCGGTGTAGTACGTGTCGGCGGACGCGGGCCACCAGGGGCCGAGTCCATGCTGCGCGCGGAGGGCGGCGGTCACGGGGAACAGGAAGGGGGGGCCGGGGAGGAGGTGGACGAGGAACGTGACGCCGACGGCGGCGAGACAGAGGAGGGCGCCGCGCGAGAGGCAGGCGGGCTCCTTCAGCGCCAGGAGGGAGACGAGATAGAGGGCGGCGACGGCGACGGCGACGGCGGGGGTGCCGTGGTGGCTGACGCCGCCGATCCAGGCCAGCGACGCGGCCCAGATCGCGAGAAACGCGGACCAGAGGACGAGCGGCGCATTGGCCATCAGGCAACCAGCATTCAACAAAGCGCCCCCCCCGCCAGGCCAGTCCTTTTTGCGGACCCCAAACATGACGGTCTTGTTTGTGGTTCCTTTGTGAACCATGAACAAGACCGTCATGTTTGGGGGTGTTAGGAATTCGCGAAGGGGGGCACGATTCGTCAAACTCGCGCTTGAGGCGCGCCGTCCAATCCTCTAGAATCCGCGCAACGGGACCTATGAGAATCACGACGTTCACCGCCGACGCCTTCGAGGGGCAGTTCGCCCTCCGGCTCCTCGACTCCTGCCGCGCCTTCGGCATCGAGGTCGACCACTTCGGCGTCTCCGGCGACGAGGGCCCGCGCCACTCCGTCCGCCTCCGCTGCCTCCTCCGCAGCCTCCGCGCCGGCAAGGCCGACGCCCTCTACGTCGACCCCGACGCGCAGCTCCTCCGCCGCCCCGAAATCGCGCTCGAGGAGAAGGACTTCGACGTCGGCGTCTACTACGACTCCAAGACCCTCGAGCTGAGCGGCCCGCTCTTCCTCCGCAACACCCCGCGGATCGCGCCGCTGCTCCGCGAATGGGGCGCCGTCAACAAGGCTTATCCCGACAACTCCGAGATGGCCAACCTCTCGCGCGCCCTCGCGGAGCCCGGCCACTCGCTGACCGTCCGCCGCCTCCCCGTCACCTACGCCTGGGTCGAGCGCCTGCACCGCACGACGTATCCCCAGGCGCAGCCGGTGATCGTGCACTTCAAGGGCGACGGGCTCGAAACCCTGCCCTTCCAGCGCCCGAAGACCGGCCGATTCTAGGCCTCCACCGCCGCCCTCCCGGCATCGTCCATGGACCGTCGCTCCGGCGACGGGAGGATCCATGGGACTCTTGCTGCGGGGGGTCCTGGTCGTGCTCGTCCTGATGCGGATGGGGCACATCCCGCACCGCTTCTGGACGGGCTCTAGAAAATCCCGCGCTCCGGGACCCAGACCACGTCGCCCGGCAGCAGCAGCACGTCCTTGTCGAGGCTGCCCGACAGCACCGCGTCCAGGTCCACCGAGATCTTCTTCACCTCGCCCCCCGGCGTGCGCCGGAGGACCTGGACGCTCCCGGTCGACGCGAACTTCGTATAGCTGCCCGCGGAGCTGACGGCCATCGAGACCGTGATCCGCGTGTCGTTGGGGACATCGATGTTGCCCGGCTTGTTGACCGCGCCCAGCACGTACGCGACGCGGACCGCCGACGGGATGACCAGCAGGTCGTCCGGCCAGAGCTCGAGGTCGGCCTCGGCCTGCCCCTTCGCGATCAGCTTTTCGACATCGACCAGCGAGAGGCGGATGACCTCGCGCTCGACGGGGCCGCGTCGCCGCACGATCTGGACGTACTCCTTATAGGCGCGGTCCGTGAAGCCGCCCGCGGCGGCGATCAGCTGCAGCACCGTGATGCGCGAGTTCGGCGGCACCTCGTAGCCGTCGGGCTTCGCGACGCCGCCGACCACGTAGACCTTCCGCTTCGCGTACTCGCGGACGGTGACGCTGACCGAGGCTTCGCGGATATAGTCCTTCTCGAGGCGGGTGCGGATCGTGGTCTCGAGGTCGGCCTGGGTGCGGCCGGCCGCGCCGCGGGTGACGGTTCGTTGTGGAATCGTGAGGGCGTTGGCGTTGACACCGTCGATTATTTGCGCGCGGGCAAACATTCCGGGCATCAGAAGGTTCTCTGGATTGGGAATTTGAGCGCGAAGCGCGATCATGCCCGTCGTCGGATCCACTGAAATATCCGAGAACAATAGTTTACCAGCGTGGCGGTAAACCGTGCCATCATCGAGAATCAAGGTAACGCGCGCTTCACCGGGAGCCACGCTTTCGAGGGTTCCGTTTTCCAAGGCCCGCTTCAGCCGCAATACTTCCGTGCTCGATTGCGTCAGATCAAAATAAACGGGATCCAATTGACGGATCATCGCAAGTTGAGTTGCTTCGGTTGCGCTGAGCAAGGCACCTTCTGTCACCAATGCTTTTCCGATTCTTCCGGAAATGGGCGCAGTGACATGGACATAACCCAGGTTCAATTCCGCGGTTTCCACGGCGGCTTTTGCCGCGAGCAATTCGGCTTCATTCTGGCCCAGTGCTGCGGCCGCCTGATCGTAAACCTGTTTGCTGATGGCGTTGATTGGCACCAGTTCCTTGTAGCGCTCGACGTTGGCTTTCGACTCGTTCAACGCGGCTTCGGCTTTCGCCATTGATGCTTTCGCGCTGCTGAGGCTGGCCTGCAATGGAAGCGGATCGATCTCAAACAAGACCTGGCCTTCCTTGACATTTGACCCTTCCTCGAACGTTCGTTTCAGGAGAATCCCGGTGGCGCGTGCGCGCACTTGCGCTTCACGCATCGGGTTGATTCGCCCCGGAAGCTCGGTCGTCCGGTTGACGCGCTCTGACGCCACCGTCACAATGGACACTTCAGCAGGCGGACGTGTCACTTGT
>Ga0137409_10007693_pt1 | contig 11052 bp, 8 predicted proteins | sample CZODoug1_16funga_FD_122059 | JGI IMG/M metagenome (GOLD analysis project Ga0137409, IMG submission 122059) | Vadose zone soil fungal communities from Angelo Coast Range Reserve, California, USA - CZODoug1_16fungal (Hybrid Assembly) | ecosystem: Environmental > Terrestrial > Soil > Vadose zone... | reverse complement strand
CTGGCAGTGTTGCCAGGGGTCGCGGCCGCCCAGGGAGGTACCACGGCTGCGCCGCAGCTGACCGGCGCGGAGCGCGCCTGGCTGAAGCAGCACGGCCCGATCCGCTTCGGCGTTCCCGAATTCGGCCAGCCTCCGGTCGACGTTCTCGGCGACTCCGGCCAGTATCAGGGCTTCACCGCCGATTTCCTCGAGCTGATCCAGTCCCGCTTCGCGCTGAAAATCGAATTCGTCAGGCTGGCGACCCTCGAGGAAATGGTGGAGGCCGTCAGGGCGGGGAAGATCGACATGACCGGCTCGCTGGTCGAGAGGCCGGTGCTGGAGAGTCATCTTGTATTCTCGCCGCCTTATATCCGCAATCTGGGCGTCGTCGTCGCGCGAAAGGACGATACCTCCGTCCGGACGCTGGACGACCTGCGGACGAAGCGGGTCGCCATCGAAAAGGGCCGCGCCGGAGCGGAATTGCTGAGAAAGGAATTTCCCGGCATCTCGCTCGTCGAAGTCGAGTCCACCGCCGCCGCGCTGCGCGCCGTATCGGCCGGAACGGCGAGCGCCTACGTCGGTGCACTGGGCAGCGTGATCTGGATCAGGCGCCGCGATGAGCTCACCAACCTCGAAGTGCGCTCGGAGGCCCCGAGCTTCGACTCGGACATCCGCTTCGCGGTCCGCAAAGGCCTTCCCATCCTCGCCGCGGTCGTGCGCAAGGGCGTCGAGGGGCTCACGGCGGAAGACCGTGATCGCGTCCGCCAGCGCTGGATTTCGGCGGCGGCGGTAGAGCCGTCGGCGCACAGGCTCACGCTCGCGAGCGAAAGCCGCGAGTGGCTCAAGCGCCACGGCCCAATCAGGTACGGCGTAGCCGTCGCCGAGTGGCCTCCGTTCGACATGCTGCCGGCCTCCGGCGGGCACCAGGGCATCACCGCGGACTACCTGCGCTTGATCCAGGAACGCGTCGGCTTCCAGCTCGAGCTCGTGAAATTTCCGACCTTCAACGACGCGCTCGCGGCGCTGCGCGAGCGCCGTGTGGATGTGATGGGCTCGGTCGCGCACACGGAGAATCGCGAGCAGTTCGCGCTGTTCACGCTGCCGTACGTCAAGAGCCCACCGGTGATCATCGCGCGCAGGGGAGCGGACTCGATCGTCTCGATCGAGGATCTCGCCGACAAGACGGTGGCGATCGAGCGGGGCTACGCGAGCGAGGAGAATCTGCCGCGCCTGATTCCGAGTGTGCGGCTGATGCGCGTCGAGAACAGCACCGAGGCACTGAGCGCGGTGTCGCTGGGCAAGGCCGACGCCTATGTCGGCGGTCTGATCTCATCGGACTACCTCATCGACAAGGGCCTTATGACCAACCTCGAGGTCCGCGCCGCCGCCGGCCTTCCCAGCGCGGAGCTGCGCTTCGCGATCAGGAAAGACCTGCCGGAGCTGGCGCGCCTGTTCGACCACGGTTTCGCCGACATCACCGAGGCCGAGCGCGACGCGATCCGCAAGAAATGGGTCACGCGGAGCGCCGTCGTCGTCGATTGGGACCAGATTCTCCGATACGCGGTGCCGATCGTCGTCGCGTTGTTCATCGTCATCGCGGTGGTCGTGGTCTGGAACCGTCGCCTCCAGGCGCAGGTCGTAATGCGGCGCGAGGCGGAACTCGCCGCCGACGCGGCCAACCGCGCCAAGAGCGCCTTTCTCGCCACCATGAGCCACGAGATCCGTACGCCCATGAACGGCGTGCTGGGGATGCTCGAGCTTCTTTCCTTGACCCGGCTCGACCCGGAGCAGCGGGCCGCCCTGGAGACCGTGCGCGAGTCCTCGAAGTCGCTGCTCGTGATCATCGACGACATCCTCGATTTCTCCAAGATCGAGGCCGGCAAGCTGGAGGTGAGGCCGGAGGTCGCCTCGATCGCCGATGCGATCGAGGGTGTGTACCGGATGTACTCGGGGACGGCGAGCAGCAAGAATCTCGGCCTGCGCAAGTCTGTCGATCCCACGATCAGCCCGGCAGTGCGGATCGACCCGCTTCGGCTGCGACAGATCCTCAACAACTTCGTGAGCAACGCGTTGAAGTTTACCCAGCAAGGCTTCGTGGAGATCCGCGCGGAGCTCGTTGAGCGCAAGGACGGCGCGGAAACGGTGCGGTTCTCGGTCAAGGACACCGGGATCGGGATCGCCAAGGGGAACCAGGAGAAGCTGTTCCAGCCCTTCGTGCAGGCCGAGGGCGACACCACGCGGCGCTTCGGGGGGACCGGCCTGGGCCTCACGATTTGCCGCAGGCTCGCCGACCTGATGAACGGCAGGATCGAGATGTCGAGCGAGCCGGGCAAGGGTACGACCATGACGCTGACGCTCGCGCTTCCGGTCGCCGACGCGAAGGACCTGCCCGCGAAAGATCGCGCCGCTGCCGAAACCGCGCGCGCGCTGGCCTCGCGCCGCAACGCCCCGACCATGGAGCAGGCCCGGGCCGACGGCACGCTGGTGCTCGCCGTGGACGATCACCCGACGAACCGCGCGCTCCTCAAGCGCCAGCTCGCCACGCTGGGGTACGCGTCCGAGATGGCGGAAAACGGCGTCGAGGCGCTGGAGAAATGGAAATCGGAACGCTTCGCCCTGATCGTCACCGATTGCCATATGCCCGAGATGGACGGGTACGAGCTCGCTCGCACCATTCGCACCCTCGAATCGGGCAACGGCCGCGGACGCACTCCGATCGTCGCCTGCACCGCCAATGCGCTCGCCGGCGAGGCGGAGAACTGCCTCGCGGCAGGAATGGACGACTACCTCGCGAAGCCCGTCGAGCTGGGAGCGCTGGCGAAAGCGCTGGACCGCTGGCTGCCGCTTCCGGCGGGAGTGCCCGCACCGCAGGCTCCGGCTGCCGTCTCGGGCGATGGCGCGATTCCCATCGACCGCGCGGCCCTCGCCGAGATCTCGGGCGGCGATGCCGCGACGGAGCGCGACATCCTTCTCGATTTTCGCGGCGCGAACGAAGGCGACGGGGCGGCACTGAAGGAAGCCCTGGCCAAGCGCGACCTCACGTCGGCCACTCGCACCTCGCACCGCATCAAGGGCGCGAGCCGCACCATAGGCGCGGTCTCGCTCGCCGAGGTGTGCGAGCGCATCGAGCGCGCGGCGCGCGCGCAGGATTGGGACACCATCTCGGCGAACCGGGAGGCGTTCGACCGCGAGTTCGAGCGCCTGAGCGCCTGGCTGCGGCGGCTGTGAGACACTGGGACTGGAGGCCGTCATGCAGATAGCGGAACTGAGCTTTCTCGTCGCCGAGGACCACGATTTTCAGCGACGCACGCTGGTCCGCATCCTCGCCGGCCTGGGAGCCAAGCACGTCGCCGAAGCAGCCGACGGCCGGGCTGCGCTCGAGATTTTCCGGGCGGCAACCCAGCCGGTGGACATCATCATCAGCGACCTCGACATGCCCGGGATGGACGGGATGGAGTTCATCCGCCACGTGGGAGCGGGCGGCGTGCCCGTTTCGGTGATCCTCTCCTCCGCGCTCGACCCGGCCTTGGTGTCCTCGGTGGAGACTATGACGAAGGCCTACGGCATCACGCTGCTCGGTGCGGTCGAGAAGCCGGTGACGCCGCAAAAGCTCGAGGCGCTGATCCGCAAGCACACGCCGCCCAAGGCGAAAGCCGCCAGACCGGCTGCGGCGCCCTTTCCCCTCGAGGAGATCCGTCGCGGCCTGACCGGCGGGCAGTTCGTCCCCTTCTTTCAACCCAAGGTCTCGATCGCCGATGGAACGGTGACGGGCGCCGAAGCGCTGGCGCGCTGGCTGCATCCGGAGAAGGGCGTGGTCGCCCCGTACGCCTTCATCGGGCCGATCGAGGAGAACGGCCTCATCGACAATCTCACCTGGGTGATGCTCGAGCAATCGGCCAGGATAGGCCGCGACTGGAAGCCCGGCGGGCTGGACGCGACGGTATCGGTCAACCTTTCTCTGCGGTCGCTCACCGACGCCACACTGGCCGAGCGGATCACCGACCTGGTGCAGAAGCAGGGCATGGAGCCGCGCCGCATGATCCTCGAGGTGACCGAGTCCACCGCCATGACCGATGTGGGCAAGGCGCTGGAGAACCTGGCGCGCCTGCGCATGAAGGGGTTCGGCCTCTCGATCGACGACTACGGAACGGGCTACTCGTCGATGCAGCAGCTGTCCCGCATTCCCTTTACCGAGCTGAAGATCGACCAGTCGTTCGTGCTGAGCGCGCTCGAGAAGGAGTCGAGCAAGGTGATCCTCGCCTCCAGCCTCGACATGGCGAAGAAGCTGGGGCTCAAGGCGGTCGCCGAGGGTGTGGAGACGCGCGCGCACTGGAACCTGCTGAAGAGTCTCGGTTGCGACACCGCCCAGGGCTATTTCATCGCCAAGCCGATGGACGCGCACACGTTCCAGAAATGGACCGTGGAGTGGGCGCCGCCGGAGTAGCCCGCGCGAGGCAATAAAAAACCCTCCCCCAATGCGATTGGGGGAGGGCCGGTCGGGATCCCCTCGAGGAGATCAGCCTCGATCGGGTCCGGAAGGATTTGATCCCCGACCGTTCACGCCGTCGCGAAGACGGCATGCGGGCCCCGGGAACCGGGGACTCCCGGATATTCTTAGCTACTTGCTCGCTGCTTCGACCGCGCGCCTCGCCATCACCGTGATCAGGTGCGCACGGTAATCCGCTTTGGCGTGCAGGTCGGAATTGAGTCCTTTCTCGGGCACGCTGATGTTCGCGACCGATTCGGGCGCGAACTTCGATGCGAGCGCCTTCTCCATCTGCGCCACGCGGAAAACGCCAGGGCCGGCGCCGGTGACCGCGACGCGAACGCTCGAGCCGAAGTCGGCGACGAAGACGCCGACGATGGCGTAGCGCGACGCCGGGTTCTTGAACTTCATGTACGCCGCGCGCTTCGGTATCGGGAACACGACCTGCTCGATGATCTCCCCCTTGCCGAGCGCGGTTTCGTACATGCCCTTGAAGAAGTCGTCCGCCGCGATCTTGCGTTTGTTGGTGACGATGGTCGCGCCCAGCCCCAGCGCGCCCGCGGGGTAGTCGGCCGCGGGGTCGTTGTTGGCGAGCGAGCCGCCGATCGTCCCCATGTTCCGCACCATGCGGTCGCCGATGCCGCCGGCGAGCGCGGCGAGCGCCGGGATCGCCTTCTTCGCGTCCGCCGAAGCCGCGACCTCGGCGTGGCGGGTCATTGCGCCGACCGTCACGTTCTTGCCGTCGACCTTGATGCCGGACAGGCCCTTGATCGTGCCGAGGTCGACGACGTCGGTGGGCTTGGCGAGACGCAGCTTCATCGCCGCGATCAGGCTCTGCCCGCCGGCCAGCAACTTGGCGTCGGCGTCCTTGGCGATGATTTTCGCCGCTTCGTCGACCGATTTTGCTTTTTGATAGTTGAACGCGTACATGTTTGTCTCCAGTTGCCTTTTCTCAGGCGGCTTTCTTCGCGTCGCGGCAGGCGCGCCACATCCTCTGCGGCGTCGCCGGCATCTCGATGTCCTGCATCCCGAGCGCGTCGGTGAGCGCGTTCATGACTGCGGCGGGAGCGCCGATCGCGCCCGCCTCGCCGCAGCCCTTCACCCCGAGCGGGTTGTGCGTGCACGGCGTCTCCTTCGTCCCGACCTTGAAGGCCGGCACGTCGTCCGCGCGCGGCATGCAGTAATCGAGATACGAGCCGGTGACGAGCTGGCCCGAATCCCCGTCGTAGTGGCAGCCTTCGGTGAGCGCCTGGCCTATCCCCTGGGTGAGCCCGCCGTGAACCTGCCCATCGACGATCATCGGGTTGATGATCTTGCCGAAGTCGTCGATCGCGGTGAAGTTCACGATCCTGACGTTGCCGGTGTCGGGGTCGACCTCGACTTCGCAGATGTGGCTGCCGGCCGGGAAGGTGAAGTTGGCCGGATCGTAGAAGGCGTTCTCGTTCAGCCCCGGTTCGAGCTTGTCGAGGGGATAGTTGTGCGGCACGTAAGCCGCCAGCGACACCTCGGCGAAGGCCTTTTTCTTGTCCGTGCCCTTGACGACGAAAGCACCGTCTTTGAACTCGATGTCGGCTTCCGCGGCCTCCATCAGGTGCGCCGCGATCTTCTTGCCTTTGGCGATCACCTTGTCCACGGCTTTCACGATGGCGGTGCCGCCGACCGCGATCGAGCGCGAGCCGTAAGTGCCCATTCCGAAGAGGATCTTGGAGGTGTCGCCGTGGACGATATCCACGTCCTCGATCGGGATGCCGAGGCGGTCGGCCACGACCTGCCCGAACGTGGTCTCGTGGCCCTGGCCGTGCGAGTGCGAACCGGTAAACACCGTCACCTTGCCGGTCGGGTGCACGCGCACTTCGCCCGCTTCGAAAAGCCCCGCGCGCGCGCCCAGCGCCCCCGCGACGTTCGAGGGCGCGATGCCGCATGCCTCGATGTAGCAGGCGTAGCCCAGGCCGCGCAGCTTGCCGCGCTTGGCGGCCTCGGCTCTGCGCGCCGGGAAGCCGGCCACATCGGCGACCTTCAACGCCTCGGCGAGCGTGGCCTCGTAGTTGCCGGTGTCGTAGAGCAGCGCGACCGGTGTCTGATAGGGAAAGGTCTTGATGAAGTTGCGCCGGCGGATTTCCGCCGGGTTCATCTTCATTTCGCGCGCCGCGGTCTCGACCAGGCGCTCGACGACGTAAGTGGCCTCGGGGCGCCCCGCGCCGCGGTACGCGTCCACCGGCGCCGTGTTGGTGAATACCGCCGTGACCTCGGCGTAGATCACCGGCGTCGTGTACTGCCCGGCGAGCAGGGTCGCGTAGAGTATGGTCGGAATGCACGAGGCGAACGTCGAGAGGTACGCCCCCATGTTCGCCGTGGTGGTGACGCGCATCGCGAGGAACTTGCCGTCCTTGTCCATCGCGAGCGCAGCCTTGGTGACGTGATCGCGGCCGTGCGCGTCGGAGGTGAAGGATTCGCTGCGGTCGGCCGTCCATTTCACCGGACGGTTGATCTGCCTGGAGGCCCAGGTGCAGACCACGTCCTCGGCGTACAGGTAGATCTTCGAGCCGAAGCCGCCGCCGACGTCCGGCGCGACCACGCGTACCTTGTGCTCGGGCAAGCCCAGCACGAACGCGGTCATCAGCAGCCGCTCGACGTGCGGGTTCTGGCTGGCGACGTACAGCGTGTAGCTGTCGTCCGCCCGCGAGTAACTCGCGTTCGCGGCGCGCGGCTCGATCGCGTTCGGTATCAGTCGGTTGTTGACGAACTCGAGCGTGGTCACGTGCGCGGCTCCGGCGAAGGCCTTGTCGACCGCGGCCTTGTCGCCCAGCCCCCAGACATAGCAGGTGTTGTCGGGCGCTGCGTCGTGCACCACGGGAGCGCCTTTCTTGCGCGCCTCACCGGCGCGCACCACGGCGGGCAGCTCCTCGTAGTCGACCTTCACCAGCTCGGCGGCGTCGCGCGCCTGTTGCTGGGATTCGGCGATGACGATCGCGACATGGTCGCCGACGTAGCGTACCTTGCCCTGCGCGAGGCAGGGGTGCGGCGGCTCCTTCATCGGCTGGCCGTTGACGTCGGTGATCAGCCACCCGCAGGGCAGGCCGTTCACCTTGGCCGCCGCGAGGTCGTCGCCCGTGAAGATGGCGACGACGCCGGGCGCCTTTAGCGCCTTGTCCTTCTTGATCGACTTGATCTTGGCGTGGGCATGAGGCGAGCGCACGAAATATGCATGGGTCTGGTGCGGCATCGCCACGTCGTCGGTGTAGTTGCCCGCGCCGGTGAGAAAGCGGTAGTCCTCTTTGCGCTTGATCGCGGCGCCGATGTAGGTGGTTGCGCCCATGGCCTAGGCCCTCATCGTCTGCGAGGCGGCTTTGATCGCTTTCACGATGTTGTGGTAGCCGGTACAGCGGCACAGATTGCCGTCGAGCTGTTCGCGGATCTGGTCCTCCGTGGGGTTGGGGAAATTCTTCACCAGGTCGATGGCGCTCATCACCATTCCCGGAGTACAGAATCCGCACTGCAGGCCGTGGTGCTGACGGAAAGCTTCCTGCATCGGATGCAGCGTCCCGTCGGCCTTGGCAATGCCCTCGATGGTGACGATGTCGGCGCCCTCGGCCTGCATCGCGAGCATGTTGCAGGACTTCACGGCGCGCCCGTTCATGTGGATGGTGCAGGCGCCGCACTGTGCGGTGTCGCAGCCCACATGGGTCCCCGTCAGGCGCAGGTGATCGCGGATGAAACTGACGAGAAGCGTGCGCTCCTCGACTTCGCCGCTCGCCGGCTTGCCGTTGACGGTCATGGAGACCTTGACGGTCATGGTGTCACTCCTTCGGTAAATGTTGAGTTCTTGTTCGAAGTGCCGAAATTCTCGAAGAAAAAATGTCCTTGACGGCAGTTCTTGTCGAGGGAATTTGGTGCGATGGATGTCCGGGGAAAATGCTAGACCATGCGCGCGCCACAAGCAATAACAGTTGATTCTTATGCGTCTTGACCCAACTTTAGGTCGGGTCTAGGCTATCGACTATAATCGTTTGTAAGCAATCAGTAATCTTCGGCAGTTCGGACGAGCGAAAGGATTCGCGGTGGACAGCGTCGATCTCGAGGTGGTGCGCAGCGCTTTGAAGTGGACCGACGGCGGCCACCGCGCCACCCTGGGCACGGTGGTCCACACCTGGGGCTCTGCTCCGCGGCCGGTGGGCGCGATGCTGGTGATCCGCGACGACGGCCAGGTGATGGGCTCGGTATCCGGCGGCTGCGTCGAGGACGACCTCATCGACAAGGTGAAGAGCAAGGCGATCGCCGCTGCCAGGCCCGAGGTCACGACCTACGGCGTCACCCAGGAGCAGGCGACGCGCTACGGGCTGCCCTGCGGCGGGACGCTGCAGATCGTGCTCGAGCCGGTAACGGCCGAGTCGAAGCTGAAGGAGCTCCTGGGCGTCATCGAGCGCCACGAGCTTTCCGCCCGCTTCCTCGACATGGAGACGGGCAAGGTGAGCATGGAGCCCGGCAAATGGTCCGACCTGCTGGAGTTCGACGGCAAGGTTCTGAAGACCGTGCACGGTCCGCGCTGGCGGCTGCTGCTCATCGGTGCGGGACAGGTCAGCCGCTATCTCGCGCAGATGGCGCAGGCGCTCGACTACCACGTCACGGTGTGCGACCCGCGTGAGGAGTATGCCGACGGCTGGGATTTCGACGCCGTTCCGATCAACCGCGGCTACCCTGACGACGTGGTGCTGCAGATGAATTTCGACGCGCACAGCGCGGTGATCGCGCTGACGCACGACCCCAAGCTCGACGACGCAGCGCTGCTTGAGGCACTCAAGTCGCCCGCGTTCTACGTGGGAGCGCTCGGGTCGCAGAAGAACAACGACGCCCGGCGCAAGCGCCTCGCGGGCTTCGACCTCGCCGCGTCCGAGATCGCGCGCATGCGCGGGCCGGTAGGCCTCAAGATCGGATCCAAGACGCCGCCAGAGATCGCCATTGCGATCCTCGCCGAGCTGACCGCGGTGCGGCGCGGTGTGCAGATCCCCGAGACGATCGAGCCCCCCAAGGTGAACGTCTCGGCCGGCTGCGCCGTTCCTCAGAACTAGCTATCCTTGCTCCCCTGTTTCCAGGGGAGTCCATGGCCGCAAACATTCGCGGCATCCTGCTCGCAGCCGGGTACTCCAAGCGCTTCGGCTCGAACAAGCTGCTCCATCCCTTGCCCGCGGGCGCGCCCGATGCCGGCACGCCGATTGCGCTGGCTGCCGCGCGCCACTTCGTCGAGGCTCTGCCCGAGTCGGTGGCGGTCATTCGGCCCCGCGCTCAGAGGCTGGGGAAGATGCTGCGGGAGGCCGGGTGCAATACCGTCGTGTGCAAGAACGCCGCCGAGGGCATGGGGGTGAGCCTCGCCGAGGGCGTGCGCGCGGCGGCGGACGCCCACGGCTGGGTGGTGGCGCTGGCCGACATGCCCTACCTCCGTCCCGAGACGATCCGGGTCGTGGCGACGGCTCTGTCAGAGGGCGCGGCGATCGCGGCGCCCGCTTACCGCGGCGAGCGCGGCCACCCGGTGGGATTCGCGCGGCGCTTTCTCGACGACCTTACCGGCCTGCGCGGCGATGCGGGCGCGCGCGACATCCTCAAGGCGCACCCCGGCTGGATCACGCTCTACGAGGTCGACGACCCTGGCGTGCTGCGCGACATCGACGAGCCCTCCGACCTCGAGGGCTAGAACGCTCCGAGGCCGGCACGCCGGTCGATCGCTTCGGGGCCGAAGGTCCCCGCGATCCAGCGCGTGATGCGCTGGCGCAAGGTCGGACGCGGTGCCGGCTCGAGCAGGACGATATCGCTCGGCTCCCGAGCGTGGATCAGCGCGAGGCCGCGCCGGTCGAGAACGATCGTGTCGTTGGCCGAGAGGAAGTGATCCTCGAAATCCCGGTCCTGCGTGATCCACAGTCCGCCACGGACGCACTCGACGCGAGCGCCGAGGGGATCGTAGACGCGCAGCACTTCCCGCGGCCTGAGGTGGAACTGCGCCCTGCTGAAACCGATGTTCATGATCTTCCCTTTCAAGTGACGTACTGCGCGATGCCGTTGCCGAAGGACCAGTTCTCCTTCTTCACTTCGACGACGTTGATGAATACGTCTTCGATGCGCACACCGAGATCCGCGTTGAGGCGCTCGGCGATGCGCTTGTACAGGGCCTTCTTCTTTTCGAGCGTGCGCCCTTCGGTGATCGTCATCTGGATGATCACGATGCCGTCGCTGCGTTGAATCTCGAGGTAGCGCGGGTCGTAGAGCAGCTCGCTGCGCTCGTGTTCGGTGACCACCTGGAAGCGGTCGCCCTCGGGTACGTTGATGGCCTCGACCATGCTCTCGTAGACGATGCGCCCGACCTTTTCGCCGAAACCTGCGGGTTTGCCTTTCATCAGCGAGATGCGCACTAGCGGCACGACGCCTCCCGCCGCGACTTGATGTTCATATCCGTTGCTTTCATAATGCGGTCCACGCATGCGACTATCCCCTCGCGCGGCAACAGCTTCAAACGACATTTCGGCATGTTTCGCATGAGAAAAAGGAATGGTTAAGGGTTTGCGGGACCTGCCTTCGCTCGACCTGCTGAAGGGCTTCGA
>Ga0137409_10007690_pt1 | contig 11053 bp, 13 predicted proteins | sample CZODoug1_16funga_FD_122059 | JGI IMG/M metagenome (GOLD analysis project Ga0137409, IMG submission 122059) | Vadose zone soil fungal communities from Angelo Coast Range Reserve, California, USA - CZODoug1_16fungal (Hybrid Assembly) | ecosystem: Environmental > Terrestrial > Soil > Vadose zone... | reverse complement strand
AACGGAACAAGCTTATAGCCGGGAACAAGACCGGCCATGAAATATACAAATGAGCGACGGCCTACCGGAACAGTCATTGGTTTTTCTCCTCGCGTTATCACAGCTAATTTCAGTTCGCCGCTGCGCGCCGGCAACGGCTCTGTTCGGCCTTCACTGGCGCAAATTACGCGGCGCCGATTTCATGCGCAACGAATTTGCAGGCAGCGGCGCCGATTTGCAGAGAAGCAAAGATTTCTGCGGCGAACTGCGGAGTTACCTTTTGATTACAGAGCTGAGCGTGAGGACGGCCACGAGCATGAAGCCAGGCTGTTTCATCAACATTCGCACGTCGTAGCGCAGGTCTTGCGTGAGCGATGACCTTGATTCCTCCTGTGTTCTCTCGTTCATCTTCTCTGAAGCAAAATGTATACTTGGCGATGAAATGTAATAGGAGTGATAAGCAATGACAGTTTCCGCCAACGTCAGTTCTATTCTCCAACAGATCGCCGCGCTAAGCGCCGATGAATTGGCCGAACTGCGCGCGCAACTGGAAAATCAGGCGACAAACGGAGCGAACGTCATCCAACCTCAGTTGCAATCCGATCCAAAGGATGAAGCTGCGTTCAAACGGCACGGCAAGGCGTCGCGCTACTCCGCCCGAGCGAAGCCCTGCCTCCATCATCACTGAGGGTCGCCTCTCCCTATGACACACAAGCGCGTTTCGCATATAAGCGGAGCGCGAAGTGGTCAGCTTACAAGGCCGTATGATGAAGAGACCCCGAATATCATTACGAACGCGCAAATCGAGGAGTTGATAGGGTAGATTAAGGAAGATTTGAATTCTTCATTTCCTTGCCGCATGACCTCTCACTTCTCACTAGCGCCCTTGCTGCCTGCGCTCCAATTCTAGTACATCGGCGAGCATATCGGCGACGACTTTCGCCACTGCATCCGCCGTAACTCCGTACTTGCGCGCCCTGTCGCCGCCCGCGGCCGGCCATAGTATTTTGCCCTCTTGATTGACGAGCCGGACGTATATCCCGCGTCCATCGGAGCCTCCGCCCACGCTGAGCAAGGCGTCCGCTTTATCACGTGTGACGGCCGTCCACCGTCGGCTGGCCTGCAGACTGCGGCTCAGGTACTCGATAATCGCCGGGTCTACCTGACGGTCGCCGGTCACTTCGACGCAGATTTTCTTCATACCAAGCAAGGACGCGGACGCGCTGGCTTCCTCATGTAAAACGCCGAATGGCGCCTTAAGCGCCGGCTCTGAAGCGGTCGCGGGAAGCGGCGCCATTCGAGGTTCTTGCGTGTCTGGCGACACTGTCGCTGAAGGCGGCGCGCCCGCCGGCTGGATTGATGGCGAGGGGGACGTGACTGTCACCAACCCTTTATTCTCCGCGACCTGCGTCTGCTGAGATGTTCGCTCGCGAACGGTCAACAACCACGCCAGGTCTGATATGCCGGCGGCGAAGAAGACGGCGGCCAAGGCCCACGCTGTCGCCCGCCGTTGCGGCCGCCACACTCGCGGGAGGCGGCGCCCCAACCGTCTCCAGGCGCGCCCCAGCGCGGGTAGCGGATGCGATTCCTCATAGAAGGCCACGACCGAGACGCCGAACACCGGAGCGCCGTCGTCTTCATGCAATTGGCGCAAAGGCGATATGGTGAAGGAGATTTTTCGACCTCCCCCGAGTTCGGTCGAGAATCGCGACGGGCCGGCGGTCTGCGCCGAATCGTCATAGCTGAGTATGTGAACGGCGAGCAACAGATCGCCCTCTTCATGCGCCGTGCGCACTTCGATCAATTTCGAGCCTTCCTCCACTTCAAAAGGAGCCTCGCTCTTCCGGCCAATTTCCAGGACGGCGCGCTCGACCTCGTCCACCATGACGCGCAGCGGAGAGTCGCTGGGTCGCTTGCGACGCGCAGACTGATCGTCAAGATCCTTCCGCATCCTGGCGAGTTCATCCTCAGTTGGTTCCGCCTCCTCGCAGTCGCCCGGAGGCCCGTCTTCGGGGCCATGGTCAGAGGCGTGGAAGAACTTCGGGATCTCCAACCGACTCGCCGGGGGATCCAAACCCAATCCGGCCACCAACTGTTCGTAGCAATCAGGATGAATCACGGAGTGCATGCGCGCAACCTCGATTTGATGCTCTTCGTCCGGATCAGAACCGCGAAAGGTCAAGGCTTCGATCTCGTCAGGCACGGAGCCTGAACCGGGCAGCAGGCAAGGCGTATCCCACGGCGTGAGCACTTGCAAGCACTGTTTGACTATCCCCAGGTACCGCGCCGAATCTCCGAGCGCCTGAAACCTCTCTTCGCCACGAGGCCCTCGCACGACGGCCAGCCGCTGGCCGAAGCGCTCCTTCAATTCCCACATCAACCGCGCCTTACGTTCGCGCCAGTAGGCGTCATCCTTGGCGCGCTCCGGATCTTGCATGATCAAGGCGTAAAGTCCCATGCTTTCAGCCGTGGTGTGGTTGTAGAGCAACCGACTCACGCCGAGCGTGACATGGAAAGAATTGCGCATCAGGGTGATGTTAATTAAATGCTTTATGTAGCGCGTGATCAACCTCTCTTCATTAATCGCGGCGTCCCACCGCTGCTCTTCTCGCCGTTCATACGGCTCGGACTCGACGTAAACGAGCCGTTGGAGCAGTTGCGACTTGCTCAGCGAGACCTTGGTTCGTGAACTGATTACTTTTCCCCCAGGCGCTTGCGAACGGCCGCCAGGCTTGTAGTAAGAGCGTTTGTCTTGAGCGATGGCGACGGCGTCCAGCTCAGACATCGCCGCGGTTACAATCCGGACGGCAAGTTCCCTTTCACCATGAATAAAGTATGCCAGCCGGAACGCCCGGCGCAGCGTCGCGTCCCTCATCGCAACCTTGTCCACCACCTGTGCTACCCCCAATGTACTTTGTCCGAGGCATAATTCAGCGTGGAGCTTTCCGAATTTAACGCGACCGCGGAAAAGCTTACGCCGCTTTATGGCGTTTTTCGGAAGGCGGCGTAGGCTGAAACCAAACTACAGCCGCCTGCAATTGGGGATATTGGCGATTCTCTAGCCTGTACAGACTCGGTATACGATGGCGGTGGCGCAAGCGTTTATGGCCTTGCCGGACGTCGGACGCAGGGCTTTCTGTAATCACTTTTTAAAGTGATGAGGCTCGGTCTCAAAGTTTCGGATCATCTTAGGCCTTTACAGAAACATGCCTCATCACATAAAGACGCAAAACAGAGAGAGTTTTGCCTAAAAAAAACCGAAAAGCTAAAGGCGCCGCTCTGTGGGAACTTATTCCGAAAGTCCTACGCTATATCGAACCCGCGAATCATATAATGGCGCAGCCATGTTAATAGATCATATCAGCATTCAACGTCGCCCCCCACAATGCGACCGCCCACTAAAATTAAAGCGGCTTTGGTTAGGACTTTCTCTCCCGGCGGCGCGCAAAGGCGCTTGGCAGGCAGTCGCAATTAATTATTAAGGAGCGGATTTACAGCTTGAATTAACTTCTGAGGAACCTTCAGGTCCCACCGCGACGCCCTGAAACGATGCAAAAGGCATGAAGTTCGAGCTTTAGCTCGATGCCACCGGTCGTTTAGCGCGGCATTGACGGAGTTTAGGAGTTGGTGTGCCCCGTAAACACAAAACAGATAGTGAGGCCGGCGTCACGGCGGTCACCGACGAAGAGATGATCATGCGCGTGAGCCAGGGCGATGCAACAGCATTCGAAACGCTGGTCGATCACTACCAGAAATCAGCGTTGCGAGTGGCCCAGCGATGTATCGGACAACTGGCCGAGGCCGAAGACCTGGTCCAGGAAACCTTCCTGCAAATCCATCACCACGCCCATCAATACGACTCGGAGACCGCCTCTTTCAAAACCTGGTTCTTCTCGATTCTCATCAATCTCTGCCGCAACGCCCTCAAGAGAAACAGGTCTCTTTCATTCATCGAACTGCCAGAGGATGCGCCCGCAATCGACGACCCGGAAAGCGACTTTGCGCACGAAGAAGAGCGAGTCGCCCTGGCCGCAGCCATGGCCAAACTGCCGCCCAATCAGCGACTGGCTCTGATCCTGCGCCATTACGAGGGCTTCAGTTACTCCGAAGCGGCGGCGGCGCTCGGCCTTTCGACCCAGGCGTTCGCATCGTTGTTGGCGCGCGCGAAGCGATCGCTCCGGCGGGAATTGGCGGAGTTCGAAAAAAAATCTTCCGACTGAGCGACACTTTTTCGAGTTTCGTATGTATTAAGTAACTGAGCAGATTTTTCAAACTATTAGTCAAGCAATTATTGATATGTCTCCCCCGTACCGCGATAACCTTCGTTTCAGGTCTCCACCAGTCCACATACCGCTATGGCCTTTCCTCTAGCCGCTCGTCTTTTGCCCATTTCCCTGCGCGTATTCTCTAGCGGCCAGGTATTGCTACGGCTGCGACCTAATACTCCCCTTGCAGGTCAGCAAGGACCCTCACACGTCTGCGAGTAATCGCAAAAAACACTCGGCCGGAAGAAGTCTTCCGTAAGGGCCAAGTCTGCGACAGAGGCCTCCAACAGACAATCATATTCATCAATCATCACGGCGGGAGTCTGTCGAATCGGCCTGCTGAATGGCGCAGGGCCTGTGCGCCAGGCGGATTTCACTGCGAGGTTTAACTTCTGATGGTCGAGATCTTCGATAAATTGCGCGTCCCCATGTCTCAGTATCTGAGACGCCTCGGCCTGAGCCAGGAGGATTCGGAGGAGATTGTCCAGGAAACGTTCCTTCGCCTCTTCAAGCGCCTTCGTGACAAAGGGCAGGGGGGCAATCCGCATGGATGGGCCTTTCGCGTCGCACACAATCTGGCGATCGACAGATACAAAGATCAACTACGTTGCGCCACTAAAAGCCCGCAAGAGTGGGCCGGGTTGAGCGACTTGCTTATGGACCAGTCCCCCAATCCCGAGGAGTCCATGATGAGCCGGGAGGAAGTCGCCAGGATCAACCAGGCGATCTCCTCGCTTTCGAGCCGGCAATTGCAGTGCGTTTATTTGAGAGCGGAGGGCTTTCGACACCGCGAGATCGCAAAACTGCTCGGGGTCACAATGGCGACGGTGGCCGAGTCGCTCCGCCGCGCGACCAGGAAGTTGAGAGCAGATGAAATGTAAAAGCTCGGAGAATGATCATGTTGAGAGGCAGAGTACAAGATCGCGCCGGCGAAATGAGTAAAGTCGAAAATATTTTTGCGCGGCATGTCATGAAAAGCCGCTTTAAACTGTTATTTAGTTAGGAAGCTAAATCTGAATAGCTAAGATCAGTACAAGCTACCAAGCTACTAAGAAACCAGGGGCGCGAAGCGTGGTTTGGAATCCAGACTTTTCTGGCTTTCCCGGCGCCTTCGTATTGCCCGCGGTATGAACATCGGCGCCAGTATGTCGGAAGCGCTGCGCCGATCTCGCGTGGTTTGATCCAGTTCATCTTCGGAATCGCAATGAACGAGTCAGTCGTAACATCGCTCTGGAATGGTTTCTCTCGATTGACATATCGGCGTCGCGCCGCCCGCATCGCCGAGTTGACAGGTCTCGATCAGACTTCGATAGAGGCTTTGAGCGGCCGCCCAGTCACAGCGGACGTCAGTTTGGCCGAGAGTTGCGTGGAGAATGCGGTCGGCTACCTCGCCGTGCCGATGGGAGTCGCCGCCTATATGCTCATTGACGGGCGCGACGTCGTCGTGCCGATGGCCGTCGAAGAGACCTCGATCATCGCCGCCGCGTCAAGCGCCGCCAAGTTCTTCTACCCCCACGGCGGCGTCACGACCAGAACCGAAGGCGTGCTGAGCATCGGCCAAATCCAGATACCCCGGATGCCCAGTCCGGAATATTCACTGCGCGTCGTCGAAGCCATTGCGGCTAACCAGGGCTTCTTGCTCGCTTACGCCAACGAAGTGGTATCGAGCCTGGCCGCCCGCGGCGGCGGGGCGCGACACATCGAAGGGCGCGTCTTGCCCGAAATGGTGGTGGTCCACGTCTACGTGGACACCTGCGACGCCATGGGCGCCAACCTGATCAATCAACTCTGCGAGGGGCTGAAGCCCGTCATCGAAGACGTGACCGGAGAAGAAGCCGGCGTCTGCATCCTCTCAAACCTGACCGATACGCGCATGTCGTATGCGACCGCGCGCGCGCGACAGGTCGACCGGCGACTCGCCGGCGGGGTAGTCAACGCCTACGAGTTCGCCACGCAGGATCCTTACCGCGCCGCGACGCATAACAAAGGAATCCTCAACGCCATCGACGCCGTTCTATTGGCGACCGGCAACGACTGGAGGGCGATGGAGGCGGGCGCCCACGCCTACGCGTCACTGACTGGACGCTACCGGCCCCTGTCGCGCTGGCGAATGGAGGGCGACGACCTGGTCGGTGAGATCAGGCTGCCGACAGCCGTTGGGACGGTCGGCGGCGTGACCAAGATTCACCCGACCGCCCAGGCATGCCTGAAGATGCTGGGCGCGCAGACGGCGTCTGAATTGGGCCGAATCTGCGCCGCCGTCGGCCTGATCCAGAACTTCGCGGCGCTGCGCGCGCTCGGGACCGTTGGCATCGTCAAGGGCCATATGAACCTGCACGCGCGAAACCTGGCGGTTCTCGCCGGGGCGAATCAAGAGGAGCAGCCCGTGTTAGTCGAGAAGCTGCGCGAAGAACTCTTACATAAAAAGCGGCTGACGCTGACCCAGGCGCAAACCATTTTGTCGGAAATCAGAAATGGCTCGATAAGAGAGGAGGCGCCTCTTGAAGCAAAGTGACTCATTGATCGGGAACGCGCCGATCCCTTCGGCGCCCGCGCTCGGCCGAGCCATAGATCTGAGATTCAGCGCTCCGTCGGAGCGGCGCAACAAAGCCAGGGCGCTGGAGCAACTCCGTCTGTTAGGTCAACAAGTCTCCAACAGTTATCACTAACTGAATTGCATGATCAGGAGGATCTCTATATGGTCGGATTGGAAGCTTTAGCTTTTTCGGTCCCGCAATACTTCATCAACTTAACCGACCTGGCCATCGCGCGAGGCATTGATCCGGACAAATATACGTCCGGTCTAGGCCAACGCGAGATGTCCGTCGCCACACCTTGCGAGGACGCCGTTACTCTGGCCGCCAGCGCGGGACGGCGGCTCCTATCCAACTTCGACATCGATCCGGAATCCATCGCCCTACTCATTGTCGGCGCCGAAACCGGAATTGATTATAGTAAACCGATCGCCAGCTACGTTCATGAGATGCTCGGCTTACCTTCCTTATGCCGATCATTCGAGATCAAGCACGCCTGCTACGGCGGCATGGCGGGACTGTTTACGGCTTCGCAGTGGACGATGTCGGGTCGCGCCGCGGGCAGGAAAGCCCTTGTCATCGCCACCGACATCGCGAGATACGGCGTCGGCACACCCGGTGAACCGACGCAGGGAGCCGGCGCCGTCGCGATGCTGATCTCGGATAAGCCGGCGTTGATCGAGTTCGACACGAGCGGCGAAGGCTACTACTCGAAACAGGTCATGGATTTCTGGCGGCCGATCTACAGCAAAGAGGCCTTCGCCGACGGCCACTATTCAATAGCCTGCTACCTCGACGCCTTGCAATACTCCTACGCCGCCTATCGTCGGACCTCCGGCCACGACGGCGATAGGCATTTTGCGGACCGTTTCGTCGCCTGCCTCTATCACACGCCGTTCGTGAAGATGGCTCAGAAAGCTCACCAGCGATTGCTGGAGACCGACGCAGGCGCGCCGTTCGCGCCCGACGGCCCTGAGATGAAGAGCGCCAGAGATGACTTCGCCCGGCGAGTGGCGCCGTCGCTGGAGATCAACGCGCGCGTGGGCAATATCTACACCGGTTCGCTTTTTCTGTCGCTGGTCAATTTTCTCGAAGACCAGGGCGACCGCGCGACCGCGCGACTCTTCAGCCTCTTCAGTTACGGCAGCGGATGCCAGGCCGAGTTCATCACGGCCAGGGTCGGAGAGCGGGCCGGCCAGGCGATGAAACGACAAAGTTTCCGAGCCATCCTGGAAGGTCGTACCCGTCTCGATGTGCGCCGTTACGAAGAAATTCTCGAAGCGAACGGAGTAGCCGATTTCAACGATTCGAAGGTTTGTGATCCGGATGTCTGGCATATCGAGGGACCGTTCGTATACACGGGCGCACGCAACCACCAACGACAATATCTCAACCGAGGAACCGGGGCGCTGGAAATGGCCTCGATTGCGATTTCATGAGCATTGAGCAGTTTGATGACTTCGAAACTCTACGCATCACCAATGTTTATCGCAAGATCAATGGCAAGTGGCTGATAGTCCACGAACACTCTTCTTGCCCTGTCGACCTGACGACTGGCCAAGCCGACCTTTCCTCGGAGTGATGATGAAGAAGAGATAAACAATGAAAAGTGAGATGAATGTGAGGAACGGCGTCGAGATCGTTTCGGCTCAGGATTTCCCCTGGCGCGAGGTAGAAGTACCCGCGAGCTTCGAGTTGCGCTTTCCTCAGCGTTGGATCGCGCAGCCCGTTCAGAACCGATACGCCGCGGCGATTGAACGTGAAACCCTCGCGTGGCTCAGGTCTTACGGCATCGGGAAGAGCCGCGACGAGGCGGAGAAACTGCGCAAGTTCAACTGTGGCATGTACGGCGGGTACTCGCTCCCTACGGCGAATTATCAGACAGCGCTCCTAGTGACGCAGTTCATCTCGCTCTGGTTGTTCTGGGACGATGCGCAGGTCGAGGAGGGAGACGACTTTTGCGTCGAGGCGGTTCTCGAAGCATTGACTGGCGCGGCTGAGCCGCACGCGCCCTCCCGCTACCTGGCCGCCTGGGCCGACATCGGATGGCGACTGCGCAGGACCCAGAGCGCGGCCTGGCTCGGTCGCCTTGAGTCCACAATGCGGGAGTGGCTCGAAAACGCCAAGCTCGAAACACGTCTGGCGCAGGCATTCAAGCGAGGCGCCGCCTGCCCGGACTTCGCGACACTCTTTGATTGCCGGACTATCAGCATTGGCATGTTCCCGACCTTCCACCTCATCGAATTCACTGAGGGGATTGAGCTTGACGAGTCGTTCCACCAACACAAGACAGTGGTGGCGCTCAAGCGATTGGCTTCGCGGCTCGTGGGGTTGGGCAATGACCTCGGCGGTTTGGCAAAGGACATCAACAACCGGTGGCTCAATCTCGTGCTCGTCCTGATGGAGCAATCCTCCATGATGATCGAAGACGCTTTCCAGCGCGTCGTCGACATCCACAACGCCGACGTTGAGGAGTTCGACTTGCTGGCGTTAGAACTCGCGAGTTGGGGGGGGGAGACCGACGCCTTCGTCTGCGGCTGGGTTCGAGCTGTGCGCCACAATGTCTTCGGGTTCACACTGTGGGAGTCTACCGCCGAGCGTTACCAGGAATACAAAGCCGTTGTAGGCAAGAAAGCATTGATCGCTCCTATCGCGCTCGCGCCCGCCCACATCAACCCGCTGGCGCAGGCGCATAAAAAAACCGGCAGGGATGAATTGGGCCAGTAACCAACAATCATTAAATTACCGAGCGACACCAGCATTATTATTATGAACATCAAGCAGTTCGAAAAACGAAAGCAGGATCACATCGCGTACGGGTGTACATCCGTGGAAATATTGAGTGGTCGCTGTTGGATACGAGCCATTATGGTTTAGTCAATTTGAATATAAGGATGTAATACCATGATGAACACCGATGGCTGGACAGCCCTATATGCCCGGCACACCAAGATATGGATTTCTCAAGGCGTCGACTGGATCAGTACCGCGAGCGGTAGCGAGCGGAGCCTTCGCCAGCGGCCGCTCGCTACCGCTCGCGGTACTGACTCGTCTCCTCAATCCAGATCTTGCTGTGCCCAACATATAGGCGTTCCCAACCTACATGGATTTGGCGATTGAGACCATAGCCACAGTCCAGGTCATTTACGGAAAGGATCCGATCTCCGCGCAACAAAGCCATTCATATGCCAAGAATCTTAGTTACAAATGACGATGGATATTTCTCTGAAGGGCTCAACGCGCTTACCGCAGCGCTCGGAATCGTCGGCGACGTCACTGTCGTGGCCCCCGCGTCGGAACAGAGCGGCGCCGCCCATGCAGTGACGACCACGCGTCCACTGCATGTGCGGAAGATCGATGAACGGCGCTACACCGTCGACGGCACTCCGGCTGATTGCATGATACTCGCGCTGACTAAAATTCTGCCTGAGCGCCCGGAGATCGTCGTTTCAGGAATCAATCGCGGAGCGAATCTGGGGGACTACGCGATCTACTCGGGAACGGTTTCGGCCGCGCTTGAAGCCGCGCTCTTCAAGCTCCCCGGGATCGCCGTCAACCTCGCCGCGCGCCATGGAGATTTCACATGGGCGGCGCGATTCGCCACGGACCTGACGCGCCAGGTCTTGAAAGAAGGGCTGCCGGAAGGCGCGATCCTCAACGTCAATGTCCCGCCGGGCGCCATCCGCGGCGTAAGATTCACGCATCAGGGAGCAAGGATCGCCAACTTTCATATCGCCGAGAATGTAGATCCCTGGGGCCGCAACTATTGTTGGATCGGAGAAGAGGAAGCGTCAGAGAAGCGTGATCCGGACAGCGATTATGAAGCCATCGCGGAGGGCATGGTCTCGGTCACGCCGTTGCAACCCTACATGACGGATTACCGCGCGTTAGAAACGTTGCGGCGCATGTCTTCTCTGGATGTTAAGCGGAGGTATGCCTGATGAACATCGAGCAGTTCGAAAAACGGAAACAAGATCACATCTCGCATTCGTTGAGCGCGGCCAACCAGGCGGCAGGCATGAGCGGCCTGGAATCCATTCATCTCAATCACGAAGCGATTCCGGACCTGGACTTCGAAGAGATCAAGCTCGAAACGCCATGCCTGGGGAGGCTGCTGGCAACGCCCTTTTATGTGGCGAGCATGACGGCGGGGCATACGGACGCTTTGAGCATCAACCGGACGCTGGCGCATGCCTGCCAAGAGCGCGGCTGGGCTATGGGAGTAGGTTCGCAGCGTCGCGAATTGGAGGCCGGAACTGGCGCCAAGGCGATTGA
>Ga0137409_10007082_pt2 | contig 11053 bp, 24 predicted proteins | sample CZODoug1_16funga_FD_122059 | JGI IMG/M metagenome (GOLD analysis project Ga0137409, IMG submission 122059) | Vadose zone soil fungal communities from Angelo Coast Range Reserve, California, USA - CZODoug1_16fungal (Hybrid Assembly) | ecosystem: Environmental > Terrestrial > Soil > Vadose zone... | reverse complement strand
AATCGCGAATGTGCGTAATTGTGACTATTCCAGACTGCCAGGATTGATACCTGATAGTTCGCGGGCGGCAGAAGCCTGGTTTGTGCAGATTCATCCCGGTGATACCCCGGACAAAAATCAGGCAGCGAAATTCGCGGTTGAGTGGGCAACAGACTGGCTCGATCGGATGCGTATGGCGTTTGGGCCTGTGGTAACGCCATGAGTCTCGCCTTCGTCCTCACCTGTGCCGTCATCGGATCGGTGCTCTCGCTCTGGCTGCTGATCGATGCGTTTCGTGCGCAGCCAGTGCCGCCGCCGGTCCGCATCAATCCAGCGCTCCTGGCGGACTGGCGCGAGGAGATGATTTTTGAAGCGAGCAAGCGCGTGTTGAAGGGCCGGCAGGACGTATGAGCCTGAAGAAGGGACCCACGGCTGCCGAGATTGGACGCTTGGGCGGCCTCAAGGGCGGTCAGAGCAAGAGTCCGGCAAAACAGGCCGCCTCTCGGCGCAATGCAGAAAAAGCACGGGCGGCCAAGAAACCTGTTGCAATTAGTTCCAAAGCGGTTTAGTATCGTGTGTAGAGGTGCTGCACGTGAGCCGTTATGACTACCCAGACCCAGGAACCGACCCAGCTTACTGTGATGGACTGCAAGCCGATCCAGATAATAGGGAGGACACTGACGTGCCTGACTTTGATTCGCCCTCTGAGCCGAGTCAGATGGATGACTTCGCCGCGCATGAGCCGCCGTTTACTGACTCGCGGCCTCCGATGGCACCAGAACCACGGATCGAACCGTGGGGGAACGGATTCATTCCTCGCGACACACTTGCCAGTATCGATCCTGCCGAGCATGCCGCCCATTCCTTGATCGACTGCCTGACCACGTTGGAGCAGCAGATTGCCATGGCGCCGGACTTGGCGCGGGCGACATTCCTGCGCGAGCTCATGAAGCGGGCGTGGAAGCACGTCACGGCGGTGCAGGACAAGGCGGGGGCGAAGTGCGATGAATTCGTGGAGAGGTTGCGCTAATGCCGAGAGTGAAACCGCATCATCATCCGTGTCAGACCTGCGGCGCTAAAACTGAATGTGGTGGCACATGGGAAGAGCATTACGACGGGTTCCAGGCCGTCATCTGTCCAGAGTTCCACCGCCTCAATGGGTCTACGAATGGCGACTTCATTTGTCATGATTGCAATGAGGAAGAGTTAGAGCAGACGCGCCGACAGAAGTATCTTGCCGAGAATGGTCCCGATGATGATCCCGATGCGTGGTCTGGTGGCTTCGCACCGAATCATTAGCCCCGTTGATAGGTCCACATCGGTGACATATGAAGCGTTACGACCTGATCATAAAAGGCTCGCATTATTACACTTCTAATGAGATGGAGTCTTCCGTTGATGGCAAGTGGATTCGTTATGAAGATGTTGAGCCTTTCATGAGCCTCTTCAGTGGCACGCGCCTGACCGAGCGCAATGTGGAAAACACGATCCACGAACGGGTCAAGGCGATTGTGCTGCGACTAGTGGAGAACCAAATCGATCACGCCGATGCGATTCGACAGTTGGAAGATTTACTGATACGTGCAGTCAATGCGAAAACTCGGCACATGAAGGCCGAGAAGGAGAGTGAGTGATGTCCCCGAGCTATAAGGCAGCTTTTGGATCGTTTCTGAAACAGGAAGACCTTCAGGGTAAAGCCGTGCAAGTCGCGATTGAGTCCGTGGATTTCGAGATGCTCAAGGACGGCGACAAGGACGAAAAGAAACTGATCATGCGGTTCGTCGGCAAAGACAAGGGTCTCGTTCTGAATCGCACTAACTGCGAAGCGATGGAGCATATCTGCGGCACGGATGACTACGGCGCGTGGGTGGGATGGGTGGTGGTGCTATTCACGGACCCGAGCGTGAAGTTTGGCGGGAAGACGGTAGGGGGCTTGCGGATTCGCGCCACTGGGCGCAAGCCTGCGCCGGTGCCTGTTGTGGAAGAGGCCATGGACGACGAGGCGATTCCTTTCTAGGCCATGACACCTACACCCGCGAAGTTTCTCTCGGCCACCGTCACGATTACCTACGTGCAGGAATCACGCACGAAAGGGACATGGAGTCATCCTGATGGCCGTCGCAGGTTTGTCATCGGCGCTGAGAAAACCACTGGTGATAGCTTGGGTGAGCGTCTGATTGGTCTAACCACGCTCGATCCTTGGAGAGCCTCCTTGTGTTTGGATGCGTCACCGAATGGGAATCATCCGGGGCGGAAACTGTTCATCAAATACAAACTGACGCGGTGGTTCGACTGCGAATTGCTTCATGTCGAAACGGTGAAAGATGCGGTGCCAGCATAATGGCGATCGGCTATGGCTTCGCGGTGCCTAAAGGGAAGACGCGCAAGCAACTGAAGGCGCAGAAGGATCGCGAGGACGCCAAGCAATTTAAAGTCTTCCGTGATGCAGTGTGGGACCGCGAGCGGCGTCGATTAGGTCTGGATGATAGTTTCGCATTGTGTCAAGGCTGCGGAGAGTTGGTATCCCCATCTCTTGGGAGCTTGTTCGGTCAAGTTCACCACGTTGTGAGTCGTCGGCACAAGGCGACAAGGATAGATCCTGACAATGGTCGGTTGCTCTGCCGGAAATGCCACAACAATGCACATAGGAGAGAGTTTTGACGCAACGGGATCGCGTGCCGTGCAAGTGTGGTCAGCAGGCTATCGTAGAGAGATTCAGCCCGTGGGAGTTCAATATAGATTGCCCACATTGCGGCGCGATTTACTGGAAGTCCTGGGCACATTACAAGCCTGCCCCTGTCTTTGTGAAGACACTTCAGCAACAGGAATTGCCTCATGTTTAACTGGCTCCTGCGCTGGTGGCGCGGCGACCTCTCCCTTGCCTGGTGGAGGGATCAGCAGCGGCGCGAACACGGCCGCGGGATTGACCAGAGTGCGATTGACTGGCAGAAGATGAGGAAGCGGCAGTTATGAAAATGAGTAAATCGAAACGAGCCTGTCTATATGAGGCGATTCACTCAACGGTTGTTGATACTCGCATCTCGCTGAAGCTAGACCCATCAAAAGATGCCGAACTCGCGCAAATCGAGCATCTGATCTGGAAGCGAATTCTGTTCGTGCTGAATGCTCAGGTGAGGCTGTGAGCCTCTTCGTCGAACCGATTCGCTGCACCTTCACACCGTCCGAATGGGACATCTTCATGCGCCCGATTGAAGGCCATCCAGAGAGCGGCTATCAGCAGCTGTTACGGATCCTGCAGCACAGCACGACAAAGCATCGTGAGGGGTTATTCGAGGATAGCGACCTTCAGGCGGCCTATGGCTGTGCCTACGATTACGGGTCGGGGGGCTATCAGGGGCGGTTTCGGGTGGTGTGTGCGGCAGCGTTTCGGGCGGGCTGGGTGCAGCCGTGAAGCCGCTCGCGATTGATCTGTTCTGCGGTCTCGGTGGCTGGACCGAAGGACTCTTGTCGGAAGGCTATCGCGTGGTTGGTTTTGACATTGAGCGGCACATCTACGGCGATCATCGGTATCCGGCACAGCTCGTGGTGCAGGATGTAACGACGCTGCATGGCCGACAGTTCAAAGATGCGGCCCCAAATGCCCACTGGCGGTCAAGGTGGAGGAGCACGACTGTGATTGGGCCATTGGAAGCTTTGGAAACAGCCGCATTGCTCGCTGAAAATCCTTATGGGGATCACGTAAAAGCATTCGGTAGCGATGAACCGAAAGCAGTTGGCAGGAAAATCGCGCAAGCCATTCGCGACTTGAAACAGCAATTATGCGACAAGGAATCAGCACGGTTGATCGCCAAACGGCAGAGGTTTTTAGCGAAAAGGGCTAAGCGCAAGAAAGAATCCATGAATGATGCGTGGTCATCTAGAGAACGAAGCCTGATCGGTGGAGACCCGACCGAATGATATGGCTTCCGCGGAGCATGGTATAATGCCGGACGTGTCCGAGACATATACTAAGCTCTTTGGAAGCATTACCGATTCGACCATCTGGACCGAGGATAACGAGACTCGGTTGGTCTGGATCACGATGCTGGCGATGTGTGACCAGCACGGATACGTCGGTGCCAGTCTGCCTGGATTGGCCGCTCGAGCGCGTGTCTCACTTGAAGGTGCAAAGGTTGCGATCGGTAAATTCCTGTCTCCTGATGAATTCAGTCGCAGCAAGGAATATGACGGACGGCGCATTGAAGTCACCGATCGCGGATGGAATGTCCTGAACTATGAACGGTTTAGGGATATGCGGGACGAAGAGTCTCGCAAGGAATACGAGCGGAACCGTAAGCGTGAATCGCGGAAGCGTGCGAAGGAACAGAATGTCCCGGACGGTCCCGCTCGGTCCCTGAATGTCCCGCAATGTCTGCCGCAGTCTGCCCAAGCAGAAGCAGAAGCACATACAGAAGTAAAGGAAGAGAAGCAAGAAGCCGTTGTTAAGAGCTCGGAGGCTGCGAACAAAGGGTCGGCGCTCAAGCAACGTCCTCTTGCTGGTTATCGGCGTCTGCGTCTCTTTCGCTGGATGGTGGAAGAGTTAATCGGGATGCTTGGCGATCATGTGGAGACCTTCGATCTAGAGGGATGGTTACAGGCGATCGATTCGGATGGGTCCATTGTGATTCCAGCGCTCTTACATCCGTGGCTGAAGTTGGAGCTTGAGGCCGAATGTAAACGCCGTGGCTTATTCGGACAGGGCAAAACGCAGGCGTGTCCGTCTCGAGACTGTCTCCATTCGCCGCCCTGTCCCAATCCTGGGAATTGGCAGTGTCAGCAACGGACAGTATTGGAAGCGGCTCGAGCTCAAAAGACGTTATGAGGCAGGCTGGGATGGTCGCGACGCCACCGCACGGGTGCAGCAAGGGGAGACGATGACTGTTTATCGCTGTGATTGGTGCGGGCGATTTTACTCGTCGCCATTACCAGAAGGAACGGCCTGTCCAAATCATATTGTTGAACACAATGCGCGACTCACCGAAAGCATTGCGAGCTTCAACGAGCGCCTTTTGAAACAGAACCATGCGTGTATCGGCGGGTCTGCTATTCATCGCGATTGCTGGACCTGCATAAGTCTTCTCGATTAACCAATGTTAATTGAACTCAAACCGTTGGCGGGCCGAGGCTAGGGCATGGCGAGAGGCAATCGAGACGACTGGACGAAGGCCGTGACGAGGCTCACGATGCCCCAGGCACGACGATCGAAATATGGGGCAGTCAAGGTCGAAGTGGACGGGATCGTGTTCGACAGCAAGCGTGAGGCGGCCAGATACCACGAATTGAAGCTGATGGAGAAGGCCGGCCTGATTCGCGCCCTAGCGCTCCAGTCTCGGTGGCCGCTCTTTGTTCAAACGAACGTGGTTGCCGACGAGCCACAAGAGATTGGCGCATATATCAGTGATTTCGCGTATGAGGATCGGTCGTCAGGCTGGGCCATTATTGTTGAGGATGTGAAGGGATTTAAAACGCCGCTGTATCGGTGGAAAAAGAAGCATTTCGAGGCTCAATTTAGGATTCAAATCCATGAAATCTGACGAATCGCCGGACGTCCTCGCGAGAAAGGACTTTCTGATGTCTGAAAACGTCGTCCTCGACCACCCATTCAAGGAACTGGTGGAGACGTGGCGCCGACGCGGAGAGAGTGTCACGCAGATTGGTGCTGCCGCATATGAGCACTGCGCCGACGAATGGGAAGCCGCCCGGCGCGCATGGCGGGATAAACAACTCAATAGGTCACCTCTAATGGATTTTGAAAGCATTCTCGATGATCTCGATAGTCTGGCATCTGCGGCCGATTCATGGGGGGGTGGAGTGTCAGCGCAAGCCGTAAGGGATGATGTGGCCGCCCTGCGCGCGTGGCGACGACCCCACGAGCGAGAAGAGCAAGAAGAACTTCAGTCATTACAGCAGGATGAACTCCACGCGCTCCGTGAGGAGAACGCTGCACTGAGGGACAACAATGCGGCCATCAAGCGGATGTTTGATGAGGCTCGACAACAACTTACTGTGGGTTGGCGGGAGAATCCGGATGGGTTGGGAAAGCTCATTGCTCGGGCTGGTGTGTATTGGGATGATGACAAAACTAGCTTATATGCCCAACTTGAGGCCGCCAGCATTCTTGAGGCGCTCGCAGGGCTGCGTCGATGAAGCGACAGTTTCGGATCGCCGCCCATCCCGTTCAAGTGCGGATTATCGAACTCGTCGCGGGTGCTGACTTCGACGCGCTGACGTTGCGAGCCATCGGGACCAAGGTGGGCGTCACATCACCCCAACAGGTCAAGCATCATCTCGGGCAGCTTGTGAAATATGGATTCCTCGACATTGTGGGTGGGAAGTATCGGATCGGAAAGGCATTGAAATGAGCGATATGCCAGAGAAGCCGGACGCCATCGATGCGTTGACGATTGCTAAACAGACGCTCAAATTGTCATCGCTGATTCAGGATGCGACTCCAGCCCTTGTAAAACTGGCTCAGGCTGTTCTGGATCTGTCGGAAGAACTAGCATCGAATCGCGCTGCCCTGCGCGCGTGGCTTGTTCCAGAACAGGACCATCAGCATGAGTGGATTCCTGTCTGGGTGTCCACCGTTACTCCAGAGGCGCGACCGCCGATGCGCTTTGAGAAATGCGCGTGCGGAGCGATAGGCGTCGTTGGCTGGGACGAACAACGCCACGAAATTGAATCAATCGCGGTGAGAGACGCCGCCCTGCGCGCGTGGCGAGGCTCAACTGAATTCAAACCCGAGTGTCAGCAGGATTGGATTGAGCGCTTCGGTGAAGCGAGTAGGCATTTGAGTCTTGCCCAAATTGATACCGCCCTGCGCGCGTGGCGACGACCCCAAGGGGAGAAGGAAATGCCGTGGTGCCCAGATGTGTCTCACTCTATGCAGGATGGTTGCTGCGTGCGCTGCGGGACGGTGCAGCGCGAATTTGCCATCACGATTAAGTGCCCATACGGTTCACCTATTGATGAATCTCAGGACGTTTGGCGACGACCCCAAGAGGACGTCAAGAAATGACGCACCATGAAGAATCGTCTGATATTTGTGCCGATTGCCAACATGAGCGGACTTACCACAATGCGACCGGATGTGGGATCGAACAATGCGGCTGTCAGGAATGGACCCAGACAGCGCCGGTCGGCACCGACCATCCCCTCACCGCCCTCGTGGAGTGTTGGCGCAAGCACGGCCGCGAACGAGGTTATGACCAGTGGACGATTAACTATTGCGCCGACGAATTAGACGCCGCCCTCCGCGCGTGCCGACGACAGGAAGAAACACTCACTGAATGCTGTCATGTGCCGCTGCCTGCAGATGTTCGCTATTGCTCAAAATGTGGACAGGAAGCCCGCGCGTGGCGACGACCCCACGAGACTGAAAAAGAACAGGTAGCGCGCGTCGCACCGCTGAAGGCTGGCGACGCTCCGGCAGGATCTACCGCATCCGGCAGTGGGGAGAAGTCATCGCTGCCAATCATTCTCGCCCGACACAAAACGTGCGGCACCGTCCTAGAAACTGCCGTGCTGAATGGCGACGTGGCGATCTATGTGTGGTGTCCGAGGTGTCGTGATCTGGTTGAGCACGGGGAGATCGACGGTGGCAGCGACGGATGGCGTTTACTGAACGGCCCATCGACGGCACCTCCGACCTTGGATGAGGCTTTACTGATCGAGCAAGAGAGACAAGATCGGCGGCAACTTGACGCCATGCGAGATCCGACCCATGACTGAACACGAACATCAATTCCCAGAGGAAGAAACCCCGCAAGGTGTTCGGATGTTGTTCCCCTGTCTCTTGTGCGGATTACCTGCGCTTGATGCGCTCCATCTGGTGAAAGAGGAAATAGCAGCCGTCCGCGCCGGCTATGAACAACGAATGCGCCTCATTCAGTGATGGTCTTCACAGACATCGGCAGAACGCCCGTCAATAAATGCGGTAGATCCTGTCGAGGGGATAGTCGCAGAGGTTCAACGCGCGTTCCCAAAGGATTTGTTCTAAATGTCTGAAATTAAAAACGTTGCGGCTGTGCGACGACCCCCACACGAGGAACAGGAACCATGAAGAAGCCGAAGCCGTTCAAAATGCTTCCCGGTTACTACGATCCGGCTGATTACATTTTGGTGCACAGGGATTACCTGGCAGAGTTGAAGGAAAAGGCTGCGCTGGCGGCCTCCTGCCCCCCACACGAGGAACAGGAAAAAGAGAAAACATAATGGGACAAGCATTCGATCGGGATGGTAATGTGCTCGGCGAGACGTTCGGAGCTACTAAGCGTGAAGTGTTTGACGCGCTCATGAAGGATCATGCCGATGCCGCTTCGTTGCTGATTCGCAAACTGCATGAGGCTGACGTAGACGCACATCTGGCACGGGAAGAAAACGAACAGCCAGATCCAGAAAAAATCGCTCGAATTCGTAAAATGTTCGAGGAAAAACTGGCCGCTCTCCCACCCCCACAGGAGCCGGGGAAGTGAACAGGCGTAAGATTGTTTAGATTTTTACCTCATGCCTAAAGGCGGTAGACAACTAGGCGCCGGCAGACCCAAAGGCACTACGGGGATCAAGCATAAAGCCACCATTGACAAAGATTTCCATCGCGAAGTCCTGCGTCAGCTTGTCGTGGCGGAACTCAAACCCATGTTGAGCAAGCAGATTGCTCATGCGCAAGGCATTGACCACTTCTTTCTTAGGAACGAGAAGACGAAGCAGTTTGAACAGGTCAAAGATCCGAGCCTGATTGAAGCGGCTCTGAACAGTGGCGATCAGGATAGTTATTACTGGATCTTCACGAAAGACCCTTCCGTGCAAGCGTTTACAGCCCTGCTCGATCGCGCCTTGGACAGACCAAAGGAGCAGCCCCAAGAGGTCAATCTGAAGGTCTCAGGCTCGGTGATTGATGTGCTCAAGCAGCGCCAAGCGCGACGAAAGAAGGCGGAATGATCAAGGTTGTGATTGGTCACTGGCATCCCACTGAAAGCATTGAGATTGTTCGCTTTTCATGGTCCTATTGGTGCTGGCCTCGGTTCAAGCGCACGAAGGATACAATGTGGATCGATGTGGCGTTCCTTGGATGGCGGTTGACGTGGTGGATTCGTGAGCCAGTCTGACGCTATCAGCCTCAGTCCTGAAGAGGACATTGCCCTTGCTGAGTGGTGCCGAGACTGCGCCGAAGATCCCCTGCGGTTCGTGCTCGAAGGCTATCCGTGGGGAGAACCCGGACCATTAGAGCAATACGACGGGCCTGACGACTGGCAGCAGCAGTTTCTTCGTGAGCTAGGGCAAGAGGTCACTGCGAATGCGTTCGATGGCCTGAAGGCCATCAGACCCATCAGGAGGGCCGTTTCAAGCGGGCACGGGATTGGGAAGTCGGTGCTCTCGGCATGGATCGTGGACTGGATCATGTCCACTCGACCGAATGCCCAAGGCACCATCACGGCGAACACCTTCACCCAGCTCAGCACGAAGACGTGGGCAGCTATTCAACGCTGGACGAAAATGTGCCTGACAGCGCCATGGTTCGTTGCCACGTCAGACCGCATGTATCACAAAGACTACAAAGAATCGTGGTTCTGTGCGCCCCAAAGCTCAAAGGAAGAGAACTCCGAAGCGTTCGCCGGTCAGCATGCGGCCGACTCGACCAGTTTCTATATCTTCGATGAGGCCTCCGGCATCGCCGATAAGATCTTTGAAGTGGCGCAAGGTGGCCTGACCGATGGCGAGCCGATGCTGTTCATGTTTGGCAACCCCACGCAGTCGCATGGCACCTTTCACACAGCGGCATTCGGGACGATGCGGTCGAGGTATAAAACCTATGTCATTGATTCACGGCTCTGCCGTTTCCCGAACAAGACGGAAATCGCCGAGTGGCAGGAAGACTATGGGGAAGACTCCGACTTCTTCCGTGTCCGTGTTCGCGGTTTACCCCCTAATGCTGCGGAGCTCCAATTCATCGACGCGGAGCGCGTTCGTAGCGCTCAAATGCGATCAGTTGCAGAACTCTCCGATACCCCATTGGTTGCAGGTTGCGACCTTGCGTGGGGAGGTGCCGACGACAATGTCATTCGGTTTCGCCGCGGCATGGATGCTCGCTCAATTCCCGCAATTCGGATCAAAGGAGAATTTACACGCGACCCTTCGGTTCTAACATCTAAGCTCGCAACCGTCCTGACTAACACCTATGACGGACGTTCTGTGCAGATGCTGTTCCTTGATAGCGCCGGCATTGCTGGACCAATTGCGCAGCGCTTGCGCGAAATGGGGCACCGGAACATCCAAGAGGTCAACTTCGGGGCCGACTCACCCGATGAGAAGTTCCGCTATATGCGAGACTTCATGTGGGGCAGCATGAAGCAATGGCTCCTGACTGGGGCCATCGACAAGAGCGGCGATCTCGAGGTGGACTTGAGCTCCCCGGGGACGCGGCCGAATCAGCGCCAAAAGGTCTGGCTAGAGAGTAAAGAGGATATGAAAAAGCGTGGCGTTGACTCGCCGGATGATGGGGACGCCTTGGCCTTGACGTTTGCGGCTCCGGTTGTGGTAGCGACGCGACCACAGACGCGCTATCGGCAACCCACCGGGCCGAGTGCGTGGCAGGCATAGAATGAGAGATGCGCGGGGTTCAAGTCCCCGTCGGTGTCGCTTCTCGCACCGCGACTGCAATGCACGGCAGCGATGGGTTGTGGACGCACAACCTTGAGAAGCACTCTTGACCTTTGCGCGACAAGAGAACACACTAGCCCGACCCATGCCAGAAGCACGATTGGAACGCACGAGAGTGGCCTACCGAGTGCCTTCAATGAGCATTCGCTTTCTGAAGGAATACCATATCGTGCTTGATCCGTCGATTTGGACTTGTTATCAATGCGGAGTGACGCATAGATTGCACGTCACTCACTGTGATAATTGTGGTCGTGAAAATGTTCAGTCCTGACGAACGCAAACGCGCCGAAGATACCGCGCTGAAACAGGCCAAAGAGAATCAAAAGTGGCTAGAGGCTGGTCGCTTTCTTGATCAGAACGGTGGCGAGTTCAAGCCAGGCAAACGCTGGCGGTCCGCGCAAGACTTCGTAGAGCT
>Ga0137409_10007689_pt1 | contig 11055 bp, 8 predicted proteins | sample CZODoug1_16funga_FD_122059 | JGI IMG/M metagenome (GOLD analysis project Ga0137409, IMG submission 122059) | Vadose zone soil fungal communities from Angelo Coast Range Reserve, California, USA - CZODoug1_16fungal (Hybrid Assembly) | ecosystem: Environmental > Terrestrial > Soil > Vadose zone... | reverse complement strand
GGACTTAGTGTCCTCCGATCATTATTGCTGCCCGATTTGTGGTTGGAGCAGACGTGGCACAGATCTTAGTCTGTGATTTCGCAACGATCAGGAACTCCACAGACTGGAGTCTGTGGCCACGAATTCGATTATGGATGCCGCCGTGAAAGCTAGTCAAGAACTCTTTTCGGTGAGCGCGGGTTCAAGCCGACGCATTGAGCCGCGAATCGATCTTGAGTCAAGCGTTTTGAGAAATCCCTGTCAGGCTGCCGAAAAACTCCACTACGATCCACGAAACGACACGAAGCAACCTCAGGAAGTTCCTATTTCGAGTTGTTTCGTGTGATTTCGTGGATCGCCGGTCGCTCCTGGCTGACCTGACTTTTTTCCGTCACTACCAGGCTACGCGGGCAAGCCTTTGCGCGCGATCATCGTCATTGCTTCGCAGAACCGATCCAGCTCTTTCAAAGTTGTGTATAGGTTTGGCGTAATCCGCAGACCCTGGAACTCTTCATGAATAATCGGCGTGGTGTAGATGCGGTGTTGGCTAAATAGATAGCTGCCGATCTTGCTCGAATCGACGCCTTCGATTTGTACGTTGGCGATGGCGCACATCTGCTGCGGGTCCAATGAAGTATGGAAGCGGACTTTGGGAACGTCTTTTAGGTTGTCCATCCAATAACGCGAAAGGTAGCGGAGGCGCGCTTCTTTGCGTTTGCCGCCGATGCCGTTATGAAACAGTATGGCTTCGCCGATGGCCAGCTTGGGCGCGGCCGAATGCGTGCCGATCTCTTCGAACTTGCGAATGTCTGACTTCTGTTTATCTTCGGCGGCAAACAACGGCCAGACCTTCGCGATTTTGTCGCGCTTGATAAAAAGCAATCCCGTTCCCTTGGGCGCGTACAACCATTTATGAAGCGAGGTGCCAAAGTAGTCGCAATTCAAATCCTGCTGTTTGAAATAGAACTGCGCGAACGAATGCGCCCCGTCGACGATGGTTTCGACGCCCCGCGCTCGAGCCATTTCGCAGACAGCTTTGACCGGAGTGATCTGCCCCGTGATATTGATTTGATGAGCGATTTGGATCAGCCGCGTGCGGGGAGTGATCGCTCGCTGAAACGCGCCGGTGATTTCCTGGATGTTTTTGGGTGGAATTGGAATTTTGATCAAGTTCAGTTTGATGCCTTCACGTTGCTCGCGCTGACGGATCGTGGTCAGCATGCGGCCATAGTCCTGGGTGGTTGTCAGGATCTCGTCCCCTGATTTTAGATCCATGCCGAGCAGCAGAGTTTCCAATGATTCGGAGGCGTTGCGAGTAATCGCGATCTCTTCCCGGTCGCAGCCAAAAAGTTCAGCCAGGCCGGTCCGAATCGTTTCGGATTGCGGCTCGAGAATCTGCCACATCGTGTAGGCCGTGGCATCTTCCTGCTGCCAGATGTAACGCACCAGTGCTTCGGTAACGATTCGCGGGCTCGGCGAAACACCTCCGTTGTTCAGATTGATCATGCCCCGTGTCACCGTAAAGGCCTGCTGAATCTCAAACCAGAAATCTTCATCCATCGCGGCCTGTTCCGGCGTGAGCCGAGCCGCCGCCTGAGCCATGCTCGCCTGGAGGCCTGCCTCAAAGAATGGCTTCAAGCTGAAGCTGAGGATCAACATCAGCACGGCGAGGACCAAGAACGGCATGAGGAATTTGGGCTTCTCGCCGACGCGCTGGAACACGGTCCCCGGCTCGTACAGGACCTTCACGAGATCGAGTATTGCGCCGCTGCTGCCGCCGCTTTGCTTCGTAGGGGGCTGCTGCATTCCCGCACCCATGCCGAGCTCCCGCGTGAAAGGTTGCCGGCCAATATACGCGTGGCGGAGAGGGACTGCCTCTTGACCGTCGCCCCGTGGTCGGGGTAGCGTAGATATGGGTTCCACATGATCCTCGCCTCTGCTGGCACGCTCGCCCTGCTCTCCCAGGCAGTCGCCCTGGCCGCGCACCCCGCCCCCAAAGCCGCTCCGGTCCGCGTCTGGATCGCCGACTCGACCGTGTACGTGCGGCTGCGCGATCCCGGATACCTGACCGTCCTGCACGTCGATCCGGTCGGGCGCATTCGCGTGCTCTTCCCATTCAATCCGGACGACAACGCCGCCGCGCCGGGGGGAGCGACCTTCCAGCTCGCCGCGCCCGTCGGCGCGGAAAGCGGCACCGCAACGATCGTGGCGGCTCGCTCCAGCCGGCCCCTGCAGGTCGCGGGGTTACGTGCTGGGCCGTTCTGGGACTATGGCAGCGGCATGCTGTTCCAGCCGACCGCCGGCAACGGCGCCGCCGCGCTGCTCGACATCGCCGACCGGATGGCGGATGGAGGCGCCTTCGACTTCGACGTGACGACGTATCGGATTGGAAGAGGCCCGTTTGCGGCGCGCGATCCCCAACTCACCACACCCGTGTGCTTGACGTGCGTCCGCAGCTACCCGGTCGAGCTACAGTCGACCCTCGCCATCGATCAGTCCAACAGCGTCGACTGCTCCAGCGCAAACCTCGTGAACTCGTTCTGCGGCGTTGTCGACAATCGCGTGACGAACACGTACGTATACAACGAGGTGGCTGCTGCGCCCGAGCCGGTCTACGTGCCGTACTATGTCCCGATCTTCATCCGGCCCAGGCGACGCGTCTCACAGCCACCGCCGCCACCGCTCCAACGCACGCTGGCGATCGTGTCCCCGTTGCAGCGGGTGAGCCGTCCCGTGGTCCCGCCTCCGCCGCGTCGCAAGTTCGTGATCGACCTGCAGCAACCCCGGCAGCTGCGGTACGCGCCCAACGTGCCGAACGCGCCGATCGAGCCGCGTCAACGCGAGGCTCCCGCGGTGCAGAGCGTACCCGCGGCGCCGCGCGTCGTCCACTGGGTCAGCGCCGCTACGCCGGCTCGTGCATCCGTGTCATGGCAACCCGCCGCCCCGCTGACGGCCGACGTGGCGGCTCCGGCCCCCCCCCCGGAGCCGATGCACGGGACGCTGTCGTTACCGGCGGCTCGCGCGTGGACGTCCGTTCCCTCCAGCGCCCTGGTGCGCAGCATCAGAACCAAGCCGCACTGAAGGTCATAGACACACGAAGGGGAAGCGCTGGGCTCGCTGCCACATCGCTTCCCCTTTTTCATCTGCGAATGGAGGCGCGGGGAATTGAACCCCGGTCCGAGCATGACTCCGATGCCGCTCCTACGTGCGTAGGCGACGCTTGACTGGTCTCGCCACCTCGGCGCCTCGCCGGCCTCGGCAGCAACAAGCCTCTGGAATCTCTCGCGTTACCCGTTGAGACCCCGGGTTACGCCAGCCCGACTTTGCGATACGTGAGCGCCGCCTCAGGCGGGCTGCCACTCACGCAGGTGCGTGAAGCCGAAGCTTACGCAGCCAGAGCCAGTTCAGAGTTGGCTTTTGTAGTTTCCCAGTTGATTTACCAGGTGACTGAGAACCTGGGCACGCAGCGATATCCTCGCCAAACCCGTCGAAGCCTGTCGCCCCCCCAAATAAGATCGACACCGGTCGACGCCGGAAGTTAGCGGGACGCCTCGGCCTTTTCAACTCGATTGCGCCCCGCCTGCTTCGCGCGGTACAGCGCCGCGTCCGCCGCGGCCCGCAGGTTCATGAGATCGCCGATCGGGTCGGGGTACGCGGCGACCCCGCACGACGTGGTCACGATGTACGGCGAGCTGCGCCACATCCACGTGCTGCCCACGATCGACGCCCGGATGCGCTCCGCTACCTCGAGGCCCGGCGGGAGCAGCGTCCGCGGCAGCCACACGGCGAACTCCTCGCCGCCGATCCGTGCCACGAGGTCGCCGTCGCGAACCGCCGCCTCCAGCAGATAGGCGACGTGTTTGAGCGCGGCGTCGCCGGCCGGGTGCCCCAAGGTGTCGTTGAGCCGTTTGAAGTGGTCGAGGTCCACGTAGATGAGCGTCGCCGGCGGTGCCGGCCGGATCCCGTCCCCGCGGTACTCCATGAGCGCGCGCTCGAACTCGCGCCGGTTGCACAGCCCGGTGAGCGGATCGCGCATCGCCAGCTGTTCCGCATCGTGCACCGCGCGCGCCGCCGCCAGGCGCGGCCCGAGCTCCGCGACCAACGTCCCCACGTCGTCGAGGGACGGCGCATCCGGGTCGAGCGGCGCCCCCAGCAACACCAGCGCCCCGATCACCACGTTCCCATCCACGAGGGGGTAGGCCGTCCCCGCCCGCTCGCTGCGCCGCCGCTCGGGCATCCCGGGGCCGAACACGTCCTCCCCGCGGCGCGACACCACGGGGACGCCCGCGGCGATGGCCCGCGCCACCGGGGCCTCGGCGGTGAGCGCCAAGCCGATGAGACGGCGGTCCGCGGAGCTCGACACGACCAGCACCCGCGTGTCCCCGGCGCCCACTTCGCCCGCCGGCCCACCCAAGACGAGCGCGGCACCGCGCTCTGCCAGCTGCTCCGCCAGCTCCACGCCGGCGCGCGCGATGCCTTCGAGGGTCTGCGCGCCCCCCGCCGCGCGCGCGACGCGGCGCGCCACGTCCTGACCGCGCGTGCCCTCCGCCTGCTCCTCCACGAACCGCATCCCGGCCACGAAGCGGCGCAACTCCGTGGCCGCGGTATCGGTAAGCGCCTCGGGATGCTCCTGTCCCGATAGCAGCAGGCCCGCGCCAAACGGGAAATCGCCCACGGCGACATACGTCCCCTCTGGATCGCGGACCACGTGCGCCCGGCCATCGACGGAGGCGAGCTGGGCGATCGCCGAGCCGCGGCGCAGGATGTCGGACGAGACGGCCTCATCGTGGGTCACTTCCAGCGCGCCTTCGGCGGGGCCAACGACCCAGCCGGCGCGCGCCCCGTGCGCGCGTCCCAACAAGTCCAGAAACTCGCGGAAATCGAAAGGCGGCGGGCCGCGCCGGCGCAACCGTCCGGGTCGCCACCGCAGCGTCCATCCCAGCGTCGCGGCGATCCCTCCTGCCACCGCCGCCAGCGCCCAGGGCGATCCCCGCCACATAGAGAGGACCATCGCGGCCGCTCCGAGGAGCTGTAGGGCGAGTGCGATCCAGCGTCGCACTCCCCCGACCGATTTACGAGTGATTGATGCGACTCGCGGCGGCGGCGGCACCGAATCCGTTGTCGATGTTGACGACGGTGACGCCCGACGCGCAGGAGTTGAGCATGGCGAGCAGGGCCGCCAGCCCGCCGAACGAGGCGCCGTAGCCGACGCTCGTCGGCACGGCGATCACGGGAACCTTCACGAGCCCGCCGACGACGCTGGGAAGCGCACCCTCCATACCCGCCACGACGATGATCACGGATGCGGAACGTAACACGTCGGTCTGCGTGAGCAGCCGGTGGATGCCGGCGACGCCCACGTCGGTCAACCGTTCGACGCGATTCTTGAGCGCGCGCGCCGTCACTGCGGCCTCCTCGGCGACCGCGAGATCACTCGTCCCGGCGGTGCACACGAGGATGGTTCCCCGTCCCGTGGGAGCGGGCTCAGGGTCGGGCGGGAGATACGCGGTCCTGCCCAGCTCGTTGAGCTCGGCGCGCGGGAAGCGCGCCGCCAGCGCGACCGCGTGGGCCGGTTCGATCCGGGTCGCCAGGAAGCTGCCCCCGGCGGCCTCGAGTCGCTCGGCGATCGCTACCACCTGCCCGGTGGTCTTCCCCAGACAAAAGATCACCTCCTGATGGCCCTGGGTGACGGGCCGGAGGTGATCGATCGTCGCGAACGGGAGCTGCTCGAAGTTCACGCGGCCACCAGGGCCTTGGTCTCCGCGAGGTACGCCGAGAACATTGCTTCGGCCTCTGCCATCGACTCGATGGTGAACAGGCGCTGGCGCAGCTCCGCCGCGCCGGGCAGCCCCTTCGTGTACCAACCGAGGTGCTTGCGGAATTCGATCGCGGTCTTGCGCGTGTCGCCCTGGAGGCGCAGTGCCAACCGCGCGTGCTCGAGCGCGGTCGCGAACCGTTCCTCGGGGCTCGGGTCGGGCCGCTTGGGCCGTCCCTCGAGCAGGTCCCGCCCCTGGGCGAAGATCCAGGGGTTCCCAAACGAACCGCGCGCGACCATCACACCGGCGCATCCGGTGTGCCGCCGCATCTCCACGATGTCCTCGGGGCGGCGTACATCGCCGTTGCCGATCACGGGGATGTCGAGCGCCTCGACCACGCGCGCGATCTCATCCCAGTCGGCATCGCCCTGGTACATCTGCGTTCGGGTCCGCGGGTGGAGCGTGAGCGCCAGCGCCCCCGCATCCTGGCAGCGCCGGGCGATCCCCACGGGGTCGCGCTGCGGCTCATCCCAGCCGCTGCGGATCTTCACGGTGACCGGCAGACGCGTTGCATTTTTCACCGCCCCGATGATCCCGGCCACGAGGGTCATGTCCTTGAGGCACCCCGAGCCACCGTTGTTCTTCACGACCTTCTTGACCGGACAGCCGAAGTTGATGTCCACGAAATCCGGCTCGAACAGCTCCGTCACCATCCCCGCGGCCGTGGCCATTACCTGCGCGTCAGCGCCGTAGATCTGGATCCCCACGGGGCGTTCGCAGGGCTCGAAGCGCATCTCGGCCAGCACCCGCTCGATGCCGAGCGAGATGCCGACGGATGAAATGAACTCGGACACGACCACATCGGCACCGAAGCGGCGACACACCTGCCGGAACGGGGACTCCGACACGCCCGCCATGGGGGCGAGGAAGAGCGGGACCGGGTGGTCCGTGCGATACGGGAACTGCATACTGGAGAACGTAATAGCGCGTTGCGCCCGGAGCAACCAATCATTACGTTTCGCGCCCAATGCGACTACGCGAATTCTTCTCCGACGACGCCATTACCCTGGAGCTCACGAGCACCACGAAGGACGCGGCGCTCAAGGAGCTGGTGGGCCTGCTCCATCTCGACGAGAAGGCCGAGGGGATGCTGTTCAAGATGCTGAAGCGGCGCGAGACGCTCGGCTCGACGGGGATCGGGCAGAGCATCGCGATCCCGCACTGCCGCTCGCTGGTCGTCAATCGCCTGCGCTGCGCCTTCGGTCGCCGGCTCGAAGGGATCGACTTCAAGGCGATCGACGACAAGCCGGTGCATTACTTCTTCCTCATCGTCGCCCCACCGCTCGAGGTCTCCAACCAGTACCTGCCGGTCCTTGGCAAGATCGCCCAGTTCGCCAAGGAGCCGGACGTGACCGATCGGCTCGCCAAGCTCAAGACCGCGGCGGAGTTCCTCGATCTGCTCGAGGAAAAGAACATCTAGAACTGCGGCGCCGTCATTCCCACTCAATCGTCGCGGGCGGTTTGGAGCTGACGTCGTAGGCCACGCGATTCACGCCCCGCACCTCGTTGATGATGCGGTTGCTGATGCGCCCCAGCACGTCGTAGGGGAACGGATACCAATCGGCCGTCATACCATCCCGGCTCGTCACCGCTCGCAGCGCCACCACATGGTCGTAGGTGCGCCCGTCTCCCATCACCCCCACCGACTTGACCGGCAACAGGACGGCGAACGCCTGCCAGATCTGGTCGTACAGTCCCGCCTGGCGGATCTCGTCGATGTAGATGGCATCGACCTTCCGGAGCAGCTCGAGCCGCGCCTCGGTGACGGGGCCGAGCACGCGGATCGCGAGGCCGGGTCCGGGAAAGGGATGGCGCCCGACGATCTCCTCGGGCAACCCCAACTCTCGTCCCACCAGGCGGACCTCGTCCTTGAACAGCTCCCGCAGCGGTTCGATCAGCTTCCAGGGAAGGTGCTCCGGCAGCCCGCCCACATTGTGGTGCGTCTTGATCGTGACCGAGGGTCCGCCCTTCGCCGACGTCGACTCGATCACGTCGGGGTACAAGGTGCCCTGCACCAGAAACCCGACGTCGCCTGCCACGTGGCGCGCGGCGTCCTCGAAGACGGCAATGAAGGTATGCCCGATGCGGCGGCGCTTCTCCTCTGGGTCTTCGATGTCCTGCAGCTCCTTCAAGAACGCATGCGTCGCATCGACGACCCGCAGATCGATTCCGAGGTGCGCACGGAACGTTCGCTCCACCTGCTCCCGCTCGTTGAGCCGCAGCAACCCGTGGTCCACGAAGATACAGGTGAGCCGATCCCCGACCGCACGATGCACCAGCGCCGCCGCGACGGCCGAATCCACGCCTCCCGAAAGGCCGCAGATGACGCGCGCGGCCGGACCGACGAGATCCCGGATGCGTCCGACCTCGTGGTCGATGAAGTGCCCCGGCGTCCAGTCCGGGGTGCAGCCGCAGATCCCGAACAGGAAATTGTGGATGATCTCGCCGCCGCGCGCGGTGTGTGCCACCTCGGGGTGGAACAAGACGCCGTAGAGGGGCCGGGCGTCGTGCTGCATCGCGGCGACGGGCGGATTCGCACTCGTGGCGGTGATCCGGAAACCCGGGGGGGGCTGCTCGATGCGGTCGCCGTGACTGGCCCACACCGTGACCTTCGACTGCGGGTCGAAGCCCACGAACAGCCCGTCGCCGCTCTTCACCGCAATCTCGGCCCGCCCGTACTCCCGCGCGTTCGACGCCTTGACCTGCCCGCCCGCGAGCTGCGCGATGAGCTGCATGCCGTAGCAGATCCCGAGGACGGGAACGCCGAGGTCGAGGATCTTGGGGTCGGCGGTGGGGGCGCCGGGGTCGGACACGGAGCTCGGCCCGCCGGAAAGGATGATGCCCTTGGGCTCGAATTGTCGGATGAACGCGAGGTCGATACCGCGGGCGGCCGGGTGGATCTCGCAGTAGACGTGCGCCTCGCGGATGCGCCGCGCGATCAGTTGCGTGAACTGTGAGCCGTAATCGAGGATGAGGATCCGGTTCACGCCTTGTACCAGGTCGTGGGCTCGGCGGTCTCACCGCGCAGCAGGTCGTCCAGCGTCTCGCGCGGGCGCGCCACGAAGTAGCGATCGCCCTCGACCACTACTTCGGGCGGGCGCGGCCGCTGGTTGTAGGTGGAGCTCATCACGAAGCCGTACGCTCCCGTGCCGAGCACCGCGAGGGCCTCCCCCGGCGCGACGACGGGGAGTTTCCGGTCGAGCGCGAGGAAATCGCCCGATTCGCAGATCGGTCCGACCACGCTGACGGTTTCCTCCCCCCGCTTGCCGTCCTTGAGGGGGACGATCTCGTGGTGGGCGTTGTAGTGGCTGGGGCGCACGAAGTCGGTCATCCCCGCATCGACGATGACGAAATCCTTGCCGCCGGCGTGCTTGCGGTATAACACCTTGGTGAGCAGCACCCCCGCGTTCGCGACCAGGTAACGCCCCGGCTCGCACAGGAGGCCCAACCCCGCCGCTTTCACCGCCGGGACCACCGCCTCCGCGAAGGCCTTGGGCGTGGGGGCCTTCTCGTTGTGGTAGCGCACGCCCAGACCCCCGCCCACGTCCAGCGCCTCGAGGCCGTCGATCCCCGACGCCCGCAACGCAGTCACCAGCTCGAGCAGCTTCACGGTGCCCCGGTGGTAGGGTCCGACATCCGTAATCTGTGACCCGATGTGCATCGCCAGGCCGCGCAGCTTGAGCAGCGGCTCCCCGACGATGCGTTGCGCGACGAGGACGACCTCATCGAACGGCACGCCGAATTTCGTGGTCTTTTCCCCGGTCCGGGTGTACGGGTGCGGCGTTTCCGTCGCGACGTCGGGGTTCACGCGGATCCCGACATTGGCCGGCCGCTTGAGGCTCCTGGCGACGGTGAACAGGGTGTCGAGCTCGCTGGTGGATTCGACGTTGATGAAGCCGACGCCGGCGCGGATCGCTTCTTCGAGCTCGGGTGGCGTCTTGCCGACGCCCGAAAACACGATGCCGTCAGGATCGAACCCTGCGGCGAGCACGCGGCGCAGCTCTCCCACGGACACGATATCGGCGCCCGCGCCCAGCTGCTTCAGCACCCGCAGGACGCCGAGGTTGCCGTTCGCCTTGACCGAATAGCAGATGCGGTGCCGGATCCCTTGCAGCGCGTCGTCCAGGGCGTGGTACTGCGCGCGGATCAGGTTGGCGCTGTAGACGTAGGCGGGTGTTCCGACCCGATCCGCGATCGCCTGGAGCAGTCCTGGGTCGATGCCTAGTACGCCTGCGCCCACACGGCCTCCGCCACGCTGGGCTTGCCGCACCACATGCAGGTCTTGGGAGCCTCGGGGCTGCGGAACTCGGGATCGGGGAGCACGCGGATCGTGGCGCCCGTCTGCTCCTTGATCTCCGCCTCACACTCCGCTCGCCCGCAGAACCCGCCGTAGGCGAACCCGCCCTTCCCCTTCATGAACTCGAGGAACTGCGCCTTGGTGGCGCCGCGGATGCTGTTCGCCTCGCGCCGTTCGCGCGCCGCGCGGAACAGTCCGGCCTGGATCTCGTCCAACACGGCGGTCACCGCCGCCGCGATGCCGTCGAGTTTGAGCGGTGCTTTCCCCCCCGTTCGCCGCGCCGCCATCGTGTGTCCCGCCGCCACGTCGCGCGGACCGATCTCGAGGCGCAAGGGGACACCCTTCGCCTCCCAGTCGAAGTACTTGGCGCCGGGCTTCACGTTGTCGCGCAGGTCGAGCTCGACACGCAACCCGGCCTTCTCGAGATCGGCCTTCACCTGACCCCCGACACCTGACACCTGCCCTCGCTCATCGTCACTCTTCCAAATGGGGACGATGGCCACCTGGACCGGCGCCAGCTTCGGAGGGCAGATCAGGCCGTTGTCGTCCCCGTGGCTCATGATGAGGCCGCCGATCATCCGCGTCGAGACGCCCCACGACGTGTTCCAGACGTGGTCCAGGCCCCCGGCCGCCGTCTGAAACTTCACGTCGAAAGCCGTGGCGAAGTTCTGCCCCAGGTTGTGCGAGGTGCCACCCTGGATCGCTTTGTTGTCCTGCATCAGCGCCTCAATCGCATAGGTCCGCAAGGCGCCGGCGAACCGCTCACTGTCGGTCTTCAGACCGGTGAGCACGGGCATCGCCATCCACTGCTCCTGGAACGTGCGATATACTCCCAGCATGCGCCGCGCTTCTTCCTCCGCTTCGGACTCCGTGGCGTGCGCGGTGTGCCCCTCCTGCCACAGAAACTCGGTGGTTCGCAGGAACAGACGCGTGCGCATTTCCCAGCGCACCACATTGCACCAC
>Ga0137409_10007688_pt1 | contig 11056 bp, 12 predicted proteins | sample CZODoug1_16funga_FD_122059 | JGI IMG/M metagenome (GOLD analysis project Ga0137409, IMG submission 122059) | Vadose zone soil fungal communities from Angelo Coast Range Reserve, California, USA - CZODoug1_16fungal (Hybrid Assembly) | ecosystem: Environmental > Terrestrial > Soil > Vadose zone... | reverse complement strand
ATGGCGCGCGTTGCCGCTGTCGACAACAGGCTACATTGTTCTGGTTCAGCGTGAAATGGAGAGAGGGCGCTCTCCGTTAGTGAGTATTCCGCCCTTCGGGCGGGGATTTTCCAAGGCATCGATACGGTCACCAGGCTATCCCTCAGCATGGTTGCGTCGTCGGAGAGCCCGCTTCCGTTTCGCCCGGCAAGATCATTGTAGCTCCACCACGTCCATCGTTCTCAACTTCCGGTTTGTCTGGGAACACTCCCAACCGTTAAAGCTGCTCGGCTGCGAAACTGGTCTTTTGCTCCCAGTTCACTTCCCCGATTACCAGCACTATAGATGGAGGTGAGGATGCAGTAAGCCAGGAAAGAGTCCTAGATAGCGCGGTTGGAAGAGCGCCACGATGAGCGCGAAGAAACTGGTGGTTCCTGCTAATACTAATGCGAATTTGAGAATGTCGGACGGCCGTTTGTCAGGCGTCCATCCGTAAGCGAGCACACAGCCAACGATCACCATAAGGTTGCCGAGCCAACCGAGTACTGAAATGAATAGATCAGGGCGCGGAAGGTGTCCCGTGTGCACGAGAATGGAAGCCTGATTCAACCCTTGTTTGAGGAAGGTATTTACAAATAGAGTCATATAGTTCCACAGGGCCGCGGCTCCCACGCCGATGAAGTACCCCCATCTGCTGCCTTTCCAGACGAGAATTATCGTGGCCAGGTACATCCACGTCTGAAAAAAGTGAAGCCATCGAATATCAGCTTCCCAGTACGCAGAGATGAAAAGGACCCCAATGAACACAGCCGCTCCAATCGCGACCGTCCATCGACTCATACTTGGAATCACTTTTTGCATAACTGGGAATACGACCGCGATTCGCAAATAGTTCCACGCAAAGCACCACTGACCGCAACCAACCGTCCGGAGCGTGTCGTATGTTCTGAGTAATTACGACGCTGGAGTTCCTCCAGCATCATTTTTCGTAGACGGGTCACAGGGATGGCCTCCTTGTACTCTTGGTCGCGGGCGTATCTTTGGCTCTGCATACTTTGGTTTTCATCTTATTTGATAGATATCGCGAATTGACGCTCAATCTCGGAGCGCTCTTTGGTCACGGTCACGACATTTCGGATATTCTGCCCGTGGCGGGAGCGGGGTTCGGGGTTCTGGCCATCATTGTGATTGTGGCTGGCGTGCTCTTCGACCGTCTCGTTCAGTTCTTGTGGCACGACTCGGAATAGCCTGGTGGAGTATCTCACCGTTAGCTCACGCATCTGGATCGCAAGCTAGACCGTCAGTGAGCTACGCCCAATCCGAACAAGCGTTTGAGGCGGTGCCAGAACCTGTGCGACGGTCGTCGCTTGGCCAGTTCACCGGCGAAGTCGGACCAGCGATGCCGCAGGAGAATTGCCGAAGTGAGTCGCCCGGACCGAAGCTCTTCCTGGATTTCCGGGGATTTGTCGAAGTCGTTCTGCATCTTGGCCAACAAAATGTCTACTTCCAGTCGCGGTGTATCGTAAGAGTCGACTTGAATCGTCAGCGGAACACCTATCGTGGCCGGATACCGCCGAGCAACTTGACCGTTGATGACCGCACTGACGCAACCGGCGATTCGGTTGCCGAGGCGCTGCATATTCTGATTCTTCTGTTCCCCTGTCCACGGCCCCGTTTCAACAAGGACTAGGGTGCAACCGCCGTCGGGCCGCTTCGTGACAAGGTCAATCTTCACCTGATTAGATTCCATGGCAAGTGTGGAGCATCCTCTTATGACTTTACCGATTCGAGCGAATTAGCTTTCCACCTCAACTCGGCCCGCGTATGGTTGTTGCATCTCATTTGGATCCTCGTTTTAGTGTTCTTCGCGTGTGAGAATGCCCATTTCGTGCACCAGCATTGCGGGTGATCCGTTTGCACTCCCTGCTTTCCCCGCATGTCCTGTCGAAGAACTTGGCGTCCGCGCGAGCAATTTCCGCAAAGCCCATCTGGCCAGCAAGGCGCTGGGCAGGACGTATACCAGCAAAATTCCGGGGACAGTCAGGAATGGGGGGCCGTGAGCAGAATCCACGAAGAATCCATCCACGCAGTTTCCCGTGCACTGGAACAACATTGCGGGGAGCACTTCAAGGACTGCGGGCCCCATCAACGTCCAAAATAGTGGCGTATCGAGGGGAATGATTCCCGCGTGTTGGAAGAGTCCCGTGATCCCGAGTCCGAACCAGGTTATTGCCCAGCCAACCAGCAGTTTCCATCGCATTAGCGTTTTCCCAATACGGAGCGGAATTCATGCAGGCGTAGCTCGCGTAGCGATCGCAGCCGTCGGCTCGAACGCCTGAACCAGACAATGGCGATAATGGTCATGGCCAGTGCAATCAGCCAACAAACCATTCCAATTCGCAGGTCCGCTGGAAATGCGTGCGGTCCGCCGTGTGCAGCTGCAAAGCCCAAAATGCCGACGAAGCCCGCGCAGAACAGCAGGAAGCCGGCAAGAATAATCTCGACCACTGACCAGGCCATCGGTAGCGAGCGCAGCCGGCGAATCGAATGCCTGTACAAGACGATGGCGATAAAGGTCATCGCGATCGCGATCAGCCAAGAAAAGATACCCTTCCCCAATTCACCGTCCAAATTGTGCGGTGCGTCAGTTGCAAGTCCAATGCCCACAATGACGAGGACGGCCGCGAAGAGCATCAGAAAGAGGGCGCCAATAATCTCGACCACTGACCAGACTAGGGAAGCGGTGCGAGTCATTTATTTGCTCCGGTTGCTGACAATCGGTTGCGCGACCACTCCCCGACCTGAGTAAAGTTTACAACCACGACGCGATTTCGTCTGTTCCCGTCATCGAAATGATTACTAGATGTCTGTAAATTCAAATGGCCATTAACCAAGCGAGCCGTAATCCCAGCAGACCCGATTCGCCCCATTACTGTCGAGTAGCTAGGCGCCAGCAATGGCTCCCGGCTACTCGACCAAGTGATCTTGCGGCGATTTCTGTTGGTCGAAAACGTCTTAAGCAGTTCTCCGCTGTGAGTGGAGCGTCCGTTCGGGGCGGTGAAGATCGAAACGACCTAAGACTCTAAAGCCTTGCCGCTAGCGGCTTCTCACTGTCGAACTGCATTGAAAAGACAAAGAGAAAACCGGCCTGCCAGACTTGCCAATTAAGGGCCCGTGAAAATAGCTAAGTGATTGTGGCGCCTTGCCTTAGCTTATTTTCCCCACTGTTCGCAACGAGGAGGCCGGGGGTTCGAATCCCCTCTCGTCCACCATCGTTTCAAATAACTTACGCAGTTTTTCGTACCAGATCCAGTAGGCCAGGTTGGCCAACTGGAAGCACAAACCCAGTTCCCAACGCTCGGCCCAATCCAAACGATAAGCACGATCGTTGAGAAGTTTCACGTACCTCTCGGATACGTGTGCCGGCGCGTGTCCGCTCCAAAAATGCTTGAGAGCCTCTGGGCAATCAGATTTCTCAAGGTGAGTAATGCGGAAGCGCCGGAAGATGTTAAAGTCACCCTTGACGTGTTTTATCTCGTCGAGGATGGGGTGGAGGCTGTCTTGGAGAGTGTTCGCCTGCAGGAGTTGGGCGCCAGTGCTCGTGCAGAATAGCAGACCGGACGTGCGAAGGCCCACGTATTCCTTGAGCATTGCCGCGAGTGATGGACAAAGGTCTACCTCGCGGATGCCATTCTTGGTCTTTAGGTATGGCTGGATGATGCCGCGCTTGGCTTTCTGCGTGACGGTCAGTGTGCGGAAGTCGGAGGAGATGTGCTTGTCGATCTCGAGCCCCAACGCTTCCCCGGCCCGGAGGGGACCGCAGTAAACATGAGCAACCTGCCGAACATAAGCCGTGAGGTCCTCGCAACAATCGTTTCATGAGCGATCCAACAACTTGTTCTAATGCTGCTGTTGACTGTACTGTGTACCGCGGAAGACGACCAACGGTCGGGGCCCTAGATCGCGATCCCGCAACTCTGATGCGGCCGTCCTTCGCTAGACCCACCGATCGAACCAATCCATCATTTTTCGCTGCGCCGCGAGCGGAAACTTATGCGGGCCGTCAAAAACCCACGTGTCGAACCGCTCCGGCCGGCCCAGCGCCTGATAAGACTGGTGCAATGTGTCCATCGCGGCCTTAACGCCCTCAGGAGGGAACAGGGTGTCCTGTTGCCCGTGGACCACGAGGAGCGGACAGGGCATCGCCAGCGTGGCGATGTCCGGATAGTCCAGATACTCAAGCAGCCCAGGGATCATTCCTGACGGAACCGTGTAAATCTCGTGGTGAGGGATCAGATAGTGGAATGAGGTCATCCATCCTACCACGCACGCAGCCTTGATTCTCGGATCGAGTCCGGCGAGAAACACAGTCCTCCAACCCCCGGCGGAGAGCCCCGCGCAGGCAATGCGATTCGGATCAACCTCCGGGCGCGTCCGCAGGTAATCCACAGTGCGAATGTCATCCCACACCAGCACCCCGCCCCAGGTGAATCCCGAGTGAAGAATATTCCGAAAGACGATTTCTTCCGAGCTTCCGGCGCGGTGATTGATCTGGCGAATGGTTTCTTCCGGCTCGGCTTTGGAACGGTCGTTCGTGCGATTCTCCAGATCTTCATCAAGGATCAGCCGACGTTCACCGTGATAGAACATGTCAATCACGATCACTGCATAGCCGCGCTGTGCAAGTGCGGCGGGAAAACTTGCGCCGTCATAGTACTCCTTGCGATAGGTGGCTAGCATGGGGTGTTCATCATCGGTCTCAACGAGCTTCTCTTTTCCCCAGTAATAAAAGCCGCCGTGGTCATGGAGCGCGACGACCGCGGGGACGGGGAATTTGGCACGTTTCGGAATAAGAAAGTAACAAGGCACTTCCACATCAGTAGTCGTCCAGAAGTTCAACCGTTCTCGAATGTAGTCACCTCGGTCGACGCGGTCGAGGACGCGCGGTCGGGGGTGTACGGCCTCCGGCCGATAGGACATCAGCTCGAAGACTTTGGCGCGTCCCTCAGCCTTCCAGGCTTCGAGGTCTTTCGGTCGGCGGTGGAGAAAGGCCAGGCTTTGGCGGGTCTTTTCCTGCTGACGTTTAATAAAGGGGTAGAGGTTCCCGAGCGCTGAGCCCTTCCAGAGCTTGGCTTCGTCAGCCGCAGATCCGGCTTGCAATGGCGGGAAGAAATTTGAAGGCTGCGCGCTTTCAGCCCGCCCCGCTGCGACAGCCAGCACGCTCAGCCCTCGCAAGAGCTCGCGTCGAGTAAGTGTTTGCCACACGGGCATCGCTCCTTTCTCGACCTCATCCCGAAGCCACCGGCGGGCACATGGAGACCGAAAGCGCAGCATGACAATCCCGCCGCGGGCAACTCACTGCCCTAGAATAGGATCGACGGTTTTCGACCTCGGGCTCCGTCACGCCACGGCATGATCCACAACCGATTCTGTCTTCGAGTCCCAGGAGGTCTTCTTGCCAGACGGTGCTGTTCCGCTACTCGGGCAGCCCGAGCAACTTGGCAAGTGTCCCGCCCATGATCATCTTGCGAGTGCGTTCCGGGACGTCACAAGCGTCGAACATGGCCCGGTATTGATTGGCGACGGACTCCACCCCAGCCAGATCAGAGTCTGAGCCGAATACCAGCTTGATAAACGCACTGGGATCGCTATCCGGCGTCTTTACGGACCAGTCGATGGCCGACCACCAGAAAATCCGTTGGAATTCCGCGAGACGGCCGTGCATTTTCGTAAGCGTCGAGCCGCTTAGGTCGAAAAAGACGTTCGGGTTCCAGCGCGCAATCTCCGCCGCCCATTCATACTCGGGATTGCCACAATGGGCACCGACCAGGGTGATTTTCGGAAAGCGCCGCGCAATCTCCTCCAAGTGGATCGGTCGCATTCGGCCCGATGCTACATCCTCGGGCTCGTCGAAATTTCTTCGCAGCACGATGCCGGTGTGAAAGAGGACAAGCCAGCCATAGCGATTCGCCAGCTCGTACACGGGAAAGTAAGACGGGTCGTTGTACGACTTCTTCACGAATTCCAGCTCACCGAGGCCCCGGAAACCGAGCGAGTGCAGCTCCTCCACTTGTGGGACCACATCCGGCGCGTCCAAATCGACGAAGCCGAAGGGAACGATTTGCCGGGGATGCTGCTTGGCCGCTTCGGCGACAACCCGTCGGTGAGCAAAAGGGGTCAGGAGACAGGCCGTCAGGTTCATCCGGTTGGCCAACTTCAGCAAATCGTCGAGAAATCCGGGATTTTTCTCATCAAAATGCACATGCATGTCGACAATGCGACCGGTGGGCTTGTCTGCGCCGGGCGCTCTCTCACTAGGAAAGAGGCGTCCGAACGGCGACAGTTCCATGGCGCTGCGGGCACCCGACATGACGGCCGCCCCGCTCGCAGCGCCGAGAAATCCGCGACGTGACAATCGTTTCTTGATTTTTGCTCTCCTGACTTGGCCCTCAAACCGTCGAGCCCGTCCATCACCAGATCAGCTTCAACGCGAACTTTAACAGCTTTCGCAGACTGCCGTACGGCCAATAATAACTATGTTAGTGGGGTCATCACAATCGCCGTTGAGTGTTTCGGATTTCCGCAATGATATATTCGGGCCATATGACGACGAGATTTTTTTGTTTTTTTCCTTCGCCTTTCTTTCAATCTTCGTGTACGCAACCAGCGGCACGAACGTGAACGATATCAGACGGATCGATTTCAAGAATTTCCGGTATCCGTTGGATGAGCCCGACGAGTCTGATAAAACTACTTGGCGCTGGACTCAACTGTCTCTCCAATCGAAGGTTCTTCTGATCGTTCTAGCGAAAGAGCATGGTGTGCAGAGTATGACGACGCCCCGGACGGTATCGATTCCCTTGCCTGAACCGCAATAAGGGTAAACAGACCCTCTTTACCGTTAGCGCATGAACTTTCCATTGCTAAGTTTACCTTATCGCCGATAAATTCGATTCTCCCACCGCCCTACCTACCTTCTCTCATATCAAATGAAATAGGCCGATACCACACAGCGGTAAGTTGTGCGCGACGTCATCCGGGCAGACTCAGACGCGGCGCAACAGCGTGATACGCCCGATTGGCAGCCATTCGGCAACTAGAATGTCGCCGCGGTGAAGGAAAATTGCCGCGTGGGGCGTGATGAATTGCCCGGCAGTGAATTCGTTGCGCGACTGCCTCCGGCGTGAGCCAACTTCCCCGTTTGAAGCGCGACCGTCTCCCAGTTGCACGACGACCTTGTACTCGCGGTCGAGAATGCAAACCTGGCTGTCGAGGTCCGGACAGACCATCCAGTCACCTTGCGTATGAAAGTGACAAGGCATACGGAGTCGCGACTCGTCTTTAATGGTGCGAAGATGTGAGCCGTCCAAGGAAAAGGTTTGAACGCGCCGGTTCCCACGATCCGCAACCACGAGGATTGGAACCCCACCGCGGGTGTCCACGAAGAGGCCGTGTGGCGTGTCGAATTCGTTGTCACCGTGGCCCGGCCGCCCGACTTCTCCGAGAAATCTTCCGTCCGAAGAAAATCGCAGCAGATGATGCGACCCGTAGCCGTCACCCACGTAAAAATCTCCGTTCGGAGCGAAGGCCACGTTGGTCGGAACAAAATCAATGGGCCGCCCTGCATAGGCAGGGTCTTCACGCGGGTAGCCGTGTGCCCAAAGGGATTCACCCTTCAGCGTGGTCTTCACGATCTTGCACTGATTGATATCGCAGTGATAGAGAACTTCCGCGCCTTTCTCCTGGCGGACGCCAAGTCCATGCGCGCCCCCACGAAACTCCTCCCCAAAGGCCCGAACGAATCGCCCGGACGCGTCGTAAACAACCACGGCCTCTCCGCGCATGCTGGATTTGTTCACTGTGTGTGCCACATAGATGTTGCCTTGCTCATCCTGCGCCAAGCCGTGGGTGTCCCCCCAAACCAGGCCGTCGGGCGGCACCAGCCAGTCGTGAACACACTCGTAGGTGTGCACTCCAGAGCCGACAACCGGCAAGCGGCTGCCGGACTTGCTTGATGTCTGCAGAAAGAAAGGCGGCAGCATCGCCACGGCTGTCGCCATCGAGCCATCTCTAAGGAACCTGCGTCGAGTGGGTGAGTTCATGCGATGAGGTCCGGCACGATCTTTGCCGAAATAACTCCGGTCAATTTCTGCGCGACTCCCTGGAACTTGAGGTGAGTCTCGCATGATTCATGCCGAGAAGCCAAAAAACAGTTGAATTGAAGTGCCGCATGTGCACCGCCTTTACAACGTTGCAGCAGAAAATTGTTGAATATCTCCAAACCGTCGCATCGCATGGGTACGCTGTCAGGACAGCCAGACATAGGCCGGTGCGCATGACGGAACAACGCCCGAGTTTGGCCGAGGACGATGCAACGGAGATGACATCGTACTCGAAAACCGACCCGGCATGGAGGTTGGCGAACGAGGTTCAGTTTCCGCAACCTACACTTAGGCCACGACCTTTTTCACTACATTGCCAGCCACATCGGTCAGCCGAAAATATCTTCCCTGGAATTTATAAGTCAGCCTGAGATGATCAATTCCCAGACAATGAAGGATGGTCGCCTGCAAGTCGTGGACGTGCACGGCATCCTCGAGGATGTTGTAGGAATAGTCGTCGGTCTTGCCGATGGTCAAACCGCGCTGGATACCGCCCCCAGCCATCCACATCGAAAAACAGCGGGGATGATGGTCGCGACCGTAGTTCGTTCCGGTGAGTTTACCCTGACAGTACACGGTTCGGCCAAACTCTCCTCCCCACACGACCAGTGTTTCATCCAACATACCTCGTTGCTTGAGATCGAGGACCAGAGCTGCCGAGGGCTGATCGACGCCTTTGCATTGCAGCGCAATGTCTCGCGGCAAGTCGTTGTGTTGATCCCAGCCGCGATGGTAGAGCTGAATGAAGCGCACGCCACGCTCGGCAAGCCGCCGCGCTAGCAGGCAATTGGCGGCATACGTTCCGGGCTTCCGCGAATCCGGGCCGTATAATTCGAAGGTGGACTCAGGTTCCTTTGAAAGATCCATCAGATCGGGCACGGAGGTCTGCATGCGATATGCCATTTCATATTGCGCCACGCGGGTGTCAATCTCCGGATCGCCATATTTCTCTGCCAGCAAACGATTCAATTTCGCGATGCTGTCCAGCATGCGGCGTCTTGTCGCGGATAGCACTCCCGGTGGATTTGACAAATACAGCACCGGGTCGCCACTCGAGCGAAATTTCACTCCCTGATACCGCGATGACAGGAATCCGCTTCCCCACAGGCGCGAAAACAGGGGCTGGTCCGGATTCAAGGCATTGGCCTGCGAAACTAGCACGACGAACGCGGGCAGGTTCTGATTCTCGCTACCCAGCCCATAGCTGATCCACGCTCCCATACTTGGGCGCCCGGGCTGTTGAAAGCCGGTCTGCACAAACGTGATCGCCGGATCATGATTAATGGCTTCTGTATAGGCCGACTTGATGATGGTGATGTCATCCACGATCTTTGTGTGATATGGAAGCAGCTCGCTGATCCAGGCACCCGAGCGTCCGTACTGCCCAAACTTGAAGATCGATGGCGCCACCGGGAATGACGACTGCCCCGAAGTCATGCCTGTAATACGCTGGCCCATGCGCACCGAATCGGGCAACTCAGCACCCTGCAACTTAACTAAGTTAGGCTTGTAGTCAAATAACTCCATCTGCGAGGGCGCTCCAGACTGGTGCAGAAAGATGACCCGTCGCGCCTTTGGCGGGAAATGCGGAAGCCCAACCAGTCCACCATTCTTGGCATTCGTTGCGGTATCAGCCGCAAAACCGTCGGTAGCGAGCAGCGTAGCCAGCGCCGGAATGCCGAGAGCAATTCCGGCGGTGCTTCGCCGGAAAAACTGGCGGCGCGTCATTGCCGCACTGATTTCTGGAGTCAACGAATCGGTCATGGAATCGGACATAGGGGGTGCCTCGATTTCTGCTATTCCGCGGTAATCGTCTCATCAAGATTGAGGATCATGCTCGCTAATGTCGTCCATGCTGCCAGTTCACGCGGATCCACTCTCGAATCCGCTTTGGCATCACCAACCGACAGCAGTTTGCTTGCGTACGCTTGGTCCTGCTGGTAACTGGAGCGAAATTCCCGGAGCGAGCCGAGAAGCACAACCCTTTCCTGCGAGTCGGGCGTTCGTGCCGTTGCCAGCTTGAAGGCAAAATTAAGCCGCTCACGATCAGTCCTGCCGCCACTATGCAAAACGCGCTGCGCGAACGCGCGCGCCGCTTCGACGTACGTGGGATCGTTTAGGAGTACCAGCGCCTGCAGCGGCGTGTTGGTCACGGCTCGCCTCGCTGTACATTTTTCACGGTCCGGCGCGTCGAAGATAGTCAGCGAGGGCGGCGGGACGGTACGCTTCCATACCGTGTAGATACCGCGCCGATATAGATCAGGACCGGATGACTGCGTGTAGCTCTGGCCTGAAAAGCCCTGACCGAAGGCCATCTCTTCCCAGAGCCCCGCGGGCTGGTAGGGCTTCACGGAGGGTCCGCCGATCTTGCGCGAGAGCAATCCGCTCGACGCGAGCGCCTGGTCCCGCAGATAGGAATCGTTGATGGTTTCTGCCAGGTCAACCGCAGCCTCAAGCTGTCCTGACTTAGCGTACTTGAACGCTATGAGAGATAGAATTTCAGAACGACCTTCAAGACTGTCAATGGCTTGAGCGATCTCCACCGCGCAGTCGAGGAAGCCGCCTTCCGTATCATTGTCGTCGGGGAATCCTTCATTCACGTGAGTTCTAGTCCTCTCAAAATGCAAATCAAGTTCGAATTTGGGTGTCTGTACCGCGAAGCGGTTACGAAACTCAGCCCAGGGTTGCCGCGCTTTGGCGGCTACCCTGGGTAACGGGTCGAACGATCGCAACCCCAACGAGGTTGTGTCAGTCTCTCAGCTCGAGCGGATTCGGTTCAACGTTGCCGCTTCACCGCGGTGTTCGATTTGCGCCCGAGACGCAACCCCGTTGGGTTGCGTCGCTTTTCGAGAACTGGATCCCAGGGTAGCCGCCAAAGCGCGGCCAACCCTGGGCTGTGTTGCACAACCGCTTCG
>Ga0137409_10007687_pt1 | contig 11060 bp, 7 predicted proteins | sample CZODoug1_16funga_FD_122059 | JGI IMG/M metagenome (GOLD analysis project Ga0137409, IMG submission 122059) | Vadose zone soil fungal communities from Angelo Coast Range Reserve, California, USA - CZODoug1_16fungal (Hybrid Assembly) | ecosystem: Environmental > Terrestrial > Soil > Vadose zone... | reverse complement strand
GTCTGGCTGAGGGCGCTGACCGTGACGAACATTCGGGGGCCGGCAAAGTAGCCCGCGTCGATGGCCATCCTTATTCCTGCCGGCGAACCGGCTGCATCCCGCACCGCGGTGAAACCCGCCTCCAGTGTCTTGCGCTCGGCTCGTACAGCACGCATGAGCTCCAGCGTCGGCGGGGTGGTGAGCTCACGAGCGAAGTCGAGCCCTTCGCCGAGCGAGGTGAGATGTACGTGGCAATCGATGAGCCCCGGGAGGATGGTCAGTCCGGAGGCATCGATTGTCTCGGCATCACGAGGCGCCTGAACGGTGGCGCGCCTACCGGCACGCGTGACCCTTCCGTCCTCAATAACCACGACAGCTTCGCTCGCCGTCAGCCCGGTGGCCGGGTCGAGAAGGCCGTCAGCGTAGACAGCCCGAATCACGGTCCGATGTTAGTGCTGTCGCAGCAAGGAGCGCCGAGGGAAAAGGGTGAGGCCGAGACTCCTCGGCCTCACCCCACGCGGACTTTAAGGCTGAACGTCCTCAGCCGTGCTGTTGTCATCCTGACCGGAGGAGCTCGGAGTGTTGAGCGGCAATCCGCTCTCGCCCACGAATACCTTGAGGACCTTCCAGTGATCGGGGCTCTCGAAGGGTTCGATGCTCGCGTTGGTCACGAGCAGCGACTGCCCCATGAAGGCGAGCCCCCACGGCGAGTCGAAGAGCGGGCTGGAGATTCGCCGTATCTCGTTGCCGGCTGGATCGAGCACCGCGATCTGGTTGGGCCCGATCAGGCCCACATAGATGTTGCCTGACCTCGCGAAAGCCAGACCTGCGGCCTGAGGGGGCTGCTGTCCGGAGACGACGGGGAATCGATGCACGACCTCGAGGTCGGACGCAGATGGGTGGTCAACGAGTGGAATCCGGTAGACGACGGCCTCTCCAGGGAAGTCATGCGAGATCGTGATCGTGAAGTACAAGAACTTTCCAGTGGGGTCGATTCGCCCACCCAGCGGACCTCCGGCAATGCCGAACGCTCCGGTGAGCCTCGGGTCCTGGAACCAGATCGAAGCCTGCCCGTCCGGAGTAACTCGCCATAGCCGCGGCTTGTCGTCGGTCATGAACAGATTGCCGGCGCGATCGAAAACGAGGTCGTTCCACATCGTCACCATCCAGCCTCCGGCCAGAGGGGCCTGGGCGAACAGGGCAGGTGCGGCGTTTTTCTGGTCGAGTGAAAGGCGCAGGATCCGACCGTTCATGTCCGCGATGTAGAGCTGGTGGTCCGGGTTCGGATTGCCATCAAGGGCGAGACCAAACAAGCCCATGTTGGAGTTCGGCCCGGTTGCGATGCTGGTCGTATTCACGAGGTTGCCTTTCTTGTCGTAGGCAAACACTCGCTCGCCGTCCGAATTGAGGTGCCCACCCGTCGCCGGGTCGGCAAAGAAGTCGCCTGCGCTCGTCGAGATGTAAACCCGGTTCTTGTCGACGGCAACTCCGAAGGGGTGCCCAGGCGCAGGCACGCTTGCGAAGACGGTCGTGTCGCCAATCGCGGGATGGTTCGCGGTCTCACTGGCGAGGGCGGGACCGATACCTGGGCCGAACCCGATCGTTCCCAGCAGTACAACCGGAGCGACTCTTGCCCACCAGTGCCGGCGGATGTTGATATTCATCGTCTCTCCTCCTCGACTCGGGTCTTGATTGCAGCTCCTGTGTCGTACCGAGCCGGCGATCGGATCTTCGCCGAGGAGGTTTGGGGAATCTTTGGGACGTCTTGTGGCGGCTCTAGGGCCCCCTTAACAGCCGATCAACCGACCTGGATCGGTCGGCAACCCGCCGACTCCGAGTTGAAAGTGCAGGTGTGAACCGATCGAGAGACCCGTGCTGCCGACATAGCCGATCTTCTCGCCCTGCTGAACATCCTGCCCGATGGCTACTGCCACCTGCGACATGTGCGCGTAGACCTCCACGAGGCCGAAACTGTCGGTGACCTCAACCCGGATTCCGTAATAGTCCGCGTTGCCGACCGCAGTCACTCTTCCACCGGCGGCCGCGACGATCGGCGTCCCGTACTCGGCCAGCAGGTCAATCCCGGTATGGAAGTGCAGATAGCCGCCGTAGGACGGTTCGACCGCGAACGATGTCGGTCCGAAAGATTGGATGATCTTGGCGCCAGGAATCGGGCACAGGAACTGACCCGGGTCGACCGGGTCGGCCGGCGCACCTGTCCTGAGATTCGGGCCCTGGGCGGGATCGATGGGAATTACAAGCACCGAGCCGGGCGTGAACTGCGGGACCCGAATTCCATTGAAGCCGAGCACTGTGCTCACCTCAACTCCGTACGTGGCGGCGAGGCTCGCCGGCGTGTCCCCTGTCCTGACGGTGACCACAACGCCCGGCACCGGCGCCAGCTTCAAAGGTCGTCCTACGGTGAGCGGCAGCCGGAGGCCTGGGTTCGACCAGAAGATGTACCTCCACGAAAGGTTGAACTGCCGGCCGATGCTCTCCAGGGTGTCCCCCTGCGCGACGACGTGCACGACCGGAGCGTGGCTTTCGAGTGGCCTGGTCGGAATGGGAAGCGGTTTGATGATTACGCTGTCACGGCCCAGCGAGACGCCGCCGACCGCAACTCCCTCGTTAGCGGCAGCGGCGGTTACAGCCGGCGCGTGGGAGCTCTGGAAGAAGGGCCGGTCGAAAGTGGCGTAGCCCGAAATGGCGCCCGCGATCGCGAGCACCAATGCATGCGTCATGTAGCGGTGAATGCGCAGCGCCTACCCCTTTGGTTTTCTCCGGCGTCCCGCCGGCGTGGAAGACCGGCGCCACCCTACCAAAGCCCCGGCAAGAGTGTCAACGGCGATCGAGGCCGAACCTGGCGGCGATGGATAGGAATTGAACCCACTCCGGCACCCCTCAACAGCGCCCCGCAAGCGGTTTTGAAGCCCGCGGGTCGTCCATGTTGGCTCAGACGACGGTGAAGTCTCCGTAGTTCGTCACGTTCCCTGTGATATCACTGGCCGTCACGATCACGCTGTAAAAACCGGTCGGAGTCTGATTCTTCACGGCGAACGAGAACGACCGCGAGGCGGTCGCCCCGGCGGCCAGGGTCACCACCGCCTTGTCGGTGGCCACAGTCGACGTGTTATAGGTCGAATCCGTAAACATGAGCGTGTACGTGACGGTTGCTCTTGTGCTCGCCGTGCCGAGGTTCTTCAGCGATGCGGTAGTGGTCACGGTGCCGTGCGCGTGGGCGGTCGTCGGGCTCACTGATAAGGTCAGCTGTACGTCCGGGACCACTGTCACATGGAAGAAAGCGATCGCCGAACCGGGATCGTCGATGTCGACAGCCTGGCACATGACCGTGGTGGCCCCCACCGGGAACGTCGACCCGGATGCGTGGTCGCAAGTGACCGGGACGGGGTTAGGGTCCTCGTCGAGAGCGGTCGGCGTCGTGTAGGTGACGACGGCGCCGGAGGGTCCGGTGGCGACGGTCGTGATGTCCGCCGGCACGCCTACGAGGGTCAAGTCCGTGTCGTTCACCGTGACCGGGAAGACCGCCGTGGCCGTGTTCGGAGTGTCGTCAGGGTCGGTCACCCAACAGGTGACGTTCGTCGTGCCAATTGGAAAGCTTGATTCCGACGCGGGAACGCAACTGACCGGGCCGCCGTCATCATCGCTGACCGTAGGGGGTGTGAACGTCACCGTCGCGCCCGGGGATCCCAGGGCGGCGTTGACATTGATGGCCGCAGGGACGTTCGTGAGTGCAAGGTCGGTGTCGGTGACGAGCACCTGAAAGGTGGCTGTGATGGTGCTCGGCGTGTCGTCACTGTCAGTCGCCTGGCACGTGACCGTCGTGAGGCCGAGCGGAAACGTCGAGCCGGCCGGATGGTCGCATGTCACCGACGGCCCGGGCGGTTCCTCGTCGGCTGCGACAGCGCCGTAGTTCACAGATGCCCCGTTCGGCCCGGTGGCGGTGGCGTGAATGGTGGTGGAAGGGATGAGGGTCCACGCGATGTCGGCGTCACCAACTCTCACGCGAAACGTGGCGCTGATGGTGCTTGGCGTGTCGTCGGAGTCCGACGTACGACACGTCACGATGGTGACTCCGACCGGAAACGTCGAGCCGGATGCCGGGCTGCAGTCGACGACAGGAGCGGTCGCCTCCTCGTCCGCGGCTGTCGGCGGGGTGTAATTCACAACCGCGCCTGATGCGCCTGAAGGAGTGGCCGTGATGTCCGCCGGCACATTGGTCAACGCCAGGTCGGTGTCGTTGACGGTGACCCGGAACGACGCGGTGACGGTGCTCGGCACGTCGTCGCTGTCGGTCGCCTGGCACGTCACGACAGTGGTGCCGATCGGGAAAGTCGATCCCGTCGGGTGGTCGCACGTGGTCGCAGGAGGATCCGCGTCGTCGGAGTCAAGCACATTGGGTGACAGGTACTTGACGACTGCGCCCGACGTGCCGGTCGCGTTGACCGTAACGTCTTTCGGCGGCGATACCAGGAGATCGCCATCGCATCCGGCCGTCACTCCGGCGCCCTGCAGAAACACCGACTGCGATCCGTTTGGACCATTGTCGGCGACGTTGACAGCGCCGGATCTGTAGCCGCAGAGCGTGGGTGTAAAGGTCAGCTGAATAAGGCAGTACGAACGCGGGGCGAGCGGGTCGGGCGCCAGGGGACAGTCATTGCCAGTCAACGCGAAGTCGCCCGTCGTCGACACCGAGCTGATCAGCAGCGGGCCGGTGCCGGAACTTGTAATCAAGATTGTTGCCGGCGCACTTGTCATGCCGACTGTCGGAGCCCCAAACGACTGGGTGGCGGTGCTGAACGAAATCGCGGGATTGCCTGGCGGAGTGGCGTTCATGAGCCCGAGCTCCCAGGTCTCGTTCGAGTACACATCCGGGTACGACTCATCCGTACCCCCAAAGAGCACGGTGTCATCGTGCGACGAGTCATAGGCCATGTACTGGCCGGCTCGCGGGCTGGGAGCCGCTGCGGTCCAGTCGCGGGCCCAGTTCGTGCCGTCCCACACCCACGTGTCGTTGATGGGGCCGAGCGCCTGATACGGCTCGAACCGGTCGCCGCCGAACATGACCGTCCTGCCCAGCTTCGTGTCATACGCCATCGAGTGAAAAAGGCGGGCAAGAGGAACCGTCGAGGGATTGCGCTGAGTCCACGTGGCCCCGTCCCACTCCCACGTGTCGTTCATGCGCTGGTCCAAAGTCCGTCCGCCGAACAGCACCACCACCCCGCGAGCCGAGTCGAAGGCCATCGCCGTTCCCTGCCGCGCGGAGGGCGCACGGGCGGGCGAGCTCTTTGTCCAGTTCGTCCCGTCGTAGGTCCAGGTGTCGCCGAGGAGCCCGGTGCTGTTCTGCCCACCGAAGAGAACAACCTGCCTGCGTGCCGAGTCGTAGGCCATTGCCGTCCAGTTCCGTGACGAGGGAGCGGACGCCGTCGGGCGCAGGACCCACTTAGAGCCATTCCATTCCCACGTGACGGAGTCGACCAACAGGACCGACACTCCTCGGGCGCTGTCGTACGCCATTCCCTTGCCAAACGCGGCCGGCGGCGCAGGCACGGCCGAGAAGGCCGACCAGGCGCTTCCGTCCCATTCCCACGTGTCGCTGAGCGCGATGCTTCCGTCGTAGCCCCCGAACAACACGGTGCGTGCACGGCGTGAGTCGTAGTCCATTGCGGCCCACGCTCGAGGCGTTGGGCTCTGGCTGGATTGTTGTGGGGCCCAGTTCAGGCTGGTTGCGCTCGCGGCGACTCTGGAGAAGGAAGGTGTGGCCGCGAACGCGAGCGAGGCGATCGCCACCGATGCGAGTACGCCTCGGACAATTGCTGCGAATGCTCCGTTTAACGATCGGCGGTGGGGCAATCCGTACCTCCATAGCCGCGGTTTGGTCTGTGTCGCGGGCGGTAGACCGTAAAGGGCCCCGCTTGTTGTGTCAACGAATCGATTAACGCCATCTTGCGCCGATGAACAGATGGGTACATTCCGTTTGCCATCCGGTGCGACCGACTTGGCGATCGCCGAGGGCCGGCTTGGCTGTCATCTTGAATGGACAACCTCGTGTAGTTGAATTACCGTTGGGTCCGCCTCTTGCTGGCTTGGGAGAGAGAAGGTTTGACTGACAAGGTCACAGATTCGCTTTCAGCGGGAACGCTGATCGAGGGCCCCGAGATCACGCAGAGCGAGCTACAGCTGGCGGTTCGCAACCATTCCATGCCGCTCGAGGCCCTCCGGTATGCGATCACTCCGATTGGCCTCCACTACGTTCTGATCCACTTCGACATTCCAGCCGTTGATCCCACCGATTGGGCGCTTACCGTCGGCGGCCGTGTCCGCCATCCTTTGCAGCTCAACCTGGAACACTTAAAAGCCAGGCCGTCGAAGACGATCGCGGTGACCCTCGAGTGCGCTGGCAATGGCCGAGCTCGGCTCTCGCCTCGCCCGCTGAGCCAGCCCTGGCTGGTCGAGGCGGTGGGAACAGCGGAATGGACGGGAACCGCCTTGAGACCCCTGCTGGACGAAGCCGAGCCCCTGGACGACGCCGGCGACGTCGTGTTCACAGGACTCGATCGAGGCATCCAGGGCGATGTCGAGCAGCAGTACGAACGAAGCCTGCCGGTCGCGGAGTGCCGTCGCGACGAAATCCTGCTCGCGTACGCAATGAACGGGCATCCACTGCCTCCGCAGCATGGTTTCCCGGTCAGGCTCATCGTGCCGGGCTGGTATGGGATGACCCATGTGAAGTGGCTTCGCTCGATCACGGTGCTTGATGACAGGTTTGTTGGCTATCAGCAAGCAAGCGCCTACCATTACCGCCTTTCGGACGATGACCCTGGCGTGCCGGTCACGCGCATTCTTCCGCGAGCTCTCATGGAGCCACCGGGGATTCCGGACTTCATGTCACGGGTCCGCTTTTTGGGACTGGCCCGGCAGGTCCTTAGCGGTCGCGCATGGTCTGGTTGCGCGCCAATTACGAGAGTTGAAGTCAGCGCGGACGGTGGTTTCTCCTGGACTGAGGCCGCACTCGAGGACTCCGTCTCACCTTACGCGTGGCGCTCATGGAGCTATGTCTGGGATCCGACTAAGCCTGGCGAGTACGAGCTCTGCGCGCGCGCTACCGATGATGCAGGCAACGTCCAGCCGATCGCGCAAAACTGGAATCGCGAAGGGGTGCAGAATAACTCCGTTCACCGAGTGCGAGTCGTTGTCGTCGAACCTGGCAATCAGGTTCAAGCTCCTGCCGATCGGCGAATATCGGGCTAGCACGGGCGGTCCTCCGACCCGCGATCAGTCTCGATTACTAACCGGGCAAGACGTCGAGTTGGCTGAACCCTGACTCCAACCGCGTTTCGCCTGATATCCAACCGACCGGATGAGTGAACGCTGGGCCTCGGAACGCGAAGGAGTGGTACTCGCCGTTCTCGCCGCAAGGGTCAGCCTGGGTAGCAGCTATGTCGTCTAGAAAGCGCTCGTCGATGATCCGGCCGAGCCAAGAAGAATCCAATCGACCCAGGTCAACGCAAGTTATGACCGCCCGACCACCGGTCCGGACAAACTCCCTGATCAGTTGGGTCGGAGCTTCGCCCCAGATCGGCTCGACATGCTCGAGGCCCGCCGCCTTAACCCGGTCCTCAAACCACGCGCGTACGTCGGCAAGATGGATATCGCCAAATACGACTCCGGCAAAGCCCTCCGAACGCAACGCACCGAGCTCCGCAGCGAGCCGCGTATCCATCTCCGGCCAACTGGTGCCGATCACTCGGAGGTCGATCCCCGCGGCATCTGCTTGCGCCTGAATCATGTTCACGCGGGTGGCGTGGAACCGAACTCGACCCGTGACAGGATCGTGGAAGTTGATCAGCCGCGTTACATGCATGCCAGCGGCGGTCGCGCGCTGGAGCGCGAGCGCACTGTCTTTGCCACCGGACCACATCAGGGCGTACATAGCGTCCATCTCTCCCGGCGAAAATCGTAGGAGCTGTGGGAGTCAGTTCTGGTGCTCATAGGTCCAGCTATCCACCGACATGTGTGGCAGTCCGCGCCTGTGGCTGCCATGTTGCCTGTCTCAGCTACCAAAACTGGCGGGGATGGATGGGAATCGAACCCACCCAGGACGCCTCACAGCGCCCCGCAAACGGTTTTGAAGACCCATGGGGTCGTGTTGAATTCAGAACCGGCCCTGAAGGGCCCTTAACCCAACGGTCCATTAACCGTTTGGGCGGCTCGCTGATCGTCTTCAGCGAAGGCCCCCATTTTACCGCTCGGGACAGGCTAAGCCACCAAGGAGCCAGGGATGGCCGTTTTGTAAACAGGTGGTCCGTCTCCGAGATCGAAATCGGCCAAAAAGGACCCTCTTCCCTGCGACCAGCTCTCGAGATGTCCCAGCACGGTAGCCAGGACTGGACGCTCCGGCTCGCCGTCGGCGCCGCATCTACGCCTTAGCCAAAGGTGCAGTCGAGGGTGACCTTGGCAAGGGCGCTCTCGAGAACGGCGAGCTCCTGGTCGTCCAGCTTCGTGAGGAATAGATCGGAAACTCCGCGCAGGTGGACCGGAGCTGCGACGGTCAGACGGTCCAATCCGGAGTTTGTCAACTGGACCACGACACCGCGCGCGTCGGCATCGGCGTGGGCGCGACGAACCAGGCCTTCGTGGAGGAGCCGGGTGACGCGCCGAGTCATGCCGGAGCGTGAGATGAGGGCCCGGTCCGCCAGCTCAGTCATCCGCAACGAACCTCCAGCAATGGCCAGCTGAGCCAGCACGTCGAAGTCGGCCAGGGCCAGACCAGTCTTGCTTTCGAGATCGGTCTCAAGCTGGCGCAAGAGCGTGGCGTGGGCCCGGAGCAGTGCGTCCCAGGCCGGCAACCCGCGCCCGCCCGGCACCTCCCTCGCCACGATCCGATCGAAATGAGCAGCGGCGTCCAGTTCCGAAAGTACTTGCATATGCAATCACCAGAGGTTAAGATACTTGTACACGCAAGTATATCGAACTCGGAAGGAGGTTGGGGATGATCAAGGAAGCCGAAGTCGACCCGGATGGATCGCTGACTCGGAGGTGGGCCACGAAGGCGGATGACGCCCGAGTGAAACGAACTATGGCCGCCCTCGAGGCGAATGGAATCACGGTCCTCCGGGCGTCGGACGCCGCCGCGGCAAAGCTGATTGTCCTGGACCTCATCCCTGACGCCTCCTCGGTGCACCAGGGGGCCTCGCAAACGCTCGACGTGCTGGGAATCACCTACGAGATCGAAAAGTCCGGTCGCTACGCCGCGCTCCGCCCGCGGATCTGGAGCATGGATCGCGAGACCGAGGCCGACGAGATCCGCCGCCTGGGCGCGGCGCCGGATGTCATGCTCGGGAGCGTCCACGCCGTCACCGAGACCGGGTCGCTGCTCGCGGCTTCCATGAGCGGCACTCAGCTCGGGCCCTATGTCAGCGGCGCCGGACGAGTCATTCTCGTCGTCGGCACGCAGAAGATCGTGCCCGACCTCGATCAAGGTCTGCTCCGCATCAATGAATATGCGTGGCGGCTCGAAGACGCCCGCGCCCAGGCTGCGTATGGCATACACAGCGCGGTGAACAAGGTGGTCATCATCAACCGGGAGATAACTCCGGGGCGGATCACCGTGGTGTTGGTCGACGAGGTGCTCGGTTTCTAAGTGCCCCGGACAGAAGCACGGGAGACTACATCAGCCCTAGCAATCCCTAAATCCACGCTGGGTGTCGGGATCATCGGCGTCAGTCCCGTTCGTGGCTGGGCCGCCACCGCTCACATCCCGGCGCTGCGGGCGCTGCCGAACTACGAGATCCGAGCACTGAGCGCGCACAGCGCGGAATCGGCGCGGGCAGTGGGCCAGGCGTTTGCGGTCGGAGCAGTCTTTTCGGACCACGAGAAGCTGGTGACCCAGCCAGACATCGACCTGGTGGCTGTTACGGTCAAGGTCCCGCACCATCGAGAGCTCGTCTCGGCGGCACTCGCCGCCGGCAAGGCCGTGTACTGCGAGTGGCCGCTCGGCCGCGACCTCGACGACGCGCGAGCGGTGGCCGCACTCGCCGCCAAGCAAGGGGTGCGCACGGTCGTCGGGTTGCAGGCACGCCAGGCCCCGGCGATCGAGTTCGTCCAACAGCTGCTCCGAGATGGATACGTCGGCAAGGTCCTGTCAACGACCATGGTCGGACTGTCGATCGCGGGCGACGTCGTGGGACAGCCCAACGCCTACATGCTCGACAAGGCAAACGGGGCCAACCTGCTGACGGTCCCCTTCGGTCACAGCCTGGACATTCTGAATTACGTGCTGGGCGAGTTCGCCGAACTGTCGGCCGTGGCGGATGTTCGCAGGCCGCTGATCACCATCGAAGAGACCGGGGAGCAGATCGTGAAAACGGCGCCGGACCAGATCGCGGTGATCGGCACGCTCACGTCCGGGGCGACTGCCAGCGTCCACATCCGTGAGGCAGTTGCCGGCGGTACCGGGTTCCTATGGGAGATCAACGGGACCGACGGAACGCTCCGGATCACCGCTGACGCCGCACTCCCTGAAATCTTTCCCCTGACCGTCGCGGGAGCACAGGGGCGGAACGAGCTCGCCGAGCTTGCTGTCCCTACGGCGCTGACACAGAAATGGCCCACGCTCACGAGCCTGGAAGGAGCGCCTGCCTTCAACGTGGCTCGTGCCTACGCCGCGTTCGCGGCAGACATCGACAACGGGACTCACACTGTGCCGGACTTCGCCGACGCCGTCCGGCGCCACGAGGTCATCGCCGCCATCGAGAGGTCCGCTGCATCAGGGGAACGCGTGAAGGCGTGAGGCCCAGGGTGCAAATCCCGACTTCTTCGACAAAGTTCTCTTATCTGAACTGGCCAAAGAAAAGGCTGGCCGTTGACGTCACACGTCATCGATCGAATCTAATCCTCGCGCTGCTGTGCGCCGCCCAGTTCATGCTGATCCTGGACATCGCGATCGTCAATGTGGCGCTGCCCTCGATGCAGCGCACTCTGGGTTTGTCGGCTGAGAACATCCAATGGGTGGTCGGCGGCTATGCGCTCACCTTTGGCGGCTTTCTCATGCTGGGCGGTCG
>Ga0137409_10007684_pt1 | contig 11061 bp, 10 predicted proteins | sample CZODoug1_16funga_FD_122059 | JGI IMG/M metagenome (GOLD analysis project Ga0137409, IMG submission 122059) | Vadose zone soil fungal communities from Angelo Coast Range Reserve, California, USA - CZODoug1_16fungal (Hybrid Assembly) | ecosystem: Environmental > Terrestrial > Soil > Vadose zone... | reverse complement strand
TGGTCGCCGCCTTGCCAGTGCAGGACCGCATGGATGATTGCGCCGTCCCTGCGCACGACGATCTCCGTGAGTGCCGCACGAAGGATACGCTTGCGCGTTGCGGCGGTTGCAGCGGGATGCAACCAGGCGCGCTCCAGATCAGCACCGAGCGCCGCCAATTGCTGGCGCTCCGGTTCTCCGAGCGGTGGCGGACGGCGCGCAATCAGGGCGGCGATCTCTCCTTCAAGCTTTGCGACAGCCTGTAATGCCTCATTCCAGCGGCGCTCCAGCTCGCCGGCCACTAAGCGATTGGCGGGGTCGACTGCGTCGTATTGCCGCCGGGCATGCGCGGCCTCGTAGCGCGCCTGTTGAAGCGACAGCTCAAGCTGCCTTTGCGCAGCCGATGTCTCGCTCGTCTGGGTCTCGATCGCCTTGACGGCGGCATCAGTGCCGAGCGGCTTCAGGATACGCAGCACCTCCGTGCCAACGGCAGCATCGATGCTTAAGCCGCTGATCGAGATGCAGCGCGCCGTGCCGTGATTTGTGCGAGCGCCGTAGCAGCTGTAGCGGCCGAGCTTGCCGCTGTAGGACACATGCAGTTTGCGGCCGCAATGACCACAGCGCAGGAGTCCTGGCAGCAACAGCTCTCCGCGCCGAACCGCTCCCTTGACGGTGGCGCTGCCTTTGCCGGTGGCGTTGTTGGCGATCACGCGCTGGTTCCTCTCGAACTCCTCCCAGGTGATGTAGGCCTCATGATGATCCTTGATCAGTACATCCCATTCGCCCATCGGTCGATGCACGCCACGCCTCACGCGCTTGCGCCCCTGCTCGACGCTCACCTTGCTCGTCGTGCGCCCGAAGGCATAGGCGCCGGCGTAGATCGGATTGGTCAGAATGTTGTGCACGATATTGTAGGCCGGCAATCTCCAGATGATGCCGCGCGCCTCGCCATTGCGGGCTGTCATCTTCGCGCACATCCATCAACTCACCGGCAAAGGGAAGCTCGGCGACTTCGATATTCGCCCCTCGCGCAATCAACTCTCGCAACTGTCGCTCGCCTTCGGGAATCAGGTCCGGGCGATTGCGGAGTGAATTCAATTCGCGCTCAACCTCATCAGCTTTGATTTTCAACTGCCGTAGTTGCTCACCTGCTTGGGCCATCTCTGTCGCGGATGTGTTGATGACTTCCGTTTGCGTCTCCCGCTCCAACGCCGCTCGGTCGAATGTGCCCGGCAGGCAACCCACTGATTCATGACCGAGCATTACGTTCTCTGCCACGGTCAGATTGGGTAACACGTTCAACTCTTGAAAAATGACCGCGATGCCCAGATGCAACGCCTGCCGGGGATTTGTGATGCGGATAGCCTTTCCCGCAAATTCGATTCGCCCATACAACGGCTCGCCTTTCGCGCATGGCTGTGGGTAATGCAATCGGAAACTCGTTACCGGATCGCCGCCTACGCAGCGCGCTGGCAGGCGTTCCTGCGGGCCGAGGGAATCGCGCGGGGCGACCGCATAGCGCTGTGCCTGAAGAACGGCATCCATTGGGTTGCCCCCGATCTCGCCGCGCTGGGCCTGGGCGCGGTGGTCGTTCCCCTCTATGCCGACGACAATCCCGAGAACGTCGCCTGGTGCCTTCAGAACAGCGGCGCCCGGCTACTGGTCGCGGAGAACAGCCGCATGGTCGCCGCGCTCACGCGGTCGCACGAAGCGCTGGCCCGCGCCGACGCGTCCGTCGCAAAGGCGCCACGGATGCTGTGCCTCGTCGCCGAAGCGGGCGCTTCGAACACCGTCGATGCCGCGCTCCCGAAGCAGGCGGGACCGTTCGAGGTCGTTCGCCTCGACGACGACGCAGTCGCCACGATCTGCTACACCTCCGGGACCGCGGGCAGGCCGAAAGGCGTGATGCTCACGCACGGCAATATTCTCGCCAACGTCGGGGGATGCGAGCGCTTGGGTATCGCCCGCGGCGATGATCTGTTCCTCTCCCTCTTGCCCGTTTCGCACATGTTCGAGCGCACCGGGGGCTACTACCTCCCCCTGTTGCTCGGCGCCAAGGTGGCCTACGCGCGCTCTGTTTCGCTGCTCGCCGAGGACCTCGCGAGCGAGCGCCCCACGGTGATGTTCGCCGTGCCGCGGGTGTTCGAGAAATTCGCGGCGCGCGTTAACGAGGCGCTCGCGAAATCCCCTGTCAAGAAACGCCTGTTCGATCTGGTGGTGGCCGCCGGGTCGCGCGCGGCGCGCGGCGAGGCCGGGTTCCTCGACAAAATAGCGCTCGCCCTTCTGAGAAATCGCGTCGCAGGCCCGGTGCTGGGCAGATTGGGCGGCAGGATGAGGCTGGCGATCTTGGGCGGTGCTCCGCTCGACCCCTCGATCGCGTGGCTCTTCGTGGGGCTGGGGCTGCCGGTGCTCCAGGGATACGGCATGACCGAGGCTTCTCCCGTGATCTCGGTGAACCGGCCGGAGAACAACGTTCCGGAGTCGGTCGGTGCGCCGCTCGACAACGTGGAGGTGAAGGTCGCGGGCAATGGCGAGCTGCTCGCCAGGGGTCCCAGCGTCATGAAGGGCTACTGGAACAATCCGGAGGCGAACGCGAAGTCGCTGGCAGGAGGCTGGCTGCATACCGGCGACCTCGCGGAGATCCGGGACGGCCGAATCTTCATACGCGGACGCCTCAAGGATGTGCTCGTGCTTTCCAACGGCGAGAAGCTCCCGCCGCAGGACGTCGAGCTCGCGATCCTCGGCGACCAGACCTTCGAGCAGGCGATCCTGATCGGCGAAGGCCGGCCGTTCCTCACTCTGGTGGCGGTGACACGGGAGACAGACGAAAAGAGTCTCATACAGCGCGCCAACGAGCGGCTCAAGGAATTTCCGCGCTATATCCGCGTGCGGCGGATCGTAGCGACGCGCGAGCCCTGGACGGTCGACAACGGCCTGCTGACGCCGACCCTGAAGGTGAGGCGCGAGCGGGTGCAAAAGGAATTCGGCGCGGAAATCGAGCGCGCGTACGCCGGCGGCGCGCTGGACTGAGCCTTCAGGACGCGTTGGCGAAACGCGCGCGGATCTTCACCGTGCGCGCGAGGCCGTCCATGGCCTCGAGCAGCTGCAGCCTCAGATCGGGATCGAGATCGGGCTGGCGGGCGAAGCTGCCCACTTGGTCGAGCGCCTGGGCGTCGAGCTGGCCCCCGACGAAGGCGGCGAGCCAATCGTTGACGAAGAAGATCTTCCTTTTCTTCTTCAATCCGGGCAGAGCGGCAAGCGCGAGATCGAGAAACGGCTGCGTGAGGTCGGCGTGCTCGATCGTGTTGAACGGCGCGAGCGCCGCCTCGATCCAGCTCTCGGCGAGGCCCGCGTCGTTGAAGAACCGCTCGAAGTAGGCGTGCTTGGTCTCGGCGCTGCGGTCCGCCGCGCCCGCGGCGAAAGCGTAGCGCCTGCCGTCCGTGCCGGAATCGGCCGCGACCTGCGCCGCGAGCAGCTTCTTCGCCTCGGGGTCGTCGAGTGCGAGCAGCCTGGCGATCGCGCGGAAGCGGTCGCGGGAGCTCAGCTTGACCCCGGGAATGTCGAGGGTCGTCGCGAGGAGCGCCTTGAGCTGGGCACGGCCCGTCTCCGACCACGCGCTCGCCATGAAGGCCCTCAGGAACGTGATGCGCCTGCCCGGTGTATCGGCGTGCAGCATGCCCTCGGCCAGAAACTGCTCGAAACGCGGGGCGGCGGCGTCCCGCTGCGAGTCCGACGTGTAGACGAGAAAAACGACCTGGGCTCGCTGGAGCAGATTCGCGAGAGTCACCGGGTCGGGCTCGAGCGGGGCAACTCGAACGACGAAATCGAGGTAGGCGAGGGGGGCTAGCTCGGTATCGCGCACCGATTCCCAGAGCGAACTGAATACGAGCGAGCGCAGCAGCGTGCCTTGCACGATCTCGGGCCGTTCGAGCACGGCGTCCCGGCTCGCGGGATCGAGCAGGAAGCGCCCGTAACCGTAGTCGCCGAAGTTGGCGAACGCGAGGTCTATCTCCGGCATGCCTTCGAGCTGCGGCACCGGAGTGCGCTGTCCCCGCAGCTCCACCTCCGTGGAGCGGGGGAGCCCTTCTTCCGGCAACGCGAAAACCGTCACCTTCATCGGCCAGGTGTGTCCCTCGCCGAGGACATCGTGCTGTTCGATGATCGCGTTCCTCGGCTGCCCCTCGCGGTCGGTGTCCCATGAGAGCCGGATCTCCGGCATGCCCCGGGTCTTCACCCAGGCCTCGGCCCAGTCTTTCAGCTTCCTGCGCGAGGCGCGCTCGAGCGCACGAACCACATCGCTCCATTCGGCCGACCCGTAGGCGTGATTCTTCAGCAGCTGCCGTATCGCGGTGCGGAACGCGGCCTCTCCGACAAAGAACTCCGCCTGGCGCAGCACGGCGGGCGCCTTCCCGTAGACGATGTTGCCGTATACGGATTTCGCCGCGGACAGGTTGGCCAGAGGGCGATAGATGGGCGTCGTCCCCTGGGTGGCGTCGGTCCGGTACGCGGCGGTCTTGAGGGCGTGGAATGCGTTCCACACCGACTGCGTCGGGAGCAGCGCCTCGGCGGCCTTTGCCGCCATCAGGTTCGCGAAGCCCTCCTTCAGCCACAGATCGTCGAACCACCGCATCGTGACCGAGTCTCCGAACCACTGATGCGAGGCCTCGTGGAAGAGGACCTGCGCGCGCGCGAGGATATCCGTCTCGTTCGGAGCGGACGGAAACAGAACGGCGTCCTCGCGCAGGAAGGTCGCCCCGGCGTGCTCCATGCCTCCGTAGGGGAGCTCGGGGATGAGAACCAGGTCGTATTTCGGGAAAGGGAAGCGGGAATCGAAGTAGCGCTCGAACCAGCGCACCGCCTCGCGATTGAGCCGCAGCACCTCGGAGGCTTCCTGGCGCGCGCGAGCGAGCTGCGACTTGCGCACGATCAGGCGCGTGCCGCGGGGGGAGGCGAGAATCTCGGCGAACGGTCCTGCGGCGAACGCGAAGAGATACGTACTGATCGGCCGGGTTTCCTTGAACTGGATCCGGCGCACGCTGTTCCCGGCGTCCTCCATGCGGGCCACGGGCGCGTTGCTCACGGCGGTCCAGGCGCGCGGCAGGAGGAGCTCCAGCTTGAAACGTGCCTTCAGGTCCGGCTGATCGAAGCAGGGAAATGCGCTGCTTGCGTCCGAAGGAACGAACAGCGTATAGACGTATTCCGCGCGGTCCTCGCGGTCGATGTAGCGCGTCACCGCGCTGCCCGAGGCGGCGATGGGGGACTCGAAGGAGAAAGCGAGCCGGTTCTTCCCACGCCGGAGCAGCCGGACCGGAACGATCAGGTGCTCGCGGTCGAGCTTGATCCGGGCCCGCTTGCCGTTGACCCGCAGCTGCGACAGGCGCGAGGCGGCCGAAGGCCGCCAGTCGAGCACGAGCTCGGGCACTTTCTCCGGAAGGTTGACCTCGATCCGCGCGGTTCCCTGCAGGGTGGCGGCGCCGGGAGCGAGCAGGACGCTGAGCGAATAGCGGATGTCGCGGTACTGCTTCGCCCGCCATTGCGCCAGCTCGCGCGAGACGCCCGGCTCAACGCCCGGGACGGCCGCAGCCGCGTTCGCGATGAGACCCGCAGAGAGAACCAGCACCGCGCCGCGCATGGTGAGCGATCTTGCGCCGGTGTTCCGCTGCGGAGTCAGGTCTTGGGCAACTTGGGCGCAGACCAGGCCGGGAGCGGTATGCCGGGCCTGCGCAGTACCCGCACCATGCGCAGAGCCATTTCCCGGCCGCGGTAATAGCCCGGTATGTAGGCGGACTCGGTAAAGGCGAGGGACCTGTAGAAGCTGCGCGCGGTGTAGTTGGAGGCGCGCAGCTCGAGGTGAATGGTGGCCACGCCCGCGGCGTACGCAGATTCGACCAGCCACTCGACCATGTGCCGGCCTATGCCGAGCCTCTGGTGCGAGGGCCGCACCGCGAGCAGGTTCAGATGCGCGTGCTCGTCGCCGAAGTACATGATGGCGAACGCGACGACGCGGTCGCGCTCGCAGGCAAGCAGCGTGGAGGTGTCCTTGTTGGCGATCGAGCGCGAGACGCGGTCGGGTCCCCACGACCAACCGAGGCCGGTCTCGATCAGGTCGCGCGACATGGCAGCAATCCTCGTCGCGTCGGCAGGCCGCCCGGGCCTCAGAGTGATGTTTTTCGCGTTCATTTGGCGGAGATCGGTTTCAGACAGCAGCCGAAGATTAGCAGATTGCGGAAAAATCGGGCTAGAACGGCTTCACCACCACCAGCACGACGGCTGCAGCCAGGAGCACTACCGGTACCTCGTTGAACCAGCGGTACCAGACGTGGGATTTCCGGTTCCTGTCGTGAGCAAAATCCGACAGGAGTTTGCCGCAATAGACGTGGTAGGCGATGGTAAGGGCGACGACCACGAGCTTTGCCTGCAGCCAGACGCCGGAAACCCCGTAGCTCCACAGCCAGGCGCCGAAAACGAGCGTCAGCGCGCCGCCGGGAGCCATGATTCCCCAGTAGAGCTTGCGCTCCATCAGCTTGAAGCGCTCCCGGCCGGCCGCGTCCTCGGCGAGAGCGTGATAGACGAACAGGCGCGGCAGGTAGAACAGCCCCGCGAACCAGGTGACGACGAAGATGATGTGCAGCGCCTTGATCCAGAGCATGGGCTACTTCAGCAGGCGCCGGCGAAAGAGCACGCTCGCAGCATAGAATCCCGCGGCCGCGTAGGCAAGCAGCACGGCAGCGTGCAACGCGGCCTGGGCGGGAACCTCGCCGAGCAGCAGCGGCCGGGCGATCGCCACCGCGTGAGTGAGCGGCAGAACTGCGGCAACCGACTGGAACGCGGCCGGGAGCTGATCCACCGGGAAGAACACTCCGCACAGCAGGCTCATTGGCGTGACGACGAGGGTGAAGTAGTACATGAAAAAGTCGTAGCTGCGCGCCATCGCGGTCACCACCAGGGCGAGCGCGCCGAAGGCGAGGCCCACCAGGGGCACCAGCGCCAGCACCCACAGAGACAAGAGCGAGTGGGTGAGGCCCAGCAGCCACACCACCGCCAGGATGGCCGCCCCCGAAAGCACGCTCTTGCTCGCCGCCCAGACGAGCTCGGCAAGAACCACGTCGTCGAGATCGAGAGGCGCCATCATGATCGCGTCCCAGGTGCGCTGCACGTGCATGCGCGAGAAGGCCGAGTACATCGCCTCGAAGGTGGCGCTGTTCATGGTGCTCGAGCAGACCATTCCGGCAGCGAGGAATGCGATGTAGGGCACGCCGCCGACTTGCGGCAGCATCGAGCCGAGGCCGTAGCCCAGCCCGAGCACGTAGATCAGCGGGTCGGCCAGGTTGCCGAGCAGCGAAGGAACGGCGAGCTTGCGCCACACCAGCAGGTTCCTGCGCCATACCGGCACGAAGCGAAGGCTCGTCGACGGCAGTGCAAAGGCGCGCATCAGTCCCTCAATTCCCTGCCGGTCAGCTTCAGGAAAACGTCTTCCAGATCCGCAGGGCGGTGCAGATAGCGCAGCTCGTGCCGGGCAAGATTCGCGAGCAGCGGCGCCGGGTCAGTCGCGTAGCAGAATACGGTGTCGCCGCTTTTCTCCACGCGGCTGGCGAGCGGCCCCGCCTCGCCGTCGGCCCAGCCGGCGACGCCCTCTCCATGGACCTCGACCACGTGCGGCTCGATGTGTCGCGCGATGAGATCGCTGGGGCTGCCCTCGGTGATGAAGCGCCCGTGGTCCATGATCGCAAGCCGCGCGCACAGGCGCTCGGCCTCCTCCATGAAGTGCGTGGTGAGCACGATCGTCTTGCCCTGCGCGAGGAGCTGCTTCAGCCGCTCCCAGATGAGGTGGCGCGCCTGCGGATCGAGCCCGGTGGTCGGCTCGTCCATGAAGATCAGGTCAGGGTCGTTGATGAGAGCGCGCGCGAGCGTCAGGCGCCGCTTCATTCCGCCCGAAAGCTCCTGGATGCGCGACGCAGCACGTGCGGCGAGGCCGGCGAACTCGAGCAGACGCGGGATACGCTCGCGGATCGTGCGCTCCCGCAACCCGAAGTAGCGGCCGTAGACGAGGAGGTTCTCCTCGACGGTGAAATCCGGGTCGAGATTGTCCATCTGGGGGACCACGCCCACGCGCACCCGCGCGGGGCGCGCTTCGCCTGGCACAGTCCGGCTCATCAGGTCGATCGAGCCGCTGTCGGGATCCATGAGCCCGAGGCACAGCCGGAGCGTGGTGGTTTTGCCGGCGCCGTTGGGACCGAGGAGGCCGAAGCATTCGCCGGGAGCCACTCCGAAGCTCACGCCGGCGACGACTTCCTCCCCGCCGTAGGACTTGCGCAGGTTGTCGACTGCTAGGACTGCCACGAATTCTTGACGATGCTCTTGATGACGTTGAGCCGGAGATGGAAGAAATGGTCCGCGCCCGGGATCACCACGACCGGCAGGTCCTGCGGCCGCGCCCAGTCGAGGACTTTAGCGAGCGGAATGGTCTCGTCCACCTCGCCGTGGATCACGATGGAATCGGACGCCACGGTTTCCGAAGGAAATCGTCCCACGGCGACGCCCACGAGCACCACGCGCTGCGGGTTCGTGCGCTGCGCCACCTGCGTCTGCACCGCGGCGCCGAAGGAGAATCCGGCGAGCGCGAGCGGCAGCCCTCCGAAATTCTTTCCGGCATGAGCCACGACGCTCAGCAGGTCTTCGGTCTCGCCGCGGCCTTCGTCGTGAGCGCCGTCCGAGGCCCCGACGCCGCGGAAATTCGGCCGCAGCGAAACATAGCCGAGCTCGACGAATGTCCTCGCCAGCGTCTGCACCACCTTGTTGTCGAGCGTGCCGCCGTAGAGCGGGTGCGGGTGGGCGACGAGCGCTACGCCGCGAGGCGCATGCTCCGGGTGATCGATCACCGTCTCGATCCTGCCCGCGCCGCCCCCGATGAAAATGCGCTCGCCCGCGCCGCTCATATGCGCAGGCGCTCGACCACCCGGCCGGCCTTGAGGTGCTCCTCGATGATCTCGTCGACATCGGCGCGGTCGACGTAGGTATACCAGACACCCTCCGGGTAGACCACGACGCACGGCCCTTCCTCGCAGCGATCGAGGCACCCCGCCTGGTTGATTCGCACCTTCCCCGGCCCGGAGAGGCCCAGCTCCTTCACACGCTTTTTGGCGTAGTCGCGCATATCCGCCGCGCCCTTGTCGGCGCAGCAGGCCTCGCCGTTCTGGCGCTGGTTGCAGCAGAAGAAGACGTGTCGCTCGTAATAGCTCATCGCGGGGAGTGCCGAAGTTGCCGGCAAGTGACTCGGATCGAAGCCGGATTATAACAAGCGGGCTGCTAGGCTTTCGCCTCTCCGCGATCGGCCGCGAGCAGCACCAGATAGAGCATTGCCGCGAACGGCCACACGATGGCGACCACCCGCGTGAGGCCGTTGAAGTTGAGATACTGCCCCTGCTGCCATAGCGAGAACGTGGCCGCGCTGTAGGGGTTGGGCGGCGCGAGGTTGACGATCGCCGTTGCGGCGAGCAGGGCGAGGCCGACGAGGGGGAGTTGCGCGGACCGTGGCAGGGACACCGCGATCATCAGCACCGCGATCGCCCCGGCGACGCCATACAGGGCGCCGGGCGTCGCCCAGGAAAGGACGTCCTGCGGAGTGACGAGCAATCCGATAGCGAGGGTGTGCGCGGCGAGCGCGGTCGCGATCATCAGCAAGACCACGCCGCGCGTCGGCTGGCTGCGCTCGACCAGGCACGCCGCAAGCAATCCCGCGGCGACGCCGTTGGCGCACGCGACCCCGGCATCCACTCTCAGGAACACTTCGGCAGGGTAGAGCTTGCCGGAGGGCGTCTTGAACAGATCGCGCAGGTCCCCGGTGCCGAACAGCAGGGTCTCGGGGCTCAGCTGCGAAAAGAGCCAGAGCCCGAGGAGCACGAGGCCCAGATCGACCCGGAAACCGGGTAGAAAGAGCTCGCCCCGCAGGCGCTGCAGCATTCCCCTGTCCATCAGGGGGCGCGTCGCGGCGAGCGCCGCGAGCGCACCGGCGGTGCCGCCCGCGGCGTTGGCGATGAGGTCGAGGTTCGAGGAGGTGCGCGTCGGCAGGTAGACCTGCAGCGACTCGAAGATGAAGCTCAGGAGAATCGAACACACGATGCCGAAGGCCAATCCGGCGACGCCGCGCAGCCGCGGGTAGCTCGCGAGCACGGCCAGAAAGCCGAGCGGCATGTAGCCGAGGACATTGACGACGACGTCGAACGCAGGGACCGGGCGGTTGAACGAGGCGGTGACAAAAGCGAACAGGGGCAAGCCGCGGTCGCGCCATCCGGAAAAGGGGTACAGGCTCGCGTAGACGACGAGCAGCAGATACGCTACGAACAGACAGCGCGCGAGTGTGGACGGCTGCTCACGGGCCATGGCCTGGCCATTCTCTCACGTCGCGAGCTCGGCCTCGTAGACGGCGAGGGCCGGGGCGCCGAACAGGGCGAAAGTGATTCGCTCGATCGCGTCGTTCTCCCGGGCGAATCTCCGGCATTCGCGCACCGCGATCGCGGCGGCCGGCTCCATGGGATAGCCGTAGACGCCGCAGCTGATGGCAGGAAAGGCGATGGTGCGCACGCCGTGCTCCAACGCGAGCGCGAGGCTGCGGCGATAGCAGGACGCGAGCTGGTCCGGCTCGCCCGCCGCACCCCCCTGCCACACGGGGCCGACGGTGTGGATCACGTGTTTCGCCGGCAGGCGGTAGCCGCGCGTGATCTTGGCATCGCCGGTGGCGCAGCCGCCGAGCGCACGGCATTCGCGCAGCAGGTCGGGTCCCGCGGCGCGGTGGATCGCGCCATCGACCCCGCCGCCCCCGAGCAGCGAATTGTTGGCGGCATTGACGATCGCGTCGACCTCGAGCCGCGTGATGTCCGCCTCGATCGCGCGCAGCCGATCGTGCATGTCCTAGAAGTAGTGCGTGCCCAGCCACCACGCCACGCCGGCGATGAAGGCCGAGCCCGGAATGGTAAAGACCCACGCCCAGACGATGTTACCGGCCACGCCCCAGCGCACCGCGGAGAGCTTCTGCGCCGAGCCCACGCCGATGATCGAGCCGGTGATGGTGTGGGTGGTGGACAC
>Ga0137409_10007683_pt1 | contig 11063 bp, 9 predicted proteins | sample CZODoug1_16funga_FD_122059 | JGI IMG/M metagenome (GOLD analysis project Ga0137409, IMG submission 122059) | Vadose zone soil fungal communities from Angelo Coast Range Reserve, California, USA - CZODoug1_16fungal (Hybrid Assembly) | ecosystem: Environmental > Terrestrial > Soil > Vadose zone... | reverse complement strand
CGGGACCGTCGAGGAAATGGATACCGAGGACTGGGACAGTCAGTGGGCGGACCGGGCGCTCGAGGCGGCCGAGCAGCCGGAGGACTGGTCGGGCTCGGTGGATGTTGAATCAACCGATGACTCGGCGACGGGGAGTGATATTTCGGGAGACGAAAGCACGTTGCGCGCCAGCTCGCTGGATGGAATCGATTTATTCGAATAGCGCAGGTCCGCGCAGCAACCGGCTCGCAGTGGCTCAATCGGCTTCAGTCAGGCAGGGCCAGCGGGTCAACATCGTCGGCCAACATCACAAAGCCGTTTTCAATCGCCAGCGGTATCGTGCGCAACGATTGCCCGGCGCACGGGCCGGCCACGCAATAACCCGTCAGCTTCTCGAATAGCGCTCCGTGCGATGAGCACAGGATGAGCGCGGCATCCGCTGTCAGGAATTGGTGCGGCTTCAGGTTGAGCGGATGCCTGGCATGCGGACAGCTGTTGATAAAACCGCGTACCTGATCATTGATCCGAACGACGAAGCCACGCAACGGCCAATCGCCGGTGCCCATGGCAAACCCGCGTGCACCGGCCTCACCCAGATCGTCCAACCGGCAGATGACCCGCTCCACATCAATCTGGCGCGGGCCGTTCATGCGCGCCGCTGATCCAGCGCCTCAATCTTGTTCCGGGTCAGCCACACGATGATCAGCCCGGGCATGGCCGCCACGAAACTGACAACGTAATAGACATACCAACCGCCATGGTCGGCGACCCAGCCGGCCGGATAGCCCAACCCGTAACGCTGCAGCAACGCGATGGACGACATCAACGCATACTGAAAGGCACTGTACCTGACATCACACAACGCCATGATCAAGGCGACCAGCGCTATGTTGCCCATGGCCCCTGCCACATGCTCGATCACGACAGCCGCCACCATCAGCGGATAGCTCTTGCCAGCGGCCGCCAACGCACAGTACAGCAGATTGCTCACTGCCTGCGAAATGCCGAATATCAACATCGAGCGCAACAGGCCCAGCCTGACCATCAGGATGCCGCCGAGAACCGAGCCGACCAGCGCGCTGCCGGTGAGGAGGCTCGTCTGTAAAAATCGCCTGCGGTTGAGCAAAGAAGACCTGTTCATTTTTGGCAGTGTGGCGGTAGAGCTTCAAATTTCCAACTCCAAATGCTCCACGTCGAGTTCAAGGCTCAGCCTGGCCTCACTGGCTATCAACTCCTTTGACCCGCATCTTTAATCCGTAGAATCCTTTGCTCGCCGTGATGAACAAAGTATGTCGATCTTTCCCGCCAAAACAGACGTTTGCCGACCAGCTCTCGGGCACGTCAATCTGCGCGATCTTGCTTCCCGTCGGATCGAAAACCGAAACTCCGTTGCCCGTGAGATAAACATTCCCTTCGTTATCTATCGTCATGCCGTCCGATCCCAGTTCGCAAAAGAGCTTCTTGTCCTCGAGCGCGCCATCAGGCTGAATACGGTAGCGATAGGTTTTTTTGGCGCCGATATCCGCAACGTAAAGGGTTTTGCCGTCCGGCGTGCCGATGATTCCGTTCGGCTGTTTCAAGTCATCGATTACTCGCACCGGCTTTTTCTCATCCGCCGGCAGGAAGTACACCTGAGTTCGGGACTGTACCATTCAGTTCTCCTTTTGATCGTGCCATTTCTATTACCCTAGGCAGACTGTGTTACATCGCGGTAACGAAAAGATGAATGTCATTCGGCTTGATCACTTTTTGGACACATTTATCGAGGGTCACTGTCATTGTTCGGATCACAAAAGATCATCAGTTTTTTCCGCATTGCAAACAAGGATTTCCGCATGAGTGACCTTGACAAATGATGGACTGATGGATTACTAGAGCACAGCAAGAAGGTAAGACAATCGACGATCCCGCAACCGGTGAAAAGATTTGGACAGGACCTTGATGTACGCGTGCATCACCTTGCGCGAAGACAATTGGATTTGACTTGGGAGGAACTGATGAACAATCCGGCGAGAGTCTGCGGTACTCTCTTCTTGTTTTCGTTCTCGATTGTAACTGCGGCTGTGGCAGGGCAGGCTAAACCGGCGTCCCCATCTGGCGCGCCGGTAAATATTTTCAAGGACGTGATAGATCACAAAGCTCAGATACCATGGAGACCTGCTCCGCTGCTGGGAATTCCCTCCGACGTATGCCAATTGTTCAGAGTTTGCGAGGACAAAGGCGCGCCGAAGCTGGCCATGCTACCTCGCCTAACCGAAGGTGGTCAGCCAGTGGGGAGAGGGCTATTCCTGAGTGGAACCAAGGATCCGAAGAATCCTGATGCGGTCATTCTCGAGCACCAGACCGTCTCGGAGTTGTATTTTTTTCTTGTTGCACCCGATGGAAGCCTTCAAAAAGCCGCCTACTTACAGCAAGGAAGCACACAGTGGCTTCCCATCGCATCTTCGCTGGCCAAACCCGTATTCGAGAAGGATAGAAATGATTGGCACGATTGGATTATGAAATTGGGAGCAGCCGGCAAGTAACGCGGATGGCGGGTCCTTTTTTACCCGTCGTGAAGCGAACGAAGCGAATTGCTTTGGTCGAGTTTGTGCAGGTCGAGCCAGGATCTAGTTCGATTCAATCCGGCACTGTAATACCGTTTTGGAACTTAGTAGTTCAGCCGCCTCCTTTATGAGTTCTTCCTTATCCTTTAACAAATTGTAAACAAGACAGTTAAGGTTTAACTGACATTCCTGTTTGGAAGGCATTCTGCACTCGTTTCCGGGGGGAGCAGATTCCAGTCCAAGACGACCGCCCAGGTTCGGGCAGACCCCGCGTTACGCAATGTGGATGGTGCGCTGGGCGGGACTGTGGATCTTTCGCATGCACATCTATGAAAAGAAAAATGAAACTCATCGGGTGCTGGTTGACGCTCTTCGGCGTATGCAGTAGAGCCGCCGCACAACAGCCCCAATTAAAGTTGACGCAGAAGCCCGACCTAGCAGCCATGAGCCTTGAGGATCTGATGAACATCCATGTGACGTCAGCCTCAAAGGAAGATCAGAAGATGTCCCAGGTGGCGGCGGCAATTTTTGTTATTGGACAGGAAGATATTCGACGATCCGGGGCGAGAAATATCCCCGAACTGTTGCGCATGGTGCCGGGAATGGATGTGGCTCAAATCAATTCCAATACCTGGGCCGTTTCCTCGCGGGGATTTAACACCCAGTTTGTAAACAAAATGTTGGTGCTGATTGATGGCCGGGCTGTTTACACGCCGCTGCTTGGCGGAGTGAATTGGGATACCCAGGATGTTCCCCTGGAGGACATCGAACGGATTGAAGTGATTCGCGGACCGGGAGGAACACTTTGGGGCGCCAACGCGGTGAATGGCGTCATCAACGTGACCACAAAGAAGGCCGCGGGTACGCAGGGCGGTTTAATTACCGCGGCGGGCGGCACCTCGGCACAGACATCGGGAACGGTCCGATACGGAGGTGCCCTGGGCCCCAGCGCCCATTACCGGGTCTTCGCCAGCTATCTGAATTACGGTCCACTGCAGGAGTTTGGTACCCAGAGTAAAGATGACGACTGGAATTTGCTGCACGGCGGCTTCCGGGTAGACGAAACGTTTTCAGCGAAGGATTCTTTGACCCTCCAGGGAGATCTTTATACGGGCAACGAAGGAGCCGGGATCGTACATATCTCCTCAATCGATCCACCCGTTACTGAAGATCTCGACACGCGCGCAGGCTTGTCGGGCGGAAATATTCTGGGCAGGTGGAATCATAATTTTTCGAGCCGGTCCGACTCTTCGCTTCAGTTCTATTTTGACAATTACACTCGAACGGGCCCATCGGCGCATGAACGCGGCAAGACGATTGATTTTGAGTTCAATCACCATGTGGTTGCGGGCGAGCATCAGGATTTTGTTTGGGGCCTGGGATATCGCCGCACCTGGGATCAAACGCAGGGCACAATTGACGCAGCCTTCATTCCAGCGGACAAAATCCTCCAGAGATTCAACACGTTTGCGCAGGATACGATCGCGCTGAATCCCAATCGCCTTTATTTAACCGTGGGAGTCAAACTGGAACACTATGATTTCGATGGTTTTGGAGTTCAACCGAGCGCGCGACTGGCGTGGACGCCGACCAATCGGCAAACTTTCTGGGCCGCGGTTTCGCGAGCCAATCGCAGTCCTACGCGAAGAGACGAGGGAATCGTAGCAGGACTGGACGTTTTTCCTGACCCCGCGGGCTCGAGCACACCCGTTGCGCTGACTCTATTTGGAAACCCGCGAGTCAAGCCCGAACACATTCTGGCCTACGAGGCAGGATTCCGCTCGCAGCCCAGTGCACGCTTCTCCATTGATTTGGCGGCGTTTTACAATCGATACACGAACCTCGTTTCGTCGGAGCCGGGGCAGAGGGTTTTTGTGCCCAGTCCAACTCCGGCTCACTTTCTGATTCCGATCGTATTCCAGAATGAAATGTATGGCTCGACGGCCGGCGGAGAAATTGCCGCCAACATGAAATTGACGAATCGTTGGACACTGAGTCCGGGCTATGCGCTCTTGAAGACCTATTTGCATCTGGAGCCGTCCAGTCGAGACGGGATTTCCCTGACGGAATTTCGGGACCCACAGCATCAGGCTCAGTTGCGGTCCCATGTGGAGCTTTCGCACGGCCTGGCGTGGGATGCAGCCGCGTATTTCGTCAGTCGAGTGCCGTCCCAACAAGTTACATCCATTACGCGAGTCGACACGCAACTGACATGGAGAGCCGCGGAGCGTCTGGAATTGAGCCTCGGGGGACAGAATCTGCTCCACGATCAACATCTGGAATCGCTCGACATATTGACAGTCGTGAATTCATCGCTCATCAAGCGGAGCCTCTTCGCAAAAATGGCCTGGAGGTTTTAATCAAAATGGGAAATCAACGGTAATTTCAACTCGATGCCGTTTGGGACCCAGTTTTTGCACTGTGACAGCGGATGATCACCGTCCCTCAGAGCGGCGCATATGGGCTCACAATTTAAAGGCTTCGCTTACGACACCTTTTTGCCACAACTCGAAATTGCGATCGCACCGGCACTGGTCGAACTGGCTTGCACCACGATCGGCATGCGTTGCATTGCTTTTGGTGGGGGCATGGGTATTGCCTGTCCGGGGTGTCGACGCGCAGCAAGGCCCCACGGAATATCAGGTCAAGGCTGCGTACGTGCTCAATTTTTTGAAATTTGTGGAATGGCCCGGGGATTCAAATGCCGATATTCATGAGCGCTGGATTCGGAATCGTTGGGGAGAATCCGTTCGGTGACGAATTGACGCAGATCATCACGGGCAAGACCGTACAAGGACACGAATTGGGGGTAAGGCAGTTTCAGCCCGGGGAAGATTTCCGCGTTTGTCAGGTTTTATTCATCAGCGCTTCCGAGAAAAAGCGGCTTCCCACGATATTGGCCGCATTAAACGGCTTAAGCGTTTTGACCGTGGGGGACATGGATCACTTTATCGAATCCGGCGGAACGATTCAGTTCGTGATGGAAGAAAAGCGCGTGCGCTTCGCGATTGACATCAGCGCGTCCAGCCGCGCCCGGCTGAAAGTCAGTTCAAAATTGTTGTCCCTCGCCCGCACGGTCACGGGAACGGAAAGGGCCGGAAACGACTGACATGCAATGGCACCGCAAACTCTCGGTTCGCCGCAAGATCACATACTTGATCATGATCAACACGTTTGCGGCTTTGTGCGTGGCCAGTATCGCGTTTGCCGAATACGGGGTGCACCGCTTCAGACAGATGCAGATGCAGGACCTCAATGCGCTGGCGAACGTGATGGGAACCAACAGTACAGCGGCGCTGGCGTTCAAGGACCAGGGCTCCGCCGAAGAGGTTCTCCAGGCCCTGGCAGCCAAGCCGCACATTCTGGCGGCGGCCATCTATGGCCCGGAAGGAAAGACGTTCGCAGTCTATCAACGAGATACATCCAAGGGTGCGTACTCGCCGCCGCCGGTTGAGAACGAATCCAATCGAGTGACCTCCGATCGCATACAGATCTTCCAGAAGATCACTCTCGACGGAGAAAGAATCGGAAATATATTTCTCGAAGCAGACACCGTCGAGTACCGCCAATTGCTGGAGGGCTACCTCGTCTTTTTTGGTTTGATGGTGGTGGCAGTTTCCCTGGGCGCCTATGCGATGGCTGAGCGGCTGCAGCGCGTCATTTCGGACCCTCTTTTGGAGCTCGCCTGGACAGCCAAGATGATTTCCAGCAGCAGGGATTACTCCATCCGTGCTGGAAAAAAATCCGAGGATGAAGTTGGGGTCCTGATCGACGGCTTCAATGAAATGCTGGCACAGATTCAAATTCGTGACGCCGATCTGATCACCGCCCGCGACGATCTCGAACGGCGGGTGGAGGAGCGCACGCTTGAATTGGAACAGGAAGTGGGCGATCGCCAGCGTGCCCAGGAAGCCTTGCGGGAAAGCGAAAAGCGGCTTCGTCTTATATTGGATTCGACGGCGGAAGCGATTTATGGGATCGATCGGGACGGAGAATGCACGTTCTGCAATCCCGCGACGCTCCGGTTGCTCGGTCATCCGAAGCCGGAGAATCTTGTTGGGAAGAGGTTGCACAACATCATTCACCATACCCACGCCGACGGGTCTCCTTACGCGGAAAAGGATTGCAATATTTCCGGTTCCCTCCGAAATGGCGAAGGCATTCACGCGGACAACGAAGTCTTTTGGCGCGCCGACGGCACCAGCTTTCCTGTCGAATTCTGGGCCTATCCAATCCGCAAGGATGGAGAAATTGTGGGCGCGGTCGTGACCTTCCTGGACATTACCGAACGCAAACTGGTTGACGAGGCCCTGCGAAAATCCAAAGAGGCAGCCGAAGCGGGCAGCCGTGCCAAGAGTGAATTTCTGGCCAACATGAGCCATGAGATTCGCACCCCGATGAACGGCATTATCGGGATGACGGACTTGGCGCTGGATACCGAACTCACCGTTGAGCAGAGAGAATATCTCAGCCTGGTGAAGTCCTCCGCTGATAGCCTGCTGCACTTGATTAACGACATATTGGACTTCTCAAAGATCGAAGCCGGCAAACTCGAACTGGAAGAAACGCAGTTCCATATTCGCGACCTACTGAGTGACACCCTTAAGACGCTTGCTATCCGTGCAGACCAGAAACACCTGGAACTTTCGGCGCGAGTGTCGGCTGAAGTTCCGACTGCCATGGTGGGAGACCCGGCGCGGCTGCGGCAATTGATCGTGAACCTGGTCGGCAACGCGATCAAATTCACCGACCGTGGAAACATCGTCGTTGACGCGCAGGTCGAGAGTGTATCCAGCGACGCCGTGCATCTGCATCTTCGCGTATCGGACACGGGAATAGGAATTCCTGCCGAAAAGCATCAGCTGATTTTTGAGTCCTTCGCACAGGCCGACGGATCCACCACCAGGAGATTCGGAGGTACGGGTCTGGGCCTGACCATCTCCCGCCAAATCGTCGAGTTGATGGGTGGACGAATGTGGGTAGAAAGTGAAGCAGGGAAGGGCAGCATATTTCACTTCACCGCCAAATTTGGACTTTCCGGGAAATGCGCGTCAGGTTCCGAGCGTCTCGAGCACCCGGCATTGGACGAACTAGCGGTTCTTGTCGTGGACGATAACGATACAAATCGCAATATTCTCGCCGAAATGCTGACCAACTGGCGCATGCGTGCAACAGCGGTGGAGAGCGGCGCGAGTGCATTAAAAGCGATTGCAGCGGCAAGCAGTTCGGGCCGTCCATTTTCTATCGTATTGGTCGATGCGCAGATGCCGGGGATGGACGGTTTCGACCTGGTGAAAGAAATCCATCGCAAATTCGGACCGGCCATCCCTGTCATTTTGATGCTGTCGTCCGATGGCCTGCTGAGCGACAAGACACAATGCCGGGAGCACGGTGTGAAAGTATTTCTCACCAAACCTGTTGGCCAGTCAGAGTTGCTGGACGGCATCTCAGTGGCGCTGGGCATACGTGCGGTCGAGGCACTTTCAACTGAACTCCCCACCTTAGCGAAAGAGAAACCCATGGAACGCAATCTCACCATCCTGCTTGCTGAAGACAATCCAGTGAACCAGAAATTGGCGATCAGGCTGCTTGAAAAAACAGGCTGCCGCGTCATTACCGCAAGTAACGGCAGGGAAGCGCTCAACCTATTGCAGCAGGCCCGCCCCGCGCCTTTTGACCTCGTGTTGATGGACATTCAGATGCCGGAGATGGACGGAATGGAAGCGACTGCGGCAATCCGTAAGGCGGAAAAATCTTCGGGCGGCCACCTGCCCATCATTGCGATGACGGCAAATGCCATGAGAGGCGACCGGGAACGGTACCTCGGCGGAGGAATGGATGGCTACATCTCGAAACCGGTCGATTCCCGCGGCCTTTTCGCCGAGATTGATAGATGTCTGGCGGGAATCATTCCGAGCGCGCCATTGACGGAAAAACTTGTCGAGCGCAACGATCTGGTGGACCGTGTCTCGCTTTTAGACCGTGTGGAAGGCGACCAGGAACTGCTTGCCGAAATCATCAAGGTATTTCTGGCGGATGCTCCGCAATTACTTGGCGCGATGCAGAACGCGCTTCAGCAGAATGACATGATTTTACTGGAGCGCTCCGCACATTCCATGAAAGGCGCGGCGGGCAACATGTCGGCGTTGGCAACCGTGAACGCCGCCTCTCAGTTGGAGCAGAGCGCGAAAAAAGGTGATGCGGAAAAATCGAAATCCAATCTTACGGCCCTGCAAGGCGCAGTGGAACGACTCCTTCCGGTTCTTGCGGATCTCTGCCTGGAGGTTTCCAAATGAAGATCCTGATCGCCGACGACGAGCAGGTCTCTCGCCGCATGCTTCAGAGGCTCCTGACGAAATGGGGATATGAGGTCGTCTCGGCAGAGGATGGCATAAGCGCTTGGGAGCAACTCAACAGACCGGACGCGCCGCGCATCGCATTGCTGGATTGGATGATGCCAGGGCGGAACGGCGTCGACGTTTGCAGAGAGATCCGGGCGCATCGGCCCGAACCTTATACCTATATCCTGTTGCTCACGGCAAAAGACGCCAAAGAGAGTGTAGTTGAGGGTTTGGAATCGGGCGCGGATGATTACCTGACCAAGCCGTTTCATCCCCAGGAATTGAAGGCCAGACTTCGCGTTGGAATCCGATTGCTCGAACTTGAAGATACCCTCGTACAGGCTCGCGAAGCCATGCGATTCAAAGCCACCCATGATGCATTAACCGGAGTCTGGAACCGCGGCACCATTTTGGAAACGCTCGATCGCGAAATTTCCCGTTCACGGCGAGAGGCAGTGTCGTTAGGCGTATTAATCGGCGACCTGGACCACTTCAAGTCCGTGAACGACACGTGCGGACACTTGACGGGCGACGAAGTTTTACGCGAAACCACGGCTAGAATTCAGGCCTGCGTCCGCCCCTATGACGCGGTAGGTCGTTTCGGAGGCGAAGAGTTCCTGATTCTTTTGCCCGGTTGCGATGCCACGGCAACGGCGGACAAGGCCGAGCAACTCCGCGCTGCAATTGCACAATTGCCGATTGAGACCCTTACTGGACCACTACGGATTACGATGAGTTTCGGAGCAATCGCAACAGCGGATTGGCCGGACGAAACCGCCAATCACGTTCTGCTGATGGTTGATGCGGCGCTTTATCGCGCTAAGGACGAAGGCCGAAACCACGTCGTGATGGCAGGCGCGGCTGAACACGAGGATGCGCATCACCCGTCGCTCGAATTTTCCTCACAGGAGCAGGTGAAAAAATAAAAGCCAGGTCCGCCTATCTCATGAGGTTTCTCGAAGCCGAATGACGTTCATGACTTTGCAGATTTGGATTGTTCCAGCAAATCCTGTAGCGCTGGGTTCCCAATGATTTCCACTCGCTGTACTCCGTTCCAGCGGATCTCTTCTTGATCGAAACGGTTTTGGATCCGGCGGCGCAATTCCCGCGCGGCGTCGTCCTGCCGGCCGGGAATGGTGCGGAGCTGCATGCGCAAAACCACACCGCTTGCCCCAAACGATTCGATTCCGAGGACGCGCGGCCCGTCAACCAGGACAGGCGACCATGCGGGATCAGTGCGGAATTCTCCCGATACTTGTTCCAACGCCGCCAGCGCCGCATCAGAGGAACTGCCCGGTGGCAAGCCGATGTCCACAAAGATCTGTCCCCAATCCCGGCTGAGATTCGCAACCTGCGTGATTTCGCCATTGGGGATGCTGACCAGGGCGCCCTGAATATCGCGGATCACCGTGCGGCGAAGCGTGAGGTGTTCAACGCGGCCAACCACGGTGCCGATGCGCACTGTTTCGCCCACCACGAATTGATCTTCGACGATCGCAAAAAAGCCGTTGATCAGATCGCGAACCAGGTGTTGCGCGCCGAAACCAAACGCCAGGCTGGCGAGCCCCGCGACGGCCGCAATCGGCGTAATGTTGAATCCGAACTCGGGCAGCGCCGTCAGAATCGCGCCAACAATGATCACAGCCGTTCCGGCGCTATAAAGCAGGCCCGCGAGAGTTTTTGTGTGCTGCTCGCGCATCCGCGCGATCCGGCCGAGGCCCTCGCCAGCCGCGGGAACCAGACGGCGCGTTACCGTGCCCAAGATTCGAATCAGAATCAGCGCAATCATGACGATGCTGGCGAGCCGCAGGCCATGCACGAGCCAAAAATCCGTCGATTTGAATATGTTTGAAAGCATCGTATTCAAGTCGGGATTATAGCATCCGCGCGCGGCGAACAAATTGACTGATAAGGCATGGCTCGATTCCCGCGAATCCTTGATTCAGGTATAAACTCAAGAGCGCGGAACGCTCGTCGCAAGCTTGTCCACAGATTGTTTTTCCTGGGGCTGGAACAATGATGAAGACTGATCGCAGACTTTTGCTGGCAGGCCTAATATTTACTTTGATTCTGGCATTTTCGATGATGTCTTTTGCCGGGCAGCAGGCGCCGAATAGCGCGGACGTTCCCGTCGCGAAGACCGTCAGCGGCCTGATCCCGACCGCCTACGAGCCGCATGACATCACCTTCAGCGCCG
>Ga0137409_10007680_pt1 | contig 11066 bp, 11 predicted proteins | sample CZODoug1_16funga_FD_122059 | JGI IMG/M metagenome (GOLD analysis project Ga0137409, IMG submission 122059) | Vadose zone soil fungal communities from Angelo Coast Range Reserve, California, USA - CZODoug1_16fungal (Hybrid Assembly) | ecosystem: Environmental > Terrestrial > Soil > Vadose zone... | reverse complement strand
CGCTGGTTCTCGATGGTTGATTTGGCGGCGATCACTTTCGCCTCCGCGTCGGCCTGGTTGGCGCGCGCCTGTTCCAGGTTGGCGCGCTGTGAAGCGAGTTGCGCCTCATATACTCTGGGATCGAGCTGCGCCACCAACTGCCCCTTTTTCACAACCGTATTGAAATCGGCGTACAAATCCGAGATCGTGCCTGAAACCTGGCTGCCGACCTGCACGGTGGTCACTGCCTGCAGCGTTCCGGTGGCGGAGACCGTGTTGCGGATGGCGCCGCGCTCAACCTTCGCGGTTATGTATTCCTCAGACGACACGCGGCGTCCCCACAGGAAATATCCCCCTGACCCGCCGACGAGGACGACGCCGATCGCCGTTATGATGAGTTGCTTCTTGTTAAACTTAAGTTTCATTTTTTTTGTTTCCTCAAAAATCGACTACACGTTTAAAGACACCAAGATAGCCTGTTTGGTTACGGTTTAGCGAAATTAAAGGGGGGACAGAGTCATTATGATCAATACGGCGGCGCCGAGGCAGGCTCCGAAAGGCAACGGTGTCTTGAATTCTCGCTCGCCGCGCCCGCGGAAATAGATGAGGATCAAACCTGTTATTAAGCCAATAACCGAACCCAGCAGCAAGACACCCAGCGCGCCTTTGAAGCCTTGGAAGGCGCCCACGACCGACATCATCTTTACGTCGCCCAGGCCCATCCCTTCAAACCCGCGTATAAAAAAATAGAGCGCTCGAATACACCAGACCAATCCGCCGCTGATCAACGCCCCGGCGCCGGCCAGCAGCAATCCGTCGTAGGCGTCTTCAAAAGCCGGCTGATGTTCTGATGAGAGGAAGACGACCATCGCCGCCCACGCGGCGGCCACGATCACGCCCATAATCATCGTCATGCGGATTGTGGGACAGCCTGAAGTCTGTCCCACATTTTCGGCGTCAACTTCTTCCCAATCGAAATATTTACCGAACAGAATCGGGTCGAGTCTGTCGAGCAGCCAGAATCCGGGCGCGGCCATTGCAAAGAGCGACCCGCCGAAGAGCGCCGCGCGCCAGGGAGCGAATTCCGACTGAAGACCGGGAAAGAAAGTCGAGATGTCGAAGGTCAGCGACGGCTGCCCGCCCAATGCGGCGCGAGCGGGCGCCGCCGCGACCGCAAAGAGGAATGCCGGATAAGTGATGGCGTTCGGCAGCAGTTGATGGCGCGCGTCAATGAAGACCAGTGAGATGATTACGCAGGCGAAGGCGAATTCAAAGAGCGCCTCCCACGACGGGCCGGTCTTGAAGACGATCGCGACGAATATCAGCCCGACCCCCAGTTCGACCATCGGATAGGAGAATGGAATTCGCGCCCGGCACGAACGACAGCGCCCGCCGAGCAGCGCGAAACTGAGGAGCGGAATGTTGTCGAAGGCCTTGATCGGCGCGCCGCAAGCGCCGCAGTGCGATCCGGGAAAGACAATCGATGCGCCGCGCGGGACGCGGTGGATCACCACGTTAAGGAAACTGCCGAAAATAAGTCCGAGGACAAAGGCGGAAACGGCGTAAAATGAAATTGGCAGATCGAGTCCTGTCACGTGTGGCATCCTTTGTCAGCATGCGTTAAAGTCACGGCAATCATAACGATTATATGGCCACTCAGGAATTCCTGGAGGCGATCATAGTGGTAAAGCGCAATGAAGATTTTACAGGTTTGTTCCGCGGAAAGCTTGGGCGGCGGCGAACGCCATGTGATAGACCTGACGCGATCGATGATCGATCGCGGCCATCAATTGCATCTGGCGGTGCGAGAGGGCAGTCCGCTCATGGACGCTCTGGCCGGTTACCCGATCCACTGGTATGAGCTGGGGCTGCGCAACGCTCTCGACGTGATCAGCGCGCAAGGCATCGCCAACGCGATCCGCAAAAACCGGATCGATATTTTACATGCCCACCTGGCGCGCGATTATACATTTTGCGGCGTCGCCGCGCGGATCGCCGCCAGGCTGGGAAATCCGGTCGGGTTCTTCATCACGCGCCATCATTTCAACCCGGTCAAATCAAATCCGCTTTACGCCTGGACGATCGGCGAGGCGCGCGCGCTAATCGCGGTCTCGGACAGCGTGCGCGAAAGCCTCGTCGAATCCTTCCCACATTTCGCCGACCGCGTCGTCACTATCCCGAACTGGATCGACGCCGGCGGCTGCGGCAGTTTGAGCCGCGAGGAGGCGCGCGCCCGGCTCGGCGTCACGAGGCGTCTGGCGGTCGGCGTCGTCGGACAGATCACGCGACTCAAACGACAGGACCTCTTCATCGAAGCCGCCGCGCGCCTGATCCGGGATCGCCACTGGAGCGACGCCGAATTTCTAATCGTGGGCGAAGCCGGCCCGGACGACGAAGCGTACCTCAATCAGTTGCGGGAGACGGCCAATAGATTGTGCGTCGGCGATAATGTGAGATTTACCGGCTATGTCGAAAACCTGCCCGCGCTGCTCGCCGCCTTCGACGTCATCGCAGCGCCTTCGGACAACGAGGCCTTCTCCCTAGCACTGGTCGAAGCCATGGCCTCCGGCTGCGCCGTAGTCGCGACGCGCGTCGGCGGAATGGCCGAGATAGTCGAAGACGGCGTCACCGGCTTGCTCATCGAACGCGACAACGCGTATTCGTTGGTCGCCGCCTTGTCGCGGCTGCTGGTCGATAAACGCCTGCGCGAAAAGATCGGCGGCGTCGCGCGGACCAGCGTGATCGAACGCTTCAACCGCCGGAGCGCTATTGACCAGATCGAGCGTCTTTACCTGAACGACGATTTCGAGGATCGAGGATAGAAGATCGAGGGTCGAAGATCGCATCATTGCATGTACGTAGAGACGCAAAATTTTGCGTCTCTATCCTCGATCTTCTATCCTCGATCTTCTATCCTCTATCTTCGGCCCTCACGCCGCGAACGCGTCGCGTAAAACTTTCAGACTTTTCGCGACGGCGATGTCAGCTTCCTCTTTGCCCTCCATCTCGAGCGAGACGTAGCCTTTGAACCCGGAGTCGCGCAAGATCTTCGCGATGCGCGTGTAATCCAGATCGCGGGTGTAATATACGCCGCCGCCGTAATAGGTCTTGGCCTGCACGACGATCGCATGCGGAGCGAGCTTCTCCAACTGCGAATAGGGGTCGCCGAAGAAATTGCCAGTATCCAGATTGATGCCGAGCCAGGGCGAATTGACCTCTTTATAAATCCGCAGCAGCCCGTCGATCTTCGTCGTCAATCCCCAGTGATTTTCCAGAGCCATGATCACGCCGGCCGATTCGGCATGCGGGACGCACTCGTTGATCGACTCGATGCACCATTTGAACGCGTCGTCGTCGGTGTAACCGGGCAGCGGCGTCTCCTGTCCGCCAGCGTCCAGCATCTTCTGAAAATCGGGGATCGTGCCCCAGCGGCCCGAATTCAAACGGATGGCGGGGCAGCCCAGGTAATGCGCGAGGTCAATGCATTTTTTCGTGTGGTCGATGTGTTGCTGTCGTGTGTTTTTGTCAGGCGAGACGAAATTCTGGTGTATTGAAAGGAAGAAGAGGTCGAGGCCGTTGGCGAAGGCCATCCGCTTCAGATCGTTCAGATACTTCTTCTCTTCGCTCTCCATCTGGCGGTGTAGAATCTCGACGCCGTCGAAACCGAGCCGGGCGGCGTTCTCTATCACCTTTTCAATTGGATATTTGACCTTATCGAAATGCCAATAAGAGTAGGTCGAAACGCCTATGCGGATGGGTTGTGTCGATTTTGCGGGTTGCGCCGCTTCGGTGAGAGTATCATTGACAATGAACGTTGCGCCCGCCATTGCGCCGGTCTTGAGCAGATCGCGTCGGGATAGAGTCATTGAATCTCCTTAAATCGGGCTAGAACACATTCAGACAGGATTTACAGGATTTTTCAGGATAAAGATCAAGGAGATCGTGATCTCGATTGCCAATCCTGATCAATCTTGTAAATCCTGTCTACTTCTTGCGGCCCTAATGTTATCTGGGTTGATTTAGGACTTTTGTTTAAGAAGTTCGATTTCAGCGCCCAGCCTTTCGACTTCGGCTTCGGCGCGCATCCTGGCCTCGGCTTCCTCGTCAGGTGTCAAAAGGAACTTTCCAGTAAGAGGATCGAAAAGTCGCAGCGTGTTTTCAACGATGACCAGATCGAGGCCGAGTTCATCGCTGTGCAGGCGACCATTCTCTAACTCCATTTCGACGTACTCTCGATCTTCGAGCCGGAAGCCGATCAAAGGCGAATCTTTGATGTAGTCGGAAGTAGGATCAAAAATGAAATACTCACGCACACCGAGCTTTTCGTAGATGTGGAACTTTTTGAACACGTCCTCTTTGAATGTATGGTGCGAGGACAACTCGATCACTATCTGTGGAGCGACTCTCTCTTCCCACAGGAAATAAACGCGTCGCTCTTTTTTCGGCACACCGCGCACGACGAAGACATCGGGAGCGACATTCTTCCCGGGGTCACCCTTAACGTAGTAAAGAAACAGATTGCCTGAGACGTAGACGTTTGGATCGTTGCGAAAGAAATGGCTCAAGGCAAAGATGATTTCAATCATCAGATTGCGATGCAAATCAGTTTCGGCCATAGGGGTACCGTCCGATTCCGGGTAGAAAGGTTTTTCTATATATGCTGGATTTTGCATAGCTCACCTCACAATATCCACACTTTAACGCACTTGCGGCGGCCACAACAAACGTTATTGAACTTGATCCAAATGCGCGCGATACCATTCGATCGCGCGTTTTAATCCTTCGTCCAGGTTGACTTCCGCGCGCCAACCCAATTTTGCTTCGGCTTTATCAGCCGACAGATATTGCGCGTCGATTTCGCGCTCGATCTTTCTTTTCAGCATGACGCGCGGTTCGAGCCGTCCCTCTTTGCCAGCAATCCTGATGATGCGGTTGACCAGGTCGAGCATTGACAGCCGCTCGCCCGCGCCGAAGTTGAACGCCTCGCCTTTTACCTCGTCAATCTTTTCGGCCAGCAGCAGGTAACCGCGCGCCACGTCGTCGACGTAAACGAATTCGCGGACGGGCGTGCCGTCGCTGCGGATGATCGGCGCTTCGTCGCGCAGCGCCGAGACAATCGCGCCCGGAATGATGCGCGACAGGTTCATATCGCCGGGGCCGTAGATGTTGGCGAACCGCGAAACGGCCACGGGAAGTTGATAAGTGTGGGCATACGACCGCGCGATGATGTCCGCGCAGGCCTTCGAGGCGTCGTAGGGGAAAAGTCCCAGCAGCGGGTGATCTTCGCCATAAGGCAATTGATCGTGCGAGCCGTAGGCCTTGTCGCTCGAAGCGACGACCACCCGTTTGACGGTCTCGGCGCGGCGGCAGGCTTCGAGCAGCGAATATGTTCCGCGAATGTTAGCCTCGAAGGTCGAAAGCGGCGAGCGGTTGGCGGCGCCGACGATGGCTTGCGCGGCCAGGTGGAAGACGGCTTCGATCTCGTACTCGGTTACGACGCGCTCCATCAGGCCGTAATCTTCGACCGATCCGTTGACGATGGTAACGCCGCGCCGCAGATCGAACAGATCGAGCGAATTCGCGCGCACTGAGTCGCGCTGCAAACAGACGACGCGCGCGCCCTGTTCGACCAGCGTTCGCGCCACGTGCGCGCCGACGAAACCCGTGGCCCCGGTGACGAAAGCGTTGCGGTCTTTCCAGAATAAATCAGGCATATAAGCAAAAATTCCGAAGTATGGTCATATTTCATATGAGATATGGCATATGACATATGACATATGGCCCATTTCCCCGTCTTTCATACGTATCGGATCTAGCTCCACACTTTCCATTCGGCCTCTCCGGCGTCCCACAGTTGATTGAATTCCAGGTTGTCCTTGTAAGTGTCCATGCACTTCCAGAAGCCCGTGTGTCGATAGGCGATCAGTTGCCGTTCGCGCGCCAGTCGCCCGAAAGGCTCGCGTTCGAGCGAGCAATCGTCGTCCAGGTAATCGAAGACTTTCCGATTGAAGACGAAGAAACCGCCGTTGATCCAATCGGCGATGACCGGCTTCTCTTCGAACTCCGTCACGGCGAGATCGTCGTCGAGTTTCAGCAGGCCGAAATTCGAGCGCGGGTGGACGGCGGTGAGCGTGGCGATGCGCCCGTGTGAGCGGTGGAACTCCAGAAGCGCTCGCAAATCAATATTGGCCAACCCGTCGCCGTATGTCGCGCAGAACGTCTCGTCGCCGTCGACGTATCGCTCGACGCGTTTGACGCGGCCCCCGGTGTTGGTGTCGATGCCGGTGTCGGCGAAAGTGACGCGCCAGTCTTCGCTGATCGAACCGCTCTTGCGCAACCGGTAATCGCCCGCCTTGCCCATCTCCAGCGTGAAATCGGAGTTAAGCCAGTGGTGTTCGAGGAAGTGGCGCTTGATCGCGTCGCCCAGATAGCCCAGGCAGAGGACGAAATCGCTCAGCCCATGATGAGCGTAAGTTTTCATCAAATGCCAGAGCACGGGGCGGCCGCCGATCTCGATCAGGGCTTTGGGCGCGGACGCGCCGTGTTCGCCTAAACGCGTTCCGCGTCCGCCGCATAGGATGACTGTCTTCATCAGTTGTTCGCGATGTGGTTTGAAGGTAGAGCCAGCGACGTGACAAAGCTTTTGACTTCGTCCGCGAAACGTCCGGGCATTTCCGCCTGCGGCACGTGACCGCATTTGTCGAACACGACCAGCCGCGAACCGGCGATCAGCGAGTTCAACCGCCGCCCCGCTTCGAGCGGGATGAGCTCGTCTTCGGCGCCCCAGATGATCAGGGTCGGCTGACTGATCTTGTTGATCTCAGGCTCGATCGGATTGATCGCGCCTTGCACGCGCGCAAGATGCGCCGCGTGTTGCCCGTCGCGTGTTTTCAACGGGCGGTAATAAGCCGCGACCTGTTCATCGGTGACAATCGACTTGTCGTAAAAGCATTGTCGTAGACCGTCGCGCACCAGCGAGTCGGAAGTCAGCGCCAACGCCGCGATTGCCGGGCCGATGACCGGCCATTGCGCCACGCCGGGCGTGACCGAACCGCCGCCGCTGACCGTGACGCCGGCGCTGTCAACCAGGATCAGCGCCGAAACGCGGTCGGGATGTCTGACCGCCGCGTTCATCGAAACCTCGCCGCCCATCGAATTGCCGCAGAGAATCGCCCGTTCAATTTTCAGTTGATCGAGAAGCCGGATCACCAGATCTCCCTGCGCGCGCCGCGTGTAATCGCCGTCGGGTTTGCCTGAAAAGCCGAAGCCTTTCAGGTCAACCGCGATCACGCGGAACTGCTGTGAGAGCGGATCGAAGACGTCTTTCCACGCGAAGGTTGACGCCGTGTAGCCGTGAAGCAACACGAGCGGCTCGCCCGCGCCTTTCTCCTGGTAATGAATGCGCACGCCGTCAACGTCGGCGAAGTGGCTGTAAGCGGCGTTGGGCACGGCCGCGCGCGCTTCGTCGAAGTTGACGTCGACGGGGCGCGCGAACCAGAAGATCGTGAAAGCGATGAGGAGGATTGCGATCAACGCAAGCGCGAAACGATTGAACTTTTTCATCTTCATCTGCGGCCTCAATTCTTGATCAGCTTGTTTTTCCTCAGGAACGCGAGAACCGTGTCGTTGAATTTTTGCGGCTCATCCATCATCAGGAAATGGCTGACGCCTTCCCACACCTGAAAATCAACGCCGGGGACCAGATCGCGGACGAATTTTTCATATTCGGCGTTCCACTGGGGCTGTTTGGCCATCACGGCCAGCGTGGGCGCGTTGATCTTGTCCTGCTTCCAAATCGTCTCATCCATCATCGCGTCGAACGCGCCGACCATCACGTGCTGTGGCGTGCTCATCATCGTGGCTCTGATCTCTTCCAGATCATTTTTGTCCTTTACGCTTTGCGCTATGAACCCGATCATCCGTTCGGCCTGCTCCTTGTAATTCGGCCCGCGCAATGGATCCAGAAATTGCTTCATCTGTTCAGGATTGCCGAACGGGCGCAGGTTTCCGTCGACGATCACCAGCGCGAGGGTCTTGTTCGGATACTTGCGATAAAACTGGCGGATGACCGGCGTTCCCATGCTGTGGCCGACCAGCATCACGCGCTCGACGCCCGCGTCCTGTAACACGGCGTCAATCGCCCGCGCGAACAGGTCCATCGAATAAGTCACTTGCGGCTTATCGCTCTCGCCGTGACCTGGCAGGTCAATCGCAATCACGCGCGATTGACTTACGAACGCCGGAATGTTCGCCTTCCAGTACTTCAGACTGCACGACCATCCGTGGATGAACACGATGGCCTCCTTGCCTTCGCCGTAATTCTGGTAATGCACGCGCATCGTGTCGAGTTTGGCGAACCGATCCTGCGGCGGCGTCCCTTTCACTTGCGATAATGCAATGAAAGGGAAGACGGCGATCACGAGCAGCGAAATGATGAGGCGGCGAGAAAAGCTTGTTGTCATAAACTGCTCCTACGGAAAATTGCATGTAGTCCCGCCTTTAGGCGGTTGAACTCAGGCCGCCTAAAGGCGGGACTACATGCGCGTTTTCATCGTTTCAGGGCGTCGCAACGCCACATGAAGGCGCCTATGGTCAGTGAGATTCAAAAGGTTTGACGTTGTTTCTTTCCCAGACCTTGGCGAATTTGAGGAAGACACTGTACGCCGTGAACATCGCGATAATCAATCCCGGAACGCCGTCGCGGAAGCCTTGTTTTAAGACATAAGTTCGGATGAACGCGGCGACGGGCAGAACGAAGAGATCAATCGCGCGGACGCGCTTGTTATTCTTGTAATGATATTCGGCGGCGAGCGTCGTGTATTCGTCAAGCACGCGATGGTGTTCGCTCAGATTGCGTTTGGTGTAATGCAGGAGTTCGCCCGGAAGCGTCTCGACGCGGCCTCGAACGCGGGCGGTTTCGTGGGGAGAAACGCCGTCCCAGTAGCTCGCCGATTTGCGGTAGAGCCGCATCTGGTAATCGGGATACCAGCCGGAATGCCTGATCCACCGGCCCTGATAGCGCGTGCTGCGAGCGATGCGGAAGCCGTCGGGCAGCGTGGCCGGATCGCGCTTGCGCAGTCTTTCGATCGCCTCGCGCAATTCGGGCGTCACGCGCTCGTCGGCGTCGATCCAGAAGATCCAATCGCCGGTCGTTTGCGCGTCGGCGAATTCGTGCTTGTCCTTGTAGCCGCGAAACGGATGATTGAAGACCTTATTTGTATAGCGGCGCGCGATCTCGGCCGTGCGGTCCTGAGAATCGGAATCGACGATGATGATCTCGTCGGCGCATGCCACGGTCTCGCAGACGGCGGCGATGTTCTCTTCTTCGTTGCGAACGATGATGGACGCGGAGATTTTCAAGGGTTTGAAAAACGGGGAGTAAGAGGGCAGTCGTTCATCGGACGTCGTATGCATCTATTGACCGCGGAGAACCTGTTTGACGCTGGCGTCTTTGGCGTCAACATCAACGATAAAATCTCCTCCACGGCGTAATACATAGTCTTTCGGGCCGTAATTGACGCGCCAAACAGCATCCTCATCGGCGATCTGGAAAACCGAAATCAGACTTTTCATCACATCCACCCCCGCCTCACGAGCGCATCGGTTAGCCACGGCGATTACCCGCGCTAAGGAAAGAGCCAGTTCGTCTTGAAGCAGGTCAGAATTTAAAACTGCGGCCATAATTCCTCACATTCTTCAAGTTCTGGGAGGCTGTGTAATCTGCATGAAGAGAGTCGAAATCTTGCAGGAAAAATCCGGTAACAACGGGGAAGTCAATTCATCTTCATGAAGAAGCGTAGCTGTATGTGTCAATTTCGCTTGACTGCGGCGATAGACTTCTACCTGCCGCGCTTGCCAATCAACAATCCAGTATTCACGCACGCCGCGCCGGGAATAGAGCTTGAGCTTTGTGTCGCGGTCGCGCTGCTCGTTCTGCCAATCTGGAGAGACCACTTCAACAACCAGATCCGGCGCGGCATGCAGTTTGCCGTCTTCGCCCAGGATCTGCGACAAACGCTCAATGCTGACCCACACGACATCCGGCGCCACCGCGTCGTGAATGCTGAAAACTAAACCGGGCGCGCAGTTGGCTATACCAAGACCGGAATGCTTATTCCAATTCTCCAACTCCCGGAAAAGATTTGAGCAGGCATATTGATGATGCCAGTTTGGTTGAGTTGACACGTAAAGCTCTCCTTCGATGATTTCGTAAAGCTTGCCGTCGTCCGGCATCGCCAATAGGTCAGCGGTCGTGAAGAGCAAATCGGAAGCGGGTTCTTGTAATGCGTTCATAAATATTCTCCTTGAAAGTGCGCAGAGATTCTAAACAATTGCATCAGCGTTTGACAGCTTAGCGCGAGCCGTTTCCGGCGCCGTTCAAAACCCCTTTCAGCGCCTGTCCCGTATACGACTTCTTATTCTTCGCCACCGCTTCCGGCGTCCCTTCGGCGACGATCTTTCCGCCGCCTTCGCCGCCTTCGGGCCCGAGGTCAATCACCCAATCGGCGGATTTAATCACGTCCAGGTTGTGTTCGATGATGATCACCGTGTTGCCCAGGTCGACCAATCGCTGCAGCACGTCGAGCAGTTTGCGCACGTCCTCGAAATGCAGTCCCGTGGTCGGCTCGTCCAGGATGTAGACGGTGCGGCCCGTGGCGCGGCGCGAGAGCTCTTTGGCCAGCTTGATCCGCTGCGCCTCGCCGCCCGAGAGCGTCGTCGCCGACTGGCCGAGTTTGATGTAACCCAGGCCGACTTCGTAAATCATCTGCAGCTTCTGTTTGATCTGCGGATGATTTTCGAGCAGCGGCAGCGCCTCTTCGACCGTCGCGTCGAGCAACTCCGAGATGTTCTTGCCCTGGTATCGCACGTCCAGCGTTTCGCGATTGTATCGGCGGCCCCGGCAGACTTCACATGTGACGTAGACGTCTGGGAGGAAGTTCATCTCTATACGCTTCAACCCGTCGCCCTGGCAGGCTTCGCAGCGGCCGCCTTTGACGTTGAACGAGAAGCGGCCGGGCTTGTAGCCTCGCTCGCGGCTTTCGGGAAGCATCGAATAAAGCTCGCGGATAGGCGTGAACAACCCGGTG
>Ga0137409_10000212_pt3 | contig 11067 bp, 9 predicted proteins | sample CZODoug1_16funga_FD_122059 | JGI IMG/M metagenome (GOLD analysis project Ga0137409, IMG submission 122059) | Vadose zone soil fungal communities from Angelo Coast Range Reserve, California, USA - CZODoug1_16fungal (Hybrid Assembly) | ecosystem: Environmental > Terrestrial > Soil > Vadose zone... | reverse complement strand
GCTGCCCGCGCGGCTCGCGGCCGATGAAGATGTTCTGCGCCGCGCTGAGGTGGTTCATCAGGTTGAGCTCCTGATGAATGATGCCGATGCCGTGGCTTTGCGCCGCGCGCGGGCTGGCGATTTCGACCGGGCGGCCGTCGAGAAGTATCTCCCCGGCGTCTTTCTGGTACACGCCAGCGAGCACCTTCATCAGCGTGGATTTGCCCGCGCCGTTTTCGCCCACTAGCGCATGAACCTCGCCGGGCAACAGCTCGAACTGGCAGTTGTCCAGGGCGCGAACGCCGGAGAACGATTTCGACAGGTGGCGGATCGAGACGATCGGGCTTGGGGCGGATACGCTCATCGGTTCACTTGTTTTCGCCGAGACCGCGTCACGGCTGCGTTTGCACAGTCTGCAAGTAGGTAAATATGCGCCAGAGGCCCTCGTCGCTCAGGACTCCCTTCCAGACCGGCATGCCCACATCCAGCCGTCCCGTGCTGACGGTCTCGTAGAAAATGGTCGATGCCTTGTCTCCATAGCGAATATTAAGCCGCCGCAAATCCCGCGGCCGTTCCCCCTGCACGGCGTTTGGGCCGTGGCAATGCGAGCAATACTGATTGAACAGGCTGCGGCCCTCCTCGATGAGGTCGGTTCGACCGGCGAATGGATTCTCAAATTGTACTGTCCGGGTGGGCTGCTCTGCCATCGGGACCCCGAACGGAAACAAAGTCAGAAACGCAGTCGCAACGCCGAGCCGGCTTACGCGCCAATACCGAGTCACACCCAATTCCCTTTAGATTCTGTGTGTTCACCACGTAAAAACGGCGAGGATGTCGTTTCCTCGCCGTATCACGATACCGCGCCGGGCGTTCCGGTTATTGGCCCAATTCGAAGGCGATGACCAAGCCCCCTTCAGCACTGGCGTCGATCACTCTTTGGCCGATTTTTCCGAGGAAAGAGGGCGGTCCCTTGATCCGGCCCGCCACTACGGCAAGGTACTGCTTTCCGTCGATCATGTAAGTGATGGGGCTTTGCACGATGCCGGTGCCGACACCAAACTTCCACAGAATTGCGCCGGTCTTCGCATCGACGCCCTTGACGATCCCCCGAGGGTCGCCATAAAACATCAGGCCGCCCGCGGTCGACATCGCCCCGCCAAGTATAGGCAAGTCTTCCTTGATGCCCCAGACGCGTTTCTGAGCGACCGGATCCCATGCCATCAACTCGGAGAGATGGCCACCTCCATCCGCCTGGTCAAGATCGAACTCGGAAGCCAGGTAGAACTTGCCGGCTTCGTATTCCTCCTCCTTGCCGGCAATGTCCATGCACAGATTGAAGGTGGGGATATACACCAGGCCGGTTTGCAGGCTATACGACATGGGCTCCCAATTCTTTCCGCCGAAAAGATTCGGGCAGACGTTCCTGGCCCATTTCTTGAGTTGGGGCCGCTTGGTCGGGTCCTCGATCGGCCGGCCCGTGGCCTTGTCGATCCCCTTTGCCCAGTTCACATGCACGAAGGGTTCAGCGGAGAGCAGGTTGCCGTTTTCACGATTCAGGACATAGAAAAAGCCGTTACGGTCGGCCCTCATGAGCGCCGGCACCTTCCGGCCAGCGATCGACAGGTCGGCAAGCACCGCCTCATTGACTCCGTCGTAATCCCAAACGTCAGCGGGCGTCATCTGGTAGTGCCAGACGATCTTGCCGCTATCGGCGTCGAATGCGAGCTGTGAAGCGGTGTGCAAGTTCGTGTATGGGCCGACGTCGCTCGAATCATTGCCACGCGTATGGCCGCCCCATGGTCCGGCGTTGCTGGTGGACCAGTACACGAGGTTGAGCTTGGGATCATAGGAACCGACATACCAGGTGGATCCGCCACCGACCTTCCAGGATTCACCCTTCCATGTTTCGTTACCGGGTTCACCCGGTCCCGGGATGGTGTGCGTCTTCCATACCATCTCGCCGCTGTCCTGCTTATACGCCTGTAAAGCGCCGCGTACACCGTACTCACCCCCGGCATAACCTGTCACTACAAAGTCCTTGACGATGAGTGGCGGCGACGTGATTGCGTGGCCATTCTTGTAATCCACAACGGTGGTGCTCCACAGTTCCTTGCCGGTATTGGCATCGAGCGCCACCATCTTGGCGTCCAGGCGTGTTACGAATACGCGGCCATTGGCATAGGCAACGCCACGGTTGTCCAGCCCGCAACACACCGTCGACATGAAATCCCGCGGAAGTTCGGGCTCGTACTTCCACTTGATCGTGCCGTCCCTGGCATTCAGGGCGAACACGTAGCGCGGACCCGACGAGGTGCTGACGTACATCGTGTCGCCCACCACCACGGGTGTGGACTCCTGTGATTCGAGAGTGCCCAGCGAACGGATCCAGGCGACCCGCAACTTGCCTACATTCTTCGTGTTGATCTGATTCAAGGCGCTGTAGCGGGTGTTCGCGTAGTCCCCGCCGTACATCGTCCATTCTTTCCCGGACTGTGCATTGGCGGACGTTGCCGCGACGAACGTCGCGCCCAGCATGCTGGCTATCAAGGTACGTGTTATTGGTCTCATTTTGCTGTCTCCTCCTCTTAAGTTGATACCTACCGCCGAACCTTCGCCGAGGCCAGGCTGCGGTCTCACCCATATAGTGCGGATCGATGCCGCCTCCACCTCCAAACTTGCGGCAGTGGGGCAAACGAGCCTTGCTATTTTCCCGCGCCACGCATCAAAAACGCGGTGCCTCTATGTTTGAATATATCATCCCGGCTCACAAATCAAGCAAGACCAGTTCGATCCGGGTTGTTCCGCGATCCGGGTCCTCGTTCCCGAAACGGCGAAAAAAATTACACAAACGCGGGGTAGAGGGCTCCAGGAAACCGGAGCCGTGAAAGCAAGCTAAAAATCAGGAAGGCGTTGTAGTAACAAGTGAGACGAGCAGTTGCACCTGCCGGAACAACTGTGAAACAGGGTCAGATCATGCCGGGGTCGGCTTACGACAGAGCCGGAGACTCTTCTCGCGGAATCGGATTGCCGGAGAAGAGGTAGCCCTGCGCCACGTCACAGCCGTGACTCCGCAAAAATGCCAATTGCTCCTCGGATGCCACTCCCTCGGCGACGACCTTAAGGCCAAGATTGTGGGCCAGCATGATAATCGTTCGGCAGATTGTCTCGTCCTCGGTGTCCAAACCGATACCGTTGACTATGGATCTGTCGATTTTCAACCTGTCCACCGGATACTGCTGCAGCTGCGCCAGGCCCGAGTTGCCTGCCCCAAATTCGTCGATAGCTATACCAATTCCCAGAGACTTGAGCCCCTTGATGGTCTGCACCGCAGAACGCGGGTCCTGGGCAAGCATGCTCTCCTTCAAGTCCAGTTCCAGGTATTGCGGCGCGAGATCGGCCGACCGCAACACCCGTTCGATGAGCGCGACCAGGCTGGTTTGTCTGAGCTGGACTGGGGATATATTGACCGATACGGTAAAAGGCGATTGCTCGGTCAACAGCGTCTTGACGCGCTTACATGCCGTCTGCAACACCCATTCGCCAATCGGAACTATGAGCCCCAACTCCTCGCACAGCGGAATGAACTTCTCCGGTAGCAGAATTCCGCGTGCCGGGTGATTCCAGCGAATAAGTGCCTCCGCCCCGGTCGGCCTGCCCGACGGGATGTCTACCTGCGGTTGGTAGCACAGACAGAATTCCTTTCTCTCAATGGCGCGGCGCAGTTCCGCGGAAAGCGCCTGACGCTCGGAACTCCGAGAATTGAGATCCGGCGTGAAGTACTCGAAGTTGTTGCGACCCTTCTCCTTTGCACGGTACATCGCCTTGTCCGCGTTGCGCAGGACTGTGTCCGCATCGGGCGCATCCAGCGGATAGATGCTTATGCCCGCGCTGCAGGTAAGAACCAGTTCGGTGCCGGCCGCGTGTATCGGTCGCGAAATTGCCGCCAATGCCCTGTGCATGAGTTGGGTTACGACGTCGACGTCGTCCAGGTCGGTGAACAGCAGCACGAATTCGTCGCCGCCAAGACGCACAACGGTATCCGTGGTTCTGACCGCCTCCGCCAGGCGTGCGGCCACCGCTTTGAGCACCTCGTCCCCGACTTCGTGGCCGAAGTTGTCATTGATGGACTTGAAGTTGTCCAGGTCGATGAAGGTAATCGCCACCATCTTGTCGTGACGACGCGCCGATGCAATCGCATGACTCAACCGGTACTTGAGAGAATTGCGGTTCGGCAGACCGGTCAAGGCGTCGTGCGTTGCCTGGTGCTCCAATTCAGATTGATAGCGCTTGCGCTCGCTTACGTCGCGCGCAAAGATCAGGATTGCGTCGTTCCCATGGAGGGCTACCGGCGCGGAGGTCAACTCGACATGGACGACGGAACCGTCCAGCCGGACATGTTTTTGCTCGATGGAAGAATGCTTCTGCACCTGATCCTCCAGGCCTCGAAGGCGTGCCGTCGTCGAACCAAGAGAGTCCTCATGCACGAGATCGATGTACTGCTTGCCGACCAACTGCTCATGATGATCTGCACGGTACAACTTGAGGGCGGCTTTGTTGGCAAAGGTGATGACCCCGCCCGAGACGGTCAAAATCGCGTCCGGCGACAGCTCCACCAGATTTTGATACTGCTCTTCGGCTTTACGAAGCGCTGTCTCGGCCTCGCGGCGCCGCACCCGCTCCTCGGCCTCGGCAAGCGCCTTTTTTACGGCCGGGCCGACGCGCCGAAGATTGTCCTTGTGGATGTAATCCGTGGCACCGAGTTTAAGCGCGTCTATGGCGCGCTCCTCGCCGATCGTGCCGGAGACGAATATGAAGGGGGAGTCGGGGAGCGTTTGCCGGGCGAGACCCAGCGCCGAGAGGCCGTCGAACTCCGGGAGAGTGTAATCGCTGATGATCAGCGATGGTTTTTTTTCGCTGAGCGCGCGAACATAGTCGGACTGCGTCTCGACCCTGTGGATCGTGAAGTCAATCCCGGCCTTGCGAAGTTCCCGCTCAAGCAGTCCGGCGTCGGAGTCGTTGTCCTCCAGCAGCAGAACTATGCGTTTGTTCATTGACGTTGCGTGACCATTGTGCCGATTCGCTCTCCGCGGCGGGCGCTTTCCGGGCTGCCATTTCGAGGCTGTAATCGTTCCATCTGACAAAGCGTATTCACTGGCGCGGCGTACGCCTATCGGGTAAACCCCTGATGTGGGTGTAGGGCTTCCCCAAGGCATAGTGGGGTGTTTCTTCCGTTCCAGAGTAGTGGGCTACCGGACGGGTACAGCACACCGATTTCCACAGCCAAATCCCGGGTTTCGACGCCTTGTCCTTTCATTGGAATCAGACAAAAATTATCCCTGCAGGTTCTCTGGGAATATTGCGCCGACCGGTTCATTTGCCCGCCATTGGAGTGAGGAAATTCCTGACGCGCGCCCGTGAAAAATCGTAGGAGCTCTATCGCGGTCGGCGATTTTCCGAATGCCATGGGCAAGCCGCCAGAGCAGGCGGATCGGAGTGTTATCATTCCATCACGTGCTGGCAGTGTTGAGCTGCCGTGCCGACGCTTCCTGAAACCTCACCCCAAAGCGTTGGCATGAATGCGATTCTGCGTGCCATGCGGAGAAATTCGATCCAGGAGGTTCGGTGGTCACTGTAAGTCTGGTATTCAACCTGCAAGCGCTTTACCTCGTTGCCGCGGTCATCACCACGCTGCTCGTCTACATTCTGCTTCTGAAGCACCGCGACAGGCGTAATCGGCAAGCGATTGCAGCGATCAACAAAATCGTCGGAGACTACTTAAAGTCGCACAACGTGGATGTGCTGGTCACCAGCTACGCGGTACTGGGTGGACGGCGGTTCGTCGTGCTGCTCGAATCCAAGCCAAACGAAAAGCTGCGTTCCTCGCACGTCATCGAAATGGGTCTGATAGACCACGTTCGCAAGACGACTGGGCAGTTCGTCGAACGCGTTTTCTGGCGATTCCCGGTGCCGGTGATCGGCAAGGAGGGGATGGCCGAGGATCTATATCTTGCGCAGGGGTTCCAGCCAGTCAAGAGCGGCGAAGGCTACAGCGTGACCGAGACGCCGTGGGAGCGGTTCGATGAGGCAATGGTGGAACTGAAAGAAGGTGTAGGCGCCGCAACCGGCCAGTACCGCAAGCTTCCCTAGGAGCAGAGCGCTTTCAGGGAAAAAGGGCCTGCGAATTCGCAGGCCCTTTTTAATTGCGTTGCGTTAAATATTGCTTTCTTCGGCGAATGCGGTGGTCTGGATGCAATCGCTGATGAACGCGGCTTCATGCTGCTCGGGTTTCATCGGCTTGTCGAAGACTCTTTCCACTCGCCTGCTCAGGAAATCCTCGTCCACGGCATCCTGCACGAACCAGCGCAACTGCGGCGGGAACGCCTGGATGAGCAACAGATCTTCCTCGAGCTTGCTGATGAAGAACTCGCGGCTGGCGCCGGCATCGCGGGCGAGGGCAGCGTTGCGAATGAACTCGCCACCTTCCGCGCACTCCGCGAGGGTGAGGGGGTGGGCCGGGGCCTGGGCGACCCAGATACTGGTCAGGGCAAATAGGCCGACTGCGGAAGCATGGCTTCGGATCATTGTTACCTCCAGTCGCCGCGCGCCATTCGAGGGCATAGGGAAGCTCTGATCAAGTTCCGCGACGCGCGTTGCGCCAGGTGCGGATGACTGCTAGGCGTCGCTCCGCAGATGCGGCTGAAGCCCCAGCAAGGAGCGTAACAACGCAGGCGCCGCACCTGGCACAACCCAACAATATTTCGTCTCTTTCGAGGGACCGGGCGATTCGGGCCGATGTCTGCGTCGGCTCCTCCTTATGTAGGCCGGCTACACGGCGTCCTCACCGTCTTGCCCTCGACCCGAATCGCCTCGGTCGCGCATGGGGAACCTGGTCAGAGCTTCCCTAGGGCAGGAGTTTTGTTGTTCGTCTGTTCTTGGCCCGCTGGTGCGCGCGGTACCTGCCTGTTTTTGTATTCTAGACGACGCTTTTCCTTCTGCTACACTTTGATCGTGCTGCGCCGCAGCTTTACAGGCGGACCCGAGGGGCGCCAATGAAAACAAATGTGCTGATATTGGTCCTGGTTCTGCTGCTCCCGCGTACCGTGCATGCAGACCGCATCACGCAGATGACCCAGTCCGATCTGTGCATCTATACCGCGAAGCTGCAGGTCGCCGGGTATTACTATTTCGAGTAGGGTAAAGCGCGCGAGGAAGTGTAGATCGTTCGGGGATCTCGTTTACGAAGCATGCATTAACGGCAAGCCGCTCTGATCGGCGCGGTCCTTGCGCTAATATTGCTGGTGGCGACGCCCACGCGTGCGGAAAAGGACGCCGCGAGCAAGGCGCGAGAGGGCGATATCAATCACTGGATCGAGTATTACCGCAGCTCGCCCTCTCTCTTTCCTCTTTCACCTGCTCTTCTACCTGGCGTCAGCCGTTGCACACGGAGTTGATCATGCTGACGAAGATCGGATTGTGGGGATCCTGATAGAGCGCAGGGCCTGCGACATGGCCGGTCCAGATGGTGGCGCCGCTGCCGATTTCACCGGCGGTCATCGTCCATTGTTCGAAGCCGAGACTGCGGTCCTCGCAGCGCACTGCGTACAGCAGGATCTCGGATTTGTGCGGGAACGCTTCGTCGCCGACCGTGCGCACTTTGCCGTAGCTGTGGAGCACGCGCGCCTTCTTCAGGTCGCCATCCTGCTGGATGCTGCTCCGGTCGACGAAGACGATTTCGTCCTGGTTTTCGGCAACGAGGCTCCATTCACCGGCGAAGGTCGAGCTGGCCGCCAACAACACTATTGCAGTGATCCATTTTGTTGTGTTCACGTCAGATGCCTTTCAAGTCGGAAGCTCCTGGGGACTTGCTTTTGTTGCGTAGCAGCAATGTAGACTCTATCCGGTCGGACAGATAGAGAGCCAAACCACATATCATTCATGCCGTTCCGGCATGAGCAGGGATCTAGCATGGACCGTCTGACTGCGATGGAAGTGTTCGTGCGCATCGTCGAGACCGGCAGCTTCTCGGCGGTGGGACGCGATCTGGGAATGACCCAGCCGACCGTGAGCAAGCAGCTCACGGCGCTCGAGCGGCAACTCAAGACCCGGCTGCTCAATCGCAGCACGCGCCAGCTCTCGCTCACCGAAGCTGGTTCCGCGTACTACGAGAGTTGCAAACGCATCATCGATGCGGTGCGGGAGGCTGATGGCAATCTGGGCCAGTTGCAGACGCAGCTCACCGGCGTGCTGCGCATCAACACTTCGATCGGCCTGGGCCAGGTTTACCTGGGCCCGATGGTGCTGAGGTTTCAGGAGCAGCATCCCGAACTCTCGATCGATCTGTCGTACTCGGACCGCTTCGTAGACCTGGTCGAGGAAGGCATCGATGTCGCCATCCGGATCGGCAGGCTGAATGATTCCAACCTGGTCGCGCGGCGCATCGGCAGTTCGGCACGCAGCGTAATCGCCACGCCGGCATACCTGGAGAAGTACGGCGAACCGAAGGTGCCGCAGGATCTGTCCTCCGGGCACAACTGCCTGCTCTATGCCTATCTATCGACCGGCAACGAGTGGACGTTCCAGGGGCCGGACGGCGAGATCCGGGTAAAGGTCTCGGGCAACTTCAGATCCAACAACGGCGAGGCGATCAGGCAGTGGGTGTTCGGCGATCTTGGCATCGCCATCTCGCCGGACTGGTTGATCCTGAAGGAGATGGAAGAGGGCAGGTTGAAGGCAATTCTCCCCGAATACGCGCCGCCGCCGGCGGAGATCAATGCGGTTTACCCTTCTGCCCGGCATATATCGGCAAAAGTGCGGGCATTCACCGAGTTCCTGCGCGCCGAGTTCCAGGAAATCCCCATCCTGCGCCTCCGCTAGCAGCCAGCCGGGCGCGATGACCTGCCGCGGCAGCCTCGGCCAGATTTTTTTTGCGCCGGTACGGGCCGTGGCCGCTTCCAAGAATCTGATTGGCAAGGACATTATTCAAACTTAACACTTTGATAGATTTGCTTTTCCAGATTCCTTTGGATAGCGTGAGATCGGGTAGCAAACGGAACCGCCCCGGCCGGCCCGTTCTCTGGAAGGCTGGCCCGCAGATGAAACAGGCGGAAGTTTTCTGCAATAAGCTGTCCCGGTCGCATCTGTCTGGCCTTGCCGCCATTGTCGGCAGTATTGCGTCGCTCGCCTCCCGTCCGACGCAACCCTGAACGACCTTACGGCCACCGCCCCCCGAGCGGAATGCAAGACAGGTCGAAGCGGTCACCGCGCTGGATGCAAGCCGTGTCCGGTTCTTTGCGCGGGAGAATACCGGCGCACCCATTCCCACCTCGCGCCGGGTTCGGGAATCGCTTCGCCGGGCAGCTTATTTTTTCGGTCCTTCAGTTTTCAGTGGGTTTCGAACGGCTCGCCAACGACGCATCCACCGCCAGGGACGCCAAGGAAAGGCAATATTCTGGAAAGGCTGACTTGAGGTAACGGGCCAGTCACAACGCAGATACTTGCACGGATTTGAACCCTCACCTGCTTCTTTGCATTTGGCTTTCCCTGGCGTCCTTGGCGTCCCTGGCGGTTAAGGCTTGGCCGTAAGGATTTGGCGACGAATGTTTCCGCATTAATCAGGCACTGACTTTCCGGTCAGTTGCGCAATCCCGCCGCTTGGCGCAGAAGTGCTTGTAGACATCGGAATAAAGATGTAAATAGTGTCGATAGCATGCAGTAGAAACGTGCTGGCAGGTCAGAGTGACGGCGATATGACAGCTTTCATCGCACCATGGCCGCGTCGAGACAAACGCCCGCCACCCTACGTAGTTCCCTTGGGTGTTGTTCCGTTCGATTTGGGAGGTCGATGGAGCAGCTGAAAGGATCTTCCGCGCCGTACCTCGGCCCTGACGAAAACCGGTCAGGGAGGCGTGCGGCTGCGTTCGCGATTTCCCCCTCATTGGATTTAACCCACATCTGTGCAGCGATGCCCGCGCGTTACCCGCAGGATATTTCCCGGCATCCGCCGTGACGGTACACGTGATGCGCTTGTGGATCGGTCACGGGGTGAGGCACGTATTCAACCTGTGGTTTGGTCCGGCGCCCGCCCGTCCACTGCGGGCCGAAAAGCGGGTTTTCGGCATGGGAAACGGGAGCGGTTTAAATCTTCTGACTTGATAACCACTAAAAGGAGAAGGAGATGGACCACGTTTCAAAAAAAGGTGCAATCAAAAGCATGGTTCTGGCCATGTCGCTCGCCGGCCTGGCCGGTTGGGTACAGGCCGGCCCGGTGACCGACGCGATGCTGGCGAAGGATCCTGGGGATTCCTGGCTGCACGCCAACGGCAACTGGGGGGGGCACCGGTACAGCACGCTGACCCAGATCAACGACGGCAACGCCAAGGATCTGAAAGTCGCCTGGATATTCCAGACGGGTGGCAAGACCGACGCGCAGAACACTCCGCTGTTCCATGATGGATTGGTGTTTTTCGCGCAGGACAACAAGATCTTCGCGTTGAACGCCGACAACGGCCGGATAGCCTGGAAGTTCGAGCACAAGCTGCCCGAGGACTGGGGCGGATACAACGTTGGTTTCATAACCGGCAAGCATCGCGGGATGGCGATTTACGGAGAGAACCTCTATTTCCTGTCGAACGACTCCAAGCTGCACGCGATCAACTACAAGACCGGGACGGTGAAGTACTCGAAGGATTTCCCGGGCTTTGAGTATCCGAAGGACTTTGCCAAGGCCCAGGACGCCAATGGCTACGCGACTACAGTCGGCCCGCTTGCCATCCCCGGCGCGATCATCGTACCGATGAATGGCACGGACTTCGGCGGGCGTCCCGGCTACGTGTTGGGCGTCAATCCGGATACCGGCGACATGATGTGGAAAGCGAACATGATTCCAGGGCCCGGAGAACCCGGGGCCGATACCTGGCCGCCGGGAAGCACGGAGTATGGCGGAGCCGGTCCATGGATTACCGGCTCGTGGGATCCGGACCTGAAGATGTATTACACCGGCACGGCGAACGCGTACGAGTGGAACCCGAAGAACCGGGGCGGCGGCGAGATGGATAACGTCGGCGCGGCCAGCATCGTGGCGGTCAACAC
>Ga0137409_10007676_pt1 | contig 11069 bp, 10 predicted proteins | sample CZODoug1_16funga_FD_122059 | JGI IMG/M metagenome (GOLD analysis project Ga0137409, IMG submission 122059) | Vadose zone soil fungal communities from Angelo Coast Range Reserve, California, USA - CZODoug1_16fungal (Hybrid Assembly) | ecosystem: Environmental > Terrestrial > Soil > Vadose zone... | reverse complement strand
CGCGGCGAGCAAAGCCTCACAGTCGCTGGTGAGCGCTGCCTTCTCCTCCAGCGCCGCAATGCCGAATTCGGTGGCGCGCGGCAGATCGGCGATCATCGCGTTGCGCACCTGCGTGGCCAGGGCGCCGAGTTCGGCCGCGCCACGCATCGCTTCCATCAGGCGACCGCCGGCCGCTTCCGCAATGGTCGAGCCGTAGATCAGCTTCTCGACCAGCTGCACCGCGAACTCAGGCTCCCAGCGCAACTGCCAGTTTTCGCGGAACGTGCCGCGGCTGCGCCCGGCATCGGTCAGCCGTCCCCAGGGCACGTCGAGTGCGTTCAGCCGGTGCAACAGGGTCGAGCGCATCAGCCCGCTCTCGCTGCGCAGGTCGAGCGTCAGCGCCCGCTCCAGCGCCTCGGGCTTCAGACGGGTGGCCTTCTGCTGGCGCTGCAGGTCCTCGAGCAGCGGCGCGAGCGGCGTCGCGGCGGGGATCGATCCTACTCCCGATCCGATCAAAAGCTCGGCCGCGACATCGTTCCAGACCGCGCGCTCGCCGCCGCACAGGCACGCGATCGCCGCCTCGCGCAATTCCTCGAAGCCGGGCGCGGGGCGGTCGCGAAGTGCTGCCAGCGCGGTGCCGAGCCGCTGCGCCTCGATCACCGAGGCGGTCGAGACGAAATGCCCGCGATCGCGCAGCACATACGCGACCTTGGCAAGCCACACCGCGCCGCGGTCGGCGCCGTCGCGCGTTGTCCACAGATGCGCGCACCAGCCGGGCGCGACCACGCCCGCGCCATAGCCGCTCGCGCGCGCCAGCCGCGGCGCGGTCCACGGCGCCCAGGTCGCCTTGATCTTCGCCTTCGGCCGTCCCTTGAGCAATTCGCGATCTGCCGCAAGACTGCGGCGCTCGATCAGCGCCGGCACATGCCATGCGCCGCACACCACCGCGATCGCGCCCTCGCACTCCTTCGCGGCCTTGGCGATCTCGATCCGCATATGCGCCTCACGCGCGGCTTCGCGGGCCGAGAGCGGTTTCGATTCCGCGCGCAGCGCCGTCATCGCATCGGCGACCGCTGCGAACACCGGCCCCGACGCAGGATTTTCCTCGATCACGTCGGACCACCAGGATTCGCCGTCGTCGTAACCCGCCGCCGTCGCCAGCACACCGATCGGGTCACGGCTGATCGGATCGTCATCGGCGCTCGCGGCCGTCTCATCCTCGATGCCGCCGCCGGCCATGCCCAACCGGTCCGATGCCGGCAGGTCGATGAAGCGCAATGCTGTGCCGTGGCGCACCGCCCAGCGCGCGGCCTGATATTCCGGCGAGTACTCGGCAAAGGGGAAGAAGCTGGCGTTGGCCGGGTTGTCCTCGGCATAGATGAGCAACGCTACCGGCGTCGCCATATCGGGATCGGCGAGCATCGGTAATAGCTCCGATGCTTCCGAGGGCCCCTCGATCAGCACCGCGGACGGCTTGAGGTCGTCAAGCGCCTGCAGCAGCCGCCGCGCCGATCCCGGCCCGTGGTGGCGAATGCCGAACAGGAATACCTGGCCCGTCATGGTCTCAGATCAGGTCGGTCAACGAGGCGTAATAGCCCTCGAACCCGCGCCGCTTCTTCAGCACGGTCTCGAGGTATTCGCCGAGCACGGCCGTATCCTGCACCGGGTCCTTCACGACAGCGCCGAGCATGTTGGCGGCGAGCGTCTCCGGCGTCAGCTTGCCGTCGTTGAAGAAGGTCGCCTGGCTGATCCCGCCGATCATCACCGCGATCGCCTCCGCGGTCGAAAGCCCGCCCGAGGGCGATTTGAGCGCGACCTTGCCGTCTTCGGTCGCGCCCGAACGCAGCTCGCGGAAGATCGCCACCACCCGCGCCACCTCGTCCGCGACGTTCTTCGGCGCCGGCAAATCGAGGCTCTGCGCCATCTCGCCGACGCGCTTGACGATGATCGCGACTTCCTCTGCGGCATTGTTGGGCAGCGGCAGCACGACGACATTGAAGCGGCGCTTCAGTGCGGAGGACAATTCATTGACGCCCTTGTCGCGGTTGTTGGCGGTGGCAATGATGTTGAACCCGCGCTGCGCATAGACGGCTGTGTTCAGTTCGGGGACCGGCATCATCTTTTCGGAGAGCACGGTGATCAGCGTGTCCTGCACGTCGCTGCCCATCCGCGTCAGTTCCTCGAAACGGCACAGCTTGCCGCCCTCCATCGCGCGCATCAGCGGGGTAGGGACCAGCGCCTCACGGCGCGGCCCGTGCGCGAGCAACTGCGCATAGTTCCAGCCATAGCGGATCTGGTTCTCGTCGGTGCCCGCCGTGCACTGGATGACGAGCGTCGAATCGCCGGTGATCCCGGCGGCAAGATGTTCCGATACCCATGACTTGGCCGTGCCGGGCACGCCGAGCAGCAGCAGCGCGCGGTCGGTGGCGAGCGTCGCGACGGCGGTCTCGATCAGCCGCTTGTCGCCGACATATTTCGGCGTGATGATCGTGCCGTCGCCAGCCTTGCCGCCCATCAGATAGGTCACGACAACCCGTGGCGAGAGCGCCCAGCCTGGCGGGCGAGACCCGCTGTCGCCGGCGGCGAGCGCCTTCAGCTCGGCCGCATAGCTCTCCTCGGCGGGCAACCGTAGTTTCTCGCTCATGGCTTCACTCCATTGTCGTCCAACGCGGCGTTGAGCCGCAGCATGTCGAGGCGTGGGTCGCCCTGCAGCAGCCCTGCGCCGTTCAACCGTTCCAGCGCCTGCCGCGCGGCTGTGCGCGAGGCGATCAGGCCGAGCGCAAAGAGCTCCGTAAGCTCATCGGAAGGCTTTGCATTATCGCGCCGAAGTGCGGCAAGCAGCACGGCGCCTGCGGGGGCGGTGAGCGGATTTTCCAGCCGCGCCGTCCCGCCCGCAATCATCTTCGCCACGTCGAAGCTGAATTTCTGCGTACGCAAAGCCTTTTCGGCGAGTTCAGATCGCTGGCCGGGCGCAAGGCGCGGCGTCAACGCGGTAAGGAATATGCTCGCATTGTATTGGCTCGCGGCTTCGGCGGTCTGGGCGACCAGGGCGTCGGTTCCGGTGCGCGCCACCAGGCCGGTCAAGGCAGCATCGGCCTGTCGATCCACGTCCCAGCTCCAGGCGTCGACCAGCTCCTGCGGGGTAAGCGTAAGCGCCCGCGCGAGGGAAGCGACATCGGCACTCTCGAGCAGCGCCGCCCGGCGATGCATTTGTGCTGACGTCTTGACGTTCTCGAACTGGATCACGCGCGAGCGGCGCAGCAGGCCCTTCATCTTCACCGAGAAGAAGCCAGCGAGTTCTGCGATGTCCTCGCCAACCGATGGGCCTTTGCCGAGCCGTGCAAGCAGCGATGCCGCCAGCGCCTTGACCTTGGGTGCGCGATCGTTCGCCGCGAGGCCCTCGAGGAAGGGGGCATCGGCTTCCGATAATCCGGTTGCCAACAATGAAAGCAGGGGCAGTCGCACGTCTGCGTTCTCGCTGACGAGTTTGGCCTCCAGCACGGTGCGCGCCGCTTCGGGATCGTGGCGCCTGAGTTCGGTCAGCGCGACCTTGCGCGCCGCCGGCCAAAAGTCCTCCCAATTGTCCGCGGTGAGCCGGTCGCCTGCCTGCCGTCGCACAACGCTGTTGGAGGCCGCGATCCCGGCCCAGTCGCGCCACGGCGCGTAGACGTCGGGCGCATCCTCGTCGTCAGCCGTCGGCATCCATTCGGCGGGATGGGTGGTCCAGCCGCGCGCGGCGAGGAAGTCGAGCAGCTCGGTCTTGCGCTGCGTCTCCTTGAACGCGGCCAGGATGCGTTGCACGAGCGGGCGCAACGCCTCGGGCACCGTCGGCAGCGCAAGCGCTGGAATATCCGGCAATACGCGTAGCTCTGGCGGCGGCTCGGCCGTCACCGCGACGCCGAGGAACTGGCCCGACAGCGCCAGCAGGCGCAACTCGGCCTCGGCAGGTTCAGTGCCAAGCTCGGCACTCCATATCGGAGCAGCGGGCGCGGCGGCCGATCCCATGGTCCAGCGCGTCAGGACTGAACCCATTGCATCGTAGATTGCCTCAGCCATGGCCGCCGATGCGCCCCCATGAGGTCTGCGCGGCCAGGATCGTCAGCCGGTTGCCGGACCAGATCGCGGCCGTGCGTTGCAGATCGGTGCCGCACAACAGGCCTTCGGCACTGCCGGCGATCGGCAGCGTGTTCGCGCCATCGGCCGACCGCCACCAGGGATGTCCGGCGTCGTCGAGCGCGATCCGCCCCGTAGGCAGCAGTACCGGAACTTCAATCGTCCATGGCTCGGCGAGCAGGGGCCCCGTCAATGTATCGGCGAGCGCCGTCTCCGGTGCCGGCCATTCCGGCTTTGCCGCATCTTCCGCAGCTTCGCGCGCGACCAGCAAGGCGCGCAGCGGCTGCCGGGACGGATAGAAGGCGAGCTCGCCCTGAAACCGTTCGCCCGGTGTAAACACCGACCCGCGGCGGCCCACGCTCGCCGGGAAAAAGTCGAGCAGCATCGCAAAGCGGGGGCCACCATCATTGAGGCTGAGCAGCCATGTGGTCTGCGACACCAATCCGTCACGCCGCGTCTGCACCTGTTCGGCGAGCACTTCCCAGCACGCCTTCACGCGCAGCGTCTGCGGATTGGTAAGCACGGCCTCGCGTGTTTCCGAGGCCGCGACCGCGCGCCGGATCTCGGCGTCGCGCGGCGTGGCACGGAAGGCGCGTGCGAGCAGCACCAACTTGCCGAGTTCGACCACCGCGCCGCGTGGCCGGTCGCCCGGCGGAAGCGCGAGGAGCCGGCCCGGCAGTTCGTCGATCCGCCCGGCCAGTACGGCAGCCTTGCCGTCGACCAGCCGCGCCGCGATCCGCCGGCAACGCGCGGTCACGTCGTCGACAAAAGCGGAAAGGCCCATGCGCAGTTGATCGCCGATCCATTGTTCGAGCGCGTCGAGCGCATCAAGAATCGCGCGCTCGGTATCCTCGCTTCGCTTGGCCGCCGCAGCTTCACGGCGCGCGGTATCCTTCGGGTCCTCGACCAGTTCCGGTTCGGCCTGCTGTGCTGCGCGCAAATCCTTGTCGGCGGCCGGCACAGTGCTGGGCGGTGCCTTGGGTGTGCCGGCGCCCGCCCGCCGCCGGCCGAGCCAATCGCTGACCCAGGCAGGCGTATCGGCCGGGGCGAACGGCACGACCGCCTCCGCCTTCAGCCACAACAGACCGAGCACATGCTTGCATGGAAATTTGCGCGACGGGCAGGTGCATTTGTTGCCGAGATCGCGCAGATCGGCCATCACGCGATAGGGATTGGCGCCGGAGCCCGCGCATTCGCCCCAAACCAGCGCGCCGTCATGGCTCACGCCAACGCCCGACCATTTGGCCGGCTTGGCGAGCCCCGCCGCCGCCTTGAGCGAGGATTGATCGGTGGCGAGTTGCTCGATTGCTTTCAGATCAATCGCCACGCAGTGATCCCAACCGAATCCAACTGAGCCACTATATATCGGGATATATCGGGCGACAATGAACGCCCCATGTAGGTGGCATCGTGAAAGCGGCAGGCGTGTCGCTGAACGGTACCGAACCCATCCGATTATGGCAGCATCTGGCACGTTGGTCGGTCTGTCGTTTCAAACGGCGCTTTTGAAATTGCCGGGCTGGCTAATCGTGGCCGCAGTGGACCGCGCGTCCCGCAAGAAAAATAATCCGTTTCGCCCCTCGGCCTGTCGGTTCCAGCCCATCCCGTTCGTCTTCCACCCAGAGAGCGTTACAGTGGAGATCAGGAATGGAAAATTCTCGCTATCGCTGGGTCATTGTCGCGGCCGGGGGCTTGCTCGGCTGCGTCGCAATTGGCGGCATGTTTTCGCTGCCGGTGTTCCTGCAGCCGATTGCGCGGGATACCGGCTGGTCGGTGACCGGCGTGTCCAGCGCCATGACGATTGGCTTCCTCGCGATGGCCTGCACCAGCATGGCCTGGGGCACCTTGTCCGACCGGTTTGGGCCGCTGCCGGTGGTGCTGACCGGGTCGGTCGTGCTGGCGGTAAGCCTGGGGCTGGCGAGCGTGGCGACATCGCTGGTCGCGTTTCAATTCATTTTCGGACTGATGGTCGGCGGCTCGATCGCCGCGATCTTTGCGCCGATGATGGCGACCGTCACCGGCTGGTTCGACACCCATCGCAGCCTTGCCGTGTCGCTGGTTTCGGCGGGCATGGGCATGGCGCCGATGACCATGGCGCCGCTCGCCGCCTGGCTGGTCTCGAACCACGACTGGCGGACCTCGATGCAGATCGTGGCCCTTGTCGTGGGCGCAATCATGATCCCGGTTTCGCTGCTGGTGCGCCGTCCGCCGGCGCTTGAAGGCGGGCCGTCCGCGCCATCCGGCGAGCCGGCGCCAGCAGAGATGTCACTCGCGCAGGCGCTGCGCTCGCCGCAGTTCATCATCCTGCTCGCGACGAACTTCTTCTGCTGCGCCACGCATTCGGGGCCGATCATCCACACCGTCAGCTATGCCGTCAGTTGCGGCATCCCGTTGATCGCTGCCGTCACCATCTACAGCGTAGAGGGGCTCGCCGGGCTGGGCGGCCGTATCGCCTTCGGCCTGCTCGGCGATCGCTTTGGCGCCAAGCGCGTGCTGGTTCTCGGCCTGCTCGCGCAGGCGTTCGGCGCGCTCGGTTACGTCTTCGTGCGCGAGCTCGCCGCGTTCTATACGGTAGCGGCGCTGTTCGGCTTCATCTATGCCGGCACCATGCCGCTCTATGCCGTTCTCGCACGCGAAAACTTTCCGCTGCGGATGATGGGCACCGTGATCGGCGGGACGGCCATGGCCGGCAGCCTGGGCATGGCGACAGGACCGCTGGCCGGAGGTTTGATCTACGACACGTTTGCCAGCTACGCCTGGCTCTACATCGGATCCTGGATCATGGGAATCGGCGCGTTCCTGATCGCAATGACGTTCCGGCCGGTGCCAGCGGCACGGACTGCGCCGGTGCCGGCGTGAGAACACGTGAGCTCGCGGGGACGGACTAGCTGGCCTGTCCGCCGTAGCTCGAAGAGCGAAGGCGGAAGGCGTATCGATTCGCCCGTGACGGAGGGCTACACTTTCGCTAACCCGCCCGAGCTCTTCCCTCAAGGACTGCCGATGGCACCCACCAAAATCAATTCCGACAATATCCGCGCGTTCAAGGACGCGGAGAGCTTCTATAAATGGCTCAGCAATCACCACGACAAGGAAGCCGAAATCTGGATCAAGATTCACAAGGTGGATTCAGGATTGAAATCGATCACGCCGAAGGAAGCCATCGACGTGGTCCTTTGCTGGGGGTGGATCGATGGCCTACGCAAAGGCTTCGATGACCAGAGCTTTCTGCAGCGCTACACGCGGCGCACAACGAAAAGCGTCTGGAGCCAGATCAACGTCGATAACGTCGCGCGGCTGATCAGGGAAGGCCGGATGACGGAGCACGGGTTGCGGGAAGTCGATCGGGCCAAATCCGACGGGCGCTGGGCGCGCGCCTACAACAGCAAGGACATGAAGATCCCCGACGATCTCCAGGCCGCGATCGATGCCGAGCCTAAAGCCAGGGCAATGCTGGCGAAACTCAGCGCTCAGAACCGTTTCGCACTGGCCTTTCGCACGCATAATATGAAAACCGAAGCTGGACGCGCGAAGAAGATCGCGGCCTTTGTCGCGATGCTCAAGCGCGGCGAGACGATCTACCCGCAAGGCAAGAAGTAACCCTTGCGGTCGCCCGCGTGTGCTGAACAAGCGACGCTATGGATTGCTTCGCTTGGCTCGCAATGGCGGATGCGCTTCTTCTCGTGCGACCAATTGGCACGACGGGCAAATCACCAAAAGTCTGTCCAGCCGTTCACGCAAAAATATTCCGCTTAACCCGTCGGGCAAATCAGTGGTCTTTCTTCGCGTGTCTCACGGCAGATGAGGGACGGGTCGCGATCGTCACGAACGTTGCGGTGAGATGCGGTGGACGCGGGAGCTACGACTGACGAGCGTGGCCTATCGCGTACGGCGAAGTCGTGTGGTCCTGACGCCGCGGTGCTGGCGTCAAGTTCGTGAGAAGCAAAGCTTCTCAGGGATGACGGTGGCAAAAGAGCCGTTCACCGGGGAGAGCACGAAGTAAGCCGTAAAACCATTGCGCAGGGAAGGCCGGAATGCTTCCGCTGAACCTGTATGCTCGTGTGCGCATTTCTATACGCATTTTGCACGCGAGACCGCGGGTGCGGCGCGCACCGGCTTTCCCTGCGCCCTCTGTTCTCAGGAGGGACAACGATCGAAGCAAACCTCGGGCGCATCGTGCCGCGAGATCGCGAACGCATTCCCTCTCGGCTGTTTGAGAAATTGAATCTGGGATTGCGTCCGACGCCTCCCGAAATTCTCGATTGACTCTCACATAACTCCCTGGTTATTAATCCGATTAATAGCCAGCGAGTTATGCGTCCCGATGCCGTACACTCACGAAGTGCTCTTCAAAACGCTCGCCGATCCGACCAGGCGAGCCCTCTTCGAGCGGCTGTGCCGTGAAGGGGAGCAGACGGTCGGGGCTCTGACGGCTCGGGCCGGGGTCTCGCAACCGGCCGTCTCCAAACATCTTGGCGTCCTGAAGCAGGCCGGGCTGGTGCTCGACCGCCACGAAGGTCGCCAGACGCACTATAGCGCGCAGCTCGACGCCTTGGCCCCACTGATCGACTGGACAAGCCAAATGGCCGGCTTCTGGCAAAGCCGGTTCGACCATCTCGAAGATCTACTCAAAAGGATGGACCAATGAGCAAACCCGCGACCGAAACGCTCCCCGTCGTTGCCAAAAGCGCGACAACAACCATGAAGCAGAGGGGGAGCGGCTCGAAGGAAGCAAAAGGAGGAGACTCTCCTTCTCTGCTGATAGATGCGAGAATCAAGGAGCTGAGTGATTGGCGGGGCGAGACGCTCGCTCGGGTCCGAATTCTCATCAAGCAGGCCGACCCCGAAGTGGTCGAGGAGTGGAAGTGGAGAGGGGTTCCGGTGTGGTCGCACGCCGGAATAATCTGCACCGGTGAGACGTACAAGAATGTCGTGAAGATGACCTTCGCCAAGGGCGCCTCGTTGGAGGACCCTTCAGGCCTCTTCAACTCCAGCCTCGAAGGCAACACCCGGCGCGCCATCGATTTCCATGGGGGCGACAAGATCGATGAAAAGGCGTTGAAGGCGCTGATTCGCGCCGCCGCGGCACTGAACACCTCGGCGCGAGCTACCTCCCGGTAGGTGATTGATCTCCCGCTGCGGCTGGCAGCTTCACCAGCATTGCCCAGAGGTCGTCCGCGGCGTCCTTGAAGTTCGCCAAGGCAAACGAGCGTTGCGAGGCGCTCGCGCCTTCGTGCATGCGGGACAGGCTGTAGTTGAATTCCGTCTGGAAGTTGCAGGTATAGAAGTCGTTGTGCGGCGCCTCGGTGTCGCGCCAGCTTTTCAGCAGGTAGTGATACCAAAACTCCGACACCGGCGGCCACTTGTGGGTGAGATCACCGTAGGCGCGGGCGCTCGCCCAGTGCGGCGTGATGATCGTCGCCCGAGCGCCGGTCTTCAGGATGCGGTAGAGCTCGTTCACGAAGTGAATGCGCTCCGCGGCGTCCAGGTGCTCGAGGAAGTGTGAGCAGTGGACTTCTTCGACGCTGTCGTTCTCCCACGGCCAGCGTGCCGTAAGGTCGATGACCAGGTCGACGCCCGGGAATGCCCGCACGTCGACGCCGATGAACCCGGCTTTCTTGCGCGTGCCGCAGCCGAGATCGATCTTCAGCGGCGCGACCTGGCGCAATCCTGAAGTCGGCGCCTCGTCGGTCTGTTGTGGTGAAGACATCTGCTGATCGTAATGACAAAGAATCCTGCGGGCAACGCCGCTAATTCTTGCCGGTGTAAACCGCCAGTTGAGCGTCGAAGGCTCGCTTGTAGGCGGGGCGCGCTTCGCCGCGGGCGACATAGGCGGCCAAGTTTGGAAATTCATCCAGAATGCCCGAGGATTTCAGCCTGAGTAGTACCGACACCATCATCAGGTCGCCGGCGCTGAACGCACCATCGAGCCAGTCGGCGTCACGCAAGCGAACGGAAAGTTGGTCTAGCCTGCCGCGGACACGATCCTCGACCAGAGGCATACGCGGCTTGAACCAGGGCTTGTCGCCCTCCAGGAGTCTGGCGCTTCCGAGTTCAAGGATCGGCGGCTCCACCGTGTTGAGCGCGGCAAACATCCATGCGATCGCGCGCGCCCGGTTATTCGCATCGTCCGGCAGCAGGCCGGCATGGCGCTCGGCGATGTGGAACACGATCGCCCCTGTCTCGAACAGCGCGAGATCGCCTTCCTCCTCATAGGTCGGAATCTCGCCGAAAGGATGACGAGCCAGATGCGCGGGTTCCTTCATCGCCCTGAACGAAACAAGACGAACCTTGTAAGGTTGGCCCACTTCTTCCAGCGCCCAGCGAACGCGCGTATCACGCGCTAATCCCTTGCCGCCATCGGGTGAGCGCTCAAAAACGGTAATGGTGATGGTCATTGAAGGAATTGCTACCGTCTCGGCTCATACCGCATCGCCACCGCCCCCGAGGCGAACTCCAGCCGGCTCACGAGCTTCAAGTCGACACGCTTCGATAGCCCCGCGAACAACGTCGGCCCGTGGCCCGCCCCCGGGATGCACCACGAACTCGTACTCATCGATCAATCCCAGCTCCGCCAACGCCAGCGGGAGCTTCACGCCTCCCACGCCCAGTCCCTTGCCCGGCTCCCGCTTCAGCTGTTGAACAGCCTTCCCCAGGTCCCCGCGGACTAGCTTCGCGTTCCAATCGACCCGGTCCAGGGTGCTCGATACGACGTACTTCTTTGCCGCGTCGATCGTCCAGGCGAAGGGTTCCATCCAATCAGGCCTCGCTCCCGCCCCCGCCGGCGGCCGAAACGCTGCCTCCATCATTTCGTACGTCACCCGCCCCAAGAGCAGAGCATCGGCCTGTTCGAGGTTTTCCCTCGCGTAACGATGCAAGTCTTCGTCCGGGAGGATTGCACGATGATCGCAGCACCCGTCCAATGTGACGTTGATGGAATACCGAAGAGGTCGCATTGCGTAAGAGTACCGGTGATGGAC
>Ga0137409_10007675_pt1 | contig 11070 bp, 10 predicted proteins | sample CZODoug1_16funga_FD_122059 | JGI IMG/M metagenome (GOLD analysis project Ga0137409, IMG submission 122059) | Vadose zone soil fungal communities from Angelo Coast Range Reserve, California, USA - CZODoug1_16fungal (Hybrid Assembly) | ecosystem: Environmental > Terrestrial > Soil > Vadose zone... | reverse complement strand
TTCCTCGTACGGCCGATACTCATGATCGTTCATTCCGTAACACGTCGTGGCGACGCTCGGGTGGAAGCGCAGGCAATCGTTGGTCATGCGCGCCAAAAATCCGGGCGCCCGTTCTCCACTCCACCCGAACTGCCGCACCGAAACGTTCAACTCCGGCACGCACATGGTCAGGTAATCCTCCATGATCCTCGAATACATCTTCTGCTCGGTGATTGAATCGCCGCAAATGGCCAGCCGATCGCCCTGCCTTAACACCAGGCCGGAGGGCTTCGGCGCTTTAAGCGGCTGGAACTTTTCAAGACTGGCATCGCCCGGCAGTTGCTCCCGCGTTTGGGACGCCAGCAAGAAAGAGATGAGTCCGAGACCAAGAAGAAGTTTGGAGCGCATAGTTTCGATTTGATTCTTTGGACTTCAATCCCGGGCGTCAAGCTCATTGGTCTCGACCGGCGGCGGCTGGGTTTGCTTTTTGTGTTGATGCCGCGCCACGATTGCGCGGGTAAGCCCAAAGGTCAGCAAGGCAGCTACCGCACTGCAAAGGACTGAGCCCAGCAACAAGGGTTTGCCGATCTTCAGGATGGTTATCCAACTGCGCCACTTATGCCCTTCCCAGTGAGCATGGATTAACGGGGGTGGCCACTGATGCGGATGGCTCAACCACCAGTAACCGACGTCGTATTCCCACCGATAAATAACGGGCATCAGCGGCAACAGGAGATTGTGCGCCGTTACCGTCAGCACGGCGGCGATGATGTTGCTGCGTGTCAGCCAGGCAAAGAAAATGGTCAAAATTTCCTTCAGCCCGAAAAACGGAGTGAAAGCGAAGAAAATGCCGATGGCCATGCCGCCCGCAATGGCCTGGGGCGTGTCACGGATGGCCAGCAACTTCAGTGAATGCTCGTGCAGCCAGCGGCGCGGGTTCATGGTTTCTGAAACTGCCGATTATAGGCCACCACGTCATCGTAACGGACCCCGCTGCCGCCGAAAATGTCCAATGCCGACCCGATGGCGAGATCGATTCTGCTTTGCCCGAGCCGGGTAACTGCTTCCAGGTCGCCGAGCGCTTTTGCGCCGCCCGCGTAGGTCGTCGGAATCGGCGACCACTGGCCCAGTTTCGAAACCAGTTCCTGGTCAACCCCGGCACACAAGCCTTCGACGTCCACTGCATGAATCAAAAACTCGGCGCACCAGGCTGCCAGTTTCTCCAAAGCTTCCCGGCTAAGCTTCAACTCAGTAAATTTCTGCCAGCGATCGGTCACAACGAAATATTCGTTGCCCCGCAGGCGGCAACTCAGGTCGAGAACCAGCCGTCCCTTGCCGACGGTGTGGACAAGTTTCGCCAGCCGGTCCCAATCCACTCGCCCCTCGCGAAATACCCACGACGTCACAATGACATGGGTCGCCCCGGCCTCCAGCCACGAGCGCGCGTTGTCCGGATTGATCCCGCCTCCAATCTGCATGCCGTCGGGATAAGCCCCGAGCGCGGCCCGTCCTTCCCGTTCGTTGCCCGGCCCGAGCATGATGACGTGGCCGCCTTTTAATCCGTCGCGCCGATAGAGCTCGGCGTACCAGCTCGCGGAACGGTCCGAAACAAAATTCGTGCGCAATCGTTCCGGATCGGCTGCCAAGGTGCCCCCAACGATTTGTTTGACTTTGCCTTGGTGCAGATCGATGCAGGGCCGGAACATATGTTAAGGCTAAAGCCTGGTCCGCAAAGGGAAAGCGCAAAGGGCAGCCCGGCAAGGCTAAACCATCCACCTTTCGTAAGTTTTCAGCACGGTTTTTACGGAGGGGAGGAGGTCCAACTGGGCGAACTGCTGGTAGGTGCCGAGGTTGGGACGGTTGCGGATGAGGCCGAGCTTGTCGCGGTTCTGAAACCAAAAGGCGACTTGCTCGACGGCGGCTTGCTCCAGGTCGTCGGGCAAGGCGGTTTGACCCGCACTCGGGGCCGTGCCGTTGGGCGACATTTGCGCGCTGGCAACGGACATGCCGACGATCAGAGCCGCGACGGCGGTCAAGGTGCTGAGTGTCTTCATGAGTTTCCTCCTTACCTGTGCTGAATGCCCCCGCAGTGCCGCTGGATGGCACGCGCGAACAACCGATGTGAGGAAACTCGGTTCCTGGAACCCGCGCGGGTTTTGCAAAAAAGAACGGCCGGGAAAGTTCCCGGCCGCTCGATATCTCGGAAGCTTGGTGAATCGTTAGACTTCCAAAATGGCGACGATCTCATGCGTTCTCGGATCGACGATCAGGATCTGGTCGCCGACCAGGATGTAATCGTAGCCGCGCCATTCCGGAAAGACGGTGACCACTTCGACCGGCACCGGATAGAAGTGCACGCTCTCCGGCAGCCGCGCGCCGACCCGCACCGAAACGTTGATGTTCGCCCGCTCCACTTTGTGCTGGCGGAAGACGCTGACGATCTTGGTGCGCTGCTCGGTCGAGAGCTTGGCGCCCGCACCGGCCTGACCGGTCGTCGTGGTCGACTTGCTGTCAACACCCTTCGTCTCCGCGTTCATGTTGCCATTGCGGTCACGGCCTTCGGCCTTCATGTCCTTGCCGGCGGCGCCCTTTTCATTCGTCTCCGAGCTCATGCTCTTCGACTTCTCGCCCTTCATGTTGTTGTCTTGGGCTTTGTCTTGGGCGGATTTTTCGCCCTTCATGCCAGGCTTCATGTCGTCCTGAGCGCGCTGGCTCTTGGTGCCCTGCGGCATCTTTTCGTCGGACTGCGTCGACTTCATGCCGTGATCGCCGCCCTTGGATTCCGAGGCGCCATCGCGATTCATCGGTGTCGAAGCAGACGGCGCGGCGCGATCCGCCGAGGGCGCGCTCTGCTGGGCCGCGGAACCTGCCGACGGCGCCTCGCGGCTCATTCCGGTTCCTTGCCCGGTTCCTTGCGCGTTGGCGAAACCGGTCCCGGCGATCAGCGCTGCCGCTGCTACCGACATCAAAAAGCGATTAGTCATTGAATTTCTCCTCACGTGTTTGCATTGCCCGCGCCGACAACGACATGAGAAGTGCGATGTTCCGCGATTTCTGCGGTTCCATCGATTTTGTTTTGTGAATGCCCGGTGAACGCTTTTGCGGATGGAAAGCGCTCCGTGGTATCGGATGGAGCGCTATCGAAAAATCCGCGAAGCAAGGCAGCGCTTGACGTACGAAGACGCGATCGAGGTTGACCTGGAGGATTATCACTGATGGCATCGAATTCGCTGTTGAAGGGGCTCAAGCCGATGCATCCCGGCGAAATGCTGCGCGAGGATGTGCTGCCGGCGCTCGGCAAGACCAAAACCGAGATTGCCAGCCTGCTTGGAATTTCGCGTCAGACTCTGTTCGACATCCTCAGTGAAAAGCAGCCGGTAACGCCTGCGATGGCGCTTCGCTTCGGCAAGCTGCTTGGCAATGGGCCGGACCTCTGGATTGACTTGCAGCGCGCCTACGATCTGCACGTCGCCGAAAAGCAACTCGGAAAAGCGCTCGCGAAAATTCCAACGATATCGGCGGCGTGACCACTGTGTTACCCCAGCCGCGGAACTCGTAGCCGTGAAAAAATAGCTAGCGCCGCTGACGAAGTTTCGGCGGTAGTTGGTCATTATCAGCGGTCCGAGACGCCATGATGGGTTTCGCGGAGTTTATCATCGGGCGCGCATTTGCGCGACCCGTTGGCTCAACCCATCGGTGCGGGGGCAATAGCCGCTACCCCCTCAGCACGTCGCCTTGCCGCAGCGGGCGACGCCGATCTTTTCCTTCAGGCCATCGAGCCCGACGGCACCGATCACCACCTGCTTGCCGATCACGTAGCTCGGCGTGCCGTTCATGCCCATTTCCTCGGCCAGCTTGAAGTTTTCCTCGAGCGTGGCGCGCACCTCCGGGCTCGACATATCCTTTTCGAGTTTCGCCATGTCGAAGCCGACTTCCTTTGCCGCCGCCATCGCATGCGCCTTGTCGGCCTGGCCGCGGCCGCCGAGCAGTTTCTGATGGAAGTCGAGATATTTCTTGCCGGCGGGATCCTGCATGCGGGCGGCGACCGCAACCTGCGCGGCCTCGACCGAGCCGGGCCCGAGCACCGGGAATTCCTTCAGCACGACCTTCAGTTTGGAATCGGATTTCATCAGATCCAGCATGTCGGCCATGGCGCGTTTGCAATAACCGCAATTGTAATCGAAGAATTCGACGAAGGTGACATCGCCATCCTTGTTGCCGATGGTGACGCCGCGCGGCGAGTTGAATATCTTCTCCGCGTTCTTGGCGACGCTTGCTTCATGTTTCTCGGCATCGGCGGCGGCCTGGCGCTTGCTCAATTCGGCCATCGCCTCTTCCAGCACTTCGGGATGCGCGAGCAGATAGTTCCGGACGATGGTCTCGATATCGCCGCGCTGGGTGTCGGAGAAACTCTGCGCCGACGCCGCCGGCGGCATGCCGCAAAGCGCGAGCGCGAACAGCGCGGGAGCGAGCAGGCGGAACGAAGGCATTGGCAAATCCTCTTGAGTTGCTGGAATGTATTTTGAAAGCCGTTTCGGCAGCCTTCGTATTTCAGTGTGGTGTATTTTAGCCCGGTTTATATCTAGTTGCTCTTTTGGCCGGGCGGCGGCTTTGCAGTGACGATGTCGTCGGCCTTGACCCATCCGGGGGTACCGATGGCGAAGCGCGTTTTCGCACGCGAGGCGAGATCGCGCGCGGTCTTGTTGTCGCCGCGGAGATAGGCGGCCTGCGCTGATGCCAGATCGGCCTGCGCGTAATCTCCCTTGCGGCCATAGGCCATTGCGAGTTGGCTGTAGCCCAATGGCGCCTCGGTCTCTCTTCCGACCGCGGCACGCAGAATCGCAATCGCTTCGTCGGTGTAGGCCTTATTATCGGTCGCCACGAGCGCCTGCCCAAGTAACATCTCGATGAGCGGGGCGTTATTCGAGAGCTGCACCGCCTTCCGCAACGGCGCGACCGCCTCGGCGGGTTTGCCGCCCTCCAGCAGGGCCTGGCCACGCAACTCGTAGAAATAGGCATTGGAAGGCTGCACCTGGATCAGCGCGTCGATCTGGGCCAGCGCATTGCGCAGATCGCCGTGCCGATAGGTGGCGATCGCGTGCGCGTAGCGCGCGGGCAGGCTGTCGCTCGACAACGGATAGCGCCGATAGACGGTGTCCTGCCGCTCCATGAAGGCGGAGATCTTGGCGCGCACCATGTCGTGGCGCAGCTGCAGTGCCGGATCGTCCTTCTTCTCCCAATAGGGACTGGAACGCGCCATTTCCTCGAGCGCGGCGACGCGCTCGGCGGGCATCGGATGCGACTGGACATACGGATCCGAACCGCGCGCGGCGAACAGGCTTTCATTGGTGAACCGCTTGAAGGTCTCGTACATGCCTTTCGCGGACTGTCCGGTGGCAGTCAGAAATTTCACGCCGGCGCGGTCGGCGTTTTCCTCCTGCTGGCGCTGATAAGAGAGCAGGGTGCGGCGAATGACTTCCGCAGGCGCCGAGAACGCCGCCGCGCCGGCATTGGTGAGACCGTTGTTGCCGCCGCCCCGGGCGGCGCCCGCCACCACAGCACCGGCGCCAAGCAGCATGGCGATGATCATCTGGGTCTGCGCCTGCGCCAGTTGTTCGCGCAGCTTTGAAAGATGACCGCCGGCAAGGTGCCCGGTCTCATGCGCCAGCACCCCGATGATCTGGTTCGGGGTCTCCGACTGCATGATCGCGCCGTGATTCACGAAAATGCGGCGGCCATCGGCGACGAAGGCGTTAAACACGCTCTCGTTGATGATCACCACCTGGATATTCTGCTTTTCCAGACCGGCGGTCCGCAGGATCGGCCGGGTGTAATCGCGCAGCAATTGCTCCGCCTCGGTGTCGCGGATGACAGGCGGACCCCTTTCCTGCGCATGCGCCGCCATCGGCGCAAGGGCGAGCGCGACCGCGGCGGTGGCAGCGGTCAACTTCGACAATTTCTTGCGGAGCGCGATACGGAGCAACATCGAACCGTCTATAGGTGTTGGCGGCGAGCCGGATACGAGATATGCCCTACCAAACCGTGGAATGCGGCTAGTCTGGGGCACCGGGACAATTAGCAGATATCGATGCTTGATGCGACATTGAGAGACCGTGCCAGGCACCTTCTGACGGCGTCGGGGCGAAGCAATGTTCCGCCGTTCATGGTGATGGACGTGATGGCGGCGGCCGCGCGCATCGAGGCCGCCGGCGGCCATGTCATTCACATGGAGGTCGGACAACCGGCCGCTCCGGCGCCGAAGGCCGCGATATCGGCGGCTCACGCAGCGCTCGACGGGGGGCGGATCGACTATACCTCCGCGCTCGGCATTCCCTCGCTCCGTGAGCGCATCGCCAGGCATTACCGCGACACCTATGGCTGTGCGGTGGATGCCGAGCGGATCGTGGTCACCACGGGATCTTCGGGCGGCTTCATCCTGGCGTTTCTGGCCATGTTCGAGCCGGGCGATCGGGTGGCGGTGACGGTTCCCGGCTATCCGCCCTATCGCCACATCCTCACCGCGCTCGGCTGCGAGCCGGTGCTGATCGAGACGTCGAGTGAAACCCGTCACGCGCTGACCGGGGAAGCCTTGCTCGCCGCCCATCGCAAAACGCCGCTAAAGGGCGTGCTGGTCGGCAGCCCCGCCAATCCGACCGGCACGATGATGTCCCGCGAGGCCCTCGCCAGCCTGATAGCAGCGGCGGAAGGCGCGGGCATCCGCTTCATTTCCGACGAGATCTATCATGGTCTCGATTATGCGTTTCCGGCGGTGACGGCGGCGGAGCTTTCTCCGCACGCGCTCGTCATCAATTCGTTCTCGAAATATTTCTGCATGACCGGCTGGCGGGTCGGCTGGATGGTGGTGCCGAGACAGTTGGTGCGGCCGATCGAACGGCTGCAGCAGAATCTCTCCATTTCAGTCCCGACGCTGTCGCAGATAGCAGCGGAAGCGGCGTTCGAAGGCCGTCTCGAGATGGAAGAAGTAAAGCGCGGCTACCAGGAGAACCGCGGCATCCTGATAGCAGGCCTGCCGCAAGCCGGCCTCACGCAATTCCTGCCTGCCGACGGCGCGTTCTATCTCTATGCGGATGTATCGAAGTTCACCTCGGACAGTTTCAAGTTTGCCAGCGAGATGCTGGAGAAGGCACATGTGGCGGCAACGCCCGGGATCGACTTCGATCCGGTGCATGGCCATCAGTTCATCCGCTTTTCCTATGCGCGCTCCGCTGACGAGATGCGCGAAGCCGTTGCGCGCATCGCGCGGTGGCTCGGATAAGGTTCGCGAACCCACCCGATTCGTCGCGTCGCCCCTCGGCGCCGAACAACTTGCCCGTATCAGGAGATGTCCTTGTCCACAAAATCAATGCCAGAGCCCGTTGTCACGCCGCACTTTCCGCTCGCCGAGGTGCTGTGGCCCGATCGCGCCGAAGGGGCTTCAGGTGTGCTGCGCGTCGTGATCCTGATGGCGTTGGGGACAGCGCTGCTGACGCTCTCGGCCAAGGTCAATCTGCCGCTGCCCTACGTTCCGATGACGCTGCAGACGCTGGTCGTGCTGATGATCGGCGCCGCCTATGGCTGGCGGCTCGGCGGCGCGACCGTGCTGGCCTATCTGGCGGAAGGGGCCATCGGATGGCCGGTGTTTGCCGGTCCCGTCGGCGGCCTCGCGCCACTTGTTGGGCCGACCGCGGGCTACCTTGCCGGCTTTGTCGCAGCCGCCATCGTCACGGGATGGTTGAGCGAGCGCGGCTGGGATCGCTCGGTGCCGCTGCTCTTTGCAGCGATGGGGGTCGGGCACATCATCATTCTGGCGGCCGGATTTGCCTGGCTGGCATTCGGCATGAAGCTCGGCGTCGAGAAGGCCTGGCTTGTCGGGATCGCGCCGTTTGTCGCAGCCTCCGTGATCAAGAACGCGCTCGGAGCCACGCTTGTACCGGCGATCCGGCGGTTGCTCGATCGCCGCTTGTGAGATTGCTGCGGGTAAAAAAAGCAGCGCCATTGACTCGACTGACCTGATTGATCTCGGCTAATTATGACGAAATGGTCGTCTGAGGCCAAGCCGACGGACAATCGGCGAGTTCTGATGGGGAGTGAAGGTCATGGCGGCAACGATCGTAACTGGCGCGCCGGCTCGCGCCGTAAAACCCTGGTACAGGGTTCTTTATATTCAGGTGCTGATTGCGATCGTGATCGGCGCGCTTTTCGGCTGGCTTGAGCCGGCCTATGCAACCAACGATTGGATCAAGGCGCTTGGCGAAGGTTTCATCAAGCTGATCAAGATGGTGATCGCGCCGATTATCTTTTGCACGGTGGTTTCGGGAATTGCGCATATCCAGGATGCGAAGAAGGTCGGCCGCATCGGCGTCAAAGCCCTGATCTATTTTGAGATCGTCTCGACATTCGCGCTTGTCATCGGGCTGCTCGTTGGCAACCTGGTGCGGCCGGGCGCGGGCTTCGGCGGCGCCATGGCCAACGCCCAGGCGGTCGCCGGCTACGCCAAGCAGGCCGAGGGGCAGAAGAGCGTCGATTTCTTCCTGCACATCATTCCTGACACGGTCGTCGGGGCCTTCGCGACAGGCGAGATCTTGCAGGTTTTGCTGTTTTCAATTCTGTTCGGCTTTTCCATCATGAGCCTTGGCGAGCGCGGCCACACCCTGCGCGCCTTCATCGACGACGCGGCGCATGGCGTCTTCGGCGTCATCGCCATCGTCATGAAGGCCGCGCCGATCGGCGCGTTCGGAGCCATGGCCTATACCATCGGCAAGTTCGGCACCGGCGCGATCCTGAACCTGCTCGGCCTTATCGCAACGTTCTATGCCACGGCGGCGCTTTTCGTGCTGGTTGTCCTCGGCTTCATCGCGCGAATGGTCGGTTTCTCGATCTTCAAGTTCCTGGCTTACATCAAGGACGAGTTGCTGATCGTGCTCGGCACCTCATCCTCGGAAAGCGCGCTTCCTTCCCTGATGGAAAAACTCGAACGGCTCGGCTGTTCCAAGTCGGTGGTGGGCCTGGTGGTGCCGACCGGATATTCGTTCAATCTCGACGGCACGAATATCTACATGACACTCGCAACCCTGTTCATTGCGCAAGCGCTCGGTTTCGAGCTCACCATCAGCCAGCAAATCACCATCCTGCTTGTTGCGATGCTGACCTCGAAGGGCGCGTCCGGCATTACCGGAGCGGGCTTTATCACGCTGGCAGCGACGCTGGCCGTTGTTGATCCGCGGCTGGTGCCCGGCATGGCCATCGTTCTGGGCATCGACAAGTTCATGAGCGAAGTTCGCGCGCTGACGAACCTTTGCGGCAACGGTGTCGCGTGCGTGGTGGTCTCGTGGTGGGAGGGCGAACTCGATCACGACAGGCTGCATGCCAATCTCAATAAGGCGATCGATCCGTCAGACGTGGAAACCGCGCTCACCACGGGTTAGGCGGCTCCACAATAAAAAAACCGCCCGGTTTTGCCGGGCGGTTTTTGCTGTTCAAAAATCGTTGCGCTTACTCGCTATTGCCGAAACGGCGCGACCACCATCCGGCGCGGCGCGGTTGGGCATCATCCGTTGCCTCTGGCGTGGTCTCTGCCGGGGCAGGGGCCGCTGATGGCTCAGGCTGGATGTGGTTGACCGGCGGCGCCGGCTGGGCGTCGACCAGGAAGCTCACCTTTTCGCGCACGGTCGAGCGGCGCCGCGCGGCTCTTTCGGCCTCTTGAGCGGCCTCCTCGTGCACCGACGCACGAGGCGCTTCCTGCGGCACCTGTTCAGCGGGTTGTCGCTCGGGCGGCGGCGCAACGGCCTCGGGCTGGATCACCGGCGGAGAAGAGGGCTCTCCCGAATATCCGTCGAAATCGGCCACCGCATCGGTTGCTTCCGGAGCCGATGTCGGCCCGAGCTCGTCCGCGATCGATCCGGCCAAGCCGTCTTCCGGCCCGCCACGCCGGCGGCGGCCGCCACGACGACCGCGACGGCGGGGCCTTCGCTCGCCGCCCGCCGCCTGATCGGCGCGAACCGCACCGGGCTGCTCTTCGGATTCGTCTTCGTCGGATTCGCCTTCGTCCGCGAGAGCGCCGTCAACTCCCGCCGTATCCGAGGCAATTTGAGGAATTTCGCTCTCCTCACGCGCCGGCCCGCCGTCGCGGGGCTCGCCGCTACGGCCGCGCCGCCGCCGCCGCCGCTTGCGCTTGTGGCCATCGGTATCGGTTTCGCCGTCGCTTGCCTCACTGGCCGCCGATTGATCGTCGGTCAGCCCCTCGGTCTCCTCGGTTTCGACTTCCGATTCGACTTCGATATCGAACGCCTCTTCGTCGTCGAACGCCTCTTCGATCTGCGGCGGGGAAGATGCGACCTGCGCTGCGAGCAGCGCCTTGGCGGCCTCCAGCGTATGCACCTGTTCGCCGCGGTCGATGATGAACGACTGCTGGCCGCTGACCGTCGGGTCGGCGATGACGGCGAGCGTCACCTTGAAGCTGCTTTCGAGATCGCGCAGATGACCGCGCTTGTGATTGAGAACGTAAAGCGCGACGTCGGTCCGGGTGCGCACCACGAGATTGTGGGTCGCGCCCTTCATCAAAATTTCCTCAAGACCGCGCAGCAATTGCAGCGCCACCGAGGATACCGAACGCACATGGCCGCTGCCGCCGCATTGCGAGCAGGGCTCGGTCGAGCTCTCCAGCACGCTGGCGCGGATGCGCTGCCGCGACATTTCGAGCAGGCCGAAATGCGAGATGCGCCCGACCTGGATGCGCGCGCGGTCCTGCCGCAGGCAATCGCTGAGCTTGCGTTCGACCGAGCGGTTGTTGCGCTTCTCGTCCATGTCGATGAAGTCGATGACGATCAGGCCCGCGAGGTCGCGCAGGCGCAACTGCCGTGCGACTTCCTCGGCGGCTTCGAGATTGGTCTTGAGCGCGGTGTCCTCGATGTGATGCTCGCGGGTGGAGCGGCCGGAATTGACGTCGATCGAAACCAGCGCCTCGGTCTGGTTGATCACGATGTAGCCGCCGGAACGCAGTTGCACGGTCGGCGAGAACATCGCGTCCAACTGGCTCTCGACGCCCATCCGCGAGAACAGCGGCTGGCCGTCGCGATATTGTCTGACCGCGCG
>Ga0137409_10007672_pt1 | contig 11072 bp, 9 predicted proteins | sample CZODoug1_16funga_FD_122059 | JGI IMG/M metagenome (GOLD analysis project Ga0137409, IMG submission 122059) | Vadose zone soil fungal communities from Angelo Coast Range Reserve, California, USA - CZODoug1_16fungal (Hybrid Assembly) | ecosystem: Environmental > Terrestrial > Soil > Vadose zone... | reverse complement strand
CCTGCCTCGGGCGCTTCGCGCGCCTCGCCGGCGTGTGGCAGCATGACCGCGCGGGAGTAGCGCCACTGTTTGAGCCAACCCTTGGTGCGCTCGATCGAATTGGCCGTCTCTTCCTCAATGGGGTAGCCATCGGCCATGCGGATCGCCGGCTCCAGCACTTCGCGCAAACTCAGCTTGCCATACTCGGCCAGCATGACCATGAGGCCGCCGGGTGTGCCGGGAGTGATCGCGGAGAGTGGGCCGTACTCCGGCGGAAATCGCATGCCCTTGGCGTGATAGAACTCCGCCGTCGCCCCCGTTGGCGCGACGCCGAGTGCGTTGATCGCGATGACCTTCTTCATTTTCGGATTGTAGATCAGGGCTTGGGTTTCTCCGCCCCACGACAGCACGTCCCACATCGTGGTCACGGCCGCGAGCATCGCGCAGGTGGCGTCCACGGCATTGCCACCTTTTTGGAACATCATGGCACCGGCTTCAGCGCCGAGCGGCTTGCCGGTGATCGCGACCCAGTGGCGGCCATGCAAGGCCGGCTTCTGGGTGCGCTGTGCCGCGAGTGGTGTCGGAAGAACGAGAAGAGCGAGCAGTAGGCAGCGACGGACGGCCATCGGTGCTCCGAGAAAGGATCGTCTTGAAGCTACCGCGGGCGGACCGCCCGCTCAATCCGCCGCCGTTCGCAAGTGCCGCGCGCGCGAGCTACACTACGAGGCGCTGCCGGCCGAGTACTTCAAGAGCGCGGAGTTTTGTGCGATGTGCGGGCCGAAGTTCTGCTCGATGCACATCACGCGGGAGATCTAGCGGTCGCTGGGCCTGCGCGAGGCGCAGAAGAGCGAGAAGCGCGAAGTGGTCGGAGCGGACTAGGGCTGGATCGTAAACTGGTATGGCGCTCGCGGGCCGCCCGCGCTGCCAAATCGCAACCGCACCGTGCCGCCCGCAGGCACCGTAAACGGCGTTCCCTGCGTGAGACCGGCAGTTGCGGTCACGGAAGCCTGGCTCAGCACCGCCCCAGTCCCGGGATCGACCGCTTCGAACACGACCGCTGCGTAGGAGGGCACCGGCGTTGCGGCCAAACGAAACCACGGTTTTAGCAGCGCGCTCGGCGTGGCGGACAGCGTGAACTCGTCAATGTCTCCAGCAGGATAGATCTCTTCACCCGTGACGGTATCACCCACAACTACTGACGCGGTGGCGCTTTCGGGCCGACGATCGAGCCGCTGCAATAAGACTCGGTACGCCCCCGTGTCCGCCATCAGCCATTCCCCGGGATAGCCACCGAACACGCGAACGCTATAGGTGCCGGCCGAATCGAGCCGGATGGACCCGAGCGAGTGATGAAGCAGAGCGGTATCGGCATCCACCTGCATGCCTGCACTTGGTCCGATCAGAGTGCCTCCAGGAGCCCGCACGTACATGAAGAAGTGCCTTGACGCCTGCAAGAAGGCTAGGAATTCCGCCCCAACCGTGTCCACCAGCGTGAATTGATCGATGTCGTTGGGCTGATCGATCCGCTCGCTGCTCAGCGCCGCGTTCGGTACCAGCGCCACCGCGCTGTGCTCGGGTGCGGGGTTGATCAGGTAGGACCAGACGCGATACGGACCACGATGCCTGACCGGCCCATTACCGCCGGAGCGAACCACGAACCGATAATTCCCCGAGGCGAGAAGCGAAATGGGACCCGTCGACATCAACGGCTCGCTGTCCGCGGGGACCAGCGCCGCGAGCTGGCCGGCGGCCGTTTCGACGTAGAGCGTGATTCCTCCGGGATCGCTGCCGAGCGGCTTCACCGCTGCCGCAATGATCTGTCCCGAGTCTCCGTGCGCCGTAAAAATGTCCGTATCAAAGCGTGGATCGATCGTTTCCCCGCTGATGGTACCACCCACGCTGAATTGGCTCGGGACAATCTCGGGGGGGGTATGCACGGACACGATCTTGAATTGGAACCGGCCGCTGTCGCCATTGAAGACGTAGGACTCGAGCGCCAGGACGCCGGACTGGTGTGTGACAACATTCCTCGACGGATTGTCTTCGAGCGGCGTGGAACCCGGAGCTGACCCGACAGTCGCGAAGCCGCCCTGCGGATCGGCGATGCTCATTCCAACGAAGCCATGGAGTGACTTGAGCAGCACGACATATTCGCCGTCAGCCGTGACTTCGAAGGTATAGAGGCGATGGACCCCGCCACTGATCGCATCTTCGATCAGCTGATTGACCGGCACGAGCTCACCCTGTCCCTGCGGCCGGAACGGCGCCACGGGATTATCGCAAGCGATGCAGAGGCACAGGCAAAGCGCCGCGGCACGACGAAAGTCCATTGGCCTAAGCTGTTTGCCAATGGCCGGCGCCGGAAGACCAGGCGCGCCAAACGTCATAACCGGGCTTCGGCCGAGCGCGCGTGCGCCTCCAGTCCCTCGACTCGACCGAACCACGCCGCATCCTCAATGAGCGGACGCGCCGCAGCGGAGTCTTCGATGCGCAACCAGGTGCGCACCCGCAGGAACGTGTAGACAGAGAGCCCGCCTTTTGACCGTGCGGTACCCGCCGTTGGAAGGACGTGATTCGGCCCGGCCCCGTAGTCCCCCAGCACCTCCGCCGACCCGGCACCGATGAAGAGCGCGCCGAAATGCGCGAACCGCGGCGCGAGGGCGGTCGCGTCCTGCAGGCACAGCTCCAAGTGCTCGGGCGCGAGGGCGTCGCACGCGGCGATGCCGTCCTCCAAGGTCGCAACAACCACGACGCCCCCGTTCGCGAGCGCCGCGCGCGCGACTTCTGCCGTTGGGAGATCGGCAAGCTGGCGCGCGAGCTCCGCATCGACGCGACCGGGGTGAGTGGGATCGAGCGTGACGAGTATCGGCACCGCGTCGGGATCGTGCTCCGCCTGCGCGAGGAGATCGGCCGCGATTACCGCCGGGGAGGCGCTGGCGTCGGCGAAGACAACCAGCTCCGACGGGCCGGCGAGCACGTCGATCGCAACCCGTCCCGCGACGAGCTGCTTCGCCGCGGTCACGTAGCGGTTTCCGGGACCGACAACCACGTCACACGGACGGATTGGACCGGCGCCGAAGGCCAGCGCTGCAATGGCGTGGGCCCCGCCGGCGGCGAGCACACCGTCCGCACCGGCGACGGCCGCGGCGGCAAGCGTCAATGCGCCAGGCTTCGGGCTTGCGACCCAGACCTCCGCGACGCCGGCTGCGCGCGCGGTCACCGCAGTCATCAGCACCGACGACGGCAGCGGATAGCGCCCGCCCGGGGCGTAGCACCCGGCCCGCTCCAGCGGCGCGATCCAATGACCCGCGGCACCGCCCGGCAGCGTGACCGTCACGGCCTCGAGCGCACGTTTCTGCGCTTCCGCAAATCTGCGAATCCGTTCCGCGACGCGCTCGAGCCGACCGCGGTCACTCACCGGCAAGTCGCGGAGCGCACGATCGAGGGCGGGCCGAGCGAGGAACAACGGTCCGCCCGCCGCGACGTCGCCGAAGCGCTCGGCGTACTCGCGCAGCGCGGCTTCGCCACGCGTCCGCACCGCGTCGACGATTGGTGCCGCGACAGCCAATGCTTCCGGCGTCACCGCACCGCCGCGCCGGCTCAGCAGGTCGGCGACGGAGCGCTGGAGTAACAGGCGAGCACTCATGTTTTCCTGGCCATCGGCCGGCGGCCCACCGCGCGGTGCCGGCGCGCGAGCTCGGCACGAACGTCGGCCAATGTCCCGCCGCTACGCGCCAGCGCCACGAGCGCCATATAGAACACGTCCGCCGTCTCGCGCACGACGTCTTCAGACGACTTTGCCTCCGCCAGCTCGTCCGCTTCCTCGCGCAGCTTTGCGCCGAGCAGCTCGGGGTCGGCCAGCAAGCGGGCGGTTCCCGATCCGGGGACGGGGCTGGCGATCCGGTCGGCGAGGGTATGCTCGAGATCGGCGAGATCGAACTCCGACTCCCAACAGGAGCGGCGACTCAAGTGACAGAACCCGGCGCCGGCCTGCCGCACCGTAAAGCGCAGCGCGTCGCGGTCGCAGTCCAGGTCCACACGCACGAGCCGCTGCGAGTTCCCCGAAGTCTCGCCCTTCACCCAGATTGATTGGCGCGAGCGCGACCAATAGATCCCGCGCCGCTCGGCGACCGCGCGCGCGAGCGATTCCCGCGTGCTCCAGACGAGGCCGAGCGTATGGCCTGCCTCGTCGCAGACCACGGTCGGCCATACGTCGCCGGGCAACGGCTTCACGAGCGGCGCGGCGACCGCATCGCCGAGCGAGAGCTTACCCGTGTAGATCGCCATACCGATCTGCGCATCCGCACCGATGCGATCGAGCTCGGCCACCTCCCCCGAAGTGGTAATCCCACCTGCGGCAGTCACGCGCACTCCCTCGGCCGAGCGCACCACGGCTGCGACCGCGGCGCTGTCGTACCCTCTCATCTCTCCTTCCTTCTCCACCTGGGTGAAGAGGAAGCCGCCTACGACCGGCGCCAGGGCGCGCACCTGCTCGAGCACAGGGACGCCTGTCTCTCTGCGCCAGCCGTCGACCACGACCTCACCGCGTTTCGCGTCCACCGCCGCGATGACGCGCTCGCGCGGCAAGGCGCCACAGAACTCCGGTGTGGCGGCGGTCCCGATCATGAGCTGGACAGCACCGGCGTCGAGCCAGCGCCGCGCTGTTTCGAGATCGCGGATGCCTCCTCCGACGCGGCAGGGCGCGCGACGCACGAGATCCCGGATCAACCCGGCGTTCGAACCCCGGCCGAGCGCGGCGTCCAAATCCACGACCGCCACGTCTCCCGCGACGGAGAATTCGTCCAGCCGTTCGATGGGATCGCCGCCGTCCAGCACGAACTCGCTGCCGCGCCGCAGCTGCACCGCGCGTCCACCCATGATGTCGATGCTCGGTACGATCATTGCCGCACCCGAATTCCCCGGACCGCGAGGTCCGCCTTGATGCCATCAACCGTGTCGTCGCCATCGTGAAAGACCGATGCCGCCAGGACTGCGTCGGCCCCTCCGGCGAAGGCCTCGGCGACATGCGCCCGCGTTCCGACGCCGCCTGAAGCGATCACCGGGACCCGAACCGCGTCCGACACCGCGCGCAGCAGGTCGAGATCGTGCCCCACCCGCGTGCCGTCGCGATCCCAACTCGTGAGCAAGATCTCGCCCGCGCCAAGACTCTCACCGTCACGGGCCCACGCCACCGCGTCGGGCCGTGCGATCTCGCGGCCCCCGATTACCAGCACTTCCCAGCCCTCCGCCGCGCGCCGCGCATCGATCGCGAGCACGACACACTGGCGGCCAAAGGCCTGCGCCAACTCGGTCAGTAGCTCAGGACGACGCACCGCGGCCGTGTTGACGCTCACTTTGTCGGCGCCGGCGGCCAGCAGCTGCCGCGCATCGTCCACGCTGCGAACGCCGCCGCCCACGGTCAGCGGAATCCGGATGGCCGCACGAACCCGCCGCACCGTCTCGACCTGCGTGTCACGCCCTTCGGCGGAGGCCGCAACATCGAGGATCACGATCTCGTCGGCGCCCTGCGCTTCGTACCGCGCCGCCTGCTCGGCGGGGTCGCCGGCGTCGCGCAGATCCTGGAAACGGATGCCTTTGACAACGCGACCGTCTTTCACGTCGAGGCAGGGAATGATCCGACGCAACAAGCCCGGCGATGCGTCCGTGGCCGGCGCCGCGCGGGGAGGGCGGACGATTTTCCCGGTGAGCCAGCGGTCGAGCAGCGCCGCGCCGTAAGCGCCCGAGAGCTCGGGGTGAAACTGGCATGCGATCGTGGGCCCGCGTTCGAGCGCGGCAATGAACGGAATACCGTGCGTTGTCCACGCCGTCGTCCACCCCGCAGGACCTTCGCGCAGCGCATAGGAGTTGGCGAACGCCGCGACGCCGGGAGAGAGCAAGCGGGCCTCTGGTTCGGGCGTCACTCTGTTCCAGCCGAGATGCGGAATCCGTACGTTCGCCGGCAGCCGACGGCAGGTCCCCGCGATGATGCCGAGCCCAGTCACGCCCGGAGCCTCCTCGCTCGCTTCGCACAGCATCTGCATCCCGAGGCACACGCCGAGCAGCGGCGTTCCGCGGGCAGCGACATCGCGAATGGCGATATCGAGACCGCGGGCGCGGAGCGCCGCCATGCCCGCGCCAAACGCGCCCACGCCCGGCAGGACGAGGCGCGCCGCGGTCCGCACGACGTCGGCGTCGGCCGTGACGGTAATCGTCGCGTGCAGACGGCGGAACGCGCCGGCGATCGAGGCCAGGTTTGCAACCCGCGAGTCCACGATCACGAGCTCACTCACGCGGCTTCCCCAGCGTCCCCTTGGTGGATGGCACGTCGTCGAACGGTGTGATCTGGACGGCCTGCCGGAGGGCGAGGGCAACGGCCTTGAACGCCGCTTCCGCGCGATGGTGGTCGTTGTCGCCTTTGATGACCTCGACGTGCAGCGTGAGTCGCGCCGCTGTGGCGAGCGACCGCAACACGTGCGGCACATTCTCGCAGGACAGACCGCCAATCGATTCCCGGCGGAGACCCAATGACACGTCGGCGTACGCGCGACCCGACAGATCCACCACCGCCCGGGCGAGTGACTCATCGAGGGGGGCATAGGCCCACCCGAAGCGGGCAATGCCACGCCGCTCACCCAGCGCGCGGTCGAGTGCCTCGCCCAGCGTCAACGCGCAATCCTCCGCGGTGTGGTGATCGTCCACCTGGAGATCGCCGCGCGCTTCCACCGTAAGATCCAGGCGGGCGTGGCGGGCCAGTGACTCCAGCAAATGGTCGAGAAAGCCGACGCCGGTGCGGATTTCGGTCCGCCCCGACCCGTCGACGGCAAGCTCGGCGCGGATGGACGTCTCCCGCGTCGTACGTTCCACCTTGGCTGTCCGGTCAGAGTTCATAGCGCGGGAGCCTCCTGCCCGAGCACCGACTCGAGCGCAGCGGTCAGACGCGCAAAATCGGCGGGGTCCCCGGGCAGCGTGATTCTCAGACTCGTCTCCAGACCCGCGCGACCAGGGAAGTCGCGAACGAGCACTCCACGGGCGCGGAGTCCGTCGCGGACGAACGCCGCGCTCCCAGCGAAGTCCGCGAGTACGAAGTTCGCCTGTGAGGCGCGTGCATCGGCGCCACGTGACACAAGCAGATCACGAAGTGCCGCTCGTTCTTCGCGAACTCGCGTGACGTGATCGCGCAGAGGTGCCTCGCCAGTCCGCAATTGTGCGAGTGCCAGAGCGAGCGAAGGAGCCGCAACAGGATATGGCGCGCCCGCAGATCGTACTGCCGCGATGACACCCGGACTGCCGACGGCGTAGCCCACACGGCATCCCGCCAGACCCCATGCCTTCGACATCGTTCGAACGACTATCACGTTCTCGAGATCGAGCAGTGCGGGAGTGAGATCCTCGTCGGCGTACTCGACGTATACGTGATCGACCAGCACGACGGCGTTGCGAGCTGCGGCTGCGACGCGGCGCACGTCCTGCCGCGATGCGACTGCGCCTGTGGGATTGTTGGGCGTCACGACGACGACGACGCCTGTGCGGGCGTCCAGTCGGCCGAGGACGTCGACAACGGGAAACCCATTCTGGGACCACGGCACTCGCACAATCGGCGCCCCCGCGAGTGCGGCGAACCGCTCGAACATGTCGAAGGTGGGCACGGGGAGCAGCACCGAGCGATCGGATCCCGAATACGCCCGGCAGATGCGGTCGAGCGCTTCATCGGCACCGGCCGTGACGACCACACGTTCAGGGGTCACGCCGATCCGGTCAGCGAGCGCCGCTTGGAGCACCGACGAATCGGAGTATCGTCGCAGCAGCTCCGGCTCCAGAGCCGCCAGCTCGGCGAGGAGGGCTCGCGGTGGTGGCGGGCCTTCGTTGCTGTCGAGACGCAGGAGGCGCGCGCTCATGGCACGATCTGCGAGAGTGTGGAGACGACAACGTCGGTGCCGCCGGCCGCCTTCACCGCAGGGATCACCTGCGGCAGCAGGTCGCGCGGCACTGCGGCCTTCACTGCGTATCCGGTGTCCCCAAACAGCCGGGATACTGTCGCTTGTCGCATGGACGGTAGGACGGCCACAACGGCGTCAAGACACGCCGCGGAGGCGTTCACCTCCAGCATCACGCGGCGCCGCGCCTCGAGCACGGAGTTGATCAACAACACGAGATCGTCAATGAACCGTCGCCGCGCAGGATCATCCAGCGCGGCGCGGTGGGCATACAGACGGGTGGAGGAGCTCATCAACTTGTCGACGATCGCGAGGCCATTTGCTTCCAGCGTCGCACCGGTTGCGGTGTTGTCGACGATGACGTCGGCGTCCTCGGGAGGAAACACTTCGGTCGCGCCATACGAGCGAACAAACTCGGCGCAGAGACCGCTCGCGCTGATCCAGCGACGCGTGAGCCGCTCGTACTCCGACGCGACGATCAGGCGGCGCTTGGGCAGCTGCCCGCCGTCGAGCAACGCGACGGGAGCGGCTGCGACGAGCTGTACAGGATCGAGCCCGGTGTCGAGCAACTCGACGACGTCCGCCCCACCCTCGAGCTCCGCCACCCAGTCGGCGCCGGCGAAACCGATGTCGCGGCTGCCCAGGGCGAGCATCTCCACGATGTTCTGGGGTTTCAGCATTTTTGCTTCGGCGCCCGGCAGCGACACGTCGGGGCGATAGCCCCGCGCGCTGGGGCGCACGCGAATGCCCGCGTCGGCGAGAAGGGTCAGCACGCTCTGCTCCATCCGGCCTTTGGGAAGGCCGAGACGGAAGGGGACCGCGCGTGGTACGAATGTGGACATCGATCGACTCCGTTTGTTGGCCGAACCGGAGTCCCCCAGGTCACGACGCCGCCCAAAAAGCACGACGCCGGCCCTGGGGGGCCGGCGTCGGTGATGATTCAAGACTCTACACGCCTCCGGCTATCCCCCGTGGACCGAGTGACCGTGGTGATGCCGGTGCGAAGAAGTACGCTTCATTGACCGTGATATAGCGCAGTGGCGAAACTGTGTCAATGCGCTGGGGCCGCATTCGCATGCTCGCGATCGCCGCAATCCTGCCGTTGCTGTTCCTCATCATCTGGCTGTTCACGATCCGCATGCCCGGACCGGCCTTCTCCGGCCCGTTACCGCCGCTCACGCCGAATCAGGAGCTGATCCGCGCGGGGCTGCAACGTCACGTCCAGGCACTCGCCGGCGAGATCGGCGTGCGCAGCGACGAGACCTATCCCAACGTCCAGCGCGCGGCGGCGTACATCGAACGCCGCCTGAAAGATCTCGGCTATGCCGTACTGTCGCAGGAATACACGGCCCGCAATCGCAGCTATCGCAACATCGAAGCGACGCTTCCCGGCGTGCCGGGCCACGCGCATGAAGTCGTGATCCTCGGCGCACACTACGACACCGCCGAGGGGGCGCCGGGCGCGGACGACAACGCGAGCGGCGTCGCGGGCGTCCTCGAGCTCGCGCGGATCTTCGCCGAGGAGCGCCAGGCGCGCACGATCCGCTTCGTCTTCTTCCCCAATGAAGAGCCGCCGTCCTTTCCGACGGCCGACATGGGCAGCCGCCAGTACGCGACGGCCGCGCGCGCGAGCAACGATCAGATCGTGGCCATGCTGTCGATCGAATCGATCGGATATTACGACATGGACACAGGCAGCCAGCGCTACCCGTTCCCGCTGAACCTCGCCTATCCGAATGTGGGCGACTTCATCGGGTTCGTGTCGAATCTCAAATCGCGCTCACTGCTGCATCGCGCGATTGGCGCGTTTCGCGCGCACGCCACGCTGCCGACGCAGGGCGCCGCCGCTCCGGCATGGGTCCCGGGCGTCTGGTGGTCGGACCATTGGTCTTTTTGGAGGGTGGGTTATCCCGCGATCATGATCACCGACACCGCGCCGTACCGCAACCCGTTCTACCATACGCCCGAGGACACGCCCGACAAACTCGACTACGATCGCATGGCCCGCGTCGTTCACGGGCTCACGCACGTCGTGCGGGCACTCGCTGGACCATCGGGGACGTGATCACGGGGACAGTGTGACCGGCGGGGTTGGGTGCAGGGGCACAGGGGGCCCGGGGGGCACCGTCAACCGTTGCGCAGGATCCTGTCCGTAGAATACGCGCAACGCGTCATACAGCTCCGGTTGCTGCTGCCGCAGCTGGATTGGCTGCTCAAAGAACGTCTCGGTCGCGACCGCAAAGAATTCGGCCTTGTTGGTAGCGCCGTAGTAGTCGAGAACAGTGTCCCGTCCACTCGCGGCGGCCGATACGAGATCGTCATAATGCCGTGCGATGATCGCCGCCCAATGCCGTACGGCGGACGGCGACTGCAGAGCGGGAGTGCCGTCGGCGACACCGTCCTGCTGATCCAGTTGGTGTGCGAACTCGTGCAACGTGACGTTCCGGCCATCCATGCTATCCGCGGCCTGCGAGGCGACCGAGTCCCACGACAGAATCACGACACCATGCCGCCACGACTCGCCCACCAAGGCCTCAGTTGAGCCCAGATCGTACTTGAACCAGGACGGACGCCTCGGCCGGTACGTCCCTGGATACACCAGCACCGTGCGGAGCCCCGGATAGCACCCCGCGTCCAGATGGAGCAGCAGCACACACGCCTGCGCGGCGATCATGACTTTCATTTCTTCGGTGACGTCCAACCCGTCGCATCCCTCAATGATCTTTTCCCGCAGGAACACCTGAACCAATCGCAGCAGCTTCTCGTGTTCTGCGTCCGTGAGACGTCCGGCGACGGGCACCCGACGGCTGACGATCTCGCGCCAATGATCCGGGATGGGATCGGCAGAGAGCGTGGGCCGACGCCGCCACCGCACACCCATCAGCATGCGCCAGGTGAGGAAGTAGCTTCCGAAAATCAGTACGGCGGCGAGAACGGCGATCTCAAACGCCTCGAGCGCACTGCCGGAGCTCGTCACGAACCCAGCCGGGCGAATGCGCGCACCGGGAAGCTCCCCATTCCCCTCACGCGCGGTGGCACGGCAAAAAACCGGAAGCCCGAGTCGGGAAGCGACGCCAGGTTTGTCATGTGTTCGACGATCGCGACGCCGGCGCCGAGTAGGATCGTGTGGGCGGGGCGGGTGCCATCCTTGTCGTCGTC
>Ga0137409_10007671_pt1 | contig 11072 bp, 9 predicted proteins | sample CZODoug1_16funga_FD_122059 | JGI IMG/M metagenome (GOLD analysis project Ga0137409, IMG submission 122059) | Vadose zone soil fungal communities from Angelo Coast Range Reserve, California, USA - CZODoug1_16fungal (Hybrid Assembly) | ecosystem: Environmental > Terrestrial > Soil > Vadose zone... | reverse complement strand
CCCAGGCCGAATGCATTAGCCAGCAGTTCGTAGGACTTCAACCGGCTGTCATAGTCGCCCGTGATAGTGATCGCCATCAGCTCATCGGCTTCGAACTGCGCCTGCAACTCCAGCAAACGCTCGCGCACGGTATCAGGCGTGCCGAACACAACGCGCCGCCGGTTGTGGACGATGCGCCGGCGATCGGCCTCGGTATAGGGATAAACACGCGCTTCCTCGTGGCTCGGCACCGGCGCGTTGACCCCGTGGTCCGTATTGAGGCGGCGCAAGTCTATGCTGGCGGTCAGGCGCTCGGCTTCCGCTGCGGTCTCGGCGCAAATCACGAACACGCATAACAGGGATTGTGGCGCGGGCTCGCGCTGCGAGGGCTGGTAGCGATCCTGGAAATCCCGCATCACGGTGTCGCCGCCGTCCGCGCTGATGAAATGCGCGAAGGCAAACCGCAGGCCGAGCTGCGCCGCGAGTGCGCCGCTGTAGTCCGACGAGCCGAGCAGCCATACTTGCGGCGCGGTCGGCCCCGCCGGCATCACCTGCACCCCGGCAAAGGGATGCTCTTGCGGCAGCGTCCCGTCGAGGTAGGCAACCAGGTACTGCACCTGCTCGGGGAAATGATCGGCCTCCGGGAAATGGCCGCCGGTCATCGCCATCGCCGTCATGCGGTCGCCACCCGGCGCGCGGCCGATACCGAGGTCGATGCGCCCGGGGTACAGGGCCTCGAGCATGCGAAACTGCTCCGCCACCTTGAACGGACTGTAATAGGGCAGCAGGATGCCGCCGGTTCCCACGCGGATGCGCGAGGTTTCCGCCGCGATTCTCGTCAACAGGATTTCCGGACAGGGGTCGGCAAGCGCCGCGATCGAGTGATGTTCCGCGAGCCAGTAGCGGTGGTAGCCCAGCCGTTCCGCCTCCTTGACCAGCCGGATAGTCTCGCGCACGGCCTGCGCCGGCGTATGACCGCTGATGATCGGTGACTGGTCGAGAACGCTCAGGCGCATCGGATGTCGAATCTAGCATAGAGGTGGTGCATCGACCGCACTTCGCCGGTGCACCCGATAGGACCCAATATCCGATTTCGCAACTTGCGAGCCGGCTGGTCCGGAGTATCCCCTGAATCCGCTTTGAACTGAAATGCAAGCGGACTAGGATCGAATCAACACCGGAAGCCGGACAGGCACGACCATGAGCCAGGCAGCCAGCCCACCAAACCCGCTGTCCGCCTTTGAGCGATTGCGTCACTGGTGGCGCCGGCTCGCCGCCTTGTTCCCCGGGTCGGCGACTGCCGACGACGCGATGGTGCGCCTGGTCGGGCAGCTCAAGCCACTGCTGGAACAGAGCCGGGTCCAGCGCGGAGGTGAAATCTCGGCTCGCGGCCGCGCCGAACGCATCGCAGCCGTCTATCGCAGCGCCGATACGCCGCAACGCGCCACCATTCTCAACCTGATCACCCGCGAGTTCGCGCCCGAGCGCGACGGGCTGGAGCAGGCCATCTCGGCAATCCAGTCGGCGACAAACGACGCGGAGCTGAGCCGCGCGGAAGCGCGTTTGCGCGTTGCCCTCGACGCACCACGCGCCCGGTTCCTTGCGCATTTCAACCTGCTGCCGGATGGCGTGAAGTTCCTGGTCGACCTGCGCGCCGACCTGCTCGAGCTCCTGCCGCGAGAGCCCGCTCTCGAGGTGCTGCAGGTCGAACTCGACGGCCTGCTGGAGAGCTGGTTCGATCCCGGCTTCCTGGAACTGAGGCGCATCTCCTGGCAGTCGCCGGCGCACGTCCTCGAGAAGGTCATCGCCTACGAGGCCGTTCACCCGATCGAGTCGTGGAACGATCTTCGGAACCGGCTCGACACCGACCGCCGCTGCTACGCGTTCTTCCACCCGCGTCTACCCAGTGAACCGCTGATCTTCGTCGAGATCGCGCTGTCAAAGGGCCTGCCCGGCAGCGTGCAGGTCCTGCTCGATCAGAATGCGCCGGTACAGGACCCGCGCGCCGCCGATACCGCGATCTTCTACTCGATCTCGAACACGCAGAGGGGCCTGCGCGGCATCAGCTTCGGCAACCTGCTGTTGAAGCGCGTTATCGAGGACCTGCAGCACGACCTGCCCCGGCTCCAGGTATTCGCCACACTTTCGCCGCTGCCGGGCTTTCGCAACTGGCTTGACCAGGCACTTGCCGACGGACGCGCCGTGCTGCCGGCGGCGGATGCCGCCGAGCTTGCCGCGGAGCTCGGTCATGGCGACCCCACGGCCGCGCTCGCCGACACGCTGGCGCGCACCGATTGGCCGGGCAACACCCGCATGGCGGAGGCGCTGCGCGAGCCAATGGAAAAGTTGTGCGCGCGCTACCTGATAGAAGAAAAATCGGGCGCCCAGCCGCTCGACCCGGTCGCGCAGTTCCACCTTCACAACGGCGCACGCGTGAGCCGCATCTTCTGGCTTGCCGACACCTCGGCGCGGGGCCTGCGGCAGTCCTATGGTCTGATGACGAGCTATCGCTACGACCTGTCCGAGGTCGATAGGAATCACGAGCAATTCCTGGAGAACGGGCATGTAGCCGCCGCGCGACGCGTGCTGCGCCTGCTCGGCTGATATCCGCTCAGCGTTCAGAACCTTGCACGAACTCCTCGAGCACTCCGCACCACGCCGCGGCCAGATTGGCACGGTTGTAGCCGCCGCCGCCGAAACCCATGATGCGGCCGCCAGCCATCTCGTTCGCCAGCACACAGAGACGCCTGGCCGCGTGCGCGTGCGCGGCCGGAGTGTACTGCAGCATCGCTAGCGGATCGCCCGCGAGGCTGTCGGCGCCGCACTGAAACAGGATGAATTCCGGCTTGAACTGGCGCAGGTGTGCTTCGACCTGCGGCCACACATCGAGAAACTGCTTGTCTCCCATCCCCGGCAGCAGCGGGATATTGAGCTTGGTGCCTTTCGCGACGCCCTTGCCGGTCTCGTGCGCGTGACCGGTGCCGGGATACAGCGTGCGCCCATCCTGGTGGATGTCGGCGTAGATGAGGTCGGGATCTTCCTCGTACGGATAGTAAAGCCCGTCACCGTGGTGCACGTCGATGTCCACGTAGGCGATGCGCTTGACGCCGAACTGGCCACGCAAGGTGTCGATGACGACGCCAACGTCGTTGAACACGCAGAATCCCGCGGCAGTCCCGCGCCGCGCATGGTGCAGCCCCCCGATCGGCTGAAACGTGCGCTGCGCTCCACCGCTCATGATCGTGTCGAGGCCATGTAAGGCCGAGCCCGCCACGGTCGCGGCCGCCTCATAGATGCCCGGGCAAGCGGGTGTGTCGCCATAATCGATAGCGCCCTCCCCGACTTCGGACTTCTCCTTCACCCAGGCCACGTGCTCGGGCGTATGAAATCGGTGCAGCTCTTCCTCGGCGGCCATGCGCGGATCGGTAATTGCTGCGCGCCGATCGAGCCCCCGCTTCACCGCTTCCTTCCAGAACGCGTCCTGGCGGTCCGGGCCGAACGGGTGCCCGTCGGGGAAGCCGTACTTCCCCAGACTCTCGCCGACGTACAGTTTGACCTCGTTCATAAGACTCAGTCCGCCTTGGCGCCGCTCTCCTTGATCAGCTTCGCCCATTTGGCGACATCGGCACGCAGAAACCTGAGGAAGGCTTCCGGGGTACTGCCGATGGGCGTCGAGCCGTCTGCGGTGATCCGCTTCTGCGTATCGGGCTCATTGATGACGCCGACGATCTCCCGATGCAGCCGGGTAAGGATGGGCCTGGGCAGTTTCGCCGGCGCCATCACGCCGTACCAGCCGACGATCTCGAACCCCTTCAACCCGGACTCATCCACGGTCGGCAGCTCGGACAGCGCCGGCACGCGCTTGAGGCTGGTGACCGCCAGCGCGCGCAACCTGCCCGATTTGATATGTGCCTGCGCTGCCTGCATCCCCACGAAGGCGAATTGGTACTGCCCACCGAGCAGGTCGGTCATCGCCGGGCCTGATCCCTTGTACGGGATGTGCTGCGCCTTGGTACCGCTCATGACTTTGTAAAGCTCGCCCGCCAGGTGGCCGCCGCTGCCGTTGCCGGCGGATCCGAAATTGAGCGGCCCTTTGTACTGCCGCGTCCAGTCCAGGAACTCCCGGAAATTCCTGGCTGGCGTGGAAGGGTGGACGACCAGTACCAGCCCCGCCTCCGTCGCCTGGGTGATCGGAGTGAAGTCATTTACCGCGTGATACGGCAGGTTCGGTATCAGGCTCGCATTGACCGTGTGCTGGTGGTAAGCCATGAAGATGGTGTAGCCGTCGGGCGCCGATTTGGTGGTCATTTCCGCCGCGGTCACGCCGTTGGCGCTGGCGCGATTGTCCACGATGACCTGCTGCTTGAAGATCTCCGACAGCCTGAAGCTGAGCATCCGCGCCAGGATGTCGGTGGTCCCGCCCGGCTGGGCCGGCGTGATGAAGCGGATCGGCCGGCTTGGATAGTCTTGCGCAGATGCGGCCGCTGCCGCTCCGAGCAGCAGCGCGGTAACCAGCACTACGTGGCGCAACATCGTTTCGTTCCTCCTTTCATCGTCCAGTCATGACTTCGATATCTTGAGCAGCCGCATTGCATTGCCGCCGGCGATCAGGTCGCGCTCGCGCTCCGACAACTCGTTCAGCTTCTCGACCCAGTCGTACGGCGACGTCAGGCTCATGTCGGCGGGATGATCGCTGCCGAGCACCACGCGGTCGGCGCCGACGAGACGCGTGATGTACACCATGAGCTGCGTATGGTGGCTGATCGTGTCGTAATGAAAGCGGTGCAGGTAGGTCGACGGCGCCTTCGTCATGTGCTTTGTCTCGGGACGCACCGTCGTGCCATGATCCATGCGCCCGATCAGCGCGGGGAACGTGCCGCCGGCGTGCGGCAGTATCACTTCGAGCTTCGGGTACGCGTCCATCACGCCGCCGAACATCAACGAGGCCGCCGCCACCCCGGTGTCGTAGGGATTGCCGAGGAAATTGCGCAGGTAATAGCTGCGCATGCGCTCGGCGGCCAGCGGATTCACCGGGTGCAGGAAAACCGGCAGCCCCAGCGCCTCGCAGCGTTCGTACACCGGCCAGAACGACTTGTCGTCGAGATTTTTCCCGTTGACGTGCGTGGCCATGTAGACACCGCGCATCGCCGGCAACTTCCCGACTCGGTCGAGTTCCTCCAGCGCCAGGTCCGGCGCTTGCATCGGCAGCATCGCCAGTCCGACGAAGCGCTTCGGGTACTGCTGGTATGCCTTGACCAGGGAGTCGTTGTACACCTGCGAGAGCTTGAGACCGAACGCCGGCGGCGCCCAGTACACCATGGGGCTCGTCAGCGAGAGCGCGTGAATGTCCACGCCGGCCTCGTCCATCGCTTTCAGCCGGATGCCGAGATCGATGTACTGTGGCTGGAACACCGCGCCGATCCCGGGCACCGCCAGCGTCACGGAGCCGCTGGCGTTCTTCCCGATCTTCGCCCCGTTGGCGCCGCCCTCCTTCTCCAGCAGCGCCACGAAATCCGGCGCATGCCAGTGCGCGTGGATGTCGATCACGGGCACGCTCGGGCGCCGTCGCGCCATGGACTTGGTTTCCGTGCCGGCGCAACCCGCCATCAGCGCGCCGCCCGCCGCAAGTGTACCCACCATGAACTTCCGCCTGTTCACACCCATGCATTCCTCCTGGTTCGTCAATTCAGAATAACGGCAGTTGCCCGGCTTGCGCCGGCGATTTGAAGTGCGTCGTGTCGAGCGTCCGGTTGCGCTCACCCGAATTGTAGCCGAGCCGCTCGCAGGCCATGCGGAAGCGCTGCGCGAGCAGTCGCGCGAGCTCGCCTTCCCCCTTCATGCGGCTGCCGAAATTGGGATCATTGTCGCGCCCGCCGCGCATCGCGTGCACCCGGCTCATCACGTGCTTCGCCTTGAGCGGATAGTTACGCTCGAGCCACTCCCGGAACAGGTCCTTTACCTCCCACGGCAGCCGCATCAGCACGTAGCCCGTCTGCCGCGCGCCGTGGGCCCAAGCCGCCTCCAGCACCGGCTCGATCTGGTGATCGGTCAGAAACGGGATCACCGGGGCGACCAGCACGCCCACCGGGATGCCCGCTTCTGACAGGCGCTTCATCGCTTCGAGGCGCCGCGCCGGCGCCGAGCAGCGCGGCTCCAGCCGGCGTGCGAGGTCATGATCGAGGTTATTGCACGAGATGAACACCGCCGCGAGCCGCTTCCGTGCCATCGGCGCGAGGATATCGATATCGCGCTCGACCAGCGCGTTCTTGGTAACGATGCCGACCGGCTGGTTAAACTCGGCGCACACCTCGAGGATACCGCGCGTGATCTTCAAGCCGCGCTCGATGGGCTGGTACGGGTCGGTATTGGCGCCGAGCGAGATGACCTCGCACCGGTAGCCCGGCTTCGCCAGTTCCTCGCGCAGCTTCTCGGCCGCGTTCACTTTGGCGAAGAGGCGCGTCTCGAAGTCGATGCCCGGCGAAAGGTTGCGGTAGGCGTGCGAAGGACGAGCAAAACAATAAATACATCCATGCTCGCATCCGGCGTAGGGGTTAATGGATTGCGTGAACGGGATGTCCGGAGAGTCGTTGCGCGAGATGATGCTTTTCACGCGCTCCTCAGTGACGTACGTCCTGAGCGGCGGCAATTCCTCTTCCGGCTTGTCCCAGCCGTCGTCGAACGCCTCGCGGTCGACGTTCTCGAAGCGCCCTTCCGGGTTGATGCCGGCGCCGCGCCCTTTGCGGGGATCGGCGTGCTTTCCGGAAAGGGTCTTCAATGGCATACCAAAACCCGTGATGGGTAATGGGTGATGGGTGATGGGCAAAGGTCGTTACGCATTACTCATTACCCATTACTCATTACCGGAGAGCGCAGCACGCAACTCCTGTGCGCGCTCGAAACTGAGGCGCTGGCCGGACTCCGCCAGCGCCACGGCCAGCAGGCCGAGCCCGCGGTAAAGCTCGCCGATCGCGGGATCCCAATCCCTGACCATGGCGTGCTGGCGCCTGACCGTCGCCACATCCCCGCGCGAAATCGGGCCGGTGAGCGCCTTGGCCGGGCCCTTGTCGAAGATCGCATCCACCGTTTCGCGCACCATGGGCTCGAGCGCCCTGAGCGATGCCGAGCGTGGAATGCCGGCCTTCTCGTGTGCGCGCAGCGCCACTTCGATCAATGCAACCAGGTAGTTGCACGCAAAGACGCCGCCGGAGTGATAAACGGGCTTCAGCTCCGGAGTGATGTCGAACGCTCGCGCGCCGATCTTCTCGAACGCAGGCTTGAGTGTCTTCAGCGCCTCGGCGTCGCCTTCGGCGCTGCAGAACGTTCCGGGAAAAGTCTGCACCGCCTGCTCGGCATCGGTGAAGGTCTTGATCGGGTGCACGCTGGCGATGTAGGCCCCCCTGTCCTTCACCGGCTTGAGATCACCAGAAGGCGTTGCACCGCTCACGTGAAAGACGATGTCGTCCGGGGTGATCTTGCCCGAGGCCGCGAGCGTCACGCAGCTCGGCACGATCGCGTCATCGCGGGTCGCGATCATCCAGACGTCGGCGGGCCGCATCTCGCTGAGATGGCCGACCGCGTGGCCCGCGCCGATGAACTTGACGGCCTCGCCGGCGCTCGCGTGCGAGCGCGTCAGCACGTCCTGGACCTCGAACACCTTGCGCTGCGCCCACATGCGCCCGCACGCCCGCCCCACCCTGCCCGACCCGATGATGTTCAGCGTCTTCATCCATCCCCCGTCGCTGCTTCATTTCATTCTAGCGCTTCCCGGTACGGGGCTGTCAGCGTGCAGCAATCATCCTGCGCTATAGTGATGCCATGTCTTTCACGCGCCGCGATTTTCTGCGCTGCACCACCGGTCTCGCCGCCGCGGCGCTGCCTGTGCCCCGCCTGCTCGCCCAACCGCTATTTTCAGGCAACCCCTTCACGCTGGGCATCGCGTCGGGTTACCCGTCTCCGGACGGAGTGGTGCTGTGGACGCGGCTCGCGCCCGAAGCAGGCATGCCGCAAGCCGCCGTCGAGGTTGCATGGGAAATTGCGGCGGACGAGGCTTTTCGTAAAATCGTGCGCCGCGGAAAGGAAAACGCCGAACCGCAATGGGGGCATTCCGTGCACGCCGAGGCCGTCGGACTGGCGCCCGGGCGCGATTACTTCTACCGTTTTCATGCAGGCGGCGCTACCAGCCCGAGCGGGAGAACCCGCACCAGCCCCGCCGAGGGCGCCGGCATGGAGCGGCTGCGCTTCGCCTTCTGTTCCTGCCAGCACTACGAACAGGGCTATTACACGGCCTACCGCCACATGACGACCGAAGACCTGGATCTCGTGGTCCACCTCGGTGACTATATCTACGAGTCTTCGTGGGGCCGCAATCACGTGCGCAAGCACGATGCCGGCGAGCCGGTCACGCTCGAGGAGTACCGCAACCGCTACGCCCTCTACAAGCGCGACGCCGACCTGCAGGCCGCGCACGCGATGATTCCGTGGGTCGCCACCTGGGACGATCACGAGGTGCAAAACGATTACGCGAACGATCGTTCCCAGAATCTCGATGCCCCCGAAGAATTCCTGGCGCGTCGCGCCGCCGCCTACCAGGCCTACTACGAGCATCTGCCGCTGCCCCGCCACATGCGGCCGCGAGGTCCCGATGCGCTGATCTACACGCGGCTCAATTACGGAGGACTTGCCGCGTTCCACGTCGTTGACGACCGCCAGTACCGCTCGCACCAGGTGTGTGCGCGCCCGGGCCGGGGCGGTAGCAACGTCGTGCGCCCGGATGAATGCCCTGAGCGGCTCGACCCGCGGCTGACATTGCTCGGCGCGACACAGGAACAATGGCTGCACGACGGGCTTGCCGCGGCCACCGCGCGCTGGAACGTCATCGCGCAGCAGACCCTGATGGCGCAGGTTGACCGCACTGTTGGCGAAGGGCAGTCGTTCTGGACGGACGGCTGGGACGGCTACCCGAAGGCGCGCGAGCGCCTGCTCGGGTTCATCGACGGCAAGCGAGTCGCCAACCCGGTGGTTTTGAGCGGAGACGTGCATACCTTCGCCGTCGCCGACCTGAAGAAGGATTTCGACCATCCCGGCCTGCCGGCGGTAGCGACGGAATTCTGCGGCGGATCGATTACGTCCCAGGGCCCTACGCAAAAACAGGCGCAAGCGTGGCTCGGCGATAATCCGCACTTGTTGTACGCCAACGGCACCCGCCACGGCTACGTCACGATGGAGCTCAACGCCAAACGCTGCACCGCGCGGATGCGTGCCGTGAACGAGAAGGAACCCGACGCGCCCGTGCATACGCTCGCCGCCTGGACGGTGGAAAGCGGCCAGCCGGGCGCACAGCGCGGCACATGACGGTGACGAAGTGACGAGACGCCCGCCACTCTTTGTCATGTCACCGCATCACCCCATCGCTGCATCACTTTAAGCGGCAAGCGCGGTGACTTCGCGCGCGCTCGCGGCCTCTGCGTCGAACACCGCGGCGACGGCGTTGACCACGGCGGCGATGCGCACGGCGGCCTGCACCTGCTCGGCGGTGATGCCGTCCTTGCGCACCGCTTTCTCATGCGACTCGATACACATGCCACAGCCGTTGATCGCCGACACCGCCAGGCACCAGAGCTCGAAATCGGCGCGGGCGATGCCGTGGCTCGCCATCGCGTTCATCCGCAGCCTGGCTGGCAGCTTCGCATACTCTTCGTTCCCCGCGAGGTGCAGGAACCGGTAGTACACGTTGTTCATGCCCATCACCGCGGCGGCGGCTTTTGCCGCGGCGAGTTCCTTTGCATCGAGCCTGGGCGCGAATTCGGACAGGATCGCCTCGGCGACCTCGGGATTGCGCGCGCCGAGCGCGGACGCGATGAACGTTCCCGCCCGCTGTTTTTCATTCAGCACCGGCTCGGCCGCCAGGGACCCGAGGTTCAGCTTGATGTCCTTGGCGTAGTCCGGCAGCCGGTCTTTCAATATCTGTAACGACATGAGTGTCTCCTTTATAGATGACGCAGTGAGCAAACCGCCAGGTTTGTGGTTTATTCCGTCACCTCATCACTTCGTCACTCCTCAAAGCGGCTATGCCGCTTTGAGGAACTCATCGCCCTTCTGCCAGTTGCACGGGCACAGCTCATCGCTCTGCAGCGCATCCAGCGTGCGCAACACCTCTTCCACGTTGCGGCCAACGCTCAGGTCGTGCACCGATGCGAAACGGATCACGCCTTCCGGGTCCACGATGAAGGTCGCGCGCAGCGCCACGCCCTCCTTCTTGTCGAGGATGCCGAATGCCGCGGACAGCTCGCGCTTGATATCGGCCAGCATCGGGAACGGCAGGTCCTTCAGGTCCGGGTGATTGCGGCGCCAGGCCAGGTGCACGAACTCGCTGTCGGTGGACGCGCCGTAGACCACGGCGTCGCGGTCGTTAAAGTCGCGGTTCAGCCTGCCGAACGCCGCGATTTCGGTCGGGCACACGAACGTGAAGTCCTTGGGCCAGAAGAAGATCACCTTCCACTTGCCCTCGGCGGACTGGTCGGTGATGCGGGTGAAAGCCTTGTCCTGGTCGGTGGAAATCACCGCCTGGAGGTCGAACGAGGGACTGCGGTCGCCTACGGTCAGCATGTCTGTCTCTCCTTGTCGAACGGTTTCGGGAACTGCACGGCCGCAGTGTGCGCAATCTGCGCTAATCGCTCCAACGATTAATATCGTTTAATATGATCGGAAATAACGATCACAGCGTGATCGGTGATGCGTGATGGGTGAAGGGTCCCCCGCGTCGCGGGAAGTCATCCTTCATCCTTCCGCCTTCATCCTTCGCGCGGAGCGCTTTATGCCCGCCCTGCCGTCCCTGCGCCAACTCGGCTACCTGGTCGCGCTTGCCGATCGGCTCAATTTCCGCGCCGCGGCGGAGGCGCAATTCGTCACCCAGTCCACGCTTTCGGCCGGCATCAAGGAGCTCGAATCCGTGCTCGGCGTGCAACTGGTCGAGCGGGACAAGCGAAATGTGCGCCTCACCGCGGTGGGAGGAGACGTGGTTGCGCGTGCCCGGGACCTGCTCGCGGCCGCCACTGACCTTGCGGAAACCGCACGCAGCGCCGCCGCTCCGCTTT
>Ga0137409_10007670_pt1 | contig 11072 bp, 10 predicted proteins | sample CZODoug1_16funga_FD_122059 | JGI IMG/M metagenome (GOLD analysis project Ga0137409, IMG submission 122059) | Vadose zone soil fungal communities from Angelo Coast Range Reserve, California, USA - CZODoug1_16fungal (Hybrid Assembly) | ecosystem: Environmental > Terrestrial > Soil > Vadose zone... | reverse complement strand
CAGGAAATTGGCGATGGGTGATGGGGCCGACCTGTCCTGGCAGCACCGGCGCCACCGCGCTGAAATTCGGGGCCACATCCAGGTTTGCCAGTTGGTTGTTCGACTCAACGTACGGAGTTACATATTCATAGCGCAGGCCCAGGTTCAAAGTAAGGTTCTTGCCCGCGCGCCAGTTGTCCTGAACAAACAGGTCCCAGGAGTTGGAGCGGAACTTGTAGTCCTCAGCGCCGAATTGCACGGAAGTCTGTTGGGCATAGCCGAACAGCAGGTCGGCCAGGGCAGAACCGGTGAACGGGACCAACCTCTGGTTAGAATCCAAAAGTCCGGTGGCTGCACCGGTCAAGGTGAAACTCCCGCGGGCATTGCCCGCGTTGCGTACATCCACGTACAAGCGCCGGAAGTCTCCTCCCCAGGTCCATGAGTGTTTGGCATGGCTCAAGCTCATGGACTCGCTGATGGAAAATGTTTGATTGTTGCGGGACGCAGGCGTCAAATCGCGCAGACTGCTGAAGTTGGGGGCCAGGCTCACGTTCGGCAGCCCAAAATCCGCGGGCAACTGCGAGACGCCGTTGATCCCTAATTGCGCCTCAATGTTATTGGTATTGGTGAAATGGTTGACCGTATTGTTATCACTGCGGTTGTAGGTGAAGCGCAGCGAGAACTTGTCTACCGGCTCCCATAGAACGTCGGCCCGCAGAATCGTGTCGTCCTGCGCACCGAAATTCCACGGCGTGGTCAAACCCTCGAGGAAGCCATCGTTCTGGAATGTCGCGCCCGTGAACTTGGTCTTTAACGTGTCGGTAATCGGCAGGTCCACGGCCAACTGGACGTCACGACGATTGAAATCGCCCACATCGAGCTTGATGCGTGCCCCGAACTCGTCGCCTGGCCGACGCGTGGTCATGTTGACCGCGCCAGCGTTGGTGTTACGACCGAACAGCGTGCCCTGCGGCCCGCGCAACACCTCGACGCGCTCCATCTCGGCGAAGTCCATCTGCTGGAAGCCGAACCCGTCCTGCCAAACGCCGTCCACGTAGAGACCGACGCCGGGCAAGCCGCGAATGTAGAAGTTCGGCTGGGCTCCGCCGGTGTTCGGATTCAACACTACGTTCGGCACCATGATGCCGAGGTCGCGGCCGTTCGTGATACCGCCGAGCTCGAGCTGCTCAGCCGTGAATGCTTGGATCGAGATCGGTGTGTCTTGGAGATTGGTTTCTCGTCGCGTGGCGGTGACGAGTATCTCTTCGAGCTGTGCGTTGGCGACAATCGGAACGGTGCTCAGGACGGCCGGCACCAAAAGCGCGGCGCAAATTCTTCGTGTATTCATGCTCTCCCCCCGGGTAGCGTGAAACGATCCAAGAAACACGATCGATAGCAGCCCTCAGAATCCCAGTTGCGGGGCCAGTATCGCCCAAACTTCGCTCGGAGCAAACAGCGCAGAGCCACGGCGCATCGGGCCGCCGCCGCGATCGTGCGTTTATCGCAACAACTACTTCAGCCCGTTCGACGGCGGCGAACTGAGCAGTTTGCCGATGAATCGGAGCGCCCGCGCGCGCGGTCTTCGGCGGCGGAGCACAGGTGCTGCACCGCGATTGCCCACCGCGACGAATTGACCTACCCTGCCGCGGCCGAGCTAGCGAGGAGAAGCGGAATGGCCTACATCTTCAACCAAGACGAGCTGCCGCGACTGCTGTCGGCAGTTCCGGGACGGGAACGCGTGTTCTTCGTGAGCAAAGAGCTCACGAACATGGACGACATGCTCGCGGGCGTCATGTACTACAAGTCGGGCGCCGCGTCGCCCTACCACATGCACAAGAACTGCGAGCACTTCTATTTCATCTTCGAAGGCTCGGCCACGATCGAGACGGAGGACGGCGTGCGCGACCTCGCGCCCGGCGACCTGGTCTTCATCCCCGCGGAAGAGAAGCACCGGCTGCGCTCAAAGGAGCCGCTGTTCTACTTCGAGTTCCAGGCGCCGAACCGCTTCAAGACCACGATCTTGGACGGCACGAAAGAGGACCTGCTCTGGGAGCGGCGCGACGGTAAGGTTTGGGTGCAGAGCTGATCACATGTCCACTACTCACATCGATACGAACGCGGTCCCCCGGACCAGTCTCAACGGTCAGGGGCAATTCGCGGAGATCCTCAACAAGGACTTGTGCGGCGCCGAGAACGTAGTCGGATCGCTGCGCTGGCTCGGCAAGGGCGACCGGTTTGCGGTCGCGCCGCTGGCCGGCACACATCAATTGATCTACTTGATGGAAGGCGAAGGCGTCATCGAGCTCGACAAGAAGCGCTACGACGTCAAGAAGGGCTGCGGCATCTACTTGGGCCCCACCGAGACCGCGAGCATCAGTCACGCGGGCGCGGCGAAGCTCAAGCTCTTTCACTTGGTCGTCCCGCACGTCGCCGACCGCTGAGCTCCGTCACGGAGCCGCACAGGTCGCGACGCCCCGCCCGACGACCGCCATGGATGGCGGGAGTGCCGCAATTGCAGGGACGCAATTTGCGGCCGACCGCCATGGATGGCGGGAGTGCCGCAATTGCAGGACGCAAATTGCGGCCGACCGCCCGCTCCCCGTTTCGCGCCGGACTGAGCACCCTTTCCCTTGCCGGTCCCACGCACGCACGGCTACCATGCGTGCGGGTGGTCTGACTCGAGAGTTAGGAATTCCGGAGGTGCGCGTGAAGCTGAGATCGCTGATGTGGGTCGTTGCGGGCGTGTTCATGACGGGGCTCAGCGCCTACGCGCACCACTCGTTCACCGCCACCTACGACGAGAAGACGACGGTCAAGATCGAAGGCGAGCTGGTGCAGTTCATGTTCCGCAATCCGCACGCGTTCGTGCACGTGCTGGCGCCCGACGAGAACGGCGTGATGCAGCGCTGGGGCGTCGAGTGGGGCGGCGCGGGCGCGCTCACGGGCCAAGGCGTGACGCGCGACTCGCTCAAGAGCGGCGACCACGTGATCATCACGGGCAACCCGGGCCGCAATGCCATCGACCACCGGATCCGCATGCGCACGCTGCTGCGGCCGTCCGACGGCTTCGGCTGGGGCCAGAACGGCGAAACCTTCGACTAGCGCGACGCCGGTCGCGTGACCAGGCGATTGTTCTCGACGCGCACGTCGAGCCATTCGCCTTCGACCACGATTCCCTGCTTGCCGTCGCGGCTCTCGAGTCGATGCCAGCGGTCGGCGCGCCAGAGCCATTGTATTGGGGCGCCCGGTCGGAGCACGGCGCCGCGCCTGGGCGGTTAGAACGACTTCGGCATCCCGAGCACGTGGGTGGCGACGAACGACAGGATCAGGTTCGTCGAGATCGGCGCGACCTGGTAGAGCCGCGTCTCGCGGAACTTGCGCTCGACGTCGTACTCCTCGGCGAAGCCGTAGCCGCCGTGCGTCTGGATGCAGACGTCGCCCGCCGCGGCCGACGCCTCGGACGCGAGCAGCTTCGCCATGTTCGCCTCGGCGCCGCATTTCTCTCCCGCGTCGAACAGCGCGGCGGCCTTCTCCACCATGAGCGCCGCCGCCTCGGCCTGGACGTGCGCGCGCGCGATTGGAAACTGCACGCCCTGATTCTGGCCGATCGGCCGGCCGAACACTTGCCGCTCCGTCGCATACGCAGACGCCTTCGCCACGAACCAGCGCGCGTCGCCGACGCACTCGGCGGCGATCAGGATCCGCTCCGCGTTCATCGAGTCCAATATGTAGCCGAACCCCTTGCCCTCGACGCCGATGAGGTTCCGCGCGGGCACCGCGAGATCGTCGAAGAACAGCTCGGTGGTCGCGTGATTCATCATCGTCGCGAGCGGCTTGATCGTGAGGCCGTTGCCGACGGCGGTGCGCAAGTCGACGAGCAGCACGGACATGCCGTCGGTCGGCTTCGCGACCGCCTCGCGCGGCGTGGTGCGTACCAGCAGCAGCATCAGGTCGGAATGCTCGGTGCGCGAGATGAACACCTTCTGGCCCGTCACGCGATAGACGTCGCCGTCGCGCACGGCCGTGGTGCGGATCCGCGTGGTGTCGGTGCCGCTCGTGGGCTCGGTGACGCCGAACGCCTGCAAGCGCAGCTTGGCCGTAGCGATCTGCGGCAGGTACTCCTCTTTCTGCGCGTCGCTGCCGTGCTTGAGCAGAGTGCCCATCGTGTACATCTGCGCGTGACAGGCCGCGCCGTTGCAGCCGCTGCGCTGCACCTGCTCGAGCACGGCACAGGCGGCACGCAGATCGAGGCCCGACCCGCCGTACTTCTCGGGGATCAACACCGCGAGGTAGCCGGCAGCCGCGAGCGCATCGACGAACGCGCTCGGATAGGCGCGGCGGCGGTCGAGGTCGCGCCAATACGGCCCCGGAAAGTCCTCGCAGAGCCGGGCGACGGCGGCTTGAATGTCGGAATGGTCGGCGAGCATCGGCTTGGTATCGAACGGCGACGCCGTACTCAATACCCGGAACGACGAGTCCGCGCAACGTGCGGCTCGGGCCGCCGCGGCGGATCGTGTACGATGCGCTCCTTTCCGGACACCGTGTGACACGTTTCGGAACCGACGGCATGTCGCTGCCCCTTCAGCACCCGCCCGCCGACCTCTGCGTGATCCGGCTCTCGGCGATCGGCGACACCTGCCACACCGTCCCGGTCGTGCGCGCGCTGCAAAGCGCATGGCCGGCCACTCGTGTCACCTGGATCGTCGGCAAGGTCGAGCACTCGCTGCTGCGGGGGCTCGAGGGCGTCGAGTTCGTGGTGCTCGACAAGTCGAAGGGCTGGAACGGCTACGCTGCCGTGCGGCGCGCTCTCGGGCACAAGCGCTTCGGCGTGCTGCTGCACATGCACGCGTCGGCCCGCGCGAACCTCGTGAGTCTCGTCGTCTCGGCCCCGATCAAGCTCGGGTTCGATCGCGCGCGCGCCCGCGACTACCAGTGGCTGTTCACGAACGCGAAGCTTCAGGCGCTGCCGCAGCGCCACGTGATGGACGGCTTATTCGAGTTCGCGGAGGCGCTCGGCGTGCCGCGCGGTGAGCCGACGTGGAACATCCCGGTGGCGCCGACCGACGTCGCGTTCGCGGAGAGCCAAATCGAGCCCGGCACGCCGGCGCTCGTGATCAGCCCCTGCACGGGCCAGCGCTTCCGCAACTACCGCAATTGGCGGGTGGACTGGTACGCGGAGATCGCCGATTATGCGGCCAAGCGCTACGGCGCCCGCGTGCTGCTGACCGGCGGCTCGACCGACATCGAGCGCCGCTACGGCGCCGGGATCCTGGAGCGCAGCGCCACGGGACCGAAGAACTTGATCGGCCAGACCTCGTTGAAGCAACTGCTTGCGATCCTCGAGCGCGCCAGCGTCGTGCTCTGCCCCGACTCGGGCCCGGCACACATGGCCACCGCCGTGCGCACGCCGGTCGTCGGCCTCTACGCGACCTCGAACCGCCTGCGCACGGGCCCATACTTCAGCCAGCATCTGGTCGTCGACAAGTATCCCGAGGCGGTCGAACGCGAGTTCGGCCGGCCGATCGAGACGCTGCGCTGGGGACAGCGCGTGCGCGACCCGGACGCCATGAGCCTGATCACCGTGCCGGACGTCGTCGCAAAGCTCGACCTCGCGTTCGCCGAGCGCGGCGTCAAGCCGCTGCACTGAGGAGGACACTCGAATGGATTCCGCAAACGCGAGATATCCGCTGCGCAGCTTCGACGCCGCCAGCCCGCAGGAGATCGAGGACGCGATGGAGCGCGCCGAGGTCGTGTTCTTCGACCGCCCACCCGTCGAGATGCCGTCGGACGCGGACCTCGGGTTCCTGCGCGAGGGCCTGCCGCGCGAGCTCCAGGTAAAGAACATCAGCTATCACCCCGAGTCCGACTCGATCCCGCGCTTCGAGGCGGTGGCCGACGTCAAGGATCGAGTCGAGCGGATCCTGCGCACCCACGGCCAACGCGTCGAGCAGTTCCTGCGGCGCTCCGTGCCCGACTTCGTGCCTAAGTGGACGCTCGGCACCACGAGCTTTCGCTCGATCGAGGAGCAAGGGCGGAACTTGAAGCCGCGCTCGAGCAACGAGCTCGTGCACATCGACGCCGGCGCGTACGGCGCGACGAACGGCGCACGGATCCTGCGCTTCTTCGTGAACATCCATGCGACTCGCGACAGAGTTTGGGGTACCAAGGGCAGCTTCAACGCGCTCATGGGCCGGCATCGCGAGCTCTGGGACGCGGCCAAGGGCGGCAAGCCGCGCGTCGACCTCGGGAAAGGCCCGCTCGACAAGCTCTACACCGGGTTGATCCACGTCTTGACCCAAGTCTACCCGCTGTTCCAGGTCATCGACTCGAGCCCGTACGACCGCTCGATGCGCCGGATCCACAACCATATGAAGGAGAACCCGGCGTTCCGCGACAGCCGCGAGGGCTACCAGGAAATCCATTTTCCGCCGATGTCCTCGTGGATGGTCTTCACCGACGGCATCAGCCACTCGGTGCTCACGGGGCAGCACGCGCTCGTGACGACGGTGCTGATCCCGCTCGCCAACTGCCGCATCCCGGAGCTCTCGCCGTACCAAGTGCTGGGGCGCTCGGCGGCCTGACGGGTCCGGCATGGCGAGCGTGCACTTCACGCAGAACCTCGCTCGGCACACCGACTGCCCCACGGCCGAGCTGCCGGCGAGCACGGTCGCGGAGCTGCTCGAGCGCTACTTCGAGCGTTGGCCCGCGGTGCGCGACTTCGTGCTCGACGACCAGGGAGAGGTGCGCAAGCACGTCAAGGTGCTCGTCGACGGGCGTAACCTGCGCGACCGGTTCAAGCTCACCGATACGCTCGACGCGGGAAGCGAGGTCTACGTGTTTCAGGCGCTCTCGGGAGGTTGAAAATGGCGCGGCAACTGATCGTCGGTACGCGCAAAGGCGCGTTCGTCCTCGGCAGGCACGGCAAGGAATGGCGCATCGAACGGGCCGCGCTGCTCGGCGACCCGGTGAGCATGGTGCTCGGCGAAGCCGACGGCGCTCTGCACGTCGCACAGGACTTGGGCCACTTCGGCGTGAAAATGAAGCGCTCGCGGGACGGCGGCGCCACCTGGGAGGACCGGCCGGTGCCGAAGTATCCGCCGAAGCCCGAAGGTGTCGAGGACCTCGACCCGACGCGCCGCACGCCCGTGCCGTGGGACTTGAAGCGCGTGTGGGCGCTCGAGGCGAGCCCGCGCGAGGGCGAGCTGTGGTGCGGCACGATCCCAGGCGCGTTGTTCCGCTCGCGCGACGGCGGCGACTCGTGGCAGATCGTGGACTCGCTCTGGAATCATCCGGGCCGCAAGGAATGGTTCGGCGGCGGCGCCGACTTTCCCGGCATCCACTCCGTGCTCGTCGACCCGAATGACCCCGACGTCGTCAAGGTCGGCGTGTCGTGCGGCGGTCTTTGGAGCAGCCGCGACGCGGGCGTGTCGTGGGAGCTCCAAGGCGTCGGCATGCGCGCCGCGTTCATGCCGCCCGATCAGGCGCTCAATCCCGCGTTCCAGGATCCGCACCGCGTCGTGCAATGCCCGGCCGCGCCCGAGCACGTCTGGATCCAGCATCACAACGGCATTTTTCGCAGCACCGACGGCGGCCGCACCTGCAAGGAGATCGACACCGCACAGCCTTCGAGCTTCGGCTTCGCCGTGGTGGTGCATCTCGAGGATCCCGCGACCGCGTGGTTCGTGCCCGGCGTCAAGGACGAGAAGCGTTACCCCGTGGACGGCGCGGTCGTGGTCACGCGCACGCGCGACGGCGCGGCGAGCTTCGACGTGCTGCGCGAAGGATTGCCGCAGCGGCACGCGTACGACGTGGTGTATCGCCACGGGCTCGACATCGATGCCGACGGCGCTACACTCGCGTTCGGCAGCACGACCGGCAACCTCTGGTTGAGCGAAGACCAGGGCGACCATTGGCAACAGCTCTCGAGCTCGTTGCCGCCGATCTACTGCGTCCGGTTCGCGGCGTAGCGCCGCGTCGTCCGTTCGAAGGGGAAGTCATGTCGGTCACCGAGACGTTGGCGGCCTACGTCGTCGACAGCGACCTTGCTGCGATTCCGAACGACGTGCGAGCCGAGGCTCGCCGCGCGATCGTGAACTATTTGGGATGCGCGCTCGGCGGCAGCATCGAGCCGGCGCTCGACGTCGCGATCGAGACCCTCGCCCCGTTCTCCGGCGAACGGCACGCCTGCGTGCTCGGCCGCGCCGAGCGCTTCGACGCGCTGCACGCGGCGCTCTTGAACGGCATCGGCTCGCACGTGCACGAGTACGACGACACGCTGCCGAAGAACTATATCCACCCGAGCGTTCCGGTGGCGTCGGCGCTGTTCGCCTACGCGAGCGCGAACCGCGTGTCGGGCGCGGACTTCGTGCACGCCTTCATCTTGGGATTCGAGGTGGAATCGCGGATCGGCAACGCCGTCTATCCCGCGCACTACGAAGCCGGCTGGCACATCACGTCGACCACCGGCGTGTTCGGCGCCGCGGCCACTATTGGCAAGCTGCTGAAGCTCTCCACACGACAGATGGTCTGGGCGTTCGGGCTCGCGGCCACGCAAGCGGCGGGAATCCGCGAGATGTTCGGCTCGATGGCGAAGTCGTATCAGCCGGGGCGCGCCGCGCAGAACGGCTACACGGCGGCGCTGCTGGGTCGCGCGGATTTCACGGCCGGCGAGCGCGCGCTCGAAGGGCCGCGCGGCTTCGCCGCCGTGACCGCGGCGAAGCACGACCTCGCCAAGGTCACCGCGAAGCTCGGCACCGACTTCGAGCTCCGCGACAACGCCTACAAGCCGTACGCATGCGGGCTCGTCGTGCACCCCACGATCGACGGCTGCAGCCAGCTGCGCCGCGAGCATCGCCCGGCGCCCGGAGAGATCGCGGCCGTCCGCGTTCGCGTGGCGCCGCTCGTGCTCGACCTGTGCAACAAGCGCGATTTGCGGCGCGCGCTCGAGAGCAAGTACTCGATCTATCACGCGGCCGCCATCGGCCTCGTGCGCGGCAAGGGCGGCCTCCAGGAGTTCACCGACGAGGCGATCCGCGATCCCGCGCTCGCGCGCGTGCGCTCGGTGACGACCGCGGTCGCCGATCCGTCGATCACCGAGGACCAAGCGCACATCGAGGTCACGCTCGCCGACGGCCGCAAGCTCGTGAAGCTCGTGGAGCAATCGCTCGGCAACGTGCACCGGCCGCTCAGCAACGAGCAGATCACCGAGAAGTTCGTGGACCAAGCGGTGCTCGCGCTGCCGCGACCGCAAGTCGACGCGGTCGTCGAGAAGTGCTGGCGAATCGACGAGCTCGCCGACGCGGGCGACCTCGCGCGCGCGACGATGCCCGCTTCGGCCGGCACCGCACCGGCCCGGTTCGCGCGCGGGCCCGAGTGAGCGGCGCACCGCGATGATTCGCGTTCGCCGCCGCATGCTGCTCGGCGCACTCGCGTGCCCCCTTGCGTGGTCGCTCGTCGCGGGCTGCGGCAGCGGCACTCCGGCCGGCCACGAGGTTCGCATCCCGCTCGGCGCCGGCGGCGTCGGCTTCTTGCCACTGCTCGTGATGCGCGAGCACCGGCTCATCGAGACGCATGCGGCCGCCGCCGGCATGGCCGACGTAACCGTTCGCTGGATCGAGCTCGGCGGCCCGGCCGTCATGAACGACGCGCTGCTGTCGGGCTCTGTCGATTTCATCGCGGCCGGCCCGCCCGCGTTCATCACGCTGTGGGACAAAACGCGCGGCAACGCCGACGTGCGCGGCGTCGCCGCGATGGCGTCGCTCCCGATGTATCTCAACACCACGGCCGAGCGCTTGCAGAAGCTCGACGACCTCACGGCGCGGGACAAGATCGCGGTAACGTCCGTGAAAGTGTCGATCCCGTCGATCGTCATGCAGATGTACGCCGCCGAGAAATACGGCGCCGCCGAAGCATTCCGCTTCGACCGCTACACCGTCACGATGACGCACGCCGACGCGCTCGTCGCGATGCTCTCGGGCGGCAACCAAATCAACGCGCACTTCACCTCGCCACCGTTCCACCAGCGCGAGCGCAAGGATCCGCGCGCGCACACCGTACTCACCACCGACGACATCCTCGGCGGCGCCACGACCTTCACCATGCTGTCGACGACCGCGAGATTTCACGACGCCAATCCGCAGATCTTGGCGGCGGTGCTCGCGGCGCTCCGCGACGCGAACGACTTCATCCGCCGCGACCCGCGCGCCGCTGCCGAGATCCTCTTCGCCACCGAGGCCACGGCCGGCTTCTCTGTCGACGAGCTCGTCGACGTACTCCGCGACCCCGCGATCGAGTTCACGACGACACCTGCGAACGTGGCGCGCTACGCAACCTTCATGCGCACGATCGGCTCGATCGAGCACGAGCCGGCGTCGTGGCGCGATCTCTTCTTCCCAGAAATTCACGATGCGCCCGGAAGCTGAGCGCGACACGGCGCCGCTGCTCGCGGTACGCGGAGTCACGCTGCAGTATCGAACGCAAGACGCGCTGGTCACGGCGACCTATCGCGTGAGCTTCGACGTGGCCAGGGCGGATCGGTTCGTCGTGCTCGGCCCGTCGGGCTGCGGCAAATCGACGCTGCTGAAAGCCGTGGGCGGGTATCTCCGGCCGGTCGAGGGCGAGATCCTGCTGAACGGCGAGCGCGTCGCCGGCCCCGGCCCCGACCGCGCGCTGGTCTTTCAGGAGTTCGACCAGCTGCTGCCGTGGAAGACGGTCCGCGACAACATCGTGTTCGCGCTCACCGCGAGCGGCACGCTGCCCCGCGCCGAGGCGCTCGAGCGCGCCGCGCACTTCATCGCAAAGGTGGGCCTCGCGGAGTTCGCGAACAGCTTTCCGCACACGCTGTCGGGCGGCATGAAGCAGCGCGTCGCGATCGCGCGCGCGATGGCGATGGAGCCCGACATCCTGCTGATGGACGAGCCGTTCGCCGCGCTCGACGCGCTGACCCGCCGCCAGATGCAGCAGGAGCTGCTGGCGCTGTGGGCGGAGACCAAGGTCACCCTGCTCTTCGTCACCCACTCGATCGAGGAGGCGATCACGCTCGGCAACCGCATCCTGGTGCTGTCGCCCCACCCCGGCCAGGTCCGGGCCGAGCT
>Ga0137409_10007669_pt1 | contig 11073 bp, 10 predicted proteins | sample CZODoug1_16funga_FD_122059 | JGI IMG/M metagenome (GOLD analysis project Ga0137409, IMG submission 122059) | Vadose zone soil fungal communities from Angelo Coast Range Reserve, California, USA - CZODoug1_16fungal (Hybrid Assembly) | ecosystem: Environmental > Terrestrial > Soil > Vadose zone... | reverse complement strand
GCGCGCTCATGTCGCGGCCGCGACTCCTGATGCTCGACGAACCGTCGCTCGGCCTCGCGCCGCTGATCACGGCGAAAATCCTCGACTTCGTTCATGAGCTGAAGACCAAGGACAAGATGACAATCCTGCTGGTCGAACAGAATGCGAATCAGGCGCTTCATCTCGCCGATCACGCCTACGTACTCGAAAATGGCGAGGTGGTGCTACGGGGCGCAGATCTGGCGAGCGACGCACGCGTTCGCGAGGCTTATTTGGGAGTGTGAGGACCACGTCATGAGCCAGCAACGACCGATAGACGTCTATTCGATTTTCCAGGACACGATCGCGAACATGACGTTCCCCGATCTCGCGCGTGCGGCCGCGGATCGCGCCGTGGTGCTGTGGGGCCTTGGGGTCATCGAACAGCATGGTCCGCATCTGCCGCTTGGCACGGACGTCTACATGCCATCCGAATTGCTGCGTCGCGTGCGCACGATTCTCGCGACTAAGGGCGTCAGCAGCGTGATCATGCCACCGTTCTATTGGGGGGTGAATCAGGTGAGCGGATTGTTTCCGGGCAGCTTTGTCGTGAGGCCCGAGATCATGATCGAGCTGATGGTCGATCTGATCAAAAGCCTCAAGAAGGACAGCTTCTCGACGCTGTTCTGCGTCTCGGGCCATGGCGATGCGCTGCACAACCGCACGATCTTCGATGGCGTCTGCCGGGGCGCCGATGAATCTGGCCTGAACGCCTATTTCGTCGGTGCACCGTCGTTCTTCAAACGTATCGGTATCGACGCGGCGAGTCCGCGCGCCCTGCCGACCAAGACCGAGGTCGAACGCAAGAGCACGTATTTCGACGTTCATGCCGGCGCGTTCGAGACGTCGTCGATGTGGGCGGTTTATCCGGATCTCGTGAGGGATGATCTGCTGCCAACGCTGAAGTCGACCGACTTTGATATCGAGGATCTGACGGAATGGCGCAAGGGCGGCGAGCACGCTCTCCGCAAGACGCCGCGAGGCTATCTCGGCGACCCGGCGGCATCGAGCCGCGAACTCGGCGAGCGGCTGATGGCGGAGCACGCCGAGATCGTCGCCGAGGCGATCGCGGCCAAAGTAACTGCCGTCGTCTGACAACCCGATCGACGAGGCTGCCTCGGAGAGGACTTAAGGAAGACAGCGATGACCAAAGCGTTCCTGGATACGGTCGATAAGCGGCTTAGCCCCGCGCATTCGGCTGTGATGGTGATCGACATGCAGAACGACTTCTGCGCCGAAAACGGCTATCTGGAGACCGTGGTCGGTAAGGATGCAACGGCCTGTCGGGCGGTCGCGCCCGAGATCATGGCGCTGGTGGGCGCAGCACGCGAGCATGGCGTGCCGGTGTTCTGGATTAAAGCCAATTACGATCCGGATCGTCTGCCTGAAGGCATGCTCGCCAAGCAGAGAGAGAAGAGTTCGGATATCTGCTGCGGCACCGGCAGCTGGGGCATTGATTTCTACGGCGTCGCGCCCAGTTCCGTTGAAACGGTGATCGAAAAACATTCCTACAGTGCCTTCGCCGGCACCGATGTGGAGCAGCAACTCAGAGCGCGGGATGTAAGGACGCTGGTTTTTGCGGGAGTGCAAACCAACGTCTGCGTCGAAAGCAGTCTGCGGGATGCGGTCTGTCGCGGTTTCTACACCGTACTGGCGAGCGACTGCGTGGCGTCGCACACTTTGCCTCTTCATGAGGCAACGCTGAAGAATGTCCAGTTTTTGTTCGGCGACGTTCTCGAGCGCAGTCGGATTGCCGCGGTCTGGTCAGCGGCGCCGAAGAGTCGATGGAACACTGGGTAACCCACTGAATTTTATGGAAATAGCTCAAAATCAGGGCGACAAGAATCGAGGGCTGCTATAGTATTCGGCATAATATTGCGCTCGCTTCAGAAATTTCGCGCCGAGAACAGATGATACCATGAACAAGAGCAAACTTCTTTGGGGACCGGCTCCTCGTCGCCAGATCGACGCGCCGAAGACGCTCGCCGATGAGGCGTACCAGCGCATTCATGACGATATCATTCGCGGCGAATTCGCTCCGAACGACAAGCTTCAACCTGACGCGCTGCGCGAGCGTTACAACATCGGGCTAAGTCCAGTGCGCGAAGCATTGTCGCGCGTTGCGCTGGAGGGTCTCGCGGTCGCCGAAGGGCAGCGTGGATTCTTCGTCGCGCCTGCGACGCGTGGGGAATTGCTCGATATCGCTGACCTGCGCATCAATTTTTCGGTGCTATCGCTGGAGCGATCGATCCGCAAGGGCGGCGACGATTGGGAGAACTCGGTTGTCACCGCCTATTACCAGCTGAACAAGCTGGAGAACCAGGCTCATCGCGAGCCTGACACGTTCCACGATGAATGGGAACGGCGCAACCGCGCATTCCACCAGGCTCTCGAGTCCGGCTGCGGCTCGCCCTGGCTGCTGCATTTCTGCGACATCCTTTATGATCAGCTCGAGCGCTATCGGCGCCGCTTCGTCGTTTACACCGATATCGATCCGACGATCGGCGAAGAGCACAAGCAGATCATGGAATTGGCTTTGGCGCGCGATACCGCCGCCTGCAAGGTGCTCAAGCAGCATTTCGAACATGCCGCGCGCGTGATCGGCGGCATGATGGAAAAGGCCGAAGGCACCAAGATCGTGCCGCAGATCAAAAAAGAGAAAGAAAAGGCCGCGGCCCGTCCCAAGAACAAGCCAGCAGCCAAGCGCAGTAACGCCCGCGTCGCCTGATCGCGGGCCAGACGTCACAATCAAGACGTGTAGCTCCACGACCGCCGTTTTCTGCGGCTGCGCTGCATTGCCGCGCGCTCAGGCACTCGAACATCAAAAAATGGCATTGTAATAAATTATTGCTTCCATAATATACTTTGTACCTTTTGATAAGGAGTTTCCGATGGGCGACGGTAAGGCTGAGAATTCTAGCCGGACGTGGATGCTTGGCGCGGCCTTGCTGGCCACGGTGACACTCGGCTGCAGCGCGGCTCGCCCTGCGTTCGCTGACGTCAAGATCGGCGTGCTGATGCCGCTGTCCGGCAAAGGAGCCTCGTACGGCCAGCACCAGGAGATCGCCATGAAGATGGCGCTCGAAGAACTCCAGAAGACCGGGATCAAAGGCGAGAAGGTCGAGGCTGTCGTCTATGACACACGCGGAGAAAACGCCGAAGCGATCAACCTCACCCGAAAACTGATCTTCAACGATACGGTGCTGGCGATTATCGGCCCCTTCTTCAGCGCGGAATGCGAGGTGGCATTCCCGATCGCCGTCCAGGGCAAGACGCCAATCATCACCGCTTCGTCGGCCAAGCCTGGCATTGCCGCAAAGAACCGGCCCTGGGCTTTCCGCAACGCGCTGTCATCAGATCAGATGAATGGCTTCCTGCTCGACGTCTGGCTCAAGCGCAACCCGGTGAAATCGGTTGTGATCCTCACCGACGTAAAGGACGCCTTCACGAAGGTCGACGGCACTGTGGTCTTCCCCGCCGAACTCAAGGAAAAGGGCGTCAACATCCTTGACAATATTTCCTATCAAACCGGCGACATCGACTATTCCGCGCAAGTCACCAAAGCCAAGGGCCTCAATCCCGAGGGCATACTGATCGCCGGTCTTTATAACGAAGGCGGCAATATCGTCCGCGAGATCCGCAAGCAGGGCATGACGCAGCCGATCGTCGGCGCGCTCGGCATGTCCGAGACGCGCTTTCTCGATATCGCCGGCAAGGCCGGCGATGGCACCACCGTGGTGAATCCGTTCTGGCCGGATGATCCGGATCCGAAGGTCCACGCTTGGGCGACCGAATATCAGAACCGCGCCAAGGCGGCGCCCGGCAACACGTCGGCGCTGATGTACGATACGTTCTTCCTTGCCAAGAACTGCATCGAGAAGTCGGGCGTGACCAACAAGCCGCAAGATCTGGCGACCGACCGCGACCGCATCAAGGACTGCCTGGCGCAGGTGAAAGACTTGTCGGGCATCGCCGGTCCGATGTCCTTCAACGCCGACGGCGACGCCCAGCTCACGCCAACGGTTCTGGTTGCCAAGGATGGCAAGTGGGAGGCCGTCAAGTAGAGTGGCACTGAGCAAGGCGGGTTCGTCACTGCCCCGCCGTCTCCAACCGTCGCAGGATCGCAGGAATTCAGCACGCCCTGCTCGTGTGAACGCGACAGCGCGCGGCTGGTGGCAAGTGCAAAACCTTGATCAGACGCGATGACAACCGGTGTCGCTCCGGATGCCTCGTCCATCCTGGTCAGCGCTTGCGACGTGGCTTGCGCGATCAGATCGGTATGAGAATTACGAAAGCGAGGCAGCCGGTCTTGGCGGGCAGCACATCATCGCAGACAATCTTATCTGGATCAGGTGCGGCGCTTGAAATAGGACTTATCCGATCAGGCTCTGGTGGTTGGCGGCGAGATGAAGCTCGGCGACACGGACGTCGTGGGATTTTCCAGAGGGATAGCGTTTGAAAATCTCGATGTCATGGCCAGGCAGCATGCGCGCCAGATCGGCGCCGGCCACTTTCTTGACCCGCTCCATCTCGTGCAGCAGATTCCAGACGTTGCCTTGCAGATAGCCTGGCGGCCACATCCGTTCGACGCTGAAGTAAGAATAGCAAACATCGCCGGCGAGCGCGTAGGTGCCGGCGCTGGTCTCGACTTCGAGCCACTGGATTCCGAAGCTGTGCGTGTCTTTGGCCAGGCGGCATGTCACGCCTTCGCGCAGGACGTAGTCGCCTTCGAGAAGCGTGACGCGTCCTTGAGCGATTGCAGCGTCCAACGATTTAAAATTGTTGGCGTCGAGTGAGGAGAAAACCCAGCGGTCCTTGGTTACCCCGTCGCGACCATATTCCGCGATTACCTTCTTCCAGCTTTCGTACTCGTAGCGCTGCACGAAGATGCGCGCGTTGGGAAAAGCGTCGAGATTTCCGGCATGATCGAAATGCAGATGAGTCAGCACCAGTGTGTCGATCCCGGCGGCGTCGATGCCATGACGCCGCAGCACCTCGTCGCTGCGCACGAAATCCTTGAAGCCTGGGCCGGTCATCGAGGCACCGGAGCTGAAGCCCGTATCGACCAGTACACGCTCACCATCGTTCGATTGCAGCAGCGAGAAGATCATCGGCACTTCAATATGGCCCTGATTGCTTGCCACCGGGGTGCCGCGCACGAAATCGAGCGGTAGCCGGCCTTCGGCGTACTGAAACGTCCAGATACTCCAGTCTTTCATTCCCCGTCTTTCCCTCGCGCTTGAACGCGCGCCTCATATACGTGTAGCTCCGCGCATTCAGCTTCCGAACAGGCCGATGTCATGCACCGGTCGTCCGGCGAGCAGCGTGGTCATCACCTTGGCCTCGGGGATACGGTCCTCGTCGATCGTCATGATGTCCTCGGACAGGATCGCCAGATCGGCGAGCTTACCGACTTCGATCGAACCGATGCGATGCTCCCAGAATGCGGCATAGGCCGCATTGTAGGTCATCAGGCGGAGCGCCTCGGCCCGCGTGATCTTCTGATGCGGCAGGCCGAACACATGGCCGGTCACGCCGCCTTTGCGGGCCAGGCTCTGCCAGAACGTGAACAGCGGATCGAACGGCCTGCCGTCGGTCGATTGCGCGATCATGACGCCTGCGTCGATCCATTCGCGAAGCGGAATCGAATTGGCGGACATCTCTTCGCCAAAGCAACGCAGATAGACCGTGTCGTAGTTCCACAGGAAGTTGGTCGTCGTCGTCGCGACCACGCCGAGACTGCGGCAAGATGCCATATTCTCGGGGCTCGGAAACTGGCAGTGCTCGATCGCCCAGCGCTTGCCGAGGATCGGGATCTGTCGGTTGATGGCCTCGAACATCGACAACACCTTGTCGATGGCGCCGCCGCCGGCGCATTGCACCTGGACGCGCAGATTGGCGCGCGCCGCCCGCAACAAGCCGTCGAGAAAAGCCTCGTCGGGCGTATGTTGGACGCCGGTCCAGGCGTAGCCGCGAGCACCGATATAGGGTTCACGCATCAGGCAAGCGCCGATCGCGGTGGCGCTGTCGAAGGAGTAGCCGAGCCCCCCGAAACGGAGCAGGTCGTCGCCAAAGCCTTGGCCTGCGGCGTAGAGCGCCGTCTCGTCGATCAGGGCCTGGCCCTGCTCGACGTTGAGAAAATACGGCTGCGGAAACGCGACGACGAAATAGGTACGCACCGAGAGCTTGCCCTGCCGCCACAGCTCGGTATAGGCCCTTTGCTGTGGCCGCGGGATGCCATGGCCTTCATAGATCGCGGTGACGCCGGCGCGATTGAACGCGTGCATACCGGCCTCGACGGCGCGGTTCATGTAGTCCTGATCCATGGGCGGGATCATTGGAAACAGCGCGCGCTTGCCACGGATCGTGCCATAAGTGTCGGGCATAGCCTTCGGGAAATTAAAGTCGCGAAAGATGCCAGTCGGCTCGCCGACGCTGTCCTTGTCGATCTCGACGCCTGGGGGCGTTTCGGTCGAAGACGTGATGCCCGCGATTTTAATCGCCGCACTGTTGGCGATGCCGATGCCCGGCGCGATCAGTCCCGACGGCTCGATGAAAACAGGATTGCCTGGCGACACCTTGTCGAGATCGTGACGATTGGGCCAACGGCCCTCGCGCAAAACGCCTGGAAACGCAAAGAACTCCGGCTCGCTGGCTACCGGATTGCAGATGATCCATTCACCTGGTTTGCGTTGGCCGACCTCACGGCGCACGATGTCGAGCACCTCGTCGATCGACCGCACACCATCGAATGATGGCTTGAGAAAGCGAATGCCGACGCCGTCCATATGCGGATGGCCATCGACGAAACCGGGAAGAACCGCGCGTCCTTCGAGATCGATCCGGCGCGTGCCGGGGCCAGCGAGCGCAAGGACGTCTTGCGACGTACCGACGGCAACAATCTGGCCATTTTGGATCGCGACCGCTTCGACCACCGCGTCGCGGGCATCGACCGTGTAAATCCGTCCGCGATGAAGGACAGTGTCGGGATGGGTCATTCGAGCAACTTTGCCTGGGCAGAAGTGGAGGATGACGCGGCCCGCCCCATTCCGTCGGCCTGGCTTTTATTAGATCACGGGATTATTTATGAAATCAATAGATTTTATGAAACAAATTAGCTATGATTTCACCGCGTGAAACGCAGCCGAGCACACCCTGCGCCCGAGCAACTGCGAGCTACCGCGTGCAGCGAACAGATCGCGGTGACGGACGGGCTAGGCAGCGATCCGGCGTCCTGGAATTCCCACCTGAGTTGAAAAATGGCACTGACAGCAACGAAGACCGAGGCCGTCACCTCGTCCCTGAGCAACTTCATCGACGGCCGATTTGTCGCTACCGGGAGATCGACCTTCGAGAACCGCAATCCGGTCACCGGAGAGTTGGTCAATCTTGTCGCCGAGGCGGATGCGGCGATGGTCGACGACGCGGTCAAGGCGGCGCGACGCGCTCTCAAGGGGCCATGGGGCCGCATGAGCGAACAGGAACGCGCCGCGATCCTGCGCAAGGTTGCCGACGGCATCATGCGCCGCTTCGATGAGTTCCTGAAGGCTGAGATTCTCGACACCGGAAAGCCCGTGACCCTGGCGTCGCATATCGACATCCCGCGCGGCGCCGCCAATTTCAACGTGTTCGCGGATCAGGTGCTCGCGCTGTCGACGGAAAGCTTCCGCATGGCAACGCCCGATGGCGCCGGCGCGCTGAACTACGCCATCCGCGTTCCACGCGGCGTCATTGCGGTGGTGTGCCCGTGGAATTTGCCGCTCCTGCTCATGACGTGGAAAGTCGCGCCGGCGCTCGCCTGCGGCAACACCGTTGTGGTGAAACCGTCCGAGGAAACGCCGACGACAGCGACACTGCTCGGCGAGATCATCAACGAAGCCGGCGTGCCACCCGGCGTCTACAACGTCGTGCATGGTTTCGGGCCCGGCAGCACTGGCGAATTCCTGACCCAACATCCCGGCGTGGACGGCATCACCTTCACCGGCGAAACCACCACCGGCAGCGCGATCATGACGGCAGCGGCCAATCACGTGCGCCCGGTATCGCTTGAACTCGGCGGCAAGAACGCCGCCGTGGTGTTCGCGGATTGCAATCTCGACAAGGCGATCGAAGGCACGATGCGTTCGGTGTTCGCCAATTGCGGCCAGGTCTGCCTCGGCACCGAGCGCGTCTATGTCGAGCGCGCCTTGTTCAATACGTTCGTCGATCGCCTGAAATCCGCCGCGGCGAACTTGCGCATGGGCGACCCGTTTGACAAGGCGACCACGATGGGCCCGCTGATCAGCCAGGAGCATCGGAAGAAGGTGCTGTCGTTCTACGACAGGGCCAAGGCCGAGGGCGCCAATGTCGTGCTTGGCGGCGGCGTGCCGTCACTCGATGCAACATTTCATGGTGGTTCGTTCGTGCAACCGACGATCTGGACCGGGCTTCCCGAAACCTCCACCGTGATCCGCGACGAGATCTTCGGACCCTGCTGCCACATCGCGCCGTTCGACAGCGAGGAAGAAGCTATCGCGCTCGCCAACGACAGCCCGTACGGATTGGCGACCTCGATCTGGACCGAGAATCTGACGCGGGCACACCGCGTCGCCGCGCAGATCGAAGTCGGCATCACCTGGGTGAACTCCTGGTTCCTTCGCGATCTTCGTACGCCCTTCGGCGGCTCGAAGCAGTCGGGCATCGGCCGCGAAGGCGGTGTTCACTCGATGGAATTCTACACCGAACTGCGCAACGTCTGCGTCAAACTCTGAGACGCCGCCGAACCGCGGCGTCAATTTGAACGGCGGCACAAAGCGGCGTAACGTTGCCCGAAGCCGATTGTTAACCGCCTTAGTCGGCAACCGTGTGCAAAGGAGACGGCCATGAAACAACTCCCGGTCCTGAAACTCCAGGAGATCACCAAAGAACTCGCCGAGACCGGCAAGCGCGTCAAGGTCTTGTGGCAAGAGCCCGGATCGCTGGCCTTCGTCGCCCGCGGCCGTGAATATCGCAGCGAGTTCCATATCAACGGCAGCGACGAAGTGACCTACATGATCAAGGGCACGATGAACCTGCATTATCGCACTCCGGAGGGCAAGGAGGAGATCGCGGTCATTCCGGAGGGTTCGACCAACTGGATGCCGCCGAACACGCCGCATTCGCCGCGTTTCCCACCGGACGCTTTCGCCTTGATCGTCGAACGCCAGCGGCACGAAGGGGAGATCGACAAGTTCCAGTGGTTCTGCCCGAAGTGCGACAATTTCCTCCACGAGGAGACCTTCGTCATCAGCGACTATCGCGCTGATCCGGTGTCGCAGGCCTACAAGAATTTCTTCGAAAACGAAGACGCCCGCACCTGCAAGAAGTGTGGCAATGTGATGCCGAACGCGCTCGCTGAGGCGGCCAAGGCGTCCTAGAGCGCGATGAGTTCAGGTTGAGTCGTCATCACGCTCCAGCTTATTGTTTGAGCATGATCTCCGCGCAAACGCTTTGCGTTTGTTGCGAGGGAAAACCCACTTTTCCGGATCATGCGCTAACCACGAATTTGGCTGCCGCCGATCGATATCCGGTCGGCGGCCGGCCCGAAACTGCCGGAACGAAAGGATAACGAGTGCCTAAGACATACGTGACGTCAGCCGCTGCGCCGACAACCGGCTTTACCGACCTGCAGAAGCCGCCGCCGATCGCGCAGGCCATTCGCTTCGGCAACATGCTGTTCGTGTCGGGACAGGGGCCGCTCGATCCGGCGACCAGGACCGTCGTCGAAGGCGACATCGAAGTTCAGACCCGCCGCACGCTCGACAATCTGCTGAGCGTTCTCGACGCCGGCGGCGCGACGCTCGCCAACGTCGTCAATATGCGCGTGATCCTGCGCGACGTCGCTGACTTCCCGCGCTTTAACGAAGTGTTCCGCACTTATTTCGAGCACGAGCGCGTCACGCGCACCTGCGTCGGTGGTACGCCCCACCGCAAGGGCGTCAATGTCGAGATCGATTGCGTCGCTATGTTCGACTAACAGGTACCGGGCCGGACAGGTTGAAGCTCGTCCGGCCTCTTGATTCAAGCGATGCCCATATAGGCCTGCTGCACCATCGGATTGATCGAGAGCTCTTCCGTCGGTCCGATCAGGCTGACGCGGCCGGAATCGAGCACAATCCCCCGCCCCGTCAATTCGAACGCCGTGGCGACGTCCTGCTCCACGAGCAGCAGCGAAAGGCCTTCCAGCTTGACCTTTTGCAGCGCCTCGCCGAGATGATCGACCATCTTCGGCGCCAGCCCGAGCGATAACTCGTCGATCATCAGCAATTTCGGTTTGCTCATGATGCCGCGCGCAATCGCGCACATCTGTTGCTCACCGCCCGACAGCGTGCCGGCAGCCTGATGACGACGCTCGGCAAGGATCGGAAACAGATCGAGCATGCGCTCGAGGTCGTGGCGAATATTGGCACGGTCAGTGCGCAAATAGGCGCCGGTCAAGAGATTATCGAGCACGCTCATCGGCCCAAATAGTCGACGGCCTTCCGGGACGTGAACGATCCCATGGGAAAGCACGTGCCTGGGCGACCGGTTGGTCAGATCTTGTCCCATGAACGCGATCTGCCCGGAGCGCACGCGCAGCAATCCGGACAGTGTTCGCAGCAGCGTGCTCTTGCCGGCGCCGTTTGCGCCGACGAGGCAGACCGCCTCACCTTCGTCGATATGAAAGTCGATACCCCAAAGGATCTGGATGTCGCCGTAACCCGACATCAGGTTTTTGACGCTGAGAAGCGGATCAGCCATGACGCACCATCTGCCGTTGGGCAAATTTCGAGCCGAGATACGCTTCAATCACGCGCGGATCCTTGATGACATCGGCGGCCGGATCGTCAGCGATCAGCTCACCATGATGAAGAACGATGATGCGGCTGCACAGCCCGGTCACCACCTTGAGCAGATGCTCGATGATTACGATCGAGATGCCACGCGCCGCGATGGCGCGGATCAGATCGAGTGCTTGCTCGACCTCGGACGTATTGAGGCCGGCATTGACCTCGTCAAGCATCAGAATGTGCGGATTCATCGCCAGGCTCTTAGCCA
>Ga0137409_10007668_pt1 | contig 11073 bp, 14 predicted proteins | sample CZODoug1_16funga_FD_122059 | JGI IMG/M metagenome (GOLD analysis project Ga0137409, IMG submission 122059) | Vadose zone soil fungal communities from Angelo Coast Range Reserve, California, USA - CZODoug1_16fungal (Hybrid Assembly) | ecosystem: Environmental > Terrestrial > Soil > Vadose zone... | reverse complement strand
AGAGAGTCTCGAGGCTTGCAAGGAGCTTTTCGGCTAACCGAGCCCGGTCTTTTGGATCGAGTTTGAGAGCCTCCGCCTCGATTTCTTCGACGCTCATGCCGGTCATTCTATCACCAGCCCACCGGTCAAAGTTTGTCGGAGGAGTTGATCGGCCGTGGGCTCGGAATCCATTGGCCGGACCTCGACGTGGATCTCTCAGTCGCCGAGGTGAATTCTCAGGAAATCGGAGGTCTCGGTCTACGAATCCCACGGCCTCGAGAGGTCTCCGTGGTGGGCGGTGTCTGCTGGTCCAGCCCGAGACCCAGTTCGAGCTGAAGTTCAGCCGATTGGTTGGTGCCATACGCAAACGAACTCCCCGGATTCTGCACCGCACTCAGCGCACTTGGCGGACTGGAACTTCTTGATTTCTCAGGAGGGAGGTGCGGGCCCGCCAGATCCGTCCAAGAACGCGGAGTCCCTCTCCACGCTCTTCGATCTCTGCATGAAGGCGAAGGAGGCGCTGAAGTGAGGCTCTAGACGAGGGGGACGATCACGTGCGAGCGCGAGCGCAGCAGCGCGTCGACGTCCGGCCGCGCTCGACGGTCCTGCCGCCGCCGCTCCGACGGCACCGGCACCTGCTCGGCGCGCCGTTGTCCGACCCGGCGGTCGAGGAGTACCTCGGCCTGCACCTCGCCCGCGAACCGCTCACGAAGATAGACGTACAGGTCCGGATGCTCACGCGCGACGATGACGAGTTGACGAGCCATGCCTCATCGCAGTGCGGGTGCCTTTGGCTGCAACCCGTTCGGCGCATCCCAGTACGTCCAGGTATGGGCGATCTTTCGGCCTCGCAGGCGAGTGACCGTGCAGCCGGGAACCTGCGACGGGAGGGCGCGCCAGCTGATGAGGACGTCGTCTCCCACGGTCAGTGCGCTTTCGATCGTGAACCGAAGGTCGGGAAGGGTGTCCAGGGAGCTCTTCATGGCGCGGCGAGCATCCTCGGGGCCACGCAGCGCCGACGCCGTGTGATGCGTCTCGCCGACGTAGCCCTCGTCCAGGAGGGCGGTGTAGCGCTCGACATCGTGATCGTTCCAGGCATCGAAAGCCTTCTGCACGATTCGGAGCGCCGGGCGCTCGCCGGCGCCGGCCGCTGACGCCGCGGGCGCACGATCGCTCGAGTCGCTGACCACGACGCGAGACTCGATCGTGAGTTCGATCCGTGAGAGGCGGGCCGACGCGTCGAGGACGATGCCCTTATCGAGGATGCGATCGCGGATCTCGCCGACGTCGGTCTTTCCGGGGTGCTGAATCATCCTCCTATACATCAGCACGGGGCCGGCCGGCCGCCTACCCCCGAGCCGGTGAATCTGGACCCCCGAATGGGGGATGCCGCCTCGAGTGCCGCGTGGTGGAGAACGCCGACGGCTGCTTATGGCTCGCTCTTGCACAGGCCAGACCGATTTTCGGTCCCGCCCATGTCGTGGACCCAGAAGTTGGCGGTTTCGGCTGTCCCGCCACCGGCGGTCTCGTCGTAGCAGTCGACGGGCGTATTGTCGAACGCCTTGTTGTAGGCGATCTGATTCTGCTGCGACCCGGCGAAGGCCGCGACGCCGTTGTCGAAGCTCTCGTGAACGTTGTTGTGCGCGATGACGAGCGCCACGGCGCTCTCGTCGATGTCGATTCCCACTCCGTTCTGGAAGACATCATTGTGGTCGACACTGACATGCGCGGAGGTCTCGAACAACAGCACGCCCGAGGCCGTATCGGTCGAGCCGGCGCGCTTGAACAGGTTCTTGGAGATGCGGTTGTGGTCGGCGTCCGCGCTCGCGCCGCGCCCGATCTGGACGCCATTCTGGGCGATGATATTGCTCAGGCCTTCGCCACTGATGTCGTTCTGAGTCACCAGCGCGTAGGAGCCGGCGTTGTCGACCACGATGCCGCCCTTCTGGTAGAGGTCGATCAAGTTGTTGCGGATGGTGGCCGTCCCGACCTGGACCTCGAGTCGGCGGCCGACGAGGATGCCGATACCATCCTGGCAGCCGAACAGCGCCGGATTCACGTCGCGGATCTGGGTGATATGGTTGCCATACAGGGTTGCCGATCCGTTGAAGATCCGCACGCCCGTGTGGCGGTCGACCGCCTCGGCGCACCCCCCAACGGTGTACGGGCCACTGATCGTGAATTGCCGGATCGTCACGTCGTCGGCTCCGTTCACCAGGACGATCGAGTTCGGCTGCGTCATCAGCAGGGGCGCCTTGATGATCGCCTGGAGCGGGACCTGCGAGAAGAGCGACAGGCCGTCCTTACTGGGGCCAATCCGCACCTGCTCTTGATACGTCCCCGGGCAGACCTTGATCTTGTCGCCCGGCCCCGCTGCGTCGACAGCGGCTTGGATCGACGTGAATGCCGCGTCCGGGCAGTCGGCCCTGTCGTCATCCACGATCAGGGTGTTCGGGCCGTCCGCCGGAGGATCGGCAGTCGCGCCGGCCGGACCGATCGAGGCCAGCTCGCTTTCCGGAACGCCGAGAAGACTCAGGTCGATCTCGCCGAGAAGGAACGGGGGCGCGACCAGGACATTCGGCGCCGCGACCGCGCCACCACCCCGCCGGCCGCGTCGAACGGGATTGACCCTGCCGACGCTCGGCCCGCGCCTAAGGCAATGCCCGTCACCGTCACGGCAAAAATCACGAAGCGCGATCTCGTGTTCATCGGCCCTCCTCGGGAACTTGTTGCATCGCGGCCACCTGGCTGGCAAGACAGGTGCCAGGGCGCGACGGAAGCCCGCAGGGGAACAAAAGGTCCTGACGGGATCATGAGGTGAGTCATGGAGCGTGCCCGTTGAGACGGCGGTCGGAATGCGATTTTGTTGCCCTGGTCGGTGAACTTTCTTCTCAAACGGGATGGATAGCGCAGATCAGCGCCCACGAGGCAGCCAGGGCTGGCTCGACCGGACCGATGCGTTTCAGAGAGAGGCGCTACTCCATGGTCTCCACGCGGACGACGGGGAACCACAGTGAGATGTCGAAGCAGTGCGCGTGATACTCGCGGTCGCCGATGCGGTAGCGGTCATCGCCGCTCTTGATGGCGCCACGGCACGCCGCGCATACACCGTCAATGGAGTAGTGAGCCGGTAAGATCGTCATCCAACACCCTCCAGCGAGAGGCTATTGTAGCGGCCTTCGCCAGAAAGGTGGTGTCTCAGTTCTCCTCCTGCCGATCCTCAGGCTGCTGCGAATCGCCGAGGTGGAACATATCGAAGAGATCGCCGATCGCCGGCATGTTAACCGGTACGTACGGGTTGTCGCGGCGGGCGATCGGGTTCGGAAGATTGTCGCGGCTGCGGTCGGTGAGCGGCCGGAGCCCCCAGTTTCGCTCGATGAACTTCAGGATCGAGACATGATCGGTGTAGGTGTGGGACACCCTGCCGCCTCGCGAGAAGGGTGACACCACGATCAGCGGGACGCGCGGACCGTCTCCGAAGAAGTCGAGCGGCTGGATGAAGCCGGAGTCGTAGTAGCCGCCCGTCTCGTCGAAGATCACGAAGACGGCGGTGTGCGCCTTCAGCATCGGGTTGCCGTCCAGCGTGTCCAGGATGTTCTCGAGATACGCCTCGAACAGGCCCAGCTTCGAGGACTGCGGATGGCCGTCGAGCAGCCCGTCGGGCTTGGTGAACGACACGGCCGGCAGCGTGCCCTGGCGGATGTCACCGAGCAGGTCGGCGGTATCCTTGATGTGCTCGGCGCGCTGCGTGGCGTCGCCCATGATCGACTTCGCGTACTGGAACGGATTGCAGATCTGGCAGTACGCGTTCGGCTGTCCGGCCACCGCCGCGTTGAAGCCGCCGCCGTAGTAGCGCCAGGAGATCTTCATGTCGTTGAGCGCGTCGCCGATCGTCCGGACGCTCGATGGCGGCACGAAGATCCCTGTCGTGCGCAGCTGTCCATCGGGCAGGAAGGCGGGGTTCACGTTGTTCAGCATGTAGAAGTGGCCCGGCGCACAGTTCGGGCGCGGGTGGTATGGCAGCGAGCCGAGGTAACTCAGGATCGGTTCGACTCCGGGATGAGAGGAATCCGAGCAGTCGCTCCAGTTGCCATCCACCGTGTAGACGTTGTTCGTGCCGGGTCTGGGATTCGGGTTGGCGATCGGCACGCTGGCGGGCGGTGTGATCGCGTTGCCGTTGCCGTCGCTGAAGAAGACGGCGTCACCCATGCCGAGCATGACGTGGTTGGCGGCCGTTCCGCCCATCACGGACTGGTGGAAGTTGTCGCTCGAGGCGAACTCGTCGGCCAGCCGCTTGAGAAGCGGCGCGTCACCGTCGTTGACGTTGAAGAACGCCATCGGGTTGCCGACGCCGCTGTCACGCGTCGCGAAGCTGATGTTCACGAAGGGGTAGAGGTCGCTCAGACAGCCGCTGGGATTTGCCGGCGTCGCGTTGCTCACGCTGCAGTCCGACTGCTGCCACATCTGGTAGAAGCGATGGATCGTGTCGCCGGTGTAGGCGTCGTACGGCATCGTCGGCCCGGTGAGCTGGAAGGGGCCATTGGGCAGGCTCGTCGCGTTCGCGACCCGCGTGTCGACCGAGCGCAGTGGCAGGCCGGTGGCACCGGTCGTGAGCAGGACCAGGTCTGCGGGCTCGAGGTCGGGCTCGGCGGAGGCGGCGGCCAGCGTCGCGAACGGCGGCGGCGCAGCGTCGCTCGGCGCCGTGTGAGCGCCCAGCGTGTCGGGCGGCGGCAAGATCGCGTACGGCGTCTTGCTCGGCGCGCCAATGTAAAAGGAGGATTGCGGCGGCACGGTGAACTGGGCACCGGCGCCAAAGTGAGCGCCCGGCGTGCCATCGCGGTTGACGATGCCCCTGGAGAGCAAGTTGGCCGCGCTCTGATGGGCCTTCGGGTCATACGTGCCGAAGACGTGGTCGTAGGAGCGATTCTCGGCGATGACGACGATGACGTGCTGGATCGGAGTGCGAGTCGCGGGGCGCGGGTCCTCTTTGGCCTGCACGTCGCCTGCCGGCGCCAGCGCCGTCGTGACCGAGAGGACAAGGCTGATGACGGATGTGCCGCGGATCATCTGCATACCGCCTCCTGGGTTGCCGTTTACCGCGAGACTGGATGCGTCACGCGCCGTAGGTTATGCGCCGTCGGCTACAGCGCAATGACGCTCGAGTGATGTTCCGGTGGTGGTTCGGTGTCGAGGGCCGTAGGCGGCACGCAACACTCGCTCGTTGGAAGGAAGCCAGCAGCAGTCAGCTCGCGCCGCGAGTCTCCTGTTTGATCGTGCCGACCGCACCACCGTTTGACTCCTGATTGATGGTTTGCTGCACCGGCTGGGGCAGCTGATCGAGCGTCACGGTCTGGCCTTTGCGATTCGCGTGCTTCTCCTTCGTCTGGTCTTGCGCCGCCGCAGGCCCCGCAGTCAGGAATCCCGGGGTCAGGGCAAGGGCGGTCAGCGCCAGCCCGGCTGTCATTTTACGAATCTTCATTACGTCCTCCTTGTTGAAAACTCGAACTGGACGAGCGGGACTGGCTCAGCAGGCCGGCCCGTCGGGCCGTGCTACGGTAGCAACGCCGAGGCCAGCACGCCGGCTCGTTTCGCAGCCGAGGCCGTGAACGGCGAGGTTGGCTAGCTCCTCAGGGCGGGGTCTGCACCGTTTCCAGGAACGTGAAGACCTGCCACAGCATCTCGTCACTCAAAACGGTCTTCCACACCGGCATCCCCTTGTCGAGCCGTCCCTTGCTTACCACCTCGTAGAAGACTCGAGGCGCTTGCGGTCCGTAGCGTAGGTTCAGCCGCCGCAGATCCCGCGCGCGCTCGCCTTGATAGGCGTTCGTCCCGTGGCAATGCGCGCAGTACTGATTGAAGAGGCTTCGGCCCTCGTCGATCACGTCGGCGCGGCCCTCTAATGGGTTCGTGATCGTCGCTGGCGCCTGCTGCGCCGGCACCGCTCCCGGCGACAAGACACACAGGGCGACCGCGAGCGCACCGAGGTACGCGTGCGGACGCCGACGGGTGCCCGGCGCGATGTGTCCGGAAGCCCTCGTCGACGGGACGGCGGCGGGGCCGGCTGTGTGACCAGCCCCGCCGTGTGACTTCACGTCCGGCGCGGTGTCAGTTGGCGAGCTCGAAGACCACGACGAGACCGCCTTCGGGGCTCGCGTCGATGACCTTCTGCCCGATCTTTCCGAGGAAGGAGGGCGGACCCTTCACGCGACCCGCGACCACCGCCAGATATTGCTTGCCATCGATCATATACGTCGTCGGGCTCTGCAGGATGCCCGTCCCGACGTGGAACTTCCAGAGGACCGCGCCGGTCTTCGCATCGACGGCTTTGAGTTCACCGTGCTGGTTTCCGTAGAAGACGAGGCCGCCCGCGGTCGACATCGCGCCCCCGAGAAACGGCAGGTCCTCCTTGATACCCCACACGGCGGTTTGCTTCACGGGATCCCAGGCTTTGAACTCCGAGAGGAACCCGCCAGTGTCCGCTTTGTCGAGGTCGAATTCCGAGGCCAGATAGAACTTGCCAGGATTATAGGCCTCCGTCTTGCCCGCGATGTCCATGCAGAGATTGAAGGACGGAATGTAGACGAGGCCCGTCTGTTCGCTATACGACATCGGCTGCCAGTTCTTGCCGCCGAAGAGATTCGGGCACACGTTCCTGGCCCAGCGATTGAGTTGTGGTCGCTTCTCGGGGTCCTCGACCGGACGCCCGGTCGCCTTGTCGACGGCCTTGGCCCAGTTCAGGTGCACGAACGGCTCGGCGGAGACGAGGTGGCCGTTCTCGCGATTGAGGACGTAGAAGAAGCCGTTACGGTCTGCCTTCAGCAGGGCCGGGATCTTCTGGCCACCGACCGTCAGATCCGTGAGCACCGCCTCGTTGACCGCGTCGTAGTCCCAGACATCAGCCGGCGTCGTCTGATAGGCCCACGCGATCTTCCCCGTATCGGCGTTGAAGGCGAGCTGCGACGCCGTGTGGACGTTCATGTATTGACCATATTCGCTCGTGTCCGTACTGCGGGTATGCCCGCCCCAGGGCCCGGCGTTGCTCGTGCCCCAATAGAGGAGGTTGAGCTTGGGATCGTAGGAGCCGACGTACCACGTGGACCCGCCCCCGGTCTTCCACGAGTCGCCCTTCCAGGTCTCGTTTCCCGGTTCCCCCGGTCCCGGGACGGTGTAGGTCTTCCAGACCAGGTCGCCGGTGTTCTGGTTGTACGCCTGCACGGCCCCGCGCACGCCGTACTCGCCACCGGCGTAGCCCGTCACCACGAGATTCTTGTAGAGCACCGGCGGTGATGTGATCGCGTGACCGACCTTGTAGTCCACCACGGTGACCGTCCACAGCTCCTTGCCGGTATTCGCGTCGAGCGCCACCAGCTTGGCGTCCAGGCGAGTGACGAAGATTTTCCCGTTTGCGTACGCGACGCCGCGGCTGTCGAGTCCGCAACACACGGTGGCGAAGACGTCCTGCGGGATCTCGGGCTCGTACTTCCATTTCACGGTCCCGTCCTTGGCGTTCAGCGCAAAGACGTACTTCGGCCCGGTCGAGGTGCTGACGTACATCGTGTCGCCGACGACGATCGGCGTCGCTTCCTGGGACTCGAGCGACCCCAGCGAACGTATCCAGCGCACGCGAAGGCGGCTGACGTTTCCGGTGTTGATCTGATTCAGGGTGCTATAGCGCGTGTTCGCGTAGTCTCCGCCGTACATCGGCCACTCGCTGCCCGATTGGGCTCGGGCCGATGACGCCGTCATGACGAGCACCGCACTCAAGACAGTCAGCGCCACGGAACGTCTGAGGTCACTCATGTCGCCTCGCCTCCTGGACCGCCGTTGCTGTGGGAGCCTTCGAGCCGCCTTCCTCGCGTCCGCCGATCACGATCTCCGGCGCGTGGCGCCCTGATTAGTCCCAAACGGCGGGCCTGTCAAGGGAGAAGCCGGTTGGATTGACACCGGCGAACGGCTCCCTGTACGGTGCCGAAGGTGTCATATCTCCCATCGGAGGATTCCATGCCACGACTTCCCCGCTTCCTTGTCGGCTCGTTGATCGCCGGCGCCGTCGCCTTGGGGCCGGTCACCGCCTGGGCGTTTACCGCGACGCTCAGCATTCCCGGTCTCTGCGCGAGCCCCATTCCGGTGGTGGCCTTCGCGCTCGAGACCAGCAACACGCTGACATCGGGCGGCGGTGGCGGCGGCGGGGCCGGCAAGGCCACCATCAAGCCGCTGGTCCTGACGAAGGGCGTCGACGAATGCACCCCGCTGTTGTTCAAGGCCGCCTTCACCGGTCAGCATTTCCCGATGGCGACCCTGCAGGTCGGCACCAACAAGATGCCGATGCTCTTCACCATCCAGCTCACCGACCTGATCGTTACCGACGTCAAGCACGAGTTCGCGAAGGCGGGCCACGGGCCCGGCGACGATGTACTCACGGAGAGCATCACGCTCGATTCGGCGGCCTTGTCGTTCACGAGCGGCGGCACCACGGTGCAGTGCAGCCAGCAAACCAATAGCTGTCAGTGAGGCGCGCGCCCGCCGCCGTCACACCTCGTTCGCCAAGATCTGCGCGAGCGTCTGGCGGCGGCGGAGCAGAGAGACCGTCCCCGCCGCGGTTCTTTCATGCGAGGACGCGGTGCGGCGGCGCACACCGCGCCCCCGGTTACACACGCCGGACGGCTACTTCACATCCCCCGTCGCGGTAATGGTGTCTCGCTTGATGTCGCAGCCCTGTCCCACGGCGACGAGCTGCTTTTCCTCCTTGGTCTGGTCGTACAGGACCAGACAGTTCCCGACACGCCACCACTGGGTCGACGGCTTCGTGGCGCATCCGGCAACCAGGAACGCAATGAGCAGTGTGAAGAACAACAGCACGGGACGAGGCTTCATATGACCTCCAAATCTCAACGCTAGGCCCCTCTGGCCCAGATCCGGAGCCGCTTTAGGGCCGGCACCACCCCCAAGGTTCCAACGCCGCGAGTGCGCGGAATTGAGCAGCAGGTCGATAGCGGGCAAGCACGCCTGGCGAGCTCCAGTCAGCGAGGTGCTCGGCTGGCGATGGCTGCTCGGCGAGGACCGTCTGGCATCGCAGTCGGGAGGCAGCGTCTGCCACGACCACGATTGACAGGTTGGCTTCGATGGTTTTCGACGCGTCACCTCTTGCCACGGCATAACTTCATGCCACGAGCCGGCGCCGGCGAACAATCGGACTTCGGTCTGTCCGACTTTCGTCTGAGACCGCGCGGCGCGTCCCACGGCGGCGCCTAGCGCGAGTCGCCTCGACGGCCGAGCTTCCTGAGGATCTTCGTCAGATGTAGCTCGAGGGTCTTGTTGGGACGGATATCCGATGCGCGATATCCTCGTTACTCGCCCTGCCGCTGAGCGTTTCAGCTTCTCGCAGATCGGGCGTTGTTGACGCTGCTCGAACTCGCCGAGCTTCGACGAGACCGAACTCGACCTTCTCCTTCAGTGCCAGGCGAAAAGGTTGGCTCCCCTTCGTGGACTCATATCGAACTCTCTGCCTGGCTCCGCCCCCTGCCGTTCTGATCGTCTTCGAGCACCTACGGCCCAGCGCCTAACTCAAAGGCGCCGACAAGATTCGAACCCGTGTTCAGTCGCGACCACGTTTCCGCCAAGTCTCTTGAGCAGTGGAAGCCCAGACCCACTCGAAAAGTCCGACGCCACTACGACGTGCACCTGGCGAGTGGTCGGCGGCCCGCTGTTGGACGTTGGTCCAATAGGCACGTCACCCTCACTGCGGTAGTTCTGCAGAAGTGCCCTCGATTAGCATCACGACAACGGACCGCTCGAAGAGGAGAGAGGCATTCATGGGCAAGACCCGGATCAACCTGGCCAATCTGCAGGAGCTGCTAGAACTCCCCGGGGTTCATCAAGCCGCTGGAGACTCTATCGTTCGTCATCGCGGCCAACACGGCCCCATCATGGACGCGATCGAACTGACGAAAATCCTGGGACCCGAGATCGTCACGCCGGCGTTGCTGGCGCACGTCGATTTCCAGCCCGCCGAAACGACCGCGGCCGAAGCGCCGGGCGCGTAACCGCGCGACCTGCCGCTCACCCGCCAGCCGTGGCCCCCAGCCTGAACAACTCGGACGATTGGCTCCCCGGGCTGGGCTCGAACCAGCGACCCCCTGATTAACAGACGAGGGCCGGTGATGAACCGGCCCTCACGTCTTCTCGCACACTTCCGTGTAACTGCTCGTCACGCTTCGACCTTCGTGCGCTGATCGGTCACGACAGAGACGCACTCAGCCGACAGGCGTGAAGGCAAGATCACATCGTTTCGCGAGTCGTTCAGCGCAAAATAACGCAAGCGATCCGGGCCACGTTCGGCGAACGATCCTGCTCGGCTCCTCGCGCGGACGTCTCGGGCACAGAGGGACGTGAAGGCGGAAAAACACGCAGGTCTTCTGGATGACAGCTCCACCCTCTACAAGGACGGAGGCCTCATGCGCCGCTCTTGCCCGCGCCGCCTCTCTTTCTCCGCAGCCTCGGCGCGGCGCTCGGCCTCCAGGCGCGCCTCGTTGAGGAAGCTGATCACGAACCCGATCGCCACGAACACCATCATGTCCCTGGCGTCCTCTATGCGCTCGATGCGGAAGGAATAGAGTGGCGGCAGCCAAAGGACCGCCAGCGAGAGGGCGGCCAGGATAGTGGCCAGCATGCCCGGCCCTAAGCCGCCGAGCCAGCTGGCAAGAAGGATCGCGGGGTAGAAGAGCAAATATGGGTGTGCGAGACTCCAGCCCGGAATGACGTAGACCCTGATCACCACGACGATGACGACGAGGGCCACGGCGATCGTGTAGCGCGGGGCGAGCCTCACGGACCAGGTGTCTCGGACAGCGTGCGCCGGAGCCGGACCTTGGCCTCGCACGCGTCGTCCGCCTGCTGCGCGTCGACCGCGATGCGGGAGCCGCGATAGTCAGGCTCGATCAGCAAAGCTTCCCTCTCATGCCGGCTGATCATCAGTCCCTGGCGACCGCTGAGAACTGAGACATCTCATCACAACAGCATGGCAATCGGAAGCATCAACTCCACCGGGGCGTACCCGGTGATGCCTCGAACCGACTAGGGGACGATGATCAGGCG
>Ga0137409_10007667_pt1 | contig 11074 bp, 4 predicted proteins | sample CZODoug1_16funga_FD_122059 | JGI IMG/M metagenome (GOLD analysis project Ga0137409, IMG submission 122059) | Vadose zone soil fungal communities from Angelo Coast Range Reserve, California, USA - CZODoug1_16fungal (Hybrid Assembly) | ecosystem: Environmental > Terrestrial > Soil > Vadose zone... | reverse complement strand
CTGGAACGCGCAAGCCAGCCTCAGCGCTTTGGCTATTTAGACATGCTGTAATGCAACCTAGCGCCCGGTCCGGAGGAACCAATTCAACACCACTCCTTCCACATTTCCGCATCAGCCGTCCGCCGCTAATCAACATTTCACTTCCCTTTTTTGCGGCGCCGGGGACTTTCTTTTGACGCAATATAGCTTGTTACGTAATATGTTGTTATGTCAACTATCAATTCTCAAAAATTCGACCGCGAGTTGAAGAAGGGCGGCGCCGAATTGCTCGTCCTATCTTTGTTGGAGGCCCGCCCGCGACATGGTTACGAACTCCGCAAGTTGATCGAGACGCGCTCGGATGGCGTGCTGAAGTTCAACGCCGCCTCGCTTTATCTCATGCTTTACCGGCTGGAAAAGCGCGGCTGGATCGAAGGCCGCTGGGTGGAGAAAGCCGGGCAACGGCGGCGACGTTTTTACAAATTGACGAAAGACGGCAAGAAGGCGCTGGCCGCGCAACGCAGCATCTGGGAGTCATTTGTGGCCGCCATCAATCGCGTAACGAGACCGGAAAATGCCTGACTGGAAGCATGAAATCAAACGGCGGCTGGCAAATTTGCAGTTGGAGCCGACGCGCGAAACTGCGATTGTTGAAGAACTAGCGCAGTACCTGGAAGACTGCTACGCGGAATGTGTCTCAAGCCGCGCGACGGAAGCGGAAGCCCATCGCCAAACACTGACCGAATTGAACGGCAGTGAGTTGTTAGCGCATGAACTGCGGCATTTGGAGCGGCGATTCCCACAAGAACCAATCGTGCTTGGAACCAATCGGAGGACAAATATGATTGCAGACCTATGGCAGGACCTGCGCTTCGGCGCGCGAATGTTGATAAAACAACCGGGCTTTACGTTGATCGTAGTCTTGACGCTGGCGCTGGGCATCGGCGCGAACACGGCGATCTTCAGCGTCGTCAATGCGCTGTTGTTGCGTCCGTTGCCCTATCGGCATCCGGAGCAGTTGGTGAAGGTGTTTAGGACGCCGCCTGATCCGGCGAAAGGCATGTTGCCTTCGATTTGGTCGTACCCGCGCTTTGAGATGTTGCGCGACCAGAACCAGAGTTTTGCAGCCATCGCAGGCTTTAATCAAAGTCCTTACAACCTGACCGGGACGGACGCGCCGGAACAGTTGCAGAACGAGACGGTGTCAGACGGATACTTCACTCTGCTTGGCGTGAATACCATCGTTGGGCGCTCGTTCACGACGGAAGACGCGGGCACAACTGCGCTATTGGGTTACAGCCTCTGGCAGCGCCGCTTCGGCGGCGACCCGCAGGTGATCGGCAAAACAATCGAACTGGACAAACAGGCGTTCACCATCGTCGGCGTGCTGCCGCCCGGGTTTAGAGGTCAAAGCGGCACGGCGGATGTCTGGTTGTCGATGAGCGCCGCGCCCAAGTTTGTCCCCACCATCCTTACTCATCCGAACGACCACTGGTTTCAAGTCGTCGCCCGCTTGAAAGACGGCGTCACGCTCACCGCAGCGCAAGCCGACATGCAACGGGTCAGCGCGCAGATCGAGCAGAAATATCCCAGCCCGCCTGACACGCTGTCAGGAAATACGAAGACGCCCGTGCTGGAGCCGTTTCAAGCTGCCAAAGTTGATCCGGCGCTCAAGACTTCGTTCCTGCTGCTGCTGGCCGCGGTCGGGATGGCGCTGTTGATCGTCTGCGCGAATGTGGCCAACTTGCTGTTGGCGCGAGCGATGGCGCGGCGTCGGGAGTTTGCGTTGCGCTCGGCGCTCGGCGCTTCGCGGCAGCGGCTGCTGCGCCAACTGATTACCGAGAGCCTGTTGCTGGCGTTGACAGGCGGCGCGTTGGGCGCGCTGGTCGCGCATTGGGGCGTGGCGCTGCTGATGCGCATCCGCCCCAGCGACGACGCGCAATTTTGGACTTCGTATTCGCACGCGTTCAACTTCTTCACGATCGATCCGGACTGGCGCGCGCTCGGCTTCAACTTCGCGCTGGCGCTGCTGACGGGGCTGTTGTTCGGCCTTTTGCCAGCGCTGCAATCATCCTTCATCAACGTCAATGAAGCCTTGAAAGAGGGCGCGGGCGGTTCTGGCGCAGGCTTTCAGGGCCGGCGCAGATCAAGCGTGCGCAGCCTGCTGGTCGTCGGTGAGATCGCCATCGCGCTGGTGTTGCTCGGTGGCGCGGGATTGATGATCAATAGCCTGCTGCGTTTGCAGTCCGTCAACCTGGGTTTCGCGCCGGAAAACCTGCTGACGATGACCGTCTATGCGCGCGATGCGAAGCTCGAGTTTCATGAACGCCTGCTGGCGCGCGTGCAGGCCTTGCCGGGAGTCGAAGCGGCCAGCTTCAGCCGCAATGTCCCGCTGCTGGGCCGTTACGCCAGGGCTGTGATAGACATCGAAGGCCGCGCTGACGTCAAGAAAGCCGGCGTCGGCTTTCACAGCGTCTCGCCCGATTACTTCAAGACGCTCGGCATCGCGCTGCTCCGAGGCCGCGCCTTTACGGCGCAGGATCGCACGGGCGCGCCGCGCGTGGCCTTGATCAACCAAACGGCCGCCGAAAAGTTTTTCCCCGGCGAAGACCCCATCGGCAAACGCATCCGGCCTTATGTGACCCCGCAGTATCAGACCACTGAAATATTTGTCGAGATTGTCGGAGTGGTCGCCGACGCGCCGTATGGCCGCCTCGAAGAAGCGATTGGGCCGGACATCTACGTCTCGGCGCTGCAACCCACCGACCAGATGCGAATGCTGGTCGTGCGATCGAGCGTTGACGCGGCGGCGCTCACGGCGGCGGTGCGCCGCGAATTGCTGGCGCTGGATCGCAACGTCCCGCTGACCGCCATTCAAATGATGAAAGAACGCGTGGCGGACGTGACTTCTCACACGCGCTTCATTGCGCTGTCGCTGGGCCTGTTCGCGGGGCTGGCGCTGGCGTTGGCAGGGATAGGCATTTACGGCGTGATGGCCTACAGCGTGTCGGCGCGCACGCGCGAAATCGGCGTGCGCCTCGCGCTCGGCGCGCCCCCGGGCCGTGTGCTTCGCCTGATCCTCAACCAGGGGCTGCGTTTGACGCTCATCGGCATAGCCATTGGGTTGCTTGTCTCCTTCGCCTTAACCCGAGTGATGCAACGACTGCTCTATGGCGTGAGCGCGACCGATCCGCTGACATTCGCCGGCGTAACGTTGTTGCTCACGCTGACCGCCTTGCTGGCGTGTTGGATTCCTGCGCGGCGAGCGACAAAGGTTGATCCGATGGCCGCGCTACGTTCGGAGTAAGCCGCGCCTGCATCAAGTAGTGAAGCGGAAAAGGAGAAGCATACGTGCCTGACTGGAAAGCGGAGATCAGACGGCGGCTTCAGAGCTTACGGCTTGCGCCAACGCGCGAAGCCGCGATCGTTGAGGAATTGGCGCAATATCTCGACGACTACTACGCGGAGCTGTTGGCCGGCGCCGCGACGGAAGCGGAAGCCTATCGCCAAACACTGACCGAATTGCACGGCAGCGAAATGCTTCAGCGGGAACTGCGGCGCGCGGAGCGGCAAATCACTCAAGAACCCATCGTGCCCGGAACCAATCGGAGGACAAATATGCTCGCAGACCTGTGGCAAGACCTGCGCTACGGCGCGCGAATGTTACTCAAGAATCCCGGCTTCACGTTGATTGCCGTCGCCACGCTCAGTCTGGGCATCGGCGCGAACACGGCGATCTTCAGCGTGCTTTACGGCGTGTTGTTCAAACCGTTGCCTTATTCTGACCCGAACCCTATTGTCAGGGTCTGGCAGGCGGTTCCCATGTCCGGGTTCTTTCAGCTTGGGTTTTCGGAGGCGCAATTCATGCGGCTGCGGGCCGGGAATCAGTCTTTTCAGCAACTCGGCGGCTACGCGATCAGGAGCGCAAACTTGACCGATCAGAACGAGACGCAGCGCATCGCGGTCGCATGGATGACGGCGGGCGTCTTTGAATCGCTGGGCGTTCAGCCCGCCCTCGGCAGGGCTTTTCGCCGGGAGGACGAAGCGCCCGGTAGTCAGCGGGTAACGGTCCTGAGTTATGAGATGTGGCGGCGGCGGTATGGCGGGGACGCGAACATTCTCGGCCGGACGATCCGGCTGAATGATAATCTGGTCACCGTCGTCGGGGTAATGCCGCCGGATTTCCGCTTGCCTGAAGACCTCTCGATTCCGCAGGGCGCCGAGCTCTGGCTGTCTGCGCAAATTGACCCGGCCAATCTGAACTGGGGCAGCTACTACCTGCGCCCGATTGCCCGCCTGAAACCGGGCGTGCGACCGGAACAGGCGTTTGCCGAGGTCAGCGCCGTGTTCGCGCAGTTGCGGCAAGATCATCCGCAGGGCGCCATCACCGATCCGCGCTACTACATCCGTGTCCTGCCGCTCCACGACGACCTGGTCGGCGCCGTGAAAAAAGCCTTGTGGGTATTGGTCGGCGCGGTAGGCTTGGTCTTGCTCATCGCCTGCGCCAACGTCTCCAGCCTGTTGCTGGCGCGCGCCGCCGGGCGGCGGAAAGAGATTGCCGTGCGAGCGGCGCTCGGCGCCGGACGCGGGCGGTTAATCCAGCAGTTGCTGACGGAGAGCGCGCTGATCGCGCTCTTAGGCGGAACGGTTGGCGTGACGCTGGCGGCGTGGGGCGTCGAGTTGATTGCGAAAACAAACCTGATCAGCGTTCCGCGCCTCAGCCAAATCTCGCTGAATGTCACGGCGCTGCTCTTCACGCTGGGCATTTCCCTGATGGCGGCGATACTGTTCGGCCTGGCGCCGGCGGCGCAGGTCTCGCGGCTCGATTTAAATCGTGCGCTGCGCGAGGAAGGACGTGGATTGGTAGGCAGCGCGGGAGGCGCCCGCATTCAGCGCGCGCTGGTCGTGTCGGAAGTGGCGCTGGCCGTAGTGCTGGTCATTGCGGCGGGATTGTCGCTGCGCAGCTTCGACCAGTTGCTGCGCATTGATCCGGGCTTCAACGCGCAAAATCTGTTGACGGTCGACGTCAACCTGCCTGCGTCGCGTTATCAGGACAATCCGCGCGTGACCGCCTTTTACAATCAACTGCTGGAACGGGTGCGCGCCTTGCCCAGCGTCGTCTCAGCCGCGGCGACTAGCGGGGCGCCGCTGACCGGCGCGTACGGCGACACGATGTTTCAGATCGAAGGGCGGTCTGACAACAACGGCGTCGTTGATCAATCAATACCGCCTGACCGCAACGCCTACGGACATTTCTACTTCTGGCAGGTGACGCCGGATTACTTCAAAACTATGGGCATCGCATTGCGACAGGGGCGCGTCTTGCAGCCTTCCGATGACGCAAACGCGCCGCCGGTCGTGGTTATCAACGAGACGATGGCGCGCAGCTTCTGGCCCAATGAAAGCCCGCTGGGCAAACGCATTCAACTCTTCATGGGCGCGCCACAAAAAGGGCCGCTGGCCGAGATCGTCGGCGTCGTCCGCGATGTGTCGCTCCACCAATTGAACGAGGAAACTCAACCGGAAGCCTACTATTCGCAAGCGCAAGGCCCGGTGGTGGTCGGATGGACCGCCAGAACAATGAGCCTGATCGTTCGCACAACCGCCGAACCGCTGGCGTTGGCGGCTGCTGTGCGCCGTGAGGCGCAGGCGCTGGACAACGTCGCGCCGGTCTTTGGCGTAAGCACTGTTGAGCAGACGATGGGCCGGACGGTCGCGCAACCGCGCTTCAATCTGATCCTGTTGGGGCTGTTCGCCGTGGTCGCGCTGTTGTTGGCCGCCGTGGGCATCTACGGCGTTCTGGCCAATGCCGTGCGGCATCGCACGCACGAGATGGGCGTTCGACTGGCGCTGGGCGCGAGTCCTGGCGCTGTGTTCCGGCTGGTCATCGGTCAGGGGATGTGGCTGGCAGGCATCGGCACAGGGGTTGGTCTGGGCGTGGCGTTCGCCCTGACGCGCTACCTCGAAAGCCTGCTCTATCAAGTGAAGCCGACCGATCCGCTGACGTTCGGCGGAGTCGCCTTGTTGCTGATGTGTGTGGCGCTGTTGGCGTGTTGGATTCCGGCGCGCCGCGCGACCAAGGTTGATCCGCTGATCGCCTTGCGGAGTGAATAACGATGAAAAGCGACGAGGCCACGTCAGATATGAAGCCGCAATGGAAATCAGAGATCAGATCACGGCTCGCAGGCTTGCATCTTGCGCCGACGCGCGAAGCCGCCATTGTCGAGGAATTGGCGCAATATCTCGAAGACTACTACGTCGAGTTACTGACAGGCGGCGCCAGTGAAGCGGAGGCCTATGAGCAAGCGCTCGCGGAATTGAGTGGCAGTGAATTCCTGACGCGGGAGCTGCGGCGCGCGGAGCGGCAAATCACTCAAGAACCCATCGTGCCCGGAACCAATCGGAGGACAAAGATGATTGCAGACATGTGGCAAGACCTGCGCTATGGGGCGCGAATGTTATGCAAACAGCCAGGGTTCACACTGGTCGCAGCGCTGACGCTGGCTTTTGGAATTGGCGCAAACACGGCTATCTTCAGCGTAGCGAATGCGCTGTTGTTCCGTCCTCCGGTGGGCGTCGCCGAACCGGGCGAACTCGTAGACATTGGGCGCAGCCGTGGCGGTGGCGGCTTCAGCCCTAACTCGTATCCCAACTATGTTGACCTTCGTCAGCGCGCCACTACACTTGATGGAGTGTACGCCTATCCGCTCTTCCCGCAGGCGCTGAGCCTCGGCAATGCCGCAGGCGCTGAGCGTATTTATGGCGCCTTCGTCTCGACCAATTACTTTACAGTACTCGGCGCGCTGCCTGGCGCCGGGCGGCTTTTCAGCACAGTGGATAGCGAGCAACCTGGCGCGAGTCCATATGCCGTGCTTAGTCACGCCTGCTGGACACGCCGATTCCACCGCGACCCGGCCATTGTTGGGCAGACGATCACAATCAATCGACAGCCGTTCACCGTCATCGGCATCGCTTCCGCCGGATTTCAGGGTACGGGCGTTCGCGCCGTAGATGTGTGGCTGCCGCTCGGCGCAGTCGCAAGCGTGACTCCGCAAGGAGCCGGAATGCTCACGAATCGAGCCGCCGGGTGGTTGTTGGTCGGAGGGCGATTGAAGCCGGGCGTCGCGCTGTCTCAGGCGGCGGCGGAGGTAGACACCATCGGCCTGACGCTGGCTCACGAATATCCGGAGCAGAATCGTGACAGAGGACTGCGCTTGCAGGCGTTGTCCCCGTTGCCTGGCAATAGCGAAGCGGTCGCCGCCTTCCTTGCGCTGCTCATCGGGCTGGTCGTAATCGTCCTATTTATCGCCTGCGCCAATCTCGCGGGGGTGTTGCTGTCGCGCGCAGCCGGGCGGCGGCGTGAAATCGCCGTGCGGTTAGCGCTGGGGGCAGGGCGCGGGCGATTGGTACAACAGCTTCTCGTTGAAACAATGTTGCTTTTCGCGCTGGGCGAGATGGTCGGCTTGTTGCTGGCGCAAGGTCTTAACTCGCTGCTCGCAGGGCTGCTCCCTGCGCTTCCATTTCCCATTCAGACGCCGCTCGCGCTCGATAGCCGCGTGCTCATTCTGACGACAGGCGTAGTGTTGTTCGCGGCGCTGCTTTCAGGGCTTGCGCCTGCGCTACAGGGATCGAAGGTCGAGGTCGTGTCCGCGCTGAAAGATGAAGCGCCTGCGCTGGGGCGGCTGCGACTGCGAAGCGCGTTCATTGTGGCTGAAGTGGCATTCAGCATTTTGCTGGTCGTAGTCGCTGGCTTGTTCGTTCGGGCGTTGCAACGCATAGGCGCAACGAATCCGGGCTTTGACCCGCACGGCGTTGAACTCATGTCGCTTGATCTTTCAGTCGCAGGGTACAACGAAGCCACAGCCCCGGACTTTGCCCACACGCTCATCGAGCGCGTTCGTCAGATGCCGACCGTGCAGGACGCGACGATTGCCGCCGTTCTGCCGGGCGGATTTGAAGGCATCGGTCTGGGCGCCATCGGCGCGCCAGGCGGGTCATCTCCGAGCGGGCAGCGTTCTTTCTCGGCGGACTGGAATATTGTCGAGCCGGGTTACTTCGCCACGCTGCGTATGCCGCTGTTGGCGGGCCGCGATTTCAACGTCGCCGACCGTCAGGGAACACCGCCCGTCGTCATCCTCGGCGCCTCCGCCGCGCGACGATTTTGGCCGGGCGAGAACGCGGTAGGGAAATATGTATTGCATCAGCGCGGTAACGTTGAGCGGCTTTTGCAGGTGGTCGGTGTGGCGGGCGATCCGAAGTACGGCAGCCTGGTGGACAACACCACCGGATTGTACGTGTACCTGCCGCTTCAACAGGAGTATTTGCCCGGCTGGACGATGATCGTCGCACGCAGCAAGCAGGGCCAGCGCATCACGGACGAACTGCGCGCCCTGGTGGCATCCGTCAATCCCAATCTGCCGGTAGGAACGACACAGACCGCTGAAGAATACACCGCGCTCGGCCTGCTGCCGCAACGCATCGCGCTGGCGGTCTCAGGCGGACTGGGAATCGTTGGGCTGTTACTGGCAGCCATCGGTATTTACGGCGTAACGACATACGCAGTCACGCGCCGCACGCGCGAGATCGGAATTCGCCTGGCTCTGGGGGCGCCACACACCAGTGTTTTTCGTCTGGTGTTGCGGCAGGGAATGGCGCTGGTCGCCGTCGGTTGCATCGTCGGTTTGCTCTTGGCCGCCGCCGTCAGCAGCTTGTTGGCCAGTCTTCTCTTTGGTCTCCCGCCGCTCGATCCAGTGACCTTTGTGGGAGCGGCAGCGCTGTTTGGATTTACGGGACTGGTAGCGTGCTACCTGCCAGCGCGGCGGGCGACGAAGGTAGATCCGCTGATCGCCTTGAGAAACGAATAACCAGAACACCACTGCGTAAGGAGTTCCCGGAGAAATACGAGAGCTACGTTGACCTCGCTCCCGGTGAGTGGACGAAAGTGAAGATCGAAGTCCGAGGCGACAAAGCGCGTTTGTACGCGCATGACGCGCCGCAGCCTGCCCTGGTGGTCAATGACCTCAAGCTGGGGCAAAGCCAGGGCCAAATTGCGTTATGGGTTGGGACGGGAACGGTCGCGCATTTTGCGAATCTGCGTGTATCAAACTGAAAGAAGGGGTGAAAGAACGCAGGGCCTCAACTCCCTGGAGTTCGAAGGCAAATGCAAAAACAACTATGCCTGACTGGAAAGCGGAAATCAGGGGGCAATTGATCGGCTTGCGGCTCACGCCGGCGCGTGAAACCGCCATCATTGAAGAACTCGCGCAGTACTTGGAAGACTGCTACGGGGAATTGCTGGCGGGCGGCGCGACGGAAGCGGAAGCTTATCAACGAACACTCGGAGAATTGAGCGGCAGTGAACTGCTGGCGCGTGAATTGCGGCGCGTGGAGCGGCCAGCGGAACCCATCGTGCTCGGAACCAATCGGAGGACAAATATGATTGCGGATTTATGGCAAGACTTACGCTTTGGCGCGCGAATGTTGTTGAAGCAAAAAGGCGTCACGGCGATTGCCGCGCTTTCTCTGGCATTAGGGATCGGCGCGAATACGGCGCTGTTCAGCGTGGTGGATGCAATGCTGCTGAAAACGCTGCCCGTCAAAGAGCCGGAGCGATTAGCGCTGTTCCAGTCGGTCGCCCCGCGCGAATTCAGTCCAGGCGGATACAACGGTCGCAACAGCCGTGACCCTGTGACGGGGCAAAGGCGGATGACTTCGTTCCCATATCAGAGCTACCAGCGGATGCGCGAGCGGCCCGGCGCGCTTTCGGACATTTTCGCCTTTGGAAGTGTGAATTTGAGTGTGAATGCCGAAGGGCAGGCGGATGTTGCCACCGGGCAGGCTGTGTCCGGCAATTACTTTGCGGGACTAGGCGTAAGCGCCTTCCTGGGCCGTACCATCACCGACGACGACGATCAGGCGCGGGTGAGCCCTGTCGCCGTGCTCAGCCATCGCTATTGGTCGCAGCGCTTTGGCGGTAATCCGGCAATCATCGGCAAACAGATCAATCTGAACAATGTGGCCTTCACGGTCATTGGCGTCACGCCGCCGGGCTTCGAAGGCGCGATGGATGTCGGCTCGACGCAGGATGTGACGATCCCGATTGCCTGGGAGCCGCAGTTGTATGTGGACCGGCGCCGCTCACAACTGAATGGCGCGGGGACATGGTGGTTGCGCTTAATGGGGCGTTTGCAACCGGGCGCGACGAGAGAGCAGGCGCAGGCGCAATTGGAACTGGTGTTTCAGCAATCGGTGGTCGAGCATCGCGCGGCGCGACAAGCTCAAGCGCAGGCAAGCGGGGGGAACGCGATCCGTGATTTAGACCCGAAAGATTACCCCCGTCTGGCGCTTGCTCCCGGCGGGCAGGGCGAAATGAATACACGGCAATCATACGCCGCCGCGCTTTATCTTTTGCTCGGCGTAGTAGGGTTGGTACTGCTCATTGCCTGCGCGAATGTCGCCAATCTACTGCTCGCGCGCGCTGCCGCGCGACAAAAAGAGATTGGCGTGCGCCTGGCGTTGGGCGCAAGTCGTGGGCGTTTGATGCGCCAATTACTCACGGAAAGCGTCTTGTTAGCCACGCTGAGTGGGGCGTTGGGCATTGTCTTTGCGCTCTGGCTCAAGAATGGATTGTTGGTGGTGAATGACTGGGGGCGTGATATGGGCGCGCTGGAACCGCGACTCGACGGGCGCGTGCTCGGTTTTACGATGGCGCTCTCGTTAGTGACCGGAATTGTTTTCGGATTGGTTCCGGCGTGGCGGGCGACGCGCGTGGATTTGACGCCGGCGCTCAAAGAGAGTGGCCGTGGTTCCATCGCCGCTTCACGTTCGTGGCTATCGCGTGGTTTGGTCGTGGGGCAGGTCGCCTTGTCGTTATTGTTGCTGATCGGCGCAGGTTTGTTTGTGCGGACGCTCGTCAATTTGCGACACGTTGATCCAGGCTTCGATACGCGCAACCTGCTGTTGTTTCGCGTCCAACCGAGCCTGCTCGGGTTTACGAATGAGAAACTGACGCGGTTTTATCAACAAATGTCTGAACGCCTGGAAGCCGTGCCGGGCGTGAAGGCGGCGCTGGCGAAGGTGAAGAGCCGCATCAATC
>Ga0137409_10007666_pt1 | contig 11076 bp, 10 predicted proteins | sample CZODoug1_16funga_FD_122059 | JGI IMG/M metagenome (GOLD analysis project Ga0137409, IMG submission 122059) | Vadose zone soil fungal communities from Angelo Coast Range Reserve, California, USA - CZODoug1_16fungal (Hybrid Assembly) | ecosystem: Environmental > Terrestrial > Soil > Vadose zone... | reverse complement strand
ATGCGACCCGCGATGCGAAAACTTACCCCTTCGGCAAATTTCTCGCGAACGCGCGCGATATCGCCCGAGGTTTCAAAGGCGGCACCGAAAGGCGCGACTCCAAGCTTTTCCAAAGCAGCCAACTTCTCCCGACGCAACGCCAGCAACTCACTTTCGGTTTGTTCCATGCCCGCGAGCGATTCTAAGCAAAATCAGCCCAATGAACAGATCGAATGGGGTAGCGCGAGCATTCTGCCGGAAGGCTTGGCTTCCAAACAGACAGACATTTACCGGGACAAATTCGGTTGGAAAGGGAAGAAGGACGGTGAGATATTCCTGGGCCCCGGAATTTTTTCCCTGAATTCGAAAAACATGCAGGTCGAGTTACCAGAAACGACTTCTAAGATCGGCGGGCCGCTGGTCCGGCAGTTCTCCGTTTTCCTTCCGAACAAGGTGGGCGCCATGCTCGAGATCGTGAAGTTGCTCAATGCCCACGCCACTCACGTGGTGGCCCTGAGCGTCTCGGAATCGACCGATGCCGCCATCGCACGCATCATCGTGAGCGACCCCGAACGGGTGGAAGAGTTGTTCCGCGAAAACAACGTCGCTTTCGGGGTTTGCGAGTTAATGGTGGTGGAGCTGCGCGAAGTTGCCACTCAGTTCATCAAAATCCTGGCGACGCTGCTGATGGCGGAGGTGAATGTGCATTTCAGTTATCCCCTCCTGACTCGTCCCAATGGTCGCGCCGCCCTCGCCATGCATGTCGATGATTCAGAGTGCGCCGCATCGGTTTTGCAGGGCGAAGGCTTTCGCCTCCTCTCGCAACGCGACATCTCGCGGTAATTGAAAATGGGGCGCGGCTCCGCAGAGCGTCGCCCTACCACTAGATTTTCACGAGCAGGCATTGGTAGGGCGAGACTCCGTCGAGCCGTCACGCGAAGCGAAGCCTCGATCAAGACAAATCGCCATTGAGCGCTGGGGCCTTTTTTGAACAATTCCTTGCCCTACCTTGTCCACGTGCAGTCAATTGACAGTTCCCTCGCGTCCCGTTAACTGAAATAGGTGTAATGCCCGTTCTCGCCGCTTCTTCATCGCCCAGCGACCGGACCTATTCCGTCGCGGTCGGTGTTATTCTTGTTTTTGCGGCGTTGGAAATCCTTGCCATCGCAATCCATTTCGGCGCGGAGTACCACTCCGAGCGAGCGACGTTGCAGTCGCTGAAAAGGCCACCCGTACCGTCCAGTGCGAAGCCGGGGACGACACCACTTCCTGCGCAACCCGAGGTCCCCAGTTCGGCCGCTCTTTCTGCATCTGATCGATTACTCAAAGAATCCAATGACCTGCGCGAGCGCGGCGATACTGCCAACGCACTGGCACGGTTACAGGAAGCTTCTCAGCGCGACCCAAAAAATCCGCAGGTGCTGGCGGAAATGGCGGCGATTTACGAATCAATTCAACTCTACGATCGTTCTAACGAGACTTGGCGGAAAATTCAAGATCTCGGCCCCTCCGCCGGCCCACTCTACGAACTCGCCGACATGAAGTTGCGGGTGGGGGCTGCTGCAACACCTGCGCCCGGCGTGCCAATGGACACGGCGGGTAAGCCGCTGGATGCGGAGGGACTGCCCGAAGGCTCAGTCTTCGGCGTCACCAACATCGAGACGGAGCAGATCCCGGATCCAGAGGCAGAAACCAATCTGCGCCTAAAAATTGAAATCAAAAAACGGCAGGGCGTCGCCATCGATCATTCGAAATTGCGCATCATGGTTTTGTTCTACGATTCGGTCGATAACGACAAAATCGTGGCGACGGATGCCGACGTTAACTACGAGTGGATGAATCCAAAGCACGACTGGGCGGAATCGAACCCCGAAACATTAATCGTCACCTACCTTCGCTCGAAGACTCATTCCATTACCTCGGAAGCGGCGCTCTCAGCTGCCGCAGCCTCGGTTACCCCCGGAAAAAATTCGTCTAAATCGAAAAAGCGCGGTGAATCGGCCGCCAGCACCGATTCGCTCTCGGGCGATTCCGGCCAACGAAGATATCTCGGCTATGTCATCCGCATTTTGTACGACGACAAATTGCAGACAGTTCGAGCCGAGCCTGCGCGATTGATCTACGACGCACCTAATCCTTCCGTATCGCCGTGACGCAATTGCTCATCGTGCATCGCGACCCCGAGATTGGGCGGGACCTGGTGCAACTGGTGAAAGATTACACTGGATACGAAAGTGTTTTGGCCCATAGCGAAAGTGAGACCCTGGTTTGGCTGCGGCGGCAGCCGAATTTGCGGCCGCGAATTTTGTTGACCCAGCTTCAAGCCCCCGGGCTCGATGGTTTTATCCTCGGCGCTTTACTCGGGGAAATGTTCTCTGGTTTGCAGACGTTGTTCCTGCCTGCCTATGCCGCTTCCGAACAGCGAATGGAAGTCGCCGGCTCAAAGGTATTTCCGGAACCAATCGACGGCGAGCGACTGATCTCGACGATCGAGCGCTCGGTCCGGATGTTTTCAGATGCGCCCGATCTTTTTCACGTCCTCGATATTTTGCAAATGTGCTGCCTTTCGAGACGCAGCGGGGCCGTGCAAATGGTGTCGGGCTCAAACGTCGGCACCGCTTACTTGCGCGACGGGCAGATTGTGCATGCAGAAACTGCAACCGAATACGGAGATGGCGCATTGTTTGAAATCGTGAACTGGGGCGAGATCGAATTTGCCTACGAACGCGGCGTGCATGCCGGTGTTGAAACAATCAAGAAGGCATGGAATGCGTTGCTCATCGATGCGTTGGAAGAAGGAAGACGTCGCGCTCTGCCGGCCTGGCGGCAACAAACGGCGTGATAGTTTTTCCGAGCGCCGCCGGTGAGATTCCTGCTTTATACTCATACTCCTGCTCATCGCTCTCAACCGAATGCAATCGCTAAGAACCGCCGCCCTTTTTGTGCTCTTCGGGTTGGTCGCTGGTGCGGCCAATGCTCAGATTCAGGTGCAATTAAAATTCAGCCGCTTGCAATACATCGCTTACGAACCCCTCCTGGCCACCGTCACGATTACCAATCGCGCTGGACGCGATATTGACCTAAACAACGACGCCGGTGAAAGCTGGTTCGGATTCGAGATCACTGGCAGCGATGGCCAATCAATCGCGGCCGATTCGTCGCAGAAAATGGAACCGCTCCGCATCGGGGCGGGCCAGACCGTTACCCAAAAGATCAACATCGCCAGTCTCTATCCCATTCAGGATTTCGGGACCTATCACGTCCGAGCACATGTTTATTTCTCCGATCTAGGGCGCTACTTTTATTCGCAAACCAAGGTCGTTGAAGTTACCGACGCGCGTCCGATCTGGAAGCAAAGTGTAGGCATTCCCGCGAGCAGCGAGGCTGCCGGCGATGCCCGCACCTATTCGCTGATGACGAATCGGTTTGCCGATCACACTTCCCTTTACGTCCGGGTCGAAGACGAACATCGCAGTGTGGTTTACGCCACTTATTCCCTCGGCCATGTCATCTCGTTCGACGAACCCCACGCGGAAATCGATCGCGAAAACAGACTTCACGTTCTGCATTGTTCGGCCCCGCGCGCCTGGTCTTATGCAATCATCGGCTTGAACGGGCAGCTCGTCTCTCACTCGACCTTGCTCGAAACGAAATCGCGCCCGCATTTTAAACGGACCGCCGACGGCGAAGTCGCAGTGATTGGCGGGATGGCGGAAACGGCCGCAGTCCAGGCGGTGCGCAGCGCCGTCCCGAAATTATCGACGCGACCGAATGAGAAGCCGCGCGACGACTAAGGGTCCGCTGATAATGAGGGCACGTTTTGGGCGATACGTTCTTTGCTGCTTGGCCGCGGCCGCCCTCGCGGCCACGGCATCGGCCCAGACACGCTACACCACCGTCGTGATCGATCCCGGCCATGGCGGCTTCGATCCCGGTGGCATCGGTGCCCAAAAGCTGGTCCAAACCGTCAAGATCCTCCAGACCGAGAACCTGCACGACAGCGCCATCATCACCCTGCGGGGAGCGTCGACCGATGCCCCAGAGCTTCAACCCGGCACTCCCGTGCAGATCCAGTACGGCTGGGCAAGCGTCGACACCGACTGGTTCTATGGCTACATCGATCACGTCGAGACTCGCTATGACCGGGCCGTGACTGACCCCATGACCTTTCAGGATGTGGTGTGCCTGGGGGCCAGCTACAGCCTCAAGGATCCCTTCGTGGGGGCGTGGACCAACGTGCAAGCCTCCTCGTTGGTCGAGCAGATCGCCAACCAGTACCTCCTGTCCACAGCCATTGAGGATGACGACACTGTCTGGCCTCAGTTGGCGAGCACGGGTGAGTCGGCTTGGTGTTTCCTCACCGAGTTGGCTCAGAGGACTGGCTACAGCCTGGCCTGTAACAGGACCATGATCCGCTTCGTTTCGGTTGATCTCGCCATGCGTGGCTACTGGCAAACCATGCCGGTGTTCTTGACCCGCAGGAGCGCCCAGACCATCTTCCAGCAGAACATCAGCCAGTTCAAGATGCTCACCGGAGAAGCACTCGGCCTCTCCGGCCACACCAAGTCCATCCGCTACGTCACCGGTCTGGATCTCCGCACCGGCCAGATCATCGGCGCCGTCAACGACGGCTCCAACATCGTGCCTCTCGGGCAGAACACGGTCTACCCCTTCTTCTATAACCAGATCTCCACTGCCGTCGTCAGCAACCAGGGCCACGCCAACGATGTACTGGCGGGCATGGCCCAGAACAATCGCTTCGCTTACCAAGCCACCGCCACCCTCACCGGGTTGACCGCTGTCAAGCAAGGTGTACCGGTGGTGCTCTCCGGTATCGACTCCAACAATGACGGCACCTGGTGGGTGCAGGAGGTCATCCACAACATCCGTCAGCCGGGCTACTCCATGGATGTCTCGCTCGGTCGAGACGCTAAGGGAGACACCGGTCTCCGGCCCACCACGGGGACCTCGGTCGCCTTCACGCCGCAGAATCCCTTCGCCTACACCGTCGCCAACGCTCCACCCTCCATCCTGGTCAATCAGCGGTGGCGAGCGGCCTACCAATCCAATGTCGGTATCAGTTAACCCGCCCGCCGTCAGTCCCCCGACCTACGGGGGTGTCTACGCCGCCAAGGTGTATTCGACCGCCGACCCACTGCAGGCCGGGCGGATCCAGATGTACATCCCCCAGATCTTCGGAGTCATGCCCGTGCAGATCTGGGCGCCTTCCCTTCAGCCCACTGCCCCGTCCCCGCAGGTCGGTGAGGTGGTCTGGTGCATCTTCCAGGGCGGTGACCCCGCCTACCCAACCTTCCTGCCCAAGGCCGGAGGGGGAGGAGGAGTCGGGACCGCTTTGGTCAGCATGCGGGCGCATCGAACGATTGCCTTTACTTTCTCCACGAATCCCACCGCTTTCGCCCTCGACACCGTCGACTGGGACACCAACCACGGGTACAACTCCACCACTGGCGTATACACCTGTCCTCAGGCTGGCAAGTACCAGATCACCTGTCAGCTAATAGGTACGACTACGAAGAACAATGACGCCACGATCAGTCGTGTTCAGCACAATGGAGTCACTTCCTCGGAGAACTACTCCGGTTACTCCAACGCCGCAGGCGGCACCACGAACTATCTGATTGCTCAGGTCGTCGATACCATCGACTGCCAGGCCGGTGACACCCTTTCTACGTTGGCTTGGGCAACCAGTGCTCTGAATGGTACGACGGGATCCGCCAACACCTACGTCGCTATCGATCTCCTGGGAGTGGGACCAGCCGGTCCTCCTGGGGCCTCCGGCCCGACAGGACCCATCGGGCCGACCGGCAACGCCGGACCTCTCGGACCGACCGGCCCCGCCGGTCCTCAAGGCAATCTCGGACCGCAGGGACCCGCGGGGGCAACCGGAGCTATAGGCAGCACTGGACCGACTGGTCCCACTGGCCCGACCGGTCCTACCGGTGGTGCGGGCAACATGAGCGCCACCGTCCTCACGACGCCTACCGTCGCTGGCTCGCCCTACACCATCGCCCACAACCTCAACACCACCAACGTCATGGTCCAGGCCTGGGACGTGGTGACCGGCGACCTCATCGTCGTCCGCTTCCACATCCTCAACGCCAACAACGTCCAGGTCTTCTTCGAGCAGAACTGTCCCAACAACGTCAACGTCCTCATCGGCGGGCCTGGTGGTCCGACCGGTCCAAGTGGCACCACCGGTCCGACCGGTCCGGCTGGCCCGACCGGGGCAACCGGCGCCGCTTCCACGGTCCCCGGTCCTGCCGGAGCCACTGGTCCTCCAGGACCAACCGGCCCAACCGGAACCGCTTCGTCTGTCCCTGGTCCCACAGGACCCATCGGTGTCACTGGTCCCGCTGGCCCTACCGGTCCAACCGGTGCGGCCTCCATTGTGCCTGGCCCTACCGGCCCGATCGGAGCGACTGGCCCTGCCGGACCGACAGGAGCGAACTCGACCGTACCTGGCCCAACAGGTGCGACGGGGGCGCAGGGATCTGTCGGTCCTGTTGGACCTACCGGGCCAACCGGAGCGGCTTCGATCGTACCCGGCCCTGCTGGCCCTACTGGACCGTCTGGTCCAACCGGAGCTACGGGTCCTACTGGTTCGACTGGAGCCACCGGTACGCCTGGCCCTGCCGTAAGCATGAGGGCTATTCGTGCAAGCGCCTTTTCAACTAGTGGCCCTCCAACTGTTTTTCCCTACGACACTGTTCAGCGTGACACCAACAGCGCCTACAACCCCTCGACTGGTGTCTACACGGTGCCCATCGCTGGCACCTACAGAATCACCGCCGCCGCCGCTATCACGGGTGTTGCGAACACAAATCTCGCTCTTGGCATTCTCAAAAATGGAAGTGTGATCACCCAGACCTTCGAGTACCAGTCGGCTAATGGAACTCTTCCGGCCCAGGCCACCGACACTTTCTCCTGCGTCGTAGGGGACACGATCTCGGTCCAGATCAACTCCCCTAGTAGCTTCAACGTTGCTCTTTCAACCGGCTTGAACTACCTCACGATCGACCTGTTCACCACCGGGCCTCCGGGTGCCACGGGTCCGACTGGCCCCACCGGACCGTCTGGCGGGCCGACCGGGCCGACCGGGCCAACAGGACCAGCGGGAGCGACAGGTACCACTGGCGCTCAAGGATCGATTGGACCCACTGGTCTGACCGGAGCCACCGGAGCGACCGGAGCACAGGGATCGATCGGACCCGCTGGACCGACAGGTGCGACAGGTGCGACGGGTGCTCAGGGTACGGCAGGGGCGCAAGGCTCGATAGGACCGACTGGCCCTACCGGTGCTCAAGGCGTTGCTGGTTCGGCTGGTCCCACCGGGGCCACGGGAGCGCAAGGAGTGCCTGGAGCCACAGGCGCACAGGGATCTGCAGGTACATCAGGAGCACAAGGTCCAACTGGTCCGACGGGAGCTACCGGTGCAGCGTCTGTCGTTCCTGGCCCCACTGGCCCTACTGGTCCTAGCGGCCCTGCTGGTGCGACTGCACCTGGGATAGCGTACAGCCAGGTGCAGGCGACGCCTCCAAACGCCAGCGCCCCCGCTATCGCCCCGCCCATGGGGTTCCTGTGGATCGACACGTCCACCAGCCCGCCACCGGTCACTCCGTACTACCCGCCCCAGACTCCACCGGCCTCTGGCACCAACAGCTTCACTGACGCCAGTGGCGAGGTCTGGCTGTCCAAGACGGGATCGGCCTGGAGGCGGGCCAGGGATGTGGCGACGGCCCGTATATACCTGGCGAGCAATCAAACGGTGGCGTCGGGCAACGTCCAGATTCTTCTCAGTGCGACCCAGTTTGATCCCCTGGGCAGCTTTGCTAGCAACGCCTACACCGTGCCCGTCGCTGGCCGGTATCTCATCACCGGATCGATTGGTCATAGCGGTGCACCAGCTACCGCCGGATCAGTGCAGTCCATACTCACCACCAATGGTGTTGCATCGTCCTATGGCAACGTCGCCTTCTTCCCGGCAAGTGCAGGAAGCTGGCCTGCGTATTCCGTCCAGGACATCCAGAAGTTCAATGCCGGAGACGCTATTGCACTCTTCAACTGGCTGGCTGCTGGCGGTCCAGCCAACATCACGGTGATGGGTGACCCGACCCGTACCTTCCTCGCTGTCCACTTCCTCGACCCCGGATAAGGAGTACCTATGAGCTACCAATCACAATGGCTGTTGACCTACGACGATGGTTTTGTCAGTCGCAGTCGCTCCTGCATCACCCAGCGATCGATGATCTACAAGGATGACGAGCGCCCCACCTTTGTCGCTCTCGCTCAATCGCTCCTCAAGCAGGACAACCCCTCGGAGATGATCACTTTCCAGTCGATGCTCGCCAACGCACCAGGCTTCGCCGACGAAGTCGACAATGGCGACGGCACCATCGACTCCACCAAGATCCAGGACGGAGAGATTCAAGCGGCGGTCGACTCCGATTTCCCGGTGGTCGCTGACTTGTACTACAACGCTGATGGGACGCCGATTCCCTAATGCCCACTTTGAAGTTCTGGGACGCCACGGCAGGCCAGTACGTCGCTCTACCAGCGATCTCCTCCTCCGCCCCCAGCAACATGGTGGCGACGATCATCAACACGCCTACGGTGGCGTCCTCGCCCTACACCATTACCCACAACATGAGCACGACGAATGTGATGGTGCAGGCCTGGGACGTCGTCACAAACGATCTGATCGTGGTGCGGATGCACATCACCGACGCCAACCACGTCCAGTTGTTCTTCGAGCAGAACTGCCCGAACAACGTCAACGTGCTGGTGGTCGGCGGGGCTGGGAGCCTGGCTCCTGCCCCTGTGGTAGCCGCCCGGATGAGGAACCAAGCTGCTGCACAGTCCCTTCCAGGGAACACGGTCCTGATCTACGACACGCTGGAGTATGACACCCACGGCGGATGCAACATAGCGACGGGCACGTATACGGTCCCCGTGGGACAGCCTGGTGACTATCTGGTCAGCGGGGAATATGCAAGTACTGGCCTTCCTGCTGCCCAGTATGCAGGCATCGCTATCCAGAGGAACGGCACCATCTATGCGAACGGTACCCAGTACGCCGGTTCTAGCGGCAGTGTCGCTGCCCACGTCTCCAGTGTTGTCCGCTGTAATGCTGGTGACACCCTCCAGATAGTCGCCATACCTCAGTCCAGCATCAGCAACTACAGCCAGGCTGCTGGCAACTACCAGTACATGACGGTCCACCGGATCTTCTCTGGTCTCCAGGCTGCCGGTGCCTTCGTGCCCTCCCAGGTGCCCCCGCCCACGGGCACGAACAGCTACACCGACCCCTCGGGTGAGGTATGGGTGTCACGTACCGGTAGTGCCTGGAAGCGGGCACGAGATGCTGTTCACGCACGGGTTTCTCGCAGTGCGGTTTACACCATTCCCACCACCGCCGCCGCTATTCCGATCGACACCATCGAGCGGGATCTCCTTGCGTTGTACTCCATTCCTAGCCAAGTGTTCACCGTCCCGGTTGTTGGCTGGTATCTACTAGCAGCCATCGCCTATGGCTTAGCGACCGGTAGCGGTCAAATGCTGTCAATAGGCGCTTATCGAAATGGGAACTCGTCTGGGACTGGAGGGGCCATACAGTCATCAGTCGCCTACCAACTGGTTACGCAGTTGAATCACTCCATATACTGTGCGGCCGGTGACACGCTGGGTGTGAGGATCAGTTCCTACCCATCGACTATGTCATCGCAGTATGCCGATCCTACGATCACGTTCATGACGCTCGACTATCTGGGCACGGGCTGATGCCGGTCAAGTTCTACACCGGCCAGGATCTCGGCGGGAGCCTCCAGGTAGTCAACACTCCCGACCCTGTCAACGCCCAGGACGTGGCGACCAAGCACTACGTCGATGCTCACGTTCCCACGCCCTTCTCCAAGCAGATCCTATGGGAGACGGCGTACAACATGGCGTGTGGGGCCAATAACTACACCGGGGCCTATGCGGTGCTGGGCAGTGGTCCGAATACCCAGACCATCACCAAGCGGCGAGCAGACACAGGGATCCGGGTCAAGATGGGGACTAGCTGCTATTCAAATGTGGCAGGCAACGTCTACTACGGGCTGGCGGTCAACGGTTCGGCCATCGTCCAGTTGATCCAGTACTTCATCAATGCCGCAGGCACTCACTGCGTCATGCCGTGGTCCGAGAAGACGTTGATGCCTGCTTCGTACTCCCAGGTCGGTGTCACTGGCAACATGAACGTCGTCTTCTACGTCTCCACATCAGCGGGTGTCACCTGGAGCACTGACAGCGGCGACCTCGCCGCATGGACGATCGCAGAGGTGATGCCATAGTGCCCCGCACCTTCTACTCTGGCATCGACCTCGGGAATGGATTGCGGGGCATCAACACCCCAGATCCGATTAACCCCCAGGACGCCGCCACCAAGCACTATGTCGACACCCATGCGACGGTTGCCGCCCCGGCTGGGGGGTCGTACTGGGAGGTGCTCTGCCAAGCACAGGCAGTCGCCAATAGCTATGCCGGTGGGTGGGCGAACGGTGGAGGGAACTTCACCGGTTCTGGTCCGAATGCTGGCCTGCCCCCGAATGTGACCATCACCAAGCGCTTCGCCTCCACCCGGATCCGGGTCAAGATCTTCAACGTGTCCTCCTGGGCGACGACCGGTGGCGGAATCCACTACTGGGGAGCGTCGGTCAACGGAGGAGCCATCCAGGTGGTCACCCAGTTCTACCATAACCGGGTCGGTGTTCGTAACTCTGCTCCCTACGGAGTCGTTGACTTCGTGCCTGGCAGCTACGCCCAGGTCAACAGCACGGGGCCGATGAACGTGCTCTGGTACATCCAGACGGGCGCTGGGTGTGGATGGAACGTGGACACGCAGGACAGCTTCTACGGTGCCAGCGGACTGGTCTCGGAGGTGCCCTGATGCCCGAGAAGCTGTACACGGCCACGGACATGGGTGGGGGACTTCAGGTCATCAACTCATCTGACCCCATCAACCCCCAAGACCTGGCGACCAAGAACTACGTTGACAACTACCGCAACCAGTTCGGCCCCTACACCCCCCTGTGGGAGAAC
>Ga0137409_10007665_pt1 | contig 11076 bp, 7 predicted proteins | sample CZODoug1_16funga_FD_122059 | JGI IMG/M metagenome (GOLD analysis project Ga0137409, IMG submission 122059) | Vadose zone soil fungal communities from Angelo Coast Range Reserve, California, USA - CZODoug1_16fungal (Hybrid Assembly) | ecosystem: Environmental > Terrestrial > Soil > Vadose zone... | reverse complement strand
GATTCAGCTCCTCGACATTGGCGGCAATCATGGCCGCCGCCCTGAGCGCCTGGCGGCACGCGGCTTGCGGGCCGGTAGTGAGCCCGAACAACGCCAATTGTCCGTCGCCGACGAACTGGTTGGGTTGACCGCCGCATTCGATCACCGCCTGCGACACCGCGCCCAGGAAACGGTTGACGATAAAAACAGTATCGAACGGCAGCTGCTTTTCCGCGAGCCTGGTCGAACCGCGCATGTCGACGAACATGCTGACGAGGTAACGCTCCTGGCCGATGCGGGTCGGGTTCGAAGCATGCGCGTTGGCCGTGATGGCGTGCGGCATGAAGAGCTGGAAGAACGAAAGATCTGATGTCGGGCGCAACTGGCAGGCGAGGCGAATCGAGGGATCGGCCGCCCCCACGCGGTTGAGTACGAACGCCTCGCGCTGCGATGGCTCGGGTAATTGGCTGCAGTCCCCGATCACGCGAATCCGGCAGGTCGAACAACGCGCACGGCCGCCGCAGACACTGGCGTGAGGCATGTTGTTGCGCAGGCTCGCCTCGAGCACGCTGAGACCCTTCGGCACCCGAACCGTCCTGCCATTGCCATAGGACAGGCTGATCATGCCGCCGCGGCGCTCGTGCAGGGTGCGCGCGCCTCTTGCCAGCAACACCAGTCCGAGCAGGCCGAGATAGCCGATCAGGAAATAATTCTCGATGGTGTTCAGTACGGCCTGTTCGGCCTGGGTGCCGACCTTGGCGCGCGAAAGATTTTCCGCTCTCCACTCGGTGCTGTCGCTGTCCTCGACGACGCTGCGCCCGCCCTGATAAAGACCCAGCATGGCCAGCGTCGGAACCAGCACCGCCGCGGCAAGGAGAAAGGGCGCCGCGCGCTTAAAGAACGCCTTCATCCGCAGCCAGAAATAAAGACCGATGCAGCCGTGAATCCAGGAAATGAGCAGGACTGCGAACAGCAGCCACTTCTTCGCCGGCCATGCGACCCAGAAGGCAAAAAATACCTGAGGATAGAGCTTTTCATGTCCGAACAGCGTTTGGCCGAGCCGCACGCCGGTCAGATGGGTGATGATGAGCGCAGGTACGCTGAGGCCGAGCACAAGCTGGAGCGGCTCGATCGCTTTCCAGCGAAACTGCCGGCGCTCGTAAAGCGCCCAGATCCCGAGACCGGTGTGGACCAATGCCGCGGTATAAAATGCGATCGCGACGGGTAAGAATTGCCAGAACAAGGTGTGATAGGTGACGCCGATAGCAAGGGCATCCATCGAAATATTGCCCAGCGCATGGTTGAGGAAATGGCTGACCAGGTAGGCAAACAGCACCAGTCCGCAGACGAGGCGGACCTGCCGGACGCCGATGCCGCGGACGAATCTTTTGAGTTGCTCCTGGGAAGAGGGGGCCATGCGATCCAGTATGATAGTTATCGATAATAATACCGAACGATATAGAGCTTTATTCCCTCAGCGGCCAACTTTCCGCGCGTGGTCCAGCGAACGCGTGGGCCCGGCATTCACAGGGGCGACGCCGAGGGTGTGAACACATTGACACCCCATCCGGAGTCGGGGAGAAAGCGCCGTGACGATCGCCCCCTCCGATAGCAGCAGCACCAAACCGGACAGTCTTGCCTTGCGGCAATGGCTTGGCGTTGCGGCGTTGATCGCCGCGATGACGGTGGTGCGGGTGATCTACGCCAGCGTGATCGATCTGCGCACCGATGAGGCCTATTACTGGACCTGGTCGAAGGAGAACGTGCTTTGCTTTCTCGATCACCCGCCGATGATTGCGTGGTTCATCCGGTTCGGCACCGCGATCTTCGGCGACACCAATTTCGGGGTCAGGTTCGCCGGCATATTGGCGATGCTGGTCACGCAATTGCTGCTCGCCGATATCGTCCGGCGCGTGACGCGTGACGTTCGCGCGGTCGTGCTCGCGCTGCTGATGCCGGAGGCGGCGCTTTATTACGGGCTCTTGATGGCCAAGGTCTCGCCGGACATCGCGGTGATCCCGTTTGCGGTCGCGATGGTGTGGGCGCTGGTCCGCCTCAGCGAAAGCAATGATGCGCGCTGGTGGCTGGCGGCGGGCCTGTTCGCGGGGCTGGCGCTGCTGTCGAAATTCACCGTGGTGATGCTGGTTCCGGCCGTGCTGGCGTTCATGCTGGTGCCGGACTGGCGCCGGCGCTGGCTGCTCAGTCCGTACCCCTGGGCGGCGGCGCTGATCGCGGTTGCGGTGTTCCTGCCGGTGTTGATCTGGAATGCGCAGAACGAATGGGCATCGTTCCGATTCCAGTTCGTGCGGGCCACCGCGACCCATGAATTGTCCTTGCGTACCGTTGGCGATTATATCGGCCTGCAGTTCGGACTGGTCGGATTCATCCTGCTCCCTGTGGTTTTGTCGGGGCTCGCTCTCACGGCGTGGCGGGGATATCGCCGAGGTAACGCCGTCGCCATCCTGCTCTCAACCGCCGTGATCGTTCCCTTCGGCTATTTCTTCTGGAAATCCCTGACGCTGCGGGTCGGCGATACCTGGCCGATGTTCATGTGGCCGATTGGCTTTGCCGCAGCCGCCATCAACATCGCGATGCTGCCGCGGGAAGGCTTTCCGGCGTGGATGATCAAATCGACCGTCGCATGGGCCAATGCCGCGATCGTATCCGGGATCGCCTTCGTCGTTCTGGTGTTTCTTTATTACGTGGCTGCGCCCTGGAATTTCATCGGCAAGGCCGACCCGATCGGCGGCGAGGCGGGTTACCAGCAGGTCGTCGAACGCGCGCAGGCCGAGTTGCAAAAGACCGGCGCGACCTGGATCGCAACCACGGACTACCGGACCTACGCCATGCTGCGCTGGTATTTCAATGGCCGCGTGCCGGTGATCCAGATCAACGAGCGCGGGCGATTTCTGGGCTTTCGCGACCCCGGCATGGATTTGATCGGAGGTCATACCGGTCTCTACGTTGCGCGCGAGCCGGACAATGCCAATCCGCTATGGGCCTCGACGACAGCGGTCAGAGAGCCGCTTGAGCGCGTAGAGCGCAGCTGGCGCGGGATCGTGATGGATACATATTCGTTGGAAAAGCTCACCGGATGGATGCCGGAGCTTTCACCGCCGCCGGATTCGCCGTTCTATCGCTGGCGCGTGCTGGCCGGCGATTTGGGAACGTTGCGGGGTAGCCAGGGCTTTGCCATCGCAGCCTGGGTTCAATAATCACTCGCTGCTGTCGCGCTTCAGGCTCGCCCCGTCGAACTCTTGCGGTTCGAAGACGAGATCGCAGACAGAGGTCGGATCGCATCTTTGCTGCGTTTCCAAAATAATTTGTCCGCGCGCGCGCAGACTTAAGAAAGCATTAATCGCGGAATGCATGATGGTTGGCGCCGTGTAACGCGCCTTGGAGAAAGAGCTATGGGCAAAATCGTTTCAACTTTCGTGGCTGTTACATTGACCGCGGGTCCACTTTTGTTGCCGGCGTCTGCGAGAGCCGAGAATGGTCAAATCGCCGCTGGCGTTGTGGGCGGACTAATCGGCGGGGCGCTGCTCGGCGGCGCCATCGCGGCACGGCCTGCTCCTCCTCCGCCGCCGGTTTATTACGCGCCTGAGCCGGTCTACGTCGATGAACCAGTTTGCCGATTGGTTGGCGAGCGCTACTGGGATGGATATGGCTGGCAATTTCGCCGGGTTCGGGTCTGCGATTGATCGCAGCACTTGTCTGCGCGCTCGGCTTGAACAACATCAAATCCGGCCGCCCTTGGGCGGCCTTTTCGTTTGGTCCAGGAAATAGCGCCGGCCAGCTCACTCCTCGCTGTCGCGCTTGCGCAAGAGATCCTTTGCGAGATCGCTGAGCACGGGCCGCGGCAGCGCGGTGAACGGCAGCGGGCGGGTCACGTCGATGGCGGCGAGGCCGAGCCGCGCGGTGAGCAGGCCGTTGAGAACGCCTTCGCCAAGACGCTGCGACAGCTTTGCTGCGATGCCATGGCCGAGCACCTGTTGGACCAGGCTGTCGCTCGCCGCCATGCCGCCGGTGATGGCGAGGTGGGCGATGACGTGACGCATCAGCCTGACCATGCCGAGCGCGCCCGGCCGTCCGCCATAGAGACGCGCCAATTGCCGGATCATGCGCAGCGACGCCACGAAAACGAACAGCACGTCGATCAATGCGCGCGGACTGACGGCGGTGACGATCGAGACGCGCTGCGCCGCCAGCGAGACAAGACGCCGCGCTTCCTGATCGAGCGGCGTCATCAATTCGCGCTCGGCGAGGCGGATCAGATCGGCGCCATCGATGATGTCGTCGGCATGGTTCTGCAACGTGGCGCGGGCCCGCGCCAGTTGCGGGTTCTGGTGCGCAAGCTTGACGAGATCCTGCACGATCACCCGGCTTTCGGCGCGATCGTCGCTGAGCAGCGCTGCGGCGGCGCGCAGATGCATCTTTTCGATGGCTGCAAGCCGCGCCAATCCGAATGCTTCGCGCGCGACAACGACGACAAGCGCCAGCGCGGCGGCGAACGCAAAAGCCAGTCCGAGATAGCCGAGACCTTCGCTGCGCGCGAACAGGTCTTCGATCAGGCGCGTGGTGCTGAGCCCAAGGCCAAGCAGGACAAGGCCGCCGAGCGCGGTCCAGAATAGCGCGCCCCAGCGAAAGCCGCGTCGCGTAGCGACGATCGGCGCCTCCAGCGGGACCGGCAGCAAAGCGGGGTCAGGTTCCGGCGTGATATGGACCGTGCCGCGCGATGGGCGGCTTTTGTCGTCTGCATCCATCACGACCACGGCGGGGTCGTCGAGCTTGAAAGTCGCGGGACGGCGATGATGAGGGCGCTCGCTCATTGCAGTCTGTCTCCGATCAGGAACTGGAGGGCGCGGTCGAGGCGGATGTGAGGCAAGGCTGGCTCGTCGGCGCCATCGCGCTCGAGCTGCGGCGGGCGAAAGCGAAGAAAGCGAAAGTCGCTCTTTTCGGCGGACGCGCTGGAAAGCCCGCGAAACGCGCTTTCGCCCTTGAAGAGCTCCTCTGGATCGTCAGGCAGATCGCCGGGAAAGGTCGCAACCTCGGCCGTTCCGTCGAAGGCCTCGCCATTGGCCGTCTCGCCCGGCGCGGGCGTGCCCAGGATCGAGGGCAGCTTGTCCCGGCCGCGCTGCACCTGCGCCTCGCGGGTGGCGCGTATCGCGGCCAGCGCCACGACGTCGATCTCGGCTCCGGTGTCCTCGGCGCGCGCGACAGCCCGGTCGACGGTTCGCCGCAGCACCGCTTCCAGGCGATCATGGCTGGAATGGTGCAGATGATCGGCCTTGGTTGCAGCGAACAAGATCCGGTCGATCCGGGGCCGGAACAAGGTACTGAGCAGGGTGCTGCGGCCGATCCTGAAACATTCGAGAATTCCCGCCAGAGCCGATTCGAGATCATGCAACGCCTCCGGCCCGGCGTTAAATGCCGCCAGCGCATCGACCAGCACGATCTGGCGGTCGAGCCGTGAGAAATGATCGCGGAAGAAAGGCCGCACCACGACGTCCTTATAGGCCTCGTAACGCCGCCGCATCATCGCCCACAGCGAACTATCAGGCGCCTCGCCATCCGGGGGGACGTCGAGCGGCGCAAAGGTCAGCGCCGGCGATCCCGCGAGGTTACCCGGCATCAGGAAGCGTCCGGGCGGCAACAGGCTCATGGCGAAGCGCTCATCGCGGCAGGCGCGCAGATATTCGGTGAACAGCCGCGCGGCCGCGAGCGCAGCCTGTTCGTCTTCGCGCCCCGAAGCACTCAAGGTTGCCAGATGCGCGTGCCACTGCGCCGCGAGCCGCGCGCGAACGCTCTCCCGCGACAGTGCGAGGCTCTCGGCGGACCACTGCTCGTAGCTTTTGTTGAGCAGCGGGAGGTCGAGCAGCCATTCGCCGGGATAGTCGACGATATCGAGCGTCAGCGTTCTGTCCGCGCCATTTTGTCGCTGATAGTCGATCACCAGCCGCAGTTCGCTGATGTCGACCGTCGAGTTCGGCCAGCGGCGTTCCTCGATCAGCGTGCGGACGTGGTTCTCATAATCGAAGCGCGGCACCGCATCGTCGGGCTGCGGCTCGAGCCGGGCGCGGGCGATCCGCCCCGTGGCGAAGGGCTCGAAAATCGGAAAGCGGCCGCCACGGGTGAGGCCGTGGATCAGCGCCGTGATGAACACCGTCTTGCCGGCGCGTGACAGCCCGGTGACGCCGAGCCGGATCGTCGGATGGAAAAAGTGGTCGCCATAATCCAGCAGGGCCCGTGCCGACAGGCGCGCTTCCTCGACAATATCGGAAAAAGTGAAGGCCATGCGGGCGCGGAGAACTTTGATGTGATGGGGGGAAAAGGCTGCAGAACCATCCGTAAAATGGCGATTAGCGGGCCAAAATCAAGTTTCACACTTCGGACGCGATTGCAGGCGAGGACTTTGAACGTTCGTTGACCTCGCGAGACCTATGTTTTATCGCTTCGCTGCAACATTCGCCGGAACCGCCATGACCGTTTTCAGACTTAAGCAGCTCGCTTCGACGTCGGCGCATATGGCGGCTGGCGCGGTCCGCTGGAATTACGATCGGGCCGAACTGATCGCCGATGGCGTCGTGCACGCCGTCGGCGTGTGTTTTGGATTGATCGCGGCCACCGTGCTGGTGGTGCTTACGGCGGTCTACGCCACGGCGTTTGAAGTCGCCGTGGTGTCCGTTTATGTCGCGGGACTGCTGGCGATGCTGGTGCTGTCGGCGACCTATAACCTCTGGCCGATCTCGCGGGCCAAATGGGTGCTGCGCCGCTTCGATCATTCGGCGATCTATGTGTTGATCGCGGCGACCTACACGCCGTTCATCATGGAATTGAAGGACAGCATTTTCGCCATCGCGCTCTTGATCGGCGTCTGGTGCGTGGCGATCGTCGGGATCGTGCTCAAGCTGGTGTTGCCGGGCCGTTACGACCGGCTCTCGGTCGGTCTCTATCTGGCGATGGGCTGGAGCGGCTTCATGCTTTATGACGCCGTGGTGGCGGCGCTGCCGGCGATGGCGCTGTGGTTCACGATCGCGGGCGGCTTGCTATATAGTACGGGCGTGATTTTTCACGCCTGGCAGCGGCTGCGCTTCCAGAACGTGATCTGGCATTGCTTCGTGCTAGGCGGCGCGGCCTGCCATTACACTGCCGTGCTCGATCTCGTTCTCACCACCTGAGACTTTCTCACAGCCGAGGGTACGATGCAGGTCACAGGCCAAGTCGTGGTTGTCACCGGAGGCGCCAACGGCATCGGCCGGGCGCTGTGCGAAACCTTTCATCGCGCCGGCGCCGCCAAGGTCGTCGTGGCCGATCTCGATTTGGCGGGTGCGGAAGCGGTCGCGGCCTCGATCGGCGGCGCGGCATTCAAATGCGATGTCGGCCAGGAAAAAGACATCCGCCATGTCATCGAAGAAACCGAACGGCAACATGGTCCGATCGCGCTGTTCTGCTCCAATGCCGGTATCGGCGGTGGGTTCGATCCGTTGTCGGAGAATGCCGGCGGCACCTCCGACGAGCCGTGGGCGCGAAGCTGGGCCATCCATGTCATGGCGCATGTCTACGCCGCGCGGCATTTGATTCCGCTGATGAAGGCGCGCGGCGGCGGGTATTTCCTCAACACGATTTCCGCCGCGGGACTTCTTTCGCAGGTGGGAAGTCCGGCCTATTCGACCACCAAGCATGCGGCCGTGGGATTTGCGGAGAACCTCGCGATCTCGCACAAGGCCCACGGCATCAAGGTTTCGATCCTGTGTCCGCAGGGCGTCGACACCAACATGCTTCGCTCGATCCCGAAAGGCCCGCAATCCGGCGATGGCGATCTGACGCCGGAGCAGGTCGCCCAAGATGCGCTGGCCGGTATCGAGCAGGAAACATTTTTGATCCTGCCGCACCCGCAAGTCCTCGGTTATATGCGCAAGAAGACCGAGGATTACGATCGCTGGATATCAGGCATGGCGAAGATCCAGGCCAAGATGCGGGAAAGTTACGGGAAGTAGATGCCGTCATTCCGGGATGGTGCGCTAGCACCAGACCCGGAATCTCGAGATTCCGGGTTCGATGCTTCGCATCGCCCCGGAATGACGGTTGGGTTCATTCCCGCTGCTACCCCTTCTGCGCATAGAGCAGCGGCACCGCCGTATCCACCATCACTTCGATCAGGCTGACGCCGTCATGCGCGAGGCCGCGCGCAAGCGCGGGCGCCAGTTCGGACGCCTTGCTGACCCGCACCGCATCGCAGCCCAAGCCTTGCGCGATCCGGACAAAGTCGATGCCGGGCAGGTCGAGGCCGGGGACGTTGCGCACCTGCATCACCTGGCTGAACGAGCGCATCGCGCCGTAGCCGGCGTTGTTGATCACCACGACCGTCAGCGGCAGCTTGCGCTGCGCCGCCGTCCACAGCGCCTGGATCGAATACATCGCCGAGCCATCGCCGATCAGGCAGACTGTCCTGACGCGGGGACGGCCAAGCGCCATGCCGACGGCGGCGGGGAGGCTGTAACCGAGGCCGCCGCTCGCCATGGTGTAAAAACTATCCTGCCCGCGCATGGGCATGAACTTTTGCATCGCCGGACGGTGCGACGGGGCTTCCTCGACCAGCGCCGCGTTGTCAGGCATGGCGGCTGAGAGCGTGTGCAGCAGGAATTCAACGGCAATCGGATCGGCCGCACTCGGTGCCGGTGGCAGGATGCGGCCCGCTGGTACGGCGCGCTTGGTCTCTGGCAGCAGATCGAGCAGCATCTCCAGTGCGGGCTTCATGGTGGCGATGATGCTGTTGCCGATTGGCGATACCGCCGCTGCATCGGAATCGTCGGTGATCTGGAAGATCGTGATCGCGCCGTCGAAGATCGCGGCGTGGCCTTCGACGTGAAACGTAAACACCGGCGCGCCGATCACGACCACCAGGTCGTGATCGCGCAGGGCGTCCGAGAGCTGCGCCGGCGAGGCATGCAGGAAGCCCGCGAATTGCGGGTGCCGCTCCGGGAAACTGCAGCGCGCCGAAAACGGGCTGACCCAAACGGCTGCCTTTGCCTTTTCCGCCACGCGCACCATCAGATCGACGGCTTGCGCGCGGTCGATGCCGGGGCCGACCACGAGCGCAGGGCGCTTGCTTGCCGAAAGCGCCGCGACCAGCACCTTCATTGCGCTCGCGTCGGGGCCGAGCTCCCTGCTGACGTCGCGCGCTTCCACCGGCTGGGTTTGATGGGCCCAGTCGTCGATCGGCACCGACACAAACGTCGGCCCGCAGGGCGGCTGCATCGCCACGTAATAGGCGCGCGCAATTGCGGCCGGCACGTCTTCGGCGCGCGCAGGCTCGACGCTGTACTTGACATAGGGACGCGGAAATTCCGACGCGCGCTCGGCATAGAGAAACGCCTGCAGCGGCAGAATACTGCGCGCCTGCTGCCCAGCGGATATCACCAGCGGCGTCTGGTTGCGGTGCGCGGTATAGATGTTCCCAAGCGCGTTGCCGACGCCGGCGGCGGAGTGCAAATTGACAAAACCGGCGTTGCGCGTGGCCTGGGCGTAGCCGTCGGCCATGCCGATGACCGAGGCTTCCTGTAGCCCCAGAACGTAATCGATATCGTCAGGCCAGTCGCTCAGGAACGGCAGTTCGGTCGAGCCGGGATTGCCGAACACTTTTCGAATGCCGAACGCGCGCAACAGATCAAGCGTCGCCTGCTTGACGGTGACCGATTTGCTGTTCGTTTTCGGCTTTTCGCGCGGCAAAACTTTTAGTCCCCGGTGAGTGTTGTGCGGCAGGCGTGCGCTACGAGTTGGGTTTCACCTCTCCCATAGGGAGAGGTCGGCGCGAAGCGCCGGGTGAGGGGCTACGGCCTATCGATAGACCGTAACCCCTCACCCCAACCCTCTCCCGATGGGAGAGGGGGCGCGGTTCTGCCTGAGTGACCACTGTGCGTCTCACCACGCCGCGCTGCCCTTCATCGTCGGCTGACCGGCCGAATTCGCCGTCCACAGTTCCATGCCGGCGCCGGTCGCGTTGGCATTGACGCTGAACTCGCTGCCTTCGAACAACGGCTGCACGCCGCGATAGCTGAATTTCTTTGGCGCCGCGCCACCGTGAAGCTTTGCGGCCAGCTCCACGATAAACGCCGCCTGCATCGGGCCGTGGAACACCAGGCCGGGATAGCCCTCGACCTTGGTGACATAGTCGCGGTCGTAATGGATGCGGTGGCTGTTGAAGGTCAGTGCCGAATAGCGAAATAGCAGGACGGGATCGGCCATGTGGCTTTCACGGTGCTGCGCCGATGGCGGCGGCGCCGCCGGCTTGGCGGGTGCGGGCGTCTGCGCGGCCGACATGTCCCGGTAAACAATATCCTGCCGCTCGCGGATGGCGGTGCCGCGCGGCGTCGTGAGCAGATGTTCGACGGATACGAAACACAATATGCCGGTGCTGCCGGTCTTCATCGTCACGTCCGATATGCGCGAGGTCCGCGTCGTCTCATCGCCGACGCGCAACGGCTCGAAGAATTCAAGCTCGCCACCGGCCCACATTCGCCGCGGCAGCGGGACCGGCGGCAGAAAACCGCCGCGGGTAGGGTGGCCGTCCTGGCTCAGTTCCGACATCGGAAACACCGGCTGAGCCAGGCACCAATGCACGGTCCACGGTGCGGGATCGCCCCGCTGCGGTTCGCCGATCTCCTGGAACAGCGTGGCGCGCAAGCCCTTCACCAGTTGTGCCGTGACGATATCGGAGGCTTCGCTGGTGCGGCCGATCCATTGGCGCAAATGATCGAGATCGGGTTTTTCGCTCATGAGGATTTGGTCCGGGCCTGAGGAGCTCTGGCGATATCGGTGTGGTCGCCGATATCAGGCACGGCGCCATAGCGACGTGGCGCATCGACGACAATCGCAGCCGGCGCCGGATAAGTCACCGGCCCTGCCGGCGTATCCACCTCGATGCGGCGCAGATGCGGATGCACGGCGAGGTCGGCCATGGTGTTGACCTCGGCAAAGGCGATGTCGGCGTCGGACAAACGTTTGAGCAGCGCATCACGGGTCATGGTCGCAAAACTATCGCCGACGGTCTTGTCGGTGAGCGTGCGGTTGCGAACGCGCTCGACAATGTTGGAAAAC
>Ga0137409_10007664_pt1 | contig 11077 bp, 8 predicted proteins | sample CZODoug1_16funga_FD_122059 | JGI IMG/M metagenome (GOLD analysis project Ga0137409, IMG submission 122059) | Vadose zone soil fungal communities from Angelo Coast Range Reserve, California, USA - CZODoug1_16fungal (Hybrid Assembly) | ecosystem: Environmental > Terrestrial > Soil > Vadose zone... | reverse complement strand
CTGGTTGACGACCTGCTCGATGTTTCATCCATAATCACGAACAATTTGTCGCTGGATCTCGAACTGACCGACATCGCCTCGGTTATCGAGTCGGCGGTCGAATCGGTTCGCCCGGCGGCGGAAGCCAAAGGGGCGCATTTGCAAACGGAACTGGATCCCATGGCGGATCTGTTCCGGCTCGACCGCAACAGATTCCAGCAGGTGATCTGGAATCTGGTCCACAACGCCGTCAAGTTCACCCCTTCCGGAGGCGCGGTGAAAGTTCGCCTCAGGTATCTCAACGGGCAGGCTGTAATCGGGGTGATTGACACCGGCATCGGAATCGCGCCCGAATTCCTGCCCTTTGTCTTCGATCGATTTCGACAGGCCGACGGCAGTATCACCAGGAGGCACGGCGGGTTGGGACTGGGTCTGGCCATTGTGCGGAGCCTGGTGGAGATGCATGGCGGGACTGTGGATGTCGAGAGCGCCGGCCTGGGCCAGGGCGCGATTTTCAGAATCACGCTTCCGGCGCCGCCGCCGGAAGGGTTTTCGTATGAGGCGTCCCTGACGGCTGCGACAAATCATCAGATCTCCGTGCCGGATTCGGCGCCTAAGCTTTCCGGGTTGCGCGCACTGGTGGTGGACGACGAGTCCGACCAGCGAGAGTTGCTGGCCGCCGTCCTCTCCATGAAAGAGGCCGAAGTCCGAACCGCCGGCGGCATAGCCGAGGCGATGAGGATCGTGACCGCCTGGCGCCCTGAAATCGTGATCGCCGACATCGCGATGCCCGGCGGCGGCGGTTACGAGTTGATCCGGCGCATGCGGAGCGAAGGGATCAAGGCGCCCGCCATAGCGATAACCGCCTACGCCGGCGACGAAGATCGCCTCCGCGCCCTCGCCTCCGGCTTTCAGATGCATATGCCCAAACCGGTCGAGCTTTATGAACTGGTGGTGAGTATCGCCAGCTTGACCGAAAGATTGACCTGAATCAGACCAATAAACTTTAGGACGGAAGAGATGGCCACAGAGACACAGAGACACCGAAGAAGAGAGGAAAAGAGATTGTCGGGAAAACCTCTTTTCTCTTTCCGCTCTGTGTCTCCGTGGCTCTGTGGCTAACAAGATGTCCGAATGTTGTTCACTCCGATTTAGTTTTGGGGCAGTGGAGGAGAAGGCTTGTGATCTATCAATGGCGCATAAAGAGTAACCGAATCAGTCGCCTGCGCGCCGCCGCCGCCTTGCTCGGTTATACGCTGCCCGCGTCGGGCTTCAGCCGCGACGACTGGATCGAGTTAATCCATCATGAGGACCGGGCAAAAGTGCAGGAGCGCGTCTCGGCGGCGCTGGAGGCAGGCGCTGAAAGTTATCTGGTTGAGTACCGTCTACGCCGTCACAGTGGCGCCTATCAGATGGTCTGCGAAGCGGGATGGATCGAGCGCGATGAAGACGGGCAGGCGCGTCACGCATTGTGCCGGGTCACTGAATTCGCCGAGCATAGTGACGAGCACGTGCGCCAGATTCTGGAGGCCTTGTCGCGCGAACAGGCCGCGCGGGCCGAGGCTGAAGCGAACGCGCGGGCGAAAGACGAATTTCTCGCCATCGTCTCGCACGAACTGCGCACGCCACTGAGCGCCATGCTCGGTTGGGCCGAAGTGTTGCGGTCGCGGCGTCCCGGCGATCCGATCTACGAACGCGCGCTTCAGACCATCGAGCGCAACGCCGAGCTTCAGAGCAAATTGATCGAAGATTTGCTCGACACGACGCGCATTTTGAGCGGCAAGCTGAGCATCGAAGCGCGGCCGCTCTACCTCGACGAACTGCTCGAAGAATCGCTCGATGTCGTGCGACCGACGGCCGAGACCAAAGACATCGGGTTGCTCGTGACTTTCGACTCGGCGCCGGGGCTGATCCTGGGCGACGCGAATCGGCTGCAACAGGTCTTCTGGAACCTGCTCTCCAACGCGATCAAATTCACCGAGCCCGGCGGGCGCGTGGAGGCGCGGCTGGAGCGCGGCAAGACGGAAGCCAGGATCTTCGTGAGCGACACGGGCAAAGGCATCACCCCTGATTTTCTGCCTTACGTCTTTGACCCCTTCCGCCAGGCTGATTCATCGAGCGCGCGGCGCCAGGGAGGGCTCGGCCTCGGCCTGGCGCTTGCTAAGCGATTAGTCGAGATGCATGGCGGCGCAATCAAAGCCGAGAGCGCGGGCGAAGGGCGGGGCGCCACCTTCACCGTCACTCTACCTACGCTGTTAGGAAACCGAGCGGTCTCGGAAATGAATGCGGTCGAACTCGGCGCCTCGCTTGACGCGAGTGACCAACCCAACCTCGCCGGTTTGCGCATCCTTGTGGTGGATGATGAAGCTGATGCACGTGATTTGCTTGCGATCAGATTGCAGCAATACGGAGCCGACGTCATCGCGGCGGCCTCGGCGGAAGCGGCCCTGGAAGCGCTGGCTCAACAGAATCTCCGGCCCGATCTGATCGTGTCGGACATCGCCATGCCCGGAGAAGACGGTTACAGCCTGATACGCCGGGTGCGGGCGATGGAGCCGGAACAGGGCGGACGGATTCCGGCGATTGCGCTGACGGCCTACAGCCGAACCAAAGATCGCGTGCAGGCCCTGGCCGCGGGCTTCCAGATGCACATGCCCAAGCCGGTGAACGCCGCCGAACTGGCGATCGCGATCACCAGCATCATCGGACGGTTCGACCCTTAATTACGGATTGCGAATCAACCGCCAAGACGCCAAGGTCGCCAAGAAGTAAAGACTGTTAAGAAGGCCGCAAGAGATAATGAAAATCCTGCGATTTGAGACACTCTTGGCGTTCTTGGCGTTCTTGGCGGTTAATCCACAATCCGCAACCCCTTATGCTACGATATGATTTATGGTAGGTGAACACTCAATGGACGCGCAAAACGCCAGAAATATTCGGGCGCTAATCGTCGAGGACAGCGATGATATGCGTGACCTGATGAAACTGCTGCTGGAGGAGGCGGGCTACGAAACGCTCACGGCGGCGGACGGTCGCGCGGCGCTTAAGCAAATCGAGAACGACCGCGAGTTTATTGACCTGGTCATCACCGACGTGCAGATGCCGGAGGTGACGGGACATGAGATTCTGGCCGCCGTCCGCGAGCGGCGCGGCGAAACCCCTGTGATTGTTATCACGGCTTTCGGCTCCGTCGAGCAGGCGGTCGGCATGGTGAAGGCCGGCGCCTTTCAGTACCTGACCAAACCCTTCAACAAGGAGAAGCTGCTGGGACTTGTGGCGAAGGCGCTGGAGCACAGCGCGCCGCGGCGCGAACAGGCGCGGTTGCGACGGGAATTGCCTTTAACGCCGTCGCGCATTATCGGCGTGTCGAAACCGATGCGCGAACTATTTGAACAGATCGCCAAGGCGGCCCGCAGCGCGAGCACCGTGCTCATCACCGGCGAATCAGGCACGGGCAAGGAACTCGTCGCCCGCGCTACTCACGACGCGTCGGGGCGCGGCGGGGCTTTTGTGCCGGTCAATTGCGCGGCGATTCCGGCGGAGCTGATCGAATCGGAATTATTCGGACACACTGACGGCGCCTTTACCGGCGCCAAGGGTTCGCGGCCCGGGTTATTTGAAACGGCCGACGGCGGCACGATCTTTCTCGATGAAATCGGCGACCTGCCGCTGCAAATGCAGCCGAAACTGCTGCGCGTTTTGCAGGACGGCGCAATGCGCCGAATCGGTTCCGACCGCGAACGCCAGGTGAAGGCGCGCGTTGTGGCGGCGACCAATCGCGATCTGGAAAACGAAATGCGGGCAGGCAAATTCCGCGAAGATCTTTACTGGCGCTTGAACGTGATCCAGTTGAATCTCCCCCCGCTGCGCAAGCGCCCGTTCGATATTCCACTACTGATCGAACACTTTATCTCCAGGTACGCCGAAGCCTCCGGCGAGCCGCCGCTTGAAGTCTCGGCTGAGGCCCTGGCGCTTCTCACGGCTTACTCCTGGCCGGGCAACGTGCGAGAACTGGAAAACGTGATTGAGCGCGCGGCGGCAATGGCCCAAGGAGCGGCGTTGCTGCCGTACGATTTGCCGGAGCGGCTGCGCTCCGGCGCTCACGCGACTTCGGTCTTGAGCCAGGCGCGGGAAACCCAGATGACGCTCCGCCAGTTGGAGCAGACATACGTGGCCGAAACGCTGCGCCGCGCGGGAGGCAACAAATCACGCGCGGCGGAGATGCTCGGCCTGGATCGCAAGACGCTTTATCGTAAACTCGAAGAATGCCGTGAAGCGGGATTGATAGATGAAGCAGGTTAGCCACGAATGAACACGAATGAACACGAATATTATTTCCGGTCTGGTAAATTGTCTGGCCGCCATTTTCCTGCTTCTATTCGTGTTCATTCGTGGCTAAATTTCTTTTAGCGCCGCCGAAAACGCCCGTGAAGTTTTGATGATGCGCATACAGAGCAATCGCAAATCGGTATATTTCTTCATCGCGCTCGGCGCCTGCCTGGTCCTGTTGGCGATGGCGCTCAACGGCGTCTGGGTGGTTTTTCACTGGCGGCAGGTGGCGATGCTCGTCTTCGGCGTCATCTTCTTCGTCCTGATCATCGCGGGGCTGGTTTTGAACACGATCTTCCTGGTGCGCGAAATCCGCCGCAACGAACAGCACAACAGCTTCATCAACGCCGTTACGCACGAGTTGAAGACCCCGATCGCTTCGATCCGGCTCTATCTGGAGACGCTGCAGACGCGGCAGGTGGACGACGCGAAGCGCCAGGAGTTCTACCAGATCATGCTCGACGACTGCGACCGCCTGCTCCACACCGTCGAACAGGTGCTGCGCGCGAGTCGCACGGGCCACCGCCGCCGCCACATCCATAAGACCGTGATCGACCTGAGCGAATTGACGCGGGAGTGTCTGGAGCTGGCGCGCAAGCGGACGCATCTGAACGATAAGGCGCTGCGGTTCGTTGTATCCTTAGACAGGGGCGCCGAGCGAGCGATGGTTTTGGGCGATGCGGACGAGTTGCGCGCGGCCATATCGAATTTGATCGACAATGCGATCAAATATTCCGACGGAAAGATCGACGTGTCGGTCGAGGTCGCGGCCGTGGGGGACGAACGGGTCGCGGTGCGCGTGACCGACTGCGGCATGGGCGTTCCCCAGGGCGAGTTGAAGCGGATATTCAAACGTTTCTACCGCGCGCCCCGCCGAGTTGCGACGCGGGTCAAAGGCGCCGGGCTGGGACTCTTCATCGTCCGTTCCATCGTCGGCAAACACGGCGGCAAGACTTTCGCCGAGAGCGAGGGCGAGGGAATGGGCAGCGTCTTCACAATCGAGCTGCCGCGCGTCAAAAACGGCGCCGCGGAACGTCAGCGACCTGAGTCTCACGGAGAAGGCGCCCTGACGAGGCGGGAAGCCACTGACGCTCCCCGTGCGGCGTCGAAGAATTGAAAGAACGATGAATGTTGTTTTGATCGTTGAGGACGAGCAGCATCTGGCCGGCGGTCTGAAATTCAACCTCGAGGCTGAGGGCTATGAGGTCGAGATAATCGGCGATGGCGAGACTGCGGTCGAGCTGTTGATGCGAAACCCGAAGCGGTATGACGTCGTGGCGCTCGACGTCATGTTGCCCGGCAAAGACGGCTTCGAGATCGCTCGCGAATTGCGCGAGGCCGGCCAATACGTCCCGATCCTGATGCTGACCGCGCGCAGCCGGCCCGAAGACATTCTGCGCGGCTTCGAAGCCGGCGCCGATGATTACCTGTCGAAGCCCTTCGAGTTGGCGATCCTGCTCGCGCGTTTGCGCGGATTGTTGCGGCGGCGCGAATGGCTACGCCTGTCCTCGACTCCGGCGCAAGGCGCGGGCGTCGAGGTCTTCAACTTTTCAGATAAAACGATTGATTTTTCAAAACTCGAACTCAGGGCGGGCGGTCGCACGGTGCAATTGACATTGATGGAGGCCGAACTGTTACGCTACCTGATCAAACACGAAGGTCAGGCGGTCTCTCGACAAAAACTACTCGAAGACGTCTGGGGGCTGCGCGAAGACACGGACACTCGCGCGATAGACAATTTTATCGTCCGGCTGAGACGTTACATCGAAGACGACCCGTCAACCCCAAGCCATTTGCTGACCGTGCGCGGCGTGGGGTACCGGTTTGTGGCTGAACCTGACGATTAAGCCGGAGGGAGAAGGAAGACATATATCATATGACATATGATATATGTCATATGATATATGGTTTTCCGTCTGTCTATTCCTCTATCTCCTCATCCTTCTCCTTGAACCGCTTCAATTTCATATTGAGGGTCTGGACTCGCAATCCGAGGAGCGCGGCGGCTTTAGTCTGGTTGTTGCTGGTCTGGCGGAGCGCGGTATCGATCAGGCCGCGTTCGAAATCATCAACCATCTTCGGCAGTTCGATCCCACTCGACGGGATCGATTTCAACGCGGCGTAGCGGATGCGCGAGGGGAGCAATGACTCGTCGACCAGTTGCGGCTGGGTCGCGCTGATGGCGCTTTCCAACGCGGCTTCGAGTTCGTCAAGGTTTCCCTCCCACGAATAATCCGAAAGCATCTTCAACGCCCCGGGAGTGATCTCGTGCGAGCCTTTGCCCAGGCGCTTGGAGATTCTTTCCGCCAGACGCCTGGCCAGATAAGGAATGTCTTCGCTACGTTCGCGCAGCGGTTTGATCGTGAAGCCGGACGGACGCAACATTTCGACCAGGCCGTATGCGATTCTATTCTCGGCCTTGATCTCGGACGGATTACATTCTGTCGCGAAGATCAGACGCGGCCCCTGATGTCTGCCCGAATTGGCGCGCCAGCGCTGCTCTTCGATGTGAGCGGCGAAGCGCTGCTGCAACAGCGCCGGCAGGTGTGTCAATTCGTTGACATAGATCGTGCCGCGCCCGCAGGTCTCGATCATCCCGCGGGTCCCGAACAAAAGGTTGTGCAGCGCGTCACTGTCCAGGCTGTGCGCGTTAACGGCGAAAAAGGGCTGCGCCGAATTCTCACTCGCGTTGTGCAGCGCCCGAGCGACCTGCTCTTGCCTCAGCCCCCGCTCGCTGATGATTAACGTCGGAGTGTGGGCCATCGCCTGCACGCTGATGAACTGCTTGAGCGCCGCGACATTCACGCTCACTCCGATAAAACAGTCATAATTATCCAAAGACAGCACGCGCGGAGAATCAGCCAGGGTTAACGCCGGGCGTGGCTTCAATGATGGGCGATCAAGCGCCTTTTCTACAGCTTCAGTGGCCATTTTTTTCCTACCTCCCTCAGTTTTCTACCTGAGTTTCGCTTACTTAGTTGAGTTGATGTTTTCAACTACCAAAAATTTAATATTTGATTCACCTTCGAATCTGATCTTGCTAAGAACAATCGCTGTGCCAGCTCTGGCCAACAACTTAAGTGTTGCAAATGATGGATTTGATCAAGTGGTGTCGATCAAGAGGAACCATTGGGGTGTCCGTTTCCGGGATTATCGAGTTTCAAAACCGAAACAGGGTGATTTCAATCGTCGAGTCTGATCAGGTGAATCTATGTCTCTTTGGAGTATCAATCTCATACTCATATCAATCTCATATCAATCTCGCGCAACAACATCTTTACGCAAAAGTGTTTTGGTGTTCGACACCGCTAGTTACGAGTCGGCAAAGGTAAAGTTCCAGCAAATGTATAGGTATATAGGGGCGTACGATATAAAGAACGCCGGAATAAATACGCCTTGCAATCCTAAATCGGAACGATTGATAGTGGGACACACTTTTAGTCTGTCCCACTATGACAGTCGCCAATTTATCCCCAGCTATTTATAGACTGCGCGAGGTCCAAAAAGTTCCAGAAAAAAATGGAGATTCGTGGCGGAGCCCAGTCAATTTCTTCGCAGCGCGACTCCGCCGTTGACGCTGGTGATGGTGATGGGCGGGCCTCCATCGCCAACGCGTCCACGCAACTGGCCATGTTTCATCTCGCCGAGGACGGTGATCGGCAGGTCGGAATCGATGCCGCCGTTGACGCTGTGGACGTCAATCTCGGCGTTGGTCTCGGACGGCAAGCCTATTTTGACGCCGCCGTTGACGCTGCTCACGCGCAACCCACCTTCGCCCAAACGCAGGAGCGAGACCGAAATGCCGCCATTGATGCTGCTCAATTGCGTGGCCGTTCCCGCCTGTGCGACTATGACTCCGCCATTGACGCTGTTGACGTCTACCTGGCCCTTGATCTCTCCGACGTCAACCTTGCCGTTTATCGAAGATACTTTCAGGTTGATACTCTTCGGCAGCTTCAATCGCGCCTCATGGCTCACCCATCCGCGATCCTCTCCCCGCCTACGGCCTTCCTTGTCTTCCTGAACGCGAATTGTCAGGCTGTTGGGCGTGTCCTCGATGATTATTGGGCGGCGCTCCATCGCCGCAGTATCCGAAGCCCGGACAGTGATGCTTATCTCGGCCCGGTCGCCGTCCCAGGTCTCGATTGAGACGAGCCCGTTGATGCTCTGAATCTTGACGTTAGCCTCGGGCGCGAGCGTGACCGTTTTGTTGATCTGATTGGTGACGTCGCCGGAATAGGTCGCCTTCGTCAGATTGTAATCCGGCGCCAAGACCAGGGCAGATCCGAGCGACAGGCTCAGAAAAAACGCTAATGGAATTTGCATGGTTCGTCCTCCTCGGAAAATCAGTTCGTAGTCCCGCCTTTAGGCGGAAAGGTCAGCCACAGATCCATTCCGTGATACCAAACGCTTCCGCCTAAAGGCGGGACTACGAACTGCGATTTTCATTCTTTCATGGCGTCGCATCGCGACATGAAGGCTCCTCGGAAAATAACTTCGCAGTAAGCGCTTTAGTCCTTACTACGAGGTGTCTATTGTGTGGCCTTTTTTATATGAACGGCGCCGTTGGCGCTGATGGCGCGCACTTCCGCCCCACCTTTGCCGACCACGCCGACGATCGGCCCGCGACCGCCGAGTTGCGCTCCGGGTTCAAGTTTCAGCGGGAATTCGGTATTGATGGATCCGTTGTCGCTCTTGATCGTCAAGTTGAAATTGCTTTCGGGCGGCAGGGTCAAAACGACGTTGCCGTTGGCGCTGAAAAACAGGTAGCGCCCGCTTTCGTAAAATCCGCCCGTGAAAAGCACCCCGCCGTTGGCGGATTTCGCCGACACGTCTTTGCCATCAATGTTGTTCAGCAAGATCGAGCCATTGGTGGCGTCCGCTTCTATGCGGCCTTTGGAGTCGCTGATTTCGACGGAGCCGCCGACGGAGCTGGCGCGCGCGCCTTCGCCGGCGCCGCGAACGATGACATTGCCGTTGAGCGCATCCGCCGCGACAAACCCTCGCGCGTTCGTGACCGTGATCGAATTGGAGTAGCTTTTGGCGATCACGTCTCCGCCCACGTCATTGATCCTGATCCGTCCGTTGTTGGTCTCTGCGTTGACTCGTCCGCCGATGCGATCGAGCTCGATCGAGCCGTTGGCGGTTCGAACCGTCGCGTCATTGCGAAGTCCCCGCGCACTGACGTTGCAATTGTTGCAGCGCGCGTTGAGCGCCCGCGTCACTTCACCGATCACCAGATTGCCGCTCGTGGCCGAGACGGTCAACGAACCTCCGACGCGGCCGGCGGTGATCTGTCCGTTGGTGGATGAGATTACCGCGTCGCCGGCGACCTCGCGCACGGTGATGGGGCCGCTGGTCGAATTGGCCGTTACGCGGGCGAACCTCTCCTGTAAATTCTCTTTCCTCCGGGCAACCGCCGCACCAAAGCAGTGCATCTTAAAACTCGTTCGAACGTGTTGTCGCTTGTTTCGAACGATTTCGGGTCCCTCAGGGTGGGGTTCTCCGTTTCGTTCAGTACGGATCTGCGGTAAAACGCGGCATCCAAAATTCATAAATCAAGGGGAGATACGAAACATGCGTAAACTTTTATGCGTCCTGGGATTGGTGTGTCTCGCGAGCGTAAGCGCGGCGGCACAAGGTGGTTCAAAAGTTGATTTATTCGCGGGATATTCCTTCGTTCATACGGGGCCCGGCGTCTCGACTTCGGCGTTCAACGCCAACGGCGGCGTGGGCTCCGTTGCGTTTAATGCAACAAGCTGGGCCAGCCTCGTCGCGGAAGTTGGAGGCATTCACGCCACCACGATTGGCAACACCAGCGTCGACGCGAGCGCCGAAACATTCCTGGCCGGCCCCAAAATTTCGCTCTTTCACCGGTCCAAGCTTTCTCCATTCGCTCAGGCCCTGTTTGGAGTCGTTCGCACCAATCCCGCTTTCAACCAAACTGCAAACACGCATTACACTTTCGCGATGAGTCCCGGGGCGGGCCTCGATTGGAATGCGACGCGCCACTTCGGCATTCGCCTCGGGCAAGTCGATTACCTCTTGACGCGCATCCCCACGTCCACCAATCAGGTGAACTGGAATAACTTCCGCTATTCGGCGGGCGTTCTCATCCGGTTCTAAATTGTTTCGGTGAGTCTGTCACCCGGCGCCGCTGAAGGAGGGGCCACGCCGGGAGCAGTGCGGGCCGAAGCACCAAATTCTGCGCGGGCTCGTCGCCGCGGCGACAGCCCACGCCCGAATTCTTCGGCCCTTTTCTGTCTAAATTTGTGCTCCTAAGGTTGCAATCGAAAAATCACCGTAATCGTTGTTTCGACTTCCACCGGTTCGCCATTCAGCAGTGTAGGCCGATAGCGCCACTGCCGCACGGCTTCGAGCGCGGCTGACAGAAGAAGCGGCGGGCCACTCACGACATCCAACGCAGTGATGCGCCCGTCGCGGCTTATGATCGCGTGCAGAATTACCGTGCCTTCTATTTTTACCTGAATTGCCAGCGGAGGATACCGAGGCTCGACGCGCGAGATCAACTGCGCCTGCTCCACGGATCCGCTGACTTTCATACGGCGCTTCTCTTCCGGTTTCTCGATTTCGCGCGGCGGTGCCGGGACCATTGGCCGCAGGTCACGTAATTTAGATAGGTCGAGACCGATCAACCCTGCGGAACCTTCCTCACCCTCGATTGTCGGGGCTTCTTCCTCGTCGACATTTTGAACCGGCCGAAGGAGAGTGACGCCAACGATCAAACCAGTGAAGCTTTCGTTTAGAT
>Ga0137409_10007662_pt1 | contig 11077 bp, 10 predicted proteins | sample CZODoug1_16funga_FD_122059 | JGI IMG/M metagenome (GOLD analysis project Ga0137409, IMG submission 122059) | Vadose zone soil fungal communities from Angelo Coast Range Reserve, California, USA - CZODoug1_16fungal (Hybrid Assembly) | ecosystem: Environmental > Terrestrial > Soil > Vadose zone... | reverse complement strand
GCCTCGATCACCCAGTCCGCGTCCTGGACCGCCTGGAGCAGGCTGCGCGCCTGCGTGAACTCGAGCAGGCCGCGCTCTACGATGCCCTGAGTCGCCCGCTCGAGCGCCACCAGCGCGCGGGTGCGGCGCGGCACCTCCGTCGCGGCGCGCTCCAGGCCGTGCGCGCTGGCGTCGAACACCGTCACCGGCCAGCCGGCGGAAGCGCACAGCGCCGCCCAGCCGCAGCCGATGTCGCCCGCGCCGATCACCGTGACTTTGCGGGGCATCGTCGTCACACGCCCGCCTCCTGCGATACGATCGACTTCGTCGACTGGTGCACCGCCCAGCGAAACACGCGCTCCGACAGCAGGGGGCGTACCACCGCGACGTCCACCTGCGTGGCCACCTTCACCCGCGGGCCTTGGGGATCGATCCGCGTGTGGCCGCGGTGCTCGCCATCGTCCATATCCACTACCAGCCGCTGCTCCTCGAAGGTGAGCGCCTCGGGTTTCAGCAATGCCGCGATCGGCAGCACGTCGTTCACGATGCAGCCGTCCAGCCCCTCCTGCTGCTTGTGGAACTCGATGTAGAAGCGGAGCGCATCGTTGATCCAGCGCGCCTGTGGCGCACCCGAGTGCTGCAGCCGCGTCGTCTCGTGCTGGGCGAGCACCACCTGGCGGGTGACGTCGAGGCCCACCAACTCGGTCGGCAGCTCGGCGCGGAGCACGATGTCCAGCGCCTCGGGGTCGCACCACGCGTTGAACTCGGAGTAGCGCGTCGTATTTCCCTTGGCGCCCACGTTGCCGATCATCGCGATGTGCCGCGCGACCTTGGACCGCACCAACTCCGGATCGCCGCGCAGCGCGAGCGCCAGGCTCGTCACCGGGCCGAGCGTCACCAGCGTGACGGGTTCGGGCTGCTCGGCCAGTAGACGATCGAGCGACTTCACGAAGTCGAGGATCACGCCCGCGGGCGGCAGCTCCGCGTATCCCATGCCCGACTCACCGTGCGTGTCGCGGGCCACAGCCAGCGGCCGCTTGAGCGGGCGCCGGGCGCCCACGGCCAGGGTCGTGCGCTTGCCGGCGCGCCGCAGGATTGCGACGGCGTTCCGGAACGCGTTCTCGACCACCGTGTTGCCGTAGGAGACCGAGATACCGCGGATGTCCAGCTCCGGCGACGCCAGCGCCAACAACAGCGCCAGCATGTCGTCGATGCCGGGGTCGGAGTCGATAATGATCGGAAGCGGGACGGCTGCCGGGGGAGTCGTACGATCGGTCACGAACTGAAGGCTAGGGAACGCGAACCTCGTTTGCAATAGTGTCGTGCAGTTTCCGGAACTCCTCCGCCCCGCCGAAGCCGAAGATCCGCTCGATCACCCGGCCCTTGCGGTCGAGCAGCACGGAGTAGGGCAGGCCCCGATAGTGATAGAGCTGCTTCATGCGGCCGCCCCCCACCAGGATCGGGAACGGCGGCCGGTACTCTCGCACGAACGCCAGCATGCGCCGTGAGTCCACGTCGTCCGACACCCCGGCGATCTCGAAATCTCTGCGATCGAACTCGCGGTACATCTCGGCCATGTGGGGGAATTCCTCGCGGCAGGGGTCGCACCACGACGCCCAGAAGTTCACCAGCGTCACCTTACCGGCGAATCGCGTCAGCGTGACCGTGTCGCCCGCCAGGTCGGGCAGCGCGAACCCGGGACCGAACTGCTCCCGCGTGGCGGGTGCGACGCGGTCGGCACCAGCGAGCAGCGAGTCGGCGTCGAACACGGCGAGCGCGCCGCTCGCGTCCACCGCCACCGCCGTTTCGCGGGGACCGAGGTGCCGGGTCGCGAGTATCGCACCCGTCGCCGGGTCGAGCACGTCCACCCGCAGCCGCGTCGCGGCGGAATCGTCGGAGCCGAGGGCGTACAGCCGGCCGTCTGGAGGGGGGCCGAGCGCGAGCGCGACGTTGACGAGCGCCGCCTTGAGCCGCAGCTCGGCGCCCTTGGCCGGAAGGAACTCGGGATCGCGCTCGCCCGGGAACAGCCCACGCCTGGCGGTCCAGGCGAGCTGGCCCCCGGGCGCGTACTTCTGGATCTCGTCGCGCACCAGCGGCGCGTAGTACACCGCCCCATCCCCTCCCACGGCCACGGCGCCCGCGTTCACCACGTAGTCGAGCAGCGGCGTCGCCGGCCGGCGGATCGTGGCGATTCCGCCGGTGGGCCGGCCCAGCGTATCGAGCAGCCGGATCAGGGGTGCCGTGTCGGGCTCTGGGGTGCTGAGCTGGGGCACGTAGTAGGGCGAACGGGTCGCGACCACGGGGCGCCCTCCGCCGCCCGCGGCGTACAGCGATGCAACGTCCGGGCTCTCCCATTCGCGCACCACGCGCCCCCCCCCACTGGTATCGACCACCACGCCCTCGCCGGTGCGCTCGGTGACGAGTAGCTCGGCCGGGCCGAGCGGCGCCACCGCCATGGGCGTGGCGAGGCGGGGATTCAAGATTCGCCGGGTGACGTGCAGCTCGTGATCGAAGGCGACGAGCCGGCTGTGCTCGGGATCGGGCGCCCACGACAGGCCGCCCAGCGACGCGGCCGGCGAGCGGCCGAGAAAAAGGAGGGTGAAGCGGGGCGCCGGGGGGCGGCAAGCGATGACCGCCAGGAGCAGGGCGGCCCCGCCCCCCGTCGCTCGCCGCATCAGGTCGCGGCCGTGACCGTCTTGATCTCGATCGTGTGCAGCCCGCTCACCAAGCGATGCGTGCCCGTCACCTTCACCTTGCTCTCCGCAAACGGAATGAGCTTCGAGTTCTGCGGATCGCCGGGCTTCGAGCTGACCGGCAAATAGATCGTGCCGTCGCTCGAGAGTACGCCGAGCGGGACACCGGCTTTGGCGCACGCCTGGGCACACGCCTTATGGCCCGCGCCGGACGCACCGTTCGTCGTGTTGCAGTTCAAGTCGACCACCTGACCGGTGATCGTCATCTCGTCGCCCGCCGTCATCGCGTGGGCCTGCGCTGCCAGCGGCAGCGCGCAGCAGGCCAGTACGGCGGTGGTGGCGAGGATGCGCTTCAGCATCGTTCATCCTCCTGTGGGTGAGTTCCGAACAACCTGCGAGAACCGAAGGAGCAACCAGCTGCTCCCGTCTACCATACGTCTCGACCGGGGGTTCCAGATTTCGCGTATATTGGCGCCATGGCCGAGGCCTATCGCAAACTGCTGGATACGTTTGGCCGCGGGTGGGAGCGCGGCGCCGTTGATGAGATTGCTTCCGTCTTCGCCCCCGATGCGGTGTTTCTCGAGACTCCCTTCAGCGCCAAGACCGTCGGCATCGACGCGATCCGTGCCTACTGGCAGGATACGCCGCAGAACCAGGCCGATGTGACGTTCAAGTCCGGCGAGGTGTATGTCGCGGGCCCCTGGTTCGCGACCGAGTTCCGCTGCACCTACCGCCGGCGCCGCAGCGGGGACTGGGTGGACGCCCGCGGGGCGATCTTCTGCGAAACGAAGGACGGCAAGATCACGGAGATGAGGATGTACTGGCAAAGAGCCTAGATCCCCTGCCGGCTCCTCACGTACTCGAGCGCCTGCTCCATCAGCTCGGCGCTGCGCAGTCCCACCCGCATAGCTTGAGCGACGGCGTCTTGTTCTTCCAGCCCCTGTTCCAGCATGAAATAGGGAATGAGACCGGCCCCGACCCGGTTGCCGCTCGAGCAGTGTACGAACGCTGCGCGCTTCCCGGCCAGCTCGCGCACGGCGTCTATCAGGCGGCCGAACGTGGAGTCGCTGACCGCGCCGTGCCCCACGGGAACGTTCCGGTACTCGAGCCCCGCCTGAACCACGGCGTCGGGCGTCTTGAACGGGCGCGGCTCCATGGCTTCGCGGATGTCGATCACCACCTCGCATCCGGCGCCCTTCAGTGCCGCGAGGTGCTCAGGCGCGGGCTGCCCGCCCGTCACGATCCCGTGGATCGGCTCGCATGCGTTGGGGACGCCGGCGATGGCGTCGAGCAGTTGGCTCATTGGGATGGCGGCGGCTAGCTTAGGCCGCTCAATCTACCTCAAGCATCGTCATGGCGTCGCCCCGCCGTCCCTCGCTCCGCGTCCATTTGAAGCCGCGGCACAAACTGTGGCTCAACTGGGACGGAGCGTTTCTCATGGGGCCGCGCTACCTGCGCTTCCTCGACACGGTGGATCGCAAGGGCACCATCCGCGCGGCGGGCCTCGAGGTCGGGTGGAGCTATCGCACCTGCCTGAACCGTATCCGCGCGATGGAGCGCATACTGGGCGCCAAAGTGCTGGACACGACGCGCGGCGGCTCGCACCGCGGCGGCGCGCGCCTGACGCCCGAAGCCCGCCGGCTGGTGAAGCTGTTCCAGCGGTGGCGGCAGGAAGCGCTGCGGCTGAGCGACGTCGCATTTCGGAAAATCATGCGTCGATAGGCACCATGTTGCCTATCGGAGCGCCGGGCGCTAGCTTGGCCCCGTGCGCTCGGGCTGCGTGGTGTTCGTCCTCTCATCGTGCGTGGCGCTCGGCGTGCCGGGGCAGACGCCGCCGTCGGTCTCGACCACACCGAAGCTCACGGGCTACGTCCAGGCCCGCTTCCAGTCGATCGGCGACTCGGCGGTGTTCTCGCTCCGGCGCGTCCGCATCGGGGCGCAAGGGAATCTCACGCCCTGGGCGAGCTACAAGGTGCAAGCCGAGCTGCGCAGCGGCGGCACTGGCGCGACCGCCGCAACCGTCGCCGCGACCGATCTCTACCTCGCCCTCACCCATCATCTCTGGACCGCTACTATCGGCCAGTCCAAGACCCCGCTGTCGGTCGAGTTCATCCGCTCGTCGACTGTGCTGGAGCTCCCGGAGCGCTCCATGGCCGTGGACTCGCTCTCTCCTAACCGTGATGTCGGAGTCAAGCTCGAATGGAACAGCGCCGGGACAGTGGCGCTGCAGGGCGGAGTCTTCAACGGCGACGGGATCAACCGCGCCGCGAACCGGGACAAGCGCTTCCTTTACATGGGACGCGCCGTGGTCCGAGCCGCCAAGGGGGCTTACCTGGGAGTGTCTGCCGCTGCAAAGCCCGACACCACGACGTGGGACGCCGAGGCCTGGGTCGACCGGGGACGCGTCGCTGTCCGAGGCGAGTTCCTCGCGCGACATCGTTCGGTCGCCAGCGTAACGACTCTCGGCTGGTATGCGCTCGGGGCCTACGGTGTGGTGCCGAAGCGGCTACAGCTGGTCGGTCGTGTGCAGCAATTCGACCCGAACGACCGCGCGGGGGCCGACCGGATCACGGGCTTTACCGGGGGAATACAGTACTTCTTCTCAGGCGACGACCTGAAGCTGCAGCTCGAGTACACGGCCTTCAGTGAGCAGGGTCCGAGCATCGACAACAATCGGATCATCGTACAGATGCAGGCACGATGGTGACACGGAGGGCGTGGGGGATGGTGGAGGCTCGTGGAGGTTGGTGGAGGTCTGCTCCGCTGCTGGTCGCAGCGATCTCCTCCACCGTCCTCCACCGTCCTCCACCCACCTCCAGAACGCAGTCTCCCGTTGTCCTCCTCGCGACAACGACCTCCACCCGCGACGCCGGGCTGCTCGATTCGCTGCTGCCTGTGTTCGAGCGGCAAACTCATTACACCGTCAAAGTAATCGCCGTGGGCAGCGGGCAGGCGCTCGCGATGGGGCGGCGCGGCGACGCGGACGTGGTGTTGTCGCACGCGCCCGATGCGGAGCGCGCGCTGGTCGACTCGGGCTACTTCGTGCGCCGCCGGATGGTGATGCACAACGAGTTCCTCATCGTCGGGCCGGCCACGGACCCGGCGGGGCTGCGCGGCCTGAGTGACCCGGTGGCTGCGTTCCGGAAAATCGCCGAGCGGCGCGGCACGTTCGTCTCGCGCGGGGATCAATCCGGGACGCATCAGCGCGAGCAGCTGCTCTGGAAGCGCGCGGGCTTCGTGAGTCCGCCCCGCAGCGACTGGTACCTCGAATCGGGGCAGGGGATGGGTGCAACGCTCCAGCTGGCCGACGAAAAACACGGCTACACCCTCACCGACCGAGCCACCTATCTGACCTGGCGCGACAAGCTGCAGCTCTTCCCCATGGTCGAAGGCGATTCGCTGCTCTACAACGTGTACCACGTGTTGGAGCTCAATCCGAAGAACGCGTCTCGTATCAATGTCGCCGGCGGCAAGGCGCTGGCCGATTTCCTGCTCGGTCCCGAGATCCAGCGACTGATCGGGGAATACGGGAAAACCCGCTTCGGCCAGAGCCTGTTCGTGCCCGATGGAGGAAAGGACTCGTCTCGATAGGAGACAGGGCCTGTCTCCCAGGGGGGTCATAGCCGGGCCGTGCTCAACAGCTTTGGGGCGCCGACGGTCCACCTAGAACCGGCATGGTTCTTGATCTGTTCGCCAGGCTAGGTATATAGAGGATGGCCCCCATGATGCTGCCACTGCTGCTCTCGCTGGTGGTTTCCGCGACCGACGATCCGCCGGTCAAGGTCTGGCTCAATCACGACAATTATTTCCAGCGCGGCGACAAGGCCCGGGTCAACGTGCGGTTGGCCGAGGACGGCTATGTGCTCGTGCTGCGCGCCGACGCCGAGGGGCGCGTGCGGGTGGTGTTCCCGCTCGATCCGTCGGACGACAATTTCGTGCGCGGCCACGAGACCATCGAAGTGCGCGGCCGGGGCGACCGCGAAGCGTTCTTCGTGGACGACCGCGAAGGCTCGGGGCTGGTGCTCGCCGCCCGGTCCACCACGCCGTTCAAGTTCGACGAGTTCGTGCGGGGGGATCATTGGGACTACCGCGTGCTCGACGCGCGCCAGGCGGGCGACGACAAGGAAGCGGCGCTGCTCGACATGGTGCAGCGCATGACCGCGGAAGGGCGCTTCGACTACGACGCGGTCACCTACGTGGTCGCGTCGGCGCGGGCATACTACGACTCGTACTATGACTCGTACTATCCCCATTACACGGCCGTGAACTTCGGCTACGGCTACGGCTGGCCGTATCGTTACCGCTACGGCCTCTACAGCACCTGCTACGAACCGTTCTTCTACGACCCGTTCCTGTGCTACGACCCGATTTTCTACCGGCCCTACGGCTACGGTTTCTACGGGTACGGGTATCGTGGGTTTTACGGCGGCGGGTTCGGGTACTACAACCGCAACCGCTCACACGACCTGTTCATCAACCGCGGTCGCGTGGCCAACCGCGGTGGCTGGCAGATGTACTTCAAGGACCGCCCCGGCACCAATGCGACTGATGGTGGCATCGGGCCGCGGTTCCGGGCTCCGGAAGGCACCTTCGTCACGCGGCGGCGCCCCGACGCGACGCCGGTACGGGAACGCGATGCGATGCAGCGTGGCGGCGACGTGCACGATCGTGGCAATGCGGGCGATCGTGGCCAGTGGCGTGATCGCGGCGACACGCGCGACCGGGGCGACCGTTCGCCGCCTACGGCGCGCGAGCCCGAGCGGCGCGGTGGGGGCGGAGGAGACAATCGTGATGGTGGGCGCGCCGTTCCCGAGCGGCGTGGAGGCGGAGACAATCGTGACGGTGGGCGCGCTGTTCCGGAACGGCGTGGCGGCGGTGGTGGAGGCGGCGGGGGCGGGGGGGGCGGTGGGTGGAGCGCCCCCCGTGCGCCCAGCGGTGGTGGCGACCGCGGCGGCCGGGCGGCTCCGAGCAACCGAGGGAACGGGGGCGGGGGCGGAAACCACGGCAATAGCGGTGGAGGATCGCGCCGCCGGCCGTAACTGAAGCATCCACTCGGTAGATGTAGGCGCGAAACGGGCAGATGTAGGGGCGCAGCATGCTGCGCCCCTACGTTTTTCCATGCACATTCTTCCCCCGTGCACACCTCCCGTCCCGTATGACCGACCTCAAACGTTCGCTGCGGCTGACTGACGGATTGGCCATGGTAGTGGGGATGACCGTCGGCGCCGGGATCTTTCGCACGCCCGGCATCGTGGCGGCGCGCCTCGGCAGCCCGGGGCTCACGTTCGTGGTCTGGGTCTTGGGCGCCGCGCTCGCGTTCCTGGGCGCGCTGTGCTTCGCCGAGCTCACCACGCGCCAGCCCAACGCCGCCGGCAAGTATGCCTTCGTGCGCGAAGCGTTCGGTCCCCGCGCCGGCTTCGTGGTGGGCTGGGTCGAGGCCCTGGGCACCAACGGTGTGGCGATCGCTGCGATCGGCGTGGCCGGGGGAGAGTTCCTGGTCCGCCTCGCCGGCTGGCCGCCCGCGCTCATCGCGCCGTTCGGCGCGGGGCTGGTCGCGCTGTTCACGGGGATCAACCTGGTGGGCGTCGCGTCGGGGCGGTGGGTGCAGAACGTGGTGACCGCGGCGAAGTTGCTCGCACTGGGCGGTGTCGTGGTGATCGCGTTTGCGCGGGGGACGGGAGCTGGCTGGCACGGCGGGCTCCCCACGGCGCCGGTGGGGTGGGGTGTGTGGGTCGCCGTCGCGCTGGCGGCGCAGCCTGTCATCTGGACCTACTACGGGTATCCCGATCTCGCCAAGATCGCCGGCGAAGTGGTGGACCCGAGCCGCACGCTGCCGCGCGTGCTGTTGGGCGGGCTGGTCACGACCGCGGTCCTCTATCTCGCCCTCAACGCCGCGTTTGTTCAGGTGCTGCCGCTCGAGCGGATCGCCGCATCGAACCTGGTGGCCGCGGACGTCATGGAGTCAATCGTCGGGGCGCGCGCTGGAGCCCTCGTTGCCGGCCTGGCGCTGCTGGTGGTGCTCGCGTCCCTGAACGGCAACGTGTTCGTGACGCCGCGCGTGCTGTTCGGCCTGGCGCGCGACGGCCTGGCGCCGGGCGCCTTCGCCCGCGTCAACGCGGGCGGGACGCCGTGGGTGGCTATGCTCGCCATCGGAGTCTTCGCCATCGCGCTCGCCGCCACCGGGACGTTCGAGCTGCTGCTGGGCCTGGCCATCATCCAGGTCCTGCTCATCGACTCCTGGGCCGTGGTGGCGCTGTTCCGGCTGCGCGCGCGCGACGGACCGGCGCCGTTCAGCGTTCCGGGCTTCCCGTGGGTCCCCAGGCTGTTCATCGCCGTCTACACGGCGCTGCTGGTGGGAACGGCGCGGGCGCAGCCCACGCTGGTCGCCGCGGCGCTCGCGATGCTGGTCGTGGCGTACGGGTTGAGCTGGACGGCAATAGGCGCCCGCCGCCCTTTGCCGCCCTATCTTTAGGCTATGCCCCGCCTCGCCATCGCGCAGCTCCGCCCCACCAAGGGCGACTATAACGCCAATCTGCAGAAGATCGGCGGCGTGCTGGCGCAGATCGCGAAGCTCGACCCGCCGGTGGACCTGGCGGTGTTTCCCGAGACCGCCACGTCGGGCTACTTCGTGGAAGGCGGCGTGCGGGACGTCGCCGTCACGGCGGGAACGCTGTTCCGCGACCTCACCGTGGAGCACGAGGCCGCGGGCGCGCCTCCGGTGGACGTCGCGATCGGGTTCTATGAAGTCTTCCAGAACCACTTCTATAACTCGTGTCTCTACGCCTCCCTCGGTGGCAAAGACGCGGGCGTGCGGCACGTGCACCGCAAGGTGTTCCTCCCCACGTACGGGGTGTTCGACGAGGAGCGGTTCGTGGATCGCGGCCGCGAGATCCGGGCGTTCGACACGCGCTGGGGCAGGGTGGCGATCCTCGTCTGCGAAGACGCGTGGCACTCGATTTCCGGCACGATCGCGGCGCTCCAGGGGGCGCAGCTCGTGATCGTGCCCAGCGCGTCGCCGGCGCGCGGCACGGGGATGGACGAGGAAGGCGTGCGACTGCCGGCGAGCGTGGTGCGGTGGGAGCGCATCCTGCGGGGCATCGCCGACGAGCACGGCGTGTGGGTGGCGTTCGCGAGCCTGGTGGGGTTCGAGGGCGGCAAGGGCTTCCCCGGCGGCTCGGTGGTGGTGAGCCCGACCGGTGACATCGTGCTGCGCGGGCCGCTGTTCGAGGAGGCGGTGCTCACGTACGACGTCGACTTCGAGGAGATCACGCGAGCGCGAGCGGAGGCGCCGCTGTTGGCGGATCTCGAGGTCAACCTGCCTCACCTCGTCAAGAACCTCGCAAAAGGGGAAACGGGAAAGGGGAAACGCAAGCGGGCGGTCGTGCAATTCGACCCCGCGACCAACGGGACCGACGGTTCCCGTGTTTCGACTCCCGCTGCCCGCATTCACGTGGTGGGGAAGGGTGTGGAGGAAGGAGATCCGCTCGCCATCGACACTGACTTGGCGCGCCGTTGGCTGACGAGCTTCCTCAAGGACGAGGTGGTCCGCCGCCGCGGCTTCGCCAAGGGAATCGTGGGGCTCTCGGGTGGTGTGGACTCCTCGCTCACCGCTTTCCTTGCGGTCGAAGCGCTCGGCAAGGACAACGTGATCGGCGTGCGGATGCCGTACTGCACCTCCTCGCCCGAGAGTCTCGACCACGCGCTGCTGGTGATCGAGACGCTCGGCATCCAGTCGGTCACGATCGACATCACCGCGGCGGTGGACGGCTACCTCGCGCAAGTGGAGCCGAACGGGGACATCGATCCCACGCGCCGCGGCAACGTGATGGCGCGCGAGCGCATGATCGTGCTGTTCGATCTGTCGGCGAAATACAAAGCGCTCCCGATCGGCACGAGCAACAAGTCGGAGCGGTTGCTCGGCTACTTCACGTGGCACGCCGACGACACGCCGCCCGTGAACCCGCTGGGCGATCTGTTCAAGACCCAGGTGCGCACGCTGGCGCGGCACGTGGGCGTCCCCGAGGTGATCCTCAAGAAGCCACCCACGCCGGACCTGGTCCCCGGTCAGACGACCGAAGGGGACTTCGGCATCAGCTACGACAAGGTCGACCGCATTCTCTACTATCTGATCCGCGGCATGAAGCCGGCGGAGGTGGTTGCGCGCGGCTTCACGCCTGAGGAAGTCGCGAAGGTCGCCGGGCGGCTGGAATCGACGCACTGGAAGCGCCGTCTCCCCACGGTGGCGATGATGTCGCAGACGGCGATCGGCGAATTCTACCTGCGCCCGGTGGACTACTGATGCAGCCCAAGCATCCCCGCGATTCCGAAACGATCATGTCCGAGCTGATGATGCCGCAGCACGCGAACATCATGGGCAACGTGTTCGGGGGCGTGATTCTATCGCT
>Ga0137409_10007660_pt1 | contig 11078 bp, 11 predicted proteins | sample CZODoug1_16funga_FD_122059 | JGI IMG/M metagenome (GOLD analysis project Ga0137409, IMG submission 122059) | Vadose zone soil fungal communities from Angelo Coast Range Reserve, California, USA - CZODoug1_16fungal (Hybrid Assembly) | ecosystem: Environmental > Terrestrial > Soil > Vadose zone... | reverse complement strand
GGCGCCATCGGCAACGGCATCGACCGCTTCGCCTATGGCGCGGTGGTCGATTTCGCCCTGTTCCACCTCCAGATCGGCGGAAATACCTATAATTGGTACGTGTTTAACCTTGCCGATGTGGCGATTGTTGCCGGGGTAGCGGCGCTCCTGTATGATTCCTTCGTTGGGGTACCCGCCGCAAAAGCGCCCTGATCACGGCCGATACGGGCCCAAAGCTGAACGGCGGTTGCAAGCGGAGCTGCGCTTCAGGTTGGCGCGCCCTGCGGGAAATTTTGGACGGGGAAAAGCGATGCGCAAAGCCAGCGGTTGGAGTGTGCAGAAATCATCTGTAGCGTTGACCCGCGCGCTGCGGCTCGCCGCCATAGCGTTGGGCATCGGCCTCGTGATGATGTCCGGAGCCGCCCGCGCCCAGGAAGACGACGAGGACGACAAGACCTTCGAGGAAAAGGTTATCGAAGGCATCATGGCCGGCATCGGCGGTACCAACATGGAGAACAAGGGCATCGACTATCGCGAGCGTTCGCCGCTGGTGGTGCCTCCCAAGATTGATCTGCCGCCGCCGGCGGCCGCGTCGGCCGACGTGAAGGCCCCGAACTGGCCCAAGGATCCCGACGATGCGCGGCGCAAGGCTGCGATCGCAGCGCGCAAGAAAGAAAACAAGGACCCCCGCGAGGCCAGCCGCCTGCTGACGCCGAGCGAACTCGCGGCCGGCAAGACCGCGGCTCCCGCCCGCGGCAGCAGCGATCCGATTCAGCCCGGCAATTCCTACAACAATCCGATCCTCAGCCCGTCGCAGCTTGGGTATAACGGCGGTTTCAGCGGCCTTTTCGGAGGCAACAAGTCCGAGACCGCGCCGTTCAAGGGCGAGCCGACCCGGGAATCGCTCACGCAGCCGCCGGGCGGATATCAGACGCCGTCGCCGAATTTTGCCTATGGTACCGGGCCCAAGGAATCGATGAACAAGGAATACAATCCGGCTGCCGGAAAATATGGCGAATAGTTAAGCCAATCTCTCGGCTTCGTGACGCTCCCCGGCCTTGGCGCGGTGTACGGTGCCGCGAGTTCATCCCGAATATTTCAATTCGGGTTTTCAGACAGGTCATGATGCCCAAGCACCTATTCGCCGCGCCTCTCTTCATTGCATCCCTTCTGACGATCGCTCTCGCACCAAGCGGCGTCCACGCCCAGACCACGGTGACATCGGAGCGTCCGGCCGAGTTCACCCTCGGCAACGGCCTGCATGTGGTGGTGATCCCGGATCACCGCACACCCGTCGTCACGCAGATGATCTGGTACAAGGTCGGCTCCGCCGACGAGACGCCCGGTAAATCCGGCCTCGCGCATTTTCTCGAACATCTGATGTTCAAGGGCACCAGCAAGCATCCGGCCGGTGAATTTTCCCAGACCGTGCTTCGGATCGGCGGCAACGAGAACGCCTTCACCTCGACCGACTACACCGGATACTTCCAGCGCGTGCCGCGCGAGCAATTGGCCAAGATGATGGAGTTCGAGGCCGATCGCATGACCGGCCTGGTGCTGAAGGACGAGAACGTTTTGCCGGAGCGCGACGTCGTGCTCGAGGAATTCAACATGCGGGTTGCCAACAACCCGGATGCGCGGCTGACCGAGCAGATCATGGCGGCGCTGTATCTCAATCATCCCTACGGCCGCCCCGTGATCGGCTGGCGCCAGGAGATCGAGAAGCTCGACCGCGAAGATGCGCTGGCGTTCTACAAGCGCTTCTATGCGCCGAACAACGCGACGCTGGTGATCGCGGGCGACGTCGATGCCAAGGAGCTTCGTCCCCTGGTGGAGCGGACGTTCGGCGCGGTCGCGGCACAGCCCGCGATATCAGCGCAACGGCTGCGGCCGCAGGAACCCGTGCCCGCGGCGCCGCGCACCGTGACGCTGTCGGACCCTCGCGTCGAACAACCTGGCCTGCGGCGTTATTATCTCGTTCCCTCCGCTGCCACCGCCGCGCCCGGCGAAAGTCCGGCGCTCGACGTGCTCGCGCAGTTGATGGGCAGCGGCAGCAACTCCTATCTCTATCGCGCGCTGGTGATCGACCGGCCGCTCGCGATCAGCGCCGGCGCCGGCTATACGGGCACCTCGCTCGATCCGACGCAGTTCATGATCTCGGTCTCGCCGAAACCCGGTGTGGAGTTTTCGCAGGTCGAGCAGGTGATCGACGAGGTGATCTCGGACGTCGGACAAAACCTGGTGCGGCCTGAGGATCTCGAACGCGTCAAGACCCAGCTGATTGCGGAAGCGATCTACGCCCAGGACAATCAGGCGACGCTGGCGCGCTGGTATGGCGGCGCGCTGACCACCGGGCTAACCATCGACGACATCAGGAGCTGGCCGGATCGCATTCGCGCCGTCACCGCCGAACAGGTCCGCGACGCCGCACAGAAATGGCTCGACAAGAAACGTTCGGTGACCGGCTATCTGATCAAGGATGCCACGCCGAAACGCGAGGAGAAGCGCTCGTGATCAGTCCTGTGGTTGGCGCGCGGCGCGTCGCATTGATGGTTGCGGCATGCCTCGCGATGATGCCCCTGGCACCAACGCCCTCGCATGCCGCGGCCAAGATCCAGCATCTGATTTCGCCCGGCGGCATCCAGGCCTGGTTCGTGCAGGACGCCACGGTGCCGCTGATCGCGATGGAATATGCCTTCGGCGGCGGCGCGACGCAGGACCCGGCCGACAAGCCCGGCGTCGGCAACATGGTGGCCGATCTGCTCGATGAAGGTTCCGGCGACCTGGATTCCAAGACGTTCCATGAGCGCCTCGACCGCCGCGCCATCGAACTGAGCTTCAGTTCGACACGCGATGCGTTCCGCGGCTCGCTGCGGATGCTGAAGGACAACAAGGACGAGGCCTTCGACCTGCTTCGGATGTCGCTGACATCGCCGCATTTCGAGAGCGCCGATGTCGAACGCATCCGCGCCCAGGTCCTTTCGGGCCTGAGGCGCGACACCTCCAATCCGACGGCGCTGGCCAGCCGCAAGTTCCTGGAAGTTACCTTCGGCGACCACCCCTATGGCCGGCAGGCCAACGGCACCCTGGAAAGCGTTCCGAAAATCGATGTCGCCGACATGAAGGACTATGTCCGCCGCGTGCTGGCCAAGGACACGCTCAAGATCGCCGTGGTCGGCGACGTCGACCCGGCCACGCTCGGCAAATTGCTCGACCAGACCTTTGGCGGATTGCCGGCCAAGGCCAGCCTCACGCCGGTTGCCGATGTCGAAGCCGCCAAGCCGCCGCGGCGCGAATTCATTCCGCTCGACGTGCCGCAGACCGTGGTGACGTTCGGCGGCCCCGGCATCAAGCGCCACGATCCGAATTTCATGGCCGGCTATGTCGTGAACCACATTCTCGGTGGCGGCGGGCTGTCATCGCGGCTCTACCACGAGGTCCGCGAGAAGCGCGGCCTGGCCTATTCGGTCTATGAATCGCTGCTGTGGATGGACCACTCCGCGGTATTCGTCGGAAATACCGGAACCCGCGCCGACCGCGCCGGCGAGACCGTCGAGGCCATCGACAAGGAAATTCGCCGCATGGCCGAGGAAGGCCCGACCCAGAAGGAACTGGATGAGGCCAAGTCCTACCTCAAGGGCTCGCAGATGCTGGCGCTCGATACCTCCTCGAAGCTGGCGTCGGCGCTGCTGCAATACCAGCTCGACAAGCTTCCGATCGACTACATCGAGAAGCGCAACGCGATCGTCGATGCCGTGACCCTGGACGACGCCAAAAAGGCCGCCCAGCGGCTATGGGGGCAAGGCTTGGTAACCGTGATCGTCGGCCGTGCCCCGCAAGCCGCGGCCCAGCCCGTGGCAGCGACCCCATCGCCGACGGCGAACTGAGCGCTCTCTTTCGACCTTTCCACCGCTCCGTCGTCATCCCGGGATGAGCGCAAATGCGCTCACCCTGGAGGAGCGCGCTTTTGGGCGCGCGTCTCGAAGGATGTGCTACACATCCAGTCATCCTTCGAGGCTCGCCTAAACCGGCTCGCACCTCAGGATGACGTTTTGTGCTTTGGGAAACCCCCTTCTCCGGTGACGCCATGCTGCGGGTTTCCCGCGACCTCTCCATCGACGAGAACGACATCGAGATCAGCTTCGTCCGCGCCTCCGGCCCGGGCGGGCAGAATGTCAACAAGCTCTCGACCGCAGCCCAACTGCGGTTCGATACCCGCCGGATCACGCTGGCGGCGGATGCCGAAGCACGGCTCAACCGGCTCGCCGGCCAGCGCATGACCAAGGACGGCGTGATCGTGATCCATGCCCAGCGCTTCCGCACCCAGGAGCGTAACCGCAGCGATGCGATCGACCGCCTGCTCGAACTGCTGCGCGAGGCCATGACGCGGCCGACCCCGCGGCGGCCGACCAAGCCGACGCTCGGCTCGAAACAACGCCGGCTCGAAGGCAAGAAGCGCCGCGGCGATATCAAGGCGAAGCGCGGCTCGGCAAGATATGACGATTGAGCAGGCTCCGAGACTATGGCGCAGAGATTAAGTCCTGCCGTATCGCTGAAAAAACTCCGGTCGCCGCGCGACCGGAGTTTGGTTTTTGAAAACGGAACCTGTGCAAGGACCAGCGTCCTGGCGCGTTTTCAAGCGAAAACCTGCCGCGCACTTGGATAGCGGGGTGGAGACCGGTTCCCGCCAGGAAAACGCGTCAAATAAAGAAGCTGGAGTTCCGTTTCGATTCCGTTGAAGCGGAAAAGGCTCTTAGTAGCGTTTGCCGCCGGCGGCCGGATCGCCAGCCGCACCGGCAGTGCCCTTGGACGCGCCGCTAGCGGCCCCCACGGTGCCTTTGGCGCCGGCCTTGGCGTTGACGCCGGCCTTTTGCCCAGCCGCCCCCGGCTGCGCATTGAACTCCTCGTCGCCGCTGCCCGATGCCCCGCCCTGCATATTGCTCCTGCCCTGCGCGCCGCCGCGGATCTGGGTGTCGGATGAGACGCCTTGCGCCAACACGGGGCCGGCAAGCATGGCCGACACTGCAAACACGATCGCTGAGGTTTTCACTAACTTCATCCAATTCTCCTGGGTTTGATTCGCGATGAACGGTCCGGCGATTCCATGCGCCGTCCGTCTGCACCGGACCTGCCCATCGCACAGACCAAACGTGTCGCGAACGGCGCACCCGCCATGCAAGCCGCGCGGTGTGGTCATCGTGCAGGGATTTCAGGGTAATTTCGCGAAACCTTGGCCACGGACTGACCTTATATGCGGCAGCGCAAAACCCTGCCGCGACGCACCTGACGAAAACTCCGCGGACAAAACCGGACGCGTTTGGCCGCGCCGCCGGCTACGCTTTGTTCCGTCCTGCAACAGCCCACTACTACCAACACCGGTTTGCCGAGGCCTAAGGTCCGGTCACGCCAACGGTGATGTACATGACAAAACTGCGCGCGGCACTTCCGATCGGGCTGGCATTTTGCATGGCGATGCTGGCTGTCGACCGCGCCGCGGCGCAATTGACCCCGCCGCCTGCGAAACCGCCCGATGGCGCGGTGCTGTTCAAACAGCAATGCGCATTGTGCCACACCACCAACGTCTCCGATCCGCCGCGGCAAGGACCAACCCTGTTCAACATCGTCGGACGCGAAGCCGGGACCTCCGGGGGATTTCGCTATTCACCGGGTTTTGCCGACGCAAAATTCAAATGGGACGAGCAGAAGCTCGACACATGGCTGGTCGATCCGCAGGCGATGATCCCCGGCGCGATCATGCCCTACAAGCAGGCCAAGCCCGAACTCCGCATGGCGATCGTGAGCTATCTCAAGGAGTTGCACTGAATGGCGAAACCAGTTCACTCGATGATTCGCGTCCTCGATGAAGCGAGATCGCTCGACTTCTACGCGCGCGCTTTCGGGCTCGAAGTCGCCGACCATCTCAAATTCGCGGACTTTGCGCTGATCTATCTCCGTCATCCGTCCTCGCCGTTCGAGGTCGAACTCACCGTGAACTTCGATCGCAAGGAGCCCTACGAGCTGGGCGACGGATACGGCCACATCGCCGTGGTGGTCGACGATCTCGATGCCGAGCACGCCCGCTTCGCGCGCGAGAACCTCTCCCCCGGGCCGTTGCGCGATTTCAAGCATGACGGCGCGACGCTGGCGCGCTTTTTCTTCGTCTCCGACCCCGATGGCTACAAGATCGAAGTGATCCAGAAAGGTGGACGCTTCGGATAATCACTTAGATCAACAAAAAACATTCAATGGAGGATACCCATGCGAGAAGTCGATCGTCGAAGCAAATACAGTCGCCGAATCTTTCTGCAGGGCGCAGCAGCCGCGGCGCCGGTCGTCGCGGTCGCCACCAGCGCCGGCCTCGGCATCGAGGATGCCTGGGCCGCCGACGCGACGACGCTCAAGCCGGCGACGCTGAAGACCCTGGTGAAGGTGGCGCGCGATATCTACCCGCACGACTTCCTGGTCGACAGCTACTACATCACCGCGATCAAGCCTTGGGACGGCAAAGCCGCCAAGGACCCCGCCGTCAAGGCCCAGTTGGAAGACGGTGTCCGGCGTCTCGATCAGGACGCGCAGGATCGCCACAAGATGGCCTACGCCCAGGTGCCGTGGGAGGCCGACCGGGTCGTCCTGCTGCAAGGGATCGAGCAGACCGATTTCTTCAAGACGGTCCGCTCCGATCTCGTCGTCTCGCTCTACAACCAGGAAGAGCTGTGGCCGAAGTTCGGCTACGAGGGCTCCTCGGCCGAGCATGGCGGCTACATCAAACGCGGATTCAACGACATCGACTGGCTGCCGAAGGTCTGAGGACAACTTCGCGCAGAACATCAGTTGGGAGGATACACAATGGCAAAATTCGATCTGAATGACGATGGTGTGGTGGTGATCGTTGGCTCCGGCGCCGGCGGCGGAACGCTCGGCAACGAGCTCGCGCAGAAGGGCGTCAAGGTCGTGATCCTGGAGGCCGGACCGCGCGTCGAGTTGCAGGATTTCGTCAACAACGAGTGGGAGAGTTTCACGCAGCTGGCGTGGAAGGACATGCGCACGACCTCGGGCAGCTGGCGCGTCGGCAAGGACTTCGCCAATCTGCCGGCCTGGATCGTCAAAGCGGTCGGCGGATCGACGGTGCATTGGGCGGGCGCGTCGCTGCGCTTCGACGAGCATGAATTCAGAATCAAGAGCGCTTACGGCAACGTTCCCGGCGCCAATTTGCTGGACTGGCCGATCACGCTGGCCGAGATGGAGCCGTGGTACGCCAAGGCCGAAGACAAGATGGGCGTCACCCGCACTAACAACATCCCGGGCTTGCCGGGCAGCAACAACTTCAAGGTGATGGAAGCCGGCGCCAAGAAGCTCGGCTACAAGGAAGTCCACACCGGCCGGATGGCGATCAATAGCGAACCGCGCGATGGCCGCGGCTCCTGCCAGCAGATCGGTTTCTGTTTCCAGGGCTGCAAGACCGGCGCAAAATGGTCGACGCTTTATGCGGAGATCCCGAAGGGCGAAGCCACCGGCAATCTCGAGGTTCGTCCGAACAGCATGGCGCTCAAGATCGAACACGACGCATCCGGCAAGGTGACCGGCGTCGTCTACGCCGACGAAGCCGGCAAGACGCAACGCCAGAAGGCGCGTGTCGTCGCCGTCGCCGGCAACTCGATCGAAAGCCCGCGTTTGCTGCTCAACAGCGCCTCAAGCCAGTTCCCTGATGGCCTCGCCAACAGCTCGGGCCAGGTCGGCCGCAACTACATGCGTCACATGACCGGCAGCGTCTATGCGGTGTTTGACAAATCGGTCCACATGTATCGCGGCACCACGATGGCCGGCATCATCAAAGACGAGGCACGGCACGACCCGTCACGCGGATTCATCGGTGGCTACGAGATGGAGACGCTGTCGCTCGGCCTGCCCTTCATGGCCGCGTTCCTCAATCCCGGTGCGTGGGGACGCTCGTTCACGTCGGCGATGGAAGGCTATCCGCGCATGGCCGGGATGTGGCTGATCGGCGAGGACATGCCGCAGGAAACCAACCGCATCACGCTCGATCCGAAAGCCAAGGACAAGTTCGGCCTGCCGGTGGCGAGCGTGCATTACGACGACCATCCCAACGACATCGCGATGCGCGACCACGCCTACAAGCAGGGCTCCGCCGTCTATGAGGCGATCGGTGCGACGGTGACCTATCCGACCACGCCCTATCCCAGCACGCACAACATGGGCACCAACCGCATGAGTGCAAAGGCGAAAGACGGCGTGGTGAACAAGTTCGGCCAGACCCACGATATCAAGAATCTGTTCGTGTCGGATGGCAGTCAGTTCACCAGCGGCGCCGCCTGCAATCCGACGCTGACCATCGTCGCGCTCGCCGTCCGCCAAGCGGACCACATCGCCGGCGCCATGCAACGCAAGGAGATCTAGTACTGACTAGGAGAGATCGGTTGGTCGCTTGCTGCCCATGCTTCGAGACGCTCGCGTCGCTCGCTCCTCAGCATGAGGTGGTTGGGTTTCAACAAGTTAGACCTCATCCTGAGGAGGCCGCGAAGCGGCCGTCTCGAAGGATGGGCGGAAATACCGATTTGTGATTCCAGGATATCAAGAGGCTCCGTCCGTGACACGGGCGGAGCCTTCATTCTGCGCCCTCACATCGAGGACAGTTATTCCGCGGCGTCGAGAACCGGCGCGTGGAAGTCGGGCGTTACCACGGCGCTTTTCGAGCGGTAGATCAGGCAGGAACAACGCAACAGCGATGCGAAATTATTGACCTCACCGTGATGGTCGAGAACCTCGGTGTGAAGCTTGGTCAGGAATTTCGCCAGGCTCAGCCCTTCCTTGCCCGCGATCTCCTCCAGCGTATCCCAAAACGCCATTTCCAGCCGGATCGACGTGCAATGCCCTCCGATCCGGAGCGATCGGGTCTGCGATTCATAGTCGCGCTGAGGCTGGTGTGCGAACAGACGGCACATGGCATATCCTCCGGTCTCTTTTTATAACTTTTCTAAACGATATACCCGGTCGCCGCAGGCCACAATGTTCCCGGCGCTGGAGGGCTTAAGTTTTTCAGCCTGCCGCAATCCAAACGAGGCGATATCGCTGATTTGATGGGATCCCGCATTTAGGTACCATCCGCCTGTAATCCCCGAATACAATCCCGCTGATTTCGTGAATCGGCTAGAACTCACCCCATGCCCGTCCGCCAGCTCCCCGAACAGGTCGTCAACCGCATCGCCGCGGGCGAGGTGGTGGAACGTCCTGCGAGCGTGGTGAAGGAACTGGTGGAAAACGCCATCGACGCCGGCGCCAGCCGGATCGACATCTTCACCGATGGCGGCGGCCGGCGGCGAATCGGCATCACCGACGATGGCGGCGGCATGACCCATGACGATCTCACGCTGGCGGTGGATCGCCACGCCACCTCAAAGCTCGACGACGAGGACCTGTTGCGGATCCGTACGCTCGGGTTTCGCGGCGAGGCCCTGCCCTCGATCGGTGCCGTGGCAAAGCTCGGCATCACCACCCGCCACGCCACCGAGCCGCATGCCTGGTCGCTGTCGGTCGAAGGCGGCGCGAAATCGGCGATCATGCCGGCGGCGCTCAGCCAGGGCACCCGCGTCGAGGTCAACGATCTCTTCTATGCGACCCCGGCGCGCCTAAAGTTTCTCAAGACCGACCGCACCGAGGCCGAAGCGATCCGCGAAGTCGTCCGCCGCCTCGCGATGGCGCGGCCGGACATCGCCTTCACGCTGGCCGGCGAGGAACGCGCGCCCGTCACCTGGGCCGCGGCCCTACCCGGCGCCGCCGGCCGGCTGACCCGGCTCGGCGATATTCTGGGCGCGGATTTTCGCAGCTGCGCCATCGAGGTGCGCAGCGAGCGCGAGGGCGTGGTGGTCGAAGGTTTTGCCGCCGCGCCGTCGCTGACCCGGGCCAATGCGCTCGGGCAATATCTGTTCGTCAACGGACGCCCGGTGCGCGACAAGCTGATCCTGGGTGCGGTGCGCGCGGCCTATTCCGACTATCTGCCGCGCGACCGCCATCCGGTGGTGGCGCTGTTCGTGACGCTGGCCCCGCAAGAGGTCGACGCCAATGTGCATCCGGCCAAGACCGAGGTCCGGTTCCGCAATGCGGGTCTCGTGCGCGCGCTGATCGTGCACGCGCTGAAGGACGGCCTCGCCCGCGAGGGCAAGCGCACCGCGGCCAACAGCGATGGTACGGCGATCGCCTCGTTCCGCCCGTCATTCGCGCCGCGCGCCAACTGGGACTGGCGGCGCTCGCCGGCCTATCCCACCGGGCCAATGCCGGCTTTCGATGGCTCAGCGGCGACGGCCTTTGCCGAACCAGGACAAGCCGCGTTCGACATCGGCACGCCGACCGCGGACGTGCGTTTTCAGGAAACATCCACTGCCGATCTGCTTGACCGCCCGCTGGGAGCGGCGCGGACGCAGATTCACGAGACCTATATCGTGTCGCAGACCCGCGACGGCCTGGTCGTGGTCGACCAGCACGCCGCCCATGAGCGCATCGTCTATGAAAAGCTCAAAGCCTCGCTGGCGCGCAATGGCGTGCAGCGACAGATTCTTCTCATTCCGGAAATCGTCGAACTCGACGAGGCGACCGTCGAGCGGCTCATCGAGCGCAGCGAAGAACTGGCGTCGTTCGGGCTTTCGATCGAATCCTTCGGCCCCGGTGCGGTCGCGGTGCGCGAGACGCCGTCGCTGCTCGGCAAGACCAATGCCGCCTCGCTGCTGCGCGATCTCGCCGAGCACATGGCGGAGTGGGATGAAGCCTTGCCGCTGGAGCGCCGCCTGATGCACGTCGCCGCCACCATGGCCTGCCACGGCTCGGTGCGCGCCGGCCGCCGCCTCAAGCCGGAGGAAATGAACGCGCTATTGCGCGAGATGGAAGACACGCCGAATTCCGGACAGTGCAACCACGGCCGCCCGACCTACGTGGAATTGAAGCTTTCGGATATCGAGAAGCTGTTCGGCAGACGATGATGCGATCAAGATTTGCGGCAATTGGAGTAACGATCTACCTCCTGGTGTTTGCCTGCGCGTCGGCCTACCCGCTTTTCGACCACAGAACCTTTGCAGGTCTTGCTGCCGTTC
>Ga0137409_10007659_pt1 | contig 11078 bp, 8 predicted proteins | sample CZODoug1_16funga_FD_122059 | JGI IMG/M metagenome (GOLD analysis project Ga0137409, IMG submission 122059) | Vadose zone soil fungal communities from Angelo Coast Range Reserve, California, USA - CZODoug1_16fungal (Hybrid Assembly) | ecosystem: Environmental > Terrestrial > Soil > Vadose zone... | reverse complement strand
AACAGCTTGTTCATGCCGCGCGTCAGGGCATCTGGCCTGGCGTCGTGCGGCTTGAGCAGAAGGGCGGCCAGCGCCGGCGACAGGGTCAGCGAGTTGAACGCGGAAATCACCGTGGAGATCGCAATCGTCAGTGCGAGCTGGCGATAGAACTGGCCCGTGAGACCGTCAACGAACGCCACGGGGATGAACACCGCGCACAGCACCAACGTAATGGCGATGATGGGGCGGCTCACTTCGCTCATGGCGCGCTTGGTCGCTTCCAGTGGTCTGAGCCCATTGGCGATGTGGCGCTCGACGTTTTCGACCACGACGATGGAGTCGTCCACCACGATGCCGATGGCCAGCACCAGGCCAAACAGTGACAGCGTGTTGATCGAGAAGCCAAGCGCATACAGCACGCCGAATGTGCCGATCACGGAAACGGGCACTGCGACCAGCGGGATGATCGAGGCTCTCCAGGTCTGCAGGAACAGGATGACCACCAGCACCACCAGCGCCGTGGCCTCTAACAAGGTGTGGAACACGGCGTCGATCGACTGGCGCACGAACTGCGTCGGGTCGTAGATGATCTTGTAGTCCATGCCCTCGGGGAAACTCTTCTTCAGAGTCTCCATGTCGGCACGCACCTTGTTCGAGAGGTCAAGTGCGTTCGAACCCGGCGCCTGAAAGACGGGGATGGCGACGGCGTTTTCATTGCCCAGCAGTGACTGCGTGGCATAGGTGGAAGCGCCCAGTTCGAGGCGCGCGATATCGCGCAGCCGCACGACCTCGCCGCTCTGGCCGGTCTTGACCACTACCTCGCCGAACTCTTCCTCAGTCCCGAGGCGGCCCTGCGCGTTCAGCGCCAGTTGGAACTCGGAGCCTGCCGCGGGCGGCGCGCCGATCTGGCCGGCGGCGACCTGCACGTTCTGTTCGCGGATCGCACCCACCACATCGCCAGTCGTGAGATCGCGCGCGGACATCTTCTGTGGGTCGAGCCACACGCGCATGGCGTAGTCGCCGGCGCCGAACACGCGAACGTCGCCCACGCCATTCAGCCGCGCCAGCGTGTCGCGCACGTTCAGCGTGGCGTAGTTGCGCAGATACAAGGAGTCGTAGCGTCCATCGGGTGACGTCAGATGCACCACCATCAGGAACGAGGGCGAACTCTTGAGTGTGGAAACGCCGATGGCGCGCACTTCCTCCGGCAGACGCGGCAGCGCCTGGGCCACGCGGTTCTGCACCTGCACCTGGGCGCGGTCGATATCCGTGCCGATGCGAAAGGTTACGGTCAGCGCCAGCGATCCGTCGATCGTGGCCTGCGAGGACATGTAGAGCATGCCTTCGACGCCGACGATTTCCTGTTCGAGCGGCGCGGCCACCGTCTCGGAGATGACCTTGGGATTGGCGCCGGGGTAGGCGGCGCGCACCACCACCGAAGGCGGCACCACTTCCGGGTACTCGCTGATGGGTAGTTTGAACAGCGAGATGGCGCCGGCGATGAGGATAAAGGCCGACAGGACCGAGGCGAACACCGGCCTGTCGATGAAGTAGCTCGAAAATTTCATGGGCTTCTCGCTAAAAGGGGGTCAGGCACCGTTTCCCAGGAAACGGTGCCTGGCACCATTTAAGTTCTTAGTTCTGCGCGACGAGCGTATTCCCGCCACGGCGGGGTTCACCCATGGCCACGAGCTGCGGCGTCACCGGCATGCCGGGGCGCACCTGCTGCAGTCCCTTGACCACGATGACGTCGTTGGCCTTCAGGCCGTCACGCACCACGCGCAGGCCGTCGATGAGCGGCCCCAACTTCACCGGCGCGTACTCGATCTTGTTGTCCGCGCCGACGCGCAGCACGAACTTCACGCTCTGATCGGTGCCGATGGCGCTGTCGTTGATCAGCAGCGCGTCGTACTGGCCGCTGCCGATGAGCTTCACGCGCGCGAACATTCCGGGGGTGAAACGCCGGTCGGCGTTCTTGAACAGTCCGCGCGCGTGAATGGTGCCGGTGTTCGGGTCGAGCTCGTTGTCGAGGAACACCATGACGCCTTCATGCGGGTGGCCCTGCTCATTGGCGACGCCCGCCCATACCGGGTTTTGCGTGTCGCGCGAACTGCCGCGTTCCCCGCGCAGCGCGCAGCGCGCGACATAATCGCCGGGCGCGGACCGCCCGCCTCGCGCATCGAAACCGGACGCCGTGCCCGTTCGCCGAGGGGCTTGGATTTCCCCCGCCGTCCGGGCATCCTGAGCGTGTCTTCCATCCAACAACAAAAGAAGGGACGCGCCAGATGGAGCGCCGTCTACTGGAAAGAAACAAAGTTGCGACCACGGTCTACCTGTCGGTACCAGGCGGCCGTTTGCATCGTTGTCGGGCAAGAAATCTATCAGCCATGGGTGTCTTCCTCGAGATCAAAGCCCTTGGCCTGCCGGCAGGGACCGTGGTCAATCTGGTGTTCGCCGTAAATCTCGGCGACACAGTGCGTCTGCATCGCCGCAAGGCGGTGCTCGCGCACGTGTCCGAGCGCGGCGCCGGACTGATGATGCAAGGCCGCACGCAGCTGCGGCCGAGCGCCTGACGCCCGCGAGGCACGCGCAGCACGCCTGGCACGTCTGGTGTCTGACACCGGGTTAGAACGCGTCCTTCAGCGCCCGCGTTTTCGCAAACACCTCGACGTCCGTCGCGCCGGATAGGCCGACGTTTTCGCGCAGCTCGCGGCTCGCCGCGCGAAGGAACGGGTTGGTGGCCTTCTCCGCGGCGAGCGTCGTCGGAATCGTGGGCCGGCCGAGCGCGCGCAAACGCGCCACCTCAGCCGCCCGTTCGACGAGCGCCGCGTTCTTGGGCTCCACCGTCAGCGCGAAGCGCGCGTTCGCCTGCGTGTACTCGTGGGCACAGTAGATCCGCGTCGCGTCCGGCCAACGCAGGATCTTGCCGAACGAGCTCCACATCTGCGCCGGCGTGCCCTCGAACAGCCGGCCACAGCCGATCGCGAACAGCGTGTCGCCGACGAATGCGACCTCGTCGCCGCGGAAGAAATAGACGATGTGGCCGCGCGTGTGTCCCGGCGTGTCGTAGACCTCGGCGCGGTGTCCGCCGAGCGCCACGACGTCACCGTCGCCCACGCCTTCGTCCATGCCGGGGATTCGCTGCGCGTCGGCGCGCGGACCGACGATCGTGCAGCCGGTCTCGCGCTTGAGCGCGAGGTTGCCGCCCGCGTGGTCGGGGTGATGGTGCGTGTTCAGGATGTGCGTGAGCTTCCAGCCCTTCGTGTCGAGCTCGCGCAGGATCACGTCCGCGTCGGGGGTGTCCACGGCCGCGGTTACCTCGGCGTCCGCGTCGTGCAGCAGGTAGCCGTAGTTGTCGGCGAGGCACGGGAACATGTGGATCTCGAGCGAGCTCATGGCGCCTGTTATCGTACAATGCCTCGCCGACATCCGCAGACTTCGTCCGAGCTTCGCAATGCCGATCATCACGTTACCCGATGGGTCCAAGAGAACCTACGACGCCGGCGTCGACGGCGCCGCGGTCGCGCGCAGCATAGGCCCGCGGCTCGAGCGCGACGCGGTTGCCGTGCGCGTCGACGGCGCGCTCCGCGATCTCAGTCGGGCGATCGAGGCCGACGCGAACGTCGAGATCGTCACGCGCACGTCGCCCGACGGCCTCGAGCTCCTGCGTCACGACGCGGCCCACGTGATGGCCGAGGCCGTCAAGGAGCTCTACCCGGAGACGCAAGTCACGATCGGCCCGGCGATCGAAAACGGCTTCTACTACGACTTTGCCCGCAAGGAGCCTTTCACACCCGAGGACCTCGAGAAGATCGAGGCGCGGATGCACGAGATCGTGCAACGCAACGAGGAGATCAAGCGCGAAGTCTGGAAGCGCGACGCCGCCGTGGAGTTCTTCCTCGCTCTGGGCGAGAAGTACAAGGCCGAGATCATCGGCGCAATCCCGGCGGCCGAGGACATCAGCCTCTATCGCCAGGGCGGCTTCATCGATCTCTGCCGCGGCCCACACCTGCCGTCCACGGGCAGGCTCGGCAAAGGCTTCAAGCTCACCAAGCTCGCCGGCGCCTATTGGCGCGGCGACTCGCGCAACGAGATGCTGCAGCGCATCTACGGCACGGCGTGGTCCGACGAGAAGGAGCTCAAGGCGTATTTGGACCGGCTCGCCGAGGCCGAGCGGCGCGACCACCGCAAGCTCGGCCGTTCGATGGACCTCTTTCACTTCCAGGACGAAGCGGTCGGCGCGGTGTTCTGGCACGCGAAGGGCTGGGCGCTGTTCCGCACGCTCGTCGAGTACCTGCGCGGCCGCCAACTCGCGGCCGGGTATCGCGAGGTCAACACGCCCGAGCTCATGGATCGGTCGCTGTGGGTGGCGTCGGGCCACTGGGACACCTTCGGCGAGAACATGTTCACGAGCGAGACGCGCGACGAGCACGTGCTCGCGGTGAAGCCGATGAACTGCCCGGGCCACGTGCAGATCTTCAAGAACGATCTGCGCAGCTATCGCGACCTGCCGTATCGCGTGTCCGAGTTCGGCAAGGTGCACCGCTACGAGCCGTCGGGCGCGCTGCACGGCCTGATGCGCGTGCGCGCATTCACGCAGGACGACGCGCACATCTTCTGTACGGAGCAGCAGATCACCGAGGAGACGGGCAACGTCTGCCGGCTGCTGCTCAGCATCTACAAGGACTTCGGCTTCGACGACGTCGTGATCAAGTTCGCCGACCGGCCCGCGAAGCGCGTCGGCGCGGATGCGGTCTGGGATCGCGCGGAGGCCGCGCTGCAGAGCGCGATGCAATCGCTCGACCTTCCGTACACGCTGAACAAGGGCGAAGGCGCGTTCTACGGCCCAAAGATCGAGTTCGCGCTGCGCGACGCGATCGGCCGCGACTGGCAATGCGGTACGCTGCAGGTGGACCTCAACTTGCCGAATCGCCTCGGCGCCACGTATATCGGCGAGGACGGCAACCGGCACACGCCGGTGATGCTGCACCGCGCGATCTTCGGCTCGCTCGAGCGGTTCATCGGCGTGCTGCTCGAGCACTACGCCGGCGCGCTGCCGTTCTGGCTCGCACCCACGCAGGTCGTCGTCGCCACGATCACGTCCGACGCCGACGCGTACGCGGGCGACGTGCGTGCGCGCCTCGGCGAAGCCGGCTTGCGCGCAGAGATCGACGTGCGCAACGAGAAGATCAACTACAAGGTGCGCGAGCACAGCCTCGCGAAGACGCCGGTCATTTTCGCTCTCGGCAAGCGCGAGGTGGCCGAGGGCACGGTGTCCATGCGCCGCTTCGGGCAGCAAGCGCAGTCCACGCTGCCGCTCGCGCAGGCCGTTGACGACCTGCGCGCCGAGGCACTGTCGCGAGGCCGCGAAAAATAGGGACATGTTGCATTTTCGGCGATCCGGCGCAGGCTCTCTACAGGCTCGGTCGAAAATGCAACATGTCCCTATTTTTCGCTAGGGGAGAACGATGCGGTTGGTGAGTTTCGAGATCGATGGGCGGCCCGGCTTCGGGATCGTGGCGGGAGACGGCGTAGTCGACGCCGGCAAGCGTCTGGGCGGAAAATACCGCGGCCTGCGCGATGTGCTGCTCGCGGGCGCGCTGCCGGAGCTTCGCAAGCTCGAGCGCGAAAAACCCGATCACGCGCTCGCGGACGTGGCGTTCCTACCCACGATTCCCGACGCCGCCGCGAAGCTGCTCTGCATCGGCATCAACTACATGCCCCACATCAAGGAGATGGGCCGGGAGCGCCCCGAGCATCCCGTGGTCTTCGTGCGCTTCGCCGACAGCCTCGTGGGTCACGGCCGTGCGCTCGAGCGGCCGCGCGCCTCCAAGAGCTTCGACTACGAAGGCGAGCTCGCGGTGATCGTGGGCAAGCGCGCGCGCCACGTGAGCCGCTCGCGCGCTCTCGACTACGTCGCGGGGTACAGCTGCTTCAACGACGGCAGCATCCGCGACTACCAGCGCCACTCGGGGCAGTTCACGCCGGGCAAGAACTTCCACGCGAGCGGTTCGTTCGGGCCGTGGCTCGTGACCACGGACGAGCAACCCGACCCCAAGAAGCTGCAGCTGCGCACGCGCTTGAACGACAGCGTCATGCAGGACGAAAGCGTCGCCGAGCTCTGCTTCGACATCCCGCAGCTCATCGAGTACTGCTCCACGTGGGCACAGCTCGAGCCGGGCGACGTGATCGTCACGGGCACGCCGGGCGGCGTCGGCGCGGGCCGCACGCCGCCGCTGTGGATGAAGGCCGGCGACGTCGTCGAGGTGGACATCACAGGCATCGGCGTCCTGCGCAACCCGGTCGTGGATGAGACGTCCGCTTAGCTCGAGACCCCGGAACCGGGACGCCGGCGGCTCCGCACGGCGCCCGCTCGCCCTCGTCCTGGCGCTGCTCGGTTGCCTGCTCGCGCGCGCCGCCACGTCGGAGGACGCGCCGGATCTCGACTGGATCGACCGCGATGCGCTCGCCGCCGGCGAGGTGCTCGTGCGCTCCGATCGCGCGGAGCGGCCGCTGACCGCCTCGATCACAGTCGCGACCGAAATCGACGCGCCGCCCGCCGTCATTTGGGACGTGCTCATCGCGTGCCAACTCGCGCCGCAGTACGTGCCGAACGTCGTGAGCTGCAGGTCGATCGAAAAAGTGGACGACGGCCGCGGCGAGCTGTTCCTCCAAGTCGTAAAACCCGCGTTCTTCCTGCCGACCTTCGAGCACGTATTCCGCCTCGACTACCACCCGTACCGCCGCATCGACGTGCACCGCGTGAGCGGCCCGCTCGCGCACTTGGAAGGCAGCTGGTGGCTCTTGCCGCAGCCGTCGGGGAAGATCTTGCTCATCTATGGAATGGAGATCGACCCCGGCGGACTGGTGCCGCGCTTCTTGGTGCGCGCCACGCTGAAACGCGATCTGCCTCGTCTCGTCCGGGCCGTTCGCGAGCGCGCCGAAGCCGCCGCCCGCTGACCGCAATCGCAGGACGCAGAGACGGCCGGTTCACGCTTACCCGGCTGTGATCGCGATCACTCCGCTAAGCCCGCGTGTTTGCTACGGTTCCGGACATGCAACCGTTGGACAGCAGCGCGCCTCGAATCCTGATCCTCGAGGCCGACGCCAAGCTGCGCGCGACGTTGCTCCGCTATGCGGTGAAGGGCTGGCAGGGCACCGCCGTCCAGTCGATGGGCGCGAGCCTCGCCGACATCGTCAGCGACAGTGACCGCCTGCGTAACTTCGACGTGCTGCTCGTCGGCTGCGACTTCTCGGCCGACGGCAGCTCAGACAGTGCGAACCTGCGCGCGCTGCGCGCGATCAGCGCCGACCCGGCGAATCCCGCGGTGATCCTGCTGACCACCAAAGGCAGTGAGTACACGGCCGTTCAAGCCATCAAGTCGGGCGCGTTCGACTACATACCAAAGGCCCTGCTCGGCCGCGAGCAGATCTTGAGCGCGGTGCAGCGCGCGATGCTGCATCGCAAGGGGCCGATCGGCACGCGCGACGGCACCGTCACCGGCGTGCTGCGACTCTTCGGCTACGACATGCGCCGCTGCCTCGCGAACCGCGAGAACGTGTCGGTGCACGTCGCGTTCGGCGCCGAGCGCGGCAAGGAAGTCGTGCTCAAGGTGCTGCACCGCGGCCGCGGGTCTCTCTCGCGCGACCGCAACTTCGAGCGCTTCGTCGACGAGTTCAAGCTGCTGTACGACATCAACGACCCGGCCGTACCCGAGATCTACGACTTCCGCGTGACGAGCCAGTATTGCTACATCGCGATGGAGTATTTCGTGCTCGGCCACCTCGGCGGCAAGCTCGGGCACGCCGCGACCCCCGCCGTGGCGCTGAAGAACACCGCGGAGATCGCGCACGCGCTATCGATCATCCACGGCGCGGGCATCGTGCATCGCGATCTCAAGCCTGGGAACATCATGCTGCGCGACAACGGCACCGTCGCGTTGATCGACTTCGGCATCTCGCGCTCGGCGCACGTGAATCGCGAGGGCGCGGACGGGGGCGGGACGATCAGCGGCACGCCGTACTACATGAGCCCCGAGCAAGCGCGCGGCTCGAGCACGGACGAGCGCACGGACCTCTACGCGCTCGGCGTGATCCTCTATCAAATGTTGACGGGCGAGAAGCCGTACGCGGGCGACACGCCCGAGGCCATCCTCGAGCAGCATTGCAACGCGCCGGTGCCGCGCCTGCCTCGCGGCCTCGTGCTGTACCAGGCGCTGCTCGACCGCATGCTCGCGAAGGACGCCACGCAGCGGCTCGCGAGCGCGCGCGAGCTGCTCGAAGCGATCGATTCGCTGTCGGCGGCCGCGGCGGCGGAGGCGGAAAGCGCGGAGGCGTTGTCAGCGTAAGGGTGTTCCGTCTCGCGGAATTAGGGTCAGACCCCGGGGTCAGACTCCGCGGAATTAGGGTCAGACCCCATTTCCGGCGGGCGGATCGCTAGCCTCGGCGTCTACCGGGAAATGGGGTCAGACCCTGCAATGGGGTCAGACCCTACCGATCCCTTCAGCGACGCGAAATCGAACAGGTCGCGGTCAGCGAGATGCGACTTAGTGACGTTCTGTAGGCTGCGAAACAGGCGGTCGCTGCGGCCCGGGTCTTCCTGCTCCCACTTCGCGAGCATCGCCTTCACTTCGCGGCGCTTCATGTTGTCCTGCGAGCCGCAAAGCTTGCACGGAATGATCGGGAAGCCGCGGCCGCGCGCGTAGCGCGCGATGTCGTGCTCCGCGCAGTAGGCGAGCGGGCGGATGACGACGTGCTTGCCGTCGTCGGAGAGGAGCTTCGGCGGCATGGCCTTCATCCGGCCGCCGTAGAACATGTTCAAGAACAGCGTCTCGACGATGTCGTCGCGGTGGTGCCCGAGCGCGACCTTGGTCGCGCCGAGCTCGCTCGCCACGCGGTACAGCACGCCGCGGCGCAGCCGCGAGCACAGCCCGCACATGGTTTTGCCGGGCTCGATCACGCGCTTGACGACGGAATAGGTGTCTTCCTCCACGATTCGATAGCGCACGCCGAGCTCGTCCAAGTAGCGCGGCAGCACCTCCACGGGGAAGTCGGGCTGCTTCTGGTCGAGATTGACGGCCACGAGCTCGAAGCTCACGGGCGCACGACGCTGCAGGCTCAGCAGCATGTCGAGCAGCGTGTAGGAATCCTTACCGCCGGAGAGGCAGACCATGACGACGTCGCCGTCCTCGACCATTCGATAGTCGCCGATCGCCTTGCCCACTTGACCGCGCAAGTGCGCCTGCAGCTTTTGCCAACGGCCCGAGGGGTCGCGCTGCTCGGAGCGCTCGTCGCCGGGCTCTAGACCCGAGTCATGCGCGGAGGTGATTGCTGGCTGTTCGAGACCTGCCATGGTTATCAACGACTAATCAAGGAGTTTGCCACTAGTCAAGAGCCGGTTCCGGGGCTGCGGTCGACGTCGCCGCAACATAATACAAGAGTCGCCAACGAGCGACGATCCCCGGTCACTGTGACCCCTATCACTGCAACACTTCGCGCTTTTGCCTAGTGTTGTGCCCCTCGATTACGTAAACCGGTTGCTATGAAGCGTACGGCCATCGCAGTTGTGTTGGCGCTTGCAGCGCTGGGATTGCTGATATCTCTAGCGCTCGAATCTCGTCCGATGCCGGTCGAAGTGCACGTAGCCCAGTATACGATCGCTTCCGACCTCGAGCGCATCAACGACGACTTCAAGACGCTCGTCGCCACACTCGAAGATTCCTGGAACGAGACGCAAGCTCCGGGAGAAGCCGCTCGCGCGCTGCTCGCGCGAATCGCGGGTCAGCCGCAGCTGTTGCCGCGCTCGTTGTTCGAGCTGCGCGGCAGCGCGAGCCAAGAGCAGCGGCTGCAGAACAGCTTCGACGGTTTCACGAAAACCATCGAGGACTCCGCGGGGCTCGCCGGCGAGCTGCTCACCGACGAGACCGACTACTCCACGAGCGTGGCGTTCCTGCGAGAATCCGGCACGCGCGTCATCGAGCAGATGCGCGATCTCAAGCTCGACCGCGCCGCGGCCGACACCTTCCAGCTCGTCGTCGGCACGCTCGACTTCGCCGGGCCGAAACCTTCGGTCCAAGAGTTCCAGCTGCGCCGCCTGCTCGTGGCGTTGGGCCGCGATCAGCGCGTCGACGGGATGCCCGCCGACATGGACCGCCTGCGCGCCTCCGTCGACACGATCTTGACCAAGAAGGCCAACATTCAGAGCAGGCTGCGGCAGCTCGCCGGCACGCCTGTGGTCGCCTACGCGACCAACCTGTCGCTCGCCGCCCGCGACCTGTATCAGACGACCACCGCGCGCGTCGACCAGGCGCGTTTGATGCTGTCGGTCTATGCGGTGGTGCTGCTGCTCGCCGTCGGCTTCGTGGCCGCGCGCTTGCACGGCAGCTACCGCGAGATCAACCGCGCGAACACGGATCTCGCGACGCTCAACGAGTCGCTCGAGCAGCGCGTCCAGGAGCGCACCAACGAGCTCGCCGGCACGCTCAGCGACCTCAAGGAATCGCAGGTGCAGCTGGTGCAGGCCGAGAAGATGTCGTCGCTCGGTCAGCTCGTGGCCGGCATCAGCCACGAGATCAACACGCCGCTGCTCTATCTCGCGAACAACGGCGAGCTCATCGCCGAGCGTATCTCGTTGATGCGCGAGTTCGTCACCAGCTGCGCGGCGGCGTTCTCGATCAAGTCGGAAGACTTCAAGGACCGTGCGGAGTACCAGACGCGGTTCGTAGGCGCCCTGAAGGACGTCAAGACGATGCTGCGCGACGCGGAGCTCGAGTCGGCGCTGCAGGAGGCCCAGGACTTGGCGCGCGACAGCATCGCGGGACTCGGCGACCTGACGGAGATGGCGCAGAGCTTGAAGGACTTCAGCCGTCTCGACCGCGCGCCCGTGGCGAGCTTCGACGTGAACGCCGGTCTCGACAAGACCTTGGTCATCGCCAAGAACATCGTCAAACACAAAGCCAACGTGCGGAAGTTCTACGGCGAGATCCCCGAGATCCAATGCTCGCCTTCGCAGATCAACCAGGTGTTCCTCAACATCATCACCAACGCTGCGCAGGCGATCGAGAACCATGGAGAGATCGTCATCACGACCAGGCTCCACG
>Ga0137409_10007658_pt1 | contig 11079 bp, 13 predicted proteins | sample CZODoug1_16funga_FD_122059 | JGI IMG/M metagenome (GOLD analysis project Ga0137409, IMG submission 122059) | Vadose zone soil fungal communities from Angelo Coast Range Reserve, California, USA - CZODoug1_16fungal (Hybrid Assembly) | ecosystem: Environmental > Terrestrial > Soil > Vadose zone... | reverse complement strand
GAGCGGATCGAGGAAACCCGGTCCGAACGCGCAAGCCTTGTGGATGCGCCGGTGATCTTCGCAGAAAAGCGTCAAGCACTCATTAGCGAGATCGAGGCGGCGCAAATGACGCGCCGGGAAGCTGCCGACCACCTTGCCGAAGCCGAAAACATGCAGGCTGCCGCCGACAGCGCCGCGCGTGCTGCGCTCGAAGCCATGGGACTGGCGCGCGCCGAGGCCGCCCGCGCTGACGAGCGCTTCGATGGTGGCAAGCGACGGCTGACCGATGTCGAGCACGAAATCCGCGAGATGCTCGAAATCGAGCCCGCGGCTGTGGCCGAACTCGCGGAACTCAAGCCGGACTCCGAATTGCCCGAGGTCAGCGAAGTAGAGCAACGCCTCGAGCGCATCCGCCGGGAACGCGAGCGGCTCGGCGCCGTCAATCTGCGCGCTGAAGAAGAGTTGCAAGAGGTGGAAGCGCAGCACGGCAAACTGATCGCCGAACGTGACGATCTTGTCGAGGCCATCAAAAAACTGCGCCAGGGCATCCAGAATCTCAACAAGGAGGCGCGCGAGCGGCTGCTGGCCTCTTTCGAAGTCGTCAACAGTCACTTCCAGCGGCTGTTCACGCAACTCTTCAGCGGCGGCACAGCCGAGTTGCAGTTGATCGAGAGCGACGACCCGCTCGAAGCCGGCCTTGAAATTCTTGCCAAACCGCCCGGCAAGAAACCCGCTTCGCTGTCACTTCTCTCCGGTGGCGAGCAAGCCCTTACCGCCATGGCGCTCATCTTTGCGGTGTTCCTCACCAATCCGGCACCGATCTGCGTGCTGGACGAAGTCGATGCCCCGCTCGACGATCACAATATCGAGCGCTTCTGTGACCTCCTGGACGAGATGACCAAGTCCACCGACACGCGCTTTGTCATTATTACGCACAATCCGATCACCATGGCGCGCATGAATCGGTTGTTCGGTGTGACCATGGCGGAGCGCGGTATTTCCCAACTGGTCTCGGTCGACCTGGAAGGCGCGGTGAAACTACGGGAAGCGGTTTAGGTCGGTCTAGGTCGCGGACGTTCGTAGGATGGGTAGAGCCCCCGCAGGTTTGAACCTTTATTCACTCATCTGCGACATAGATAATGGGCTATGATGTAGCCGAGATGCGCTGACCGGCTGGCGCGTTGTGGCGCTCGCTGGATTTGGGGCATGTCCGGGGGACAGGCCCTGGAAAATTTGGAAAGCCCCACGAAGTTACCAAGGAGCCCTCATGTCCACTTCGACCTGGATCATTATCGGCGTCGTCGTCGTTTTCGTCCTGTGGATCATCATGGTCTACAACGGCCTTGTCGCCATGCGCCAACGGGTCAATCAGGCCTTTGCCGACATCGACGTGCAGATGAAGCAGCGTCACGACCTCATTCCCAACCTGGTCGAGACCGTGAAGGGCTATGCCGCGCAGGAGCGGCAGGTGCTGGAGGAGGTGACAAACGCGCGGGCGCGCGCCACCCAAATCCAGATCACGCCGGACCTCGTCAATAACCCCGAGGCGTTCAAGCGGTTCCAGGAGGCGCAGGCGCAGCTCAGCGGCGCGCTCGGACGGCTGCTTGCGGTCTCGGAGGCCTATCCCGATCTGAAATCGAACCAGAACTTCCTGGCGTTGCAGTCGCAGCTCGAAGGCACGGAGAACCGCATCACCGTCGCGCGCAACCGCTTCATCCAGGCGACGCAGCAGTACAACACCACGGTGCGCTCGTTCCCGAGCAACCTGACGGCGATGGTGTTCGGCCACAAGGAGAAGGCGCAGTTCACGGTGGACAACGAGAAGGAAATCGCCAAGCCGCCGAAGATCGATTTCGCCAAGTAAGTCGCGGTGAGGCTCCTCAAGCACCTCCTCACGCCGCACTGGCTGGCGCTGAGGGCTTTCCCGGCCCGGGCCCTGCGCGAGATCGAGGCGGCGATCAAAGCCTCCGAGCATCTGCACGACGGCGAGCTCAGGTTCGCCGTCGAGGCGACGCTGCCGCTCCAGTTCCTCAGAACCACGACGCGGAAAAGGGCCGAGGCGCTGTTCGGCCAGCTCGGCGTCTGGGACACCGCACACAACAGCGGCGTCTTGATCTACGTGCAGATCGTCGACCGTCGTATCGAGATCGTCGCCGACCGCGGCATCAGCGCCAGGGTCGAGCAGTCCGAGTGGAACGCGATCTGTCACCAGATGGAGCAAGCGTTCAAGCGGCGGCAATTCGCCGAAGGCGCGCTGCAGGCCATCGAGGCGATCACCCGCCTCCTCGCGCGTCACTTCCCGCCGCGCGGCGGCAACCCGAACGAGCTGCCGGACAAGCCCGTTGTTCTTTAACGCGCTACTCTTCGTCGCCGTCGCCCTGGCGCAGGTTGCGGTGCCGCCGCTCAAGGCACGCGTCACCGACCTCACCGGCACGCTGAACCAGCAGCAGCGCACGGCGCTCGAGCAGACGCTTGCCGAGTTCGAGTCCCGCAAAGGCAGCCAGATCGCAGTCCTGCTGGTGCCGACCACCAAGCCGGAGGCGCCGGTCGAATACGGCGTGCGCGTCTTCGATTCCTGGAAGCTCGGCCGCAAGGGAGTCGACGACGGCGTGCTGCTGCTGGTGGCGAAGGAGGACCGGCGCGTCTGGATCGTCACCGGGCGCGGCGTCGAAGGCGCCCTGCCCGATGCCATCGTGCGGCGCATCGTCGAAGAGGACATCACGCCGCGCTTCAAGCAGGGCGATTTCTACGGCGGCGTTCGCGCCGGCGCCGACCGGATGATGCGACTGATCGAGGGCGAGCAGTTTCCGGCGCCGCGAACGCAGCGGCAGGCATCGCACTGGCCCAGCAGCGACGTGCTGTTCTTCGGGCTGATCTTCGTCCTGTTCCTGGGCGGCATCCTGCGCGCGATCTTCGGTCGCCTGGGCGGCGCGAGCGTCGTCAGTGGCATTGTCGGCCTCGCCGCGTGGGTCATCCTCAGCTCGCTCACGTTCGGCGCGCTCGCGGCGATCATCGCTTTCCTCATCACCCTGATTGGCGGCAGCGGCGGCGGCAGCGGCAGCTCCAGCGGCTGGTCCTCGGTGGGCGGCGGCTTCAGCAGCGGCGGCGGGTTCAGCAGCGGTGGCGGCGGATTCAGCGGCGGCGGCGGCAGCACGAGCGGCGGCGGCGCAGGAGGCAGCTGGTGAGCTACGACCTTTACTACTGGCCTTCGATCCAGGGGCGCGGCGAGTTCGTCCGCCTCGCCCTCGAGGACGCCGGCGCCGACTACGTGGACGTGGCGCGAAAGAAGAATGGGGTTGAGTTGATGTTGAAAAAACTCAAACAACACCGTGTCTTCGCGCCGCCGTTCCTTTGCCACGGCAAGGTCGTGGTCGCGCACACCGCGCTGATCCTCCACTACCTCGGCCCCCGCCTCGGCCTCGCGCCCAAGGCGGACACCGCACGGCTGCGTCTGCATCAGCTCCAGCTCACGATCACCGACTTCCTGGTCGAGGTCCACGACACGCACCACCCGATCGCCAACAGCCTCTACTACGAGGACCAGAAGGCGGAGTCCCTGCGCCGGGCGAAGCTCTTCCGCGAGCAACGCATTCCCAAGTTCCTCGGGTATTTCGAAACACAGGCCACGCTGCCCTTCTCTTATGTGAGCCTGTCGCTCTTCCAGGTGATGGAAGGCCTGCGGTACGCCTTCCCGAACGCGATGCAGAAGACGAACTACCAGAACCTCGCCCGGCTGCACGAGACGGTGCGTGAGAGAAAGAAACTGAAAAGCTATTTGATGTCGAAGCGGCGCATCCCCTTCAACCAGTCAGGCCTGTTCCGCTACTACCCCGAGCTCGACGGCTGATGGCGCAGCCGTCCTTCTTCGCGCTGCGCCAGCCGGTGTTCCGCGCCTATTTCTTCGGCGCGGCCTCGGCGATGATGGCCGACAGCATCGAGCACGTCATCAGCTACTGGATCATGTTCGAGAAATTCCAGTCGCCGGCGCTCGCCGGCTTCGCGGTGATCTCGCACTGGGTGCCGTTCATCCTGTTCTCGCTCTGGTCGGGCGCGCTCGCCGACCGCTACGACCCGCGGCGCCTCATCCAGCTCGGCATGCTGGTGTTCATGGCGGTATCGCTCGGCTGGGGGGTGCTGTTCATCACCGATACGCTGGAGATGTGGCACGCGGCGGTGCTGCTCACGCTGCACGGGCTCGCCGGCGTGCTCTGGAACCCGGCGGCGCAGCTCTTCATCCACGACATCGTCGAGGACGAGCAGCTCCACAGCGCCATCCGCCTTACCGCCACCGCTCGCTGGCTCGGCCTGCTCATGGGGCCGGCGATCGGCGGCGTGATCCTGCTGTTGCTGGGACCGGCGTGGGGCGTCCTCTTCAATGCCGCGATCTACGTGCCCTTCATCATCTGGCTGTGGAAAGCGCCCTACAAGCGCAAGGGCATCCCGGCGGAGCGCAAGGTGCGTGCGGTCGCCGACGTGGTCACCACCTGGCGCGCGGTGGCCGGCAACCCGGTGATCGCGTCGATGACCATCCTCGTCGGCGGCGCCTCGCTGATCGTCGGCAACGCCTACCAGGCGCAGATGCCGGAGTTCGCGCACGACCTCGGCCATCCCGACGGCGGCATCACGTACAGCGCGCTTCTGGCGGCCGATGCGGCTGGTGCGCTGGTCGCAGGCTTCATCCTGGAAAGCCGCGGCCTGCTGCCGCCGAATCCCCGCACCGCCTTCCTGCTGGCGATGCTCTGGTGCATCGCCATCGGCGCCTTCGCCATGGCGACCTCCTATCCGCTCGCGCTGGCCATCCTCTTCGTCGCCGGCTTCCTCGAACTGTCGTTCTTCGCCATGGCGCAGACGCTGGTGCAGGTCAACGCGCCGGCCGCGGTGCGCGGGCGGGTGATCGGCCTGTTCGCGATGGCCGCCCTGGGCGCGCGGGCGTTCAGCGGCGTCACCGTGGGTCTCGGCGGCGCCGTGATCGGCATTCACTGGTCGCTTGCCCTCAGCGCTGCGCTCCTGCTTATACTCGCCTCCGCGTACTTCATACGGACCCGAACATGAAAGAGCCGACATACTTCCTGGCGGTGCGTTTCTCGATCGAGCCGCATGCCGAGGCTCAGGTCCTGCGCTGGCTCGACGGCGGCCACGCCGCCAAGGTCGTCAAGCAGCCGGGGTTCCTCTGGTGCAAGCGCATCAAAGGGGAAAACCATACCTACATGATGCTGTACGGCATCGAGTCGAAGGCTGCGTTCCAGGCCTACGAAAGCAATGCCCCGTTGAAGGCGAAGTTCGCGAAAGAGCGTGCGCCCTTCGAGAAGCACATGAAGATCGACCGTTTCCACGGCGAGGTGGCGCTGTCGGCATGAGCCTCGATTGGAATACCGGCCTGGTCGCCCACCTCGGCATCGAGTTCGTCGAGGTCGGCCGCGACAAGGTCGTAGCGACGCTGAAGATCACGCCCAACCTGCTCACCACCACCGGCACGGTGCACGGCGGCACGCTGATGGCTTTCGCCGATACCATCGGCGCTGCCGGCACGGTCGCCAACCTGACCCCTGAGCAGAGCACGGCCACGCTCGAATCGAAGACCAACTTCTTCGCCGCCTGCAAGTCGGGCGTCATCCGCGCCGAGGCGACGCCGCTGCATAAGGGCCGCCGCACCCACGTCTGGCAGACCCGCATCACCGACGAGGCCGGCAAGCTGCTCTCGCTCACCACGCAGACCCAGATGATTCTGTGAACGGCGTCGTCGCCGCGGTGCTGTCGAGCGCGCTCGGCGGCAGCGCAGCCGCCCTGACGCGCTACGTCATCGGCGCCACCGACCCGGTGACGCTCGCCGCCTACCGCTTCGGGATCGGATTTCTTCTTGTATTGCCAGTTGCATTGATATTGAAGAGCAGCTTCCCGAAGGGCAAGGACGGCATCTGGGTGGCCCTGCTCGGGGTGCTGTTCTTCTCGATCTTCTTCGTCTTCTACAACATCGCCATGAGCCTCACCACGGCGGCGCGCGGCTCGCTCGCCCTGTCCTGCCTGCCGCTGACCACCCTCATCGTTGCTTCCCTGTTCAGGAAAGAGCAATTCACGCGGCGGAAAATCGCCGGCGTATGCATCGCCATCGGCGGCGTAGCCGTAGCGCTCTGGGCCGGGCTGGCGGACGCGCCGCCGGGCGCCTGGCGTGGCGACCTTGTCATGGCTGTTGCGACGGTCTGCATGGCGCTCTACAACGTCTGGTCGCGACCGCTCATGTCGCGCTCGAGCATGCTCGGCTTCCTCGCGCTTGGCATGGGCTTCGGCGCGGCCGCGAGCATTTCCTTCGCCATCGGCTCCGGCGGGCTGGTCCATTCGTTTCATTCCTTCGGCCAGGGGCAATGGATCGCCGCGATCTGCCTCGGCGTGTTCGGCGGCGCCGCGGCCTTCTACCTGTGGGTCTATGCCCTGGAGCGAACCACGCCGACGCGCGTCGCGAACACCGTGACGGTCAATCCGGTCGCGGCGTCATTGCTGGCCGCGGTCCTGATCGGCGAGCCGCTCGGCTGGAACCTGCTGCTCGGCATCGGCGGCGTCGCCTGCGGGATATGGCTTGCGTCGACGGAAGGCACGAAATGAGGATCGCGGCGCTGGCCCTTGCCCTGTTATTCTCGCTCCCCGGAATCGCCATGGACGTCCAAGGCCACCGCGGCACCCGCGGCAATCTGCCCGAGAACACTCTGCCCGCCTTCAAGCGCGCGCTGGAGATGGGCGTCGACACGCTCGAGCTCGACTGCGGCGTGACCCAGGACGGCGTAGTCGTCATCCACCACGATCGCCGCCTCAACCCCGATGCCGCGCGCGGCCCCGACGGCAAGTGGGTTACGGCGCCGGCGCCGACAATCTACTCGCTGACCTTCGAGCAATTGCAGGCCTACGATGTCGGCCGCCTCCGTCCGGGAAGCGAGTACGCGAAGCGCTTTCCGCACCAGAAACCGATCGACGGTACGCGCATCCCGAGGCTCGCGGATCTGTTCGCGATGACCAAGGACTCCAGGGTGCGCTTCAACATCGAGACCAAGCTGCTGCCGACGCATCCGGACGAGAGCGTCGGGCCGGAAGCGTTCGCGCGCGCCCTGATCGCCGAGTTCCGCAAGGCCGGCGTGACGAAGCGCGCGGTCATCCAGTCGTTCGACTACCGGACGCTGAAGATCGTCGAGAAGGAAGCGCCGGAGATCGAGACCGTCTACCTCACCGAAATCACCAATGCGGTTCCGGAGCAGGTGCACGCGGCCGGGGCCAGGATCTGGTCGCCGGACTTCCATGCGATCACCCCTCACGTGATGGCCGAGGTGCGGCGGCTCGGCCTGCGGGTCGTGGTGTGGACCCCCAATGAGCCGGCCGACATCGAGCAGATGATCGACGCCGGCGTCGACGGCATCATCAGCGATTACCCGGAGCGGGTCATCGAGGTGCTCAAGAGGAGGAAACTGCGATGAGATGGCTGGCAATCGCGCTCGTTTCGTTCAGCGCCTCGGCGCAGCAGTACCCGGCCAAACCGGTCCGGATCGTGGTCGGCTACCCGCCCGGCGGCTCGGGCGACTTCACCACGCGCATCATCGCCGACGAGCTGCAGAAAAACCTTGGCGGCTCTGTCATCGTCGAGAACAAGCCCGGCGCCGGCGGCAACCTCGCCTCCACCGAGGTCGCGCGCGCCGCGGCCGACGGCTACACGCTGCTCAATGCCTGGCACCACTCCATCAATCTGGTGCTCTACAAGAACCCCGGCTACGCGCACAAGGACTTCATCCCGATCACCAAGATCGCCACCGGGCCGACGATCGTCGTGGTCAACAACGACCTGCCGGTGAAGAGCCTCACCGACCTGGTCGCCTACGCCAAGGCGAACCCCAGCAAGCTGTTCGTCGCTTCGGCCGGCTTCGGCTCGACGCCGAACATCTCGGCGACGCTGTTCTCCGCCGCGGTGGGCGTGCCTCTCACGCAAGTGCAGTTCAAAGGCGGCGGCCCGGCGATGCAGTCGGTGCTCGCGGGCGACACGCAGGTCGCGTTCTCGACCGCGCCGACGGTCATGGGCATGATCCGCGGCGGCCGCCTGCGCGCGCTCGCCGTGTCGATGAAAAAGGGGTCGCCGTCGGTGCCCGGCATCCCGGGGACCGAGGAAGCCGGCGTGCCGAACTACGAGTCGACTTTCTGGTTCGGCCTTTACGCGCCGGCGGGCACGCCCCGGCCGATCGTCATGCGGATCCACGAAGCGGCGGTGAAGGGGCTGGCGCGGCCGGAGGTGCGCGAGAAGATCGCGGTGCAGGGCATGGACGCGACGCCCAACGCCTCGCCCGAGTCGTTCGACGCCGAGATCCGCGCCGAAGGGCCGATCCTCGAGCGGCTGCTGCGCGACTCCGGCGCGAAAGTGGAGTAGCCGCTGCCGCCGGTCACGCAGGCGCTGCTCGGCGCCAATGTCCTGATCTTTCTGGCCGGCGCCTACGGCGGGATGAGCCTCGGCCCGTTCGCGCTGTGGCCGCCGGGCGGCCTCGATTCCAACTTCGAGCCCTGGCAGCTCGTCACCTACGCGTTCCTGCACGGCAGCTTTTCCCACATCTTCTTCAACATGTTCGGCCTGTACATGTTCGGCTCGGAGATCGAGCGGTTGTTCGGCGCGCGCTTCTATCTCTCCTACTACTTCGCGAGCGTGGTCGCCGCGGCGCTCTGCCATCTCGCCGTCACCGCGCTGATGGGCTCGCCGGCGGTGCCGATGGTCGGCGCCTCGGGCGGCGTCTACGGCCTGCTGCTCGCCTACGGCATGTACTTCCCGAACCGCCGCATCGTGCTGCTGATCCCGCCGATCCCGATGCGGGCGCGCACCTTCGTCATCGTCTTCGCCGCCATCGAGCTGGCGCTCGGCGTGACGCAAACCGCCGCCGGCGTCGCCCACTTCGCGCACCTCGGCGGCATGCTCGGCGGCTTCCTCATGATCCAATACCGGCGCGGCCGCTTTCCTTTCGGAAGAAAATGAAAATCATCACCCTCGAAGAGCACTACTGGGACAAGGAAGTCGCTTCCCATTTCGACTCGTTCGGCCCCGAGATGCGCAACCCCGCGTTGCGCGAGCGGCTGCACGATCTCGGCGCGCTGCGCCTCAAGGACATGGACGAAGCCGGCATCGACGTGCAGGTGCTCTCGCACGGCGCGCCCGCCACTCAACGTCTCGACGCAGCTACCGCAGTTCCCGTCGCGCGGGGCGCAAACGATCGTCTTCACGCCGCGGTAAAAGCGTCCGGAGGGCGACTTGAAGGCTTTGCCATTCTTCCGAGCGCCGATCCCAAGGCAGCGGCAGACGAGCTCGAGCGCGCGGTGACCAAGCTCGGCTTCAAAGGCGCGATGCTGCACGGCCTCGACAAGCAGGGCCGCTTCCTCGATCTCAAGGAGTTCTGGCCGATCTACGAGCGCGCGGCAGCACTTGATGTGCCGATCTACATGCACCCCGCCGTGCCGCACAAGGCAGTGGTTGACGCCTACTACAAGGACTACCTCGAGCAGTTTCCCGGCCTTCTTACCGCCGCCTGGGGCTTTACGGTCGAGACCGCGACGCAGGGCATCCGCCTGGTGCTCTCCGGCGTGTTCGACAAATACCCCGGGCTGAAAATCATCCTCGGCCATCTCGGCGAGGGGCTGCCCTTTTCGCTCTGGCGCATCGACATGGCGCTGCAGCGGCCGGGCAACCGCACGACGCCGTTCCGCGACACTTTCCGCGAACATTTCTGGATCACCACCAGCGGCAACTTCTCCACCCCGGCGCTGCTCTGCTGCGTGATGGAGATGGGCGCCGACCGCATTCTTTTCTCCGTCGACTACCCCTTCTTCCCCAACCCGCCGGGGGTCAAGTGGATGGACACTGTGCCGCTCGGACCAGAGGACCGCGCCAAGATCCTGCACGGCAACGCGACGAGGCTGCTTAAGCTCTAGCAGTCCGGGCACGAAAAGTGCACGGCAGCCATCGGAGGTTGTCCATGCGCGTCTTCGTCTTTCTCATCGCATTCCTCTCCTTCCAGGCCGGCGCCCAGACCACGGCGCAGGAGATTCAGGCCACCTCGCCGCAGCTCGTGGTGTTCGCCGGCTCCGACGCCAACCTGCAGTCGCTCGCCAACGGCCTGTCGCTCGGCCAGACGGTGACCCTGGTGACGCCGGGCGCGGACGGCCTGCTGCAGATCGTAACCTTCACACCGCCCAGCGCGCTCGGCACGGGCGTGGCGAGCGCACTCGAGCAGGCGCGCACCAGCCTCATCGCGCGCGGCATCGCGCAGCCTACCGCGCAGCAGATCGCGGTCGCGCTGATGGGCGGCACGATCGCCACCAGCGCGGGCCAGGCGGTGGCGATGACGGGCGTGCTCACCGGCACCAGCAACACCAACGCGGTCGCGGTACGCAACGAATTCGCCGGCACCTTCGCCGGCGGCCAGGCGCCGTTCGGCGGCCTGGCGAACCTGCAGGCACTCAGCACCGGCCTGCGGCAGGGCACGCCGATCGCCCTCACCGGCGTGGTGAACGGCGTGCAGCAGACGGTGACCTTCACCTCGCCGGTCGGGCCGATGAGCGCCACCGACGCGAACCAGGCGCTGCAGCTCGCCAACCAGACGCTCCTGAGCGTCGGCATCCTCAATCCGACGCCGCAGCAGATCCAGAGCGCGCTGCTCGGCGGCACCGTGCAGGTGGCCGGCGGCAGCGTCCTGCTGCAGGGCGCGCTGCAGAACCGCACCGTCAACACCAGCACCAGCAGCATCTTCGGCACGAGCAACAGCCCGATCGTGAGCCCCCCGGTCATCGGCAGCCCGGTCATCACCTCGGGCGCCGGCGCGACCGGCGCGCCGGTCGTGGGCACCCCGCCGGCCGTCGTGGACGGCGTGCGCCGCTCGAACACCGCGGAAGGCGGCGCGACCCGGGCGCCGGTCACCGGGCGCTGACGTAGACTGGGCGCGATGCATCGCGCCCTCTGGTTATTGCTTGTTGTCTTTGGTGGGAGCTGTCTTGCTCAGCCCTATCCCGCCAAACCGATCCGCCTGGTCGTCGGCTACCCGCCGGGCGGCTCGGGCGACTTCACCTCGCGCATCGCCGCCGACGAGCTCTCCA